>Ga0180009_10000242_pt1 | contig 80422 bp, 71 predicted proteins | sample OS_PC_MetaG_FD_123537 | JGI IMG/M metagenome (GOLD analysis project Ga0180009, IMG submission 123537) | Groundwater microbial communities from the Aspo Hard Rock Laboratory (HRL) deep subsurface site, Sweden - OS_PC_MetaG | ecosystem: Environmental > Aquatic > Deep subsurface > Groundwater... | reverse complement strand
GGTCCCGGTCGTGCCGTTCGACGACCCCGAAACCCCTGTCCAATGGGTCATCGAATCCCCCTACGGCCAGCAGGTCAGCCTCTTCGGCGCCGACCCGGCCCGACTCGCCCTCTTGATCGACGCCCTGGCCAACCAGGTCGGCCGGATCAACCTCAACTGCAAGTGCCAGCGAGGCCCGGACATATACCCGTTCACCGGCCGCAAGGACTCGGCCGAAGGCGTTCTGTCCGTCCCGGACGGGCTGCTCGCCTTTTCCGTCCCCTCCGTGGTCTCCGCCCGGACGAATCCCCCGGGCGATGACATGCTGGAAACCGTCCGCCGCAAAGGCCGCTCGAACCGCCTTCAATAGGCCGCCGGCCAAGCCCGGATTCTGCTTGAATTCCTGCCTTCCCCTCAATAATGTGAGGGAAATGAACATGAACCCTTGTTACGGGCCGGCCGGGCGCAAGCGAAGGATGAAATGGGGTCCAGCTTGGCCGGTCGGGTTCCGTAGCGAGGTCGAGAAATCATTAGCGAAACGCGAAGTTGGAGGAGATTTTGGTCCTCGATATATCGTCGGGTTAAGGCCCGGAGTCCGGGCTAATACGGGGGAAGCGTCCGGCGGAAGCCGTGGGCCAGAACCAGCAACATGAAAAACAGGTTGCGCGGCAAAACCCCCCAGACCGGCAGGGACACGGCCTGGCCGCTTCGGCCCGATTCGGCCGCCGAGGCCAGGCGGCCTGCGAGCGTCTCCATCCAGGTCACGGTCCGAGGCCATTCCCACAGCCGTTCCTGCCCGAGGGAGGCGGCATGGGAGGCCGCGGAATCTCCCGCGGACGCGCTCCGGGCCGCCCCTTCCAGCAGACCCGTCAGCCCGTCGTCCGGTTCGTCCCCGATCATGGCTTTCAAGGATGACGAGCGGCCTGGTGGGCGGCCAGGGCGCCCCGCTCGGCCTTGGGATCGGTATGGGTCAGGCGGGTCGAGGTCCTGGCCAGTCCCCGCATCCGCTCGGGCCGGCCGCCAAACGCGGCCCCGATGATGGCGGCCCGCATGGCCGGTCCGTTGCCCGCCGAAAACACCCCGCTCCGCGATGCGGGAAACCCCAGCCACAGCTTGACCAGCGCCCGCAAGGTCGCCAGGCCGATGCCGGCGGGCAGACCCAACAGCCAGAAGCGCAACCGCCAGGCCAGGCTCCGTGAAAACGGCTGGATATCGCCGCCCGAGACGATCAGGGCCTGGGCGACCATGCAGGTATGCTCGGTGTCGTCCGAAACCATGCCCCGGCCGAAAAAAAGCGGTGGCCGGCCAGATCGGGAAACATGCGAGCCTGCCGCCTTTTCGACAGACCTTCACAGGCCAGGCCCAGGGCGTCGCCGGCGGCCGCGCCCAACAGCGATCCGACGACGGCGCGCTCTAGGGAAACGGGTATTTCCACGCCGGCCGCCCCCTCCACGCCCCGGTTCCGCCGATCAGCTCGAAAACCAGGTCGGCCGCTTGAAGACCTTGCGGCTGAACAGCCAGTTGTATTCGCCCACCGTCTCCTCGAGGGCGCGGGTCAGGGCGGGAATGAACTGCTCCGGATCGTCCAGGCCCTTCTTCGTGAACCACTCCCCGATCTTTTTATGGGGCACATCGCGGACCTCGGCGCAGGCGGCCAGCAGCCGGGTGGTCTTTTCTTCAAGCTCCTGCTTTTTCGGATGCCCGGCGGAGGTGGACTGGACGAAGTAGTGTGCCGCCGTGGCGATGAGCGGGGCCAGGTCGGAAGCCGGACCGATCTGGTTGAACAGCAGAATCGCGACATGAATAAAGTCCTCGACCGGAATGCCGACCCAGATGCCCAGCCGGAGGGCCTGGGCCAGAAAGACCGGGCCGTCTTTTCTCTCGGTCGTTCCCAGGATGGCCAGCACCTTGAACAGCTCGACCCAGGCCGACAGATCGCCCAGGACCTTGACCGCGTCGATGTGCAGTTCCCGCTGCCGGTCCCGGCGCCCCTGATTGCCTTCCCAGCCGGCCAGGCTGACCAGCATGTCGGCCTGGCCCCGGCCGTCACGGATGCGGCGGCGTATCTCGATGGCCTCGTACCCGAAACCCAGGGCCCGGTCGAGGTCCCCCTTGGCCGCGGACAACGAGGCCATGGCCGCCAGGGCCGCGGCCTTGCCTCGCTCGTCGCCGGTCTTTTCCCAGCAGTCCAGGGACTCCCGCCACAGCCGGAAGGCCCGGCTGGTCCGGCCTTTCTTGGCCAGTAGCCCGGCCAGGTTGACCAGCGTGGCGCCCTTGACCCCCGGATCGTCCATGGCGTCGAGCAGCTCGAGCGCGTTTTCCCACAGGGCTTGCGCCTTTTCGACCTCGCCGCGTTCCTCCATCAAACCCGCGATATTCACAAAGGCCCCGGCCCGGGTCTCCGGGTCCCCGGCGGCGCGGATCATCGGCAGGGCCGTCTGCCACAACTCCAGCGCCTTGGACGATTCGCCCTGGGTGGCCAGGAGTTCGGCCAGGTTGGCCTGGATGATCGCCCGGTCCAGGTCCGTGCCCGGGTCCCGGCCCGAACGATCCATGATCGTCAGGGCCCGTTCGAAACGCCCCCGCGCATCCGAAGTCCGTCCCGTGACCCGTTCCGCCTGCCCCAGTCCGGTCAGAAGCCGGACGTTTTCCCCCCAGTTGACGCTCAGCCGGCCGATGGTCGCGGCCTGGCGGTGGTGAGCCCTCCGGTTCAGCACATGGGTCAGCAGCGTCCCGATCTCGAGAATGGTCGTCCCGTCTCCGGACAGGATCGCCAGCCGGTGGGCTTCGATCGCCCAACGGATGTCGTCCTCCGGTGTCCGGCGCCACCGCTGGTACAGGTAGGAAGCGCTCCGGCCGCAACCTTGCGAGACATCCTCTTCACTCAGCACTCGACCCGCCTGCGTCCTCAGACCCCACGGCACGATATACCCGGTTTCCCCTTCCGGGGCGTCCAGGCCGGCCTGGGCCAGACCCAACGACGCCAGCTCCGCCAGGAGCGATTCGGCAACCGGAGCGCCGGCCGCCGCCTCGACGACCGGGCGGGAGACGGGCAGCTCGAAAAGGGACAGCCAGGCCAGCACCCGCAAGGACGCCTGGTCCCGTCCTTCGAGCAGATACCGGGTCAGGGTCTCGTTCCGTGCTTCCGGCTCGGCCTGGGCCAGATTCGCCAGCAGCGTCTCGTAATCGAAATCCTTTAGACCGGCCACGGCATCGAGCCGGTCGATCAGGCTCGGGCTGCCTTCGGCCAGGACCAAGCTCCGGTCGAAATGGCTCCGGTCAACCCGCATGAGGCGATGCAGGCCGGGCAGACGGACGGTCTTTTTTTCCACCTCCACGGCCGACATCGGTTCGACGGGCAGGGCATGGAGCCGGACCGGACGGGGCAGTTCGAAAAAGTGGCGGCTGGTGATAACGACCCGGCTGGCCGATTCGGTCTCGCGTATGGCCGCCAGAAGAGCCTTGAGGACGTGCAGGGGCTCCGCCTTCAGGCTCGCCTTGCCCTTGACATGTTCCAGGTTGGGATCGAAGCCGTCAAAGACGAACAGAAAGGGCCGTTCCCGCAAAGGTTCGGCCAGGAGCCGGCGCAGCTTCTGGGCGAGGATCAGCCCGGGATGATTCAGGAACGAACCGGAGTCTCCCAGATCGGCCTGTTCTTCGATCCGGTTCAGCAGCCCGGCCTCGTCGATTCTTCCGGTCCAGACCAGGCGCCGGTGGGTTTCGATTCTCTCGCAAAGTCGGGATGCCAGGCAGGACTTGCCCATGCCGTCCCGTCCGTGCAACAGAACGCCTTCGGCGTACCCTTCATCGCCCCGGGCGCTTCTGAGCACCCGGAGGCCGTGCTGGACCGCTCGCCGACGTCCGACAAACCCCATGCGGCCGCCGACCGGGACCAGGCCGATGTCATCGAGATATTCGGGGGGTGCTTTAGGCTCGGGGCTCGGAAGGCCCCCGGCCCGGGCGGGATCGACCAGGGCCTCCGGGATGGCGCCGGCCGAGTAGAAACGGAGAAAGTGCCAGGCCTTGGATTCCGACCGCCAGAGTTGCTCGCGGGCCAGGCCGACCGCCTCGTCCAAACGGCCGCCCTGGACCAGATGGGCGAACAGCCCGGCCGCAACCACGGCCGACGACTGGTCTCCCACCGCCAGGGTTCGTCCCAATACCGACAGGCGCCCGGCCGCGGCCAGTCTCCGGCAGAAAAGGGGCAGACCGCCCTGGCCGGCCGAAACCCCGGCCTCACGGCCCGAGATGCATATAAGCCGGGGCGTACCCGCCAGAGCGCCCACCAGGTCCGCAGGGGACGCCGCCTTGCGGAAACCGATGTCGTTCTCCATCAAAAAGACGGGTTCCGGCCCGGACATTTCGATCCGCCCGGTCAGGTGCAGCACGTCGAACCAGCCCGGCTCCCGGGAACCGACCAGTTCCGCCAGCCCTTCCAGCGTCCCGGTCTCCTCGAAGAACAGCTCGACCGGCAGCAGACGGCCCCCGTTGAGCACCGTCGCTTCTTCGGCCTCGGTGTTCAGGACCGGCCGAACGTCCTCCGGGGAACAGGCCGCGAAGACGATTCGGAGGGCCCGGCCGGCCGGCGGGAACGGCCGTTCCCCCTCGGAAACAATTCGATAGGGCGAGAAAAGACCATGGCGCCCCGAGGCGAGGAATCCGTCCTTGCCAAGCAGTTCCCAGGGCAGCTCGCCCAGCCCTTCCTCGCACTCGATGCGCAGGACCAGACCGGCGGACTCGGAAAGCGCCCCGTCCAGCCAGGCGCCCCCCAGTCCGTTCAGCCAGTCGTACATCCGACGGCCCAGGGCCGCCAGGTCCGCGGACGGCTCCCCACAGGCTGTTTCGATTTCCCGGACGAACCGGTCCACCTCCGCCCGGGGCAGGGTCCTCTCCGCCAGGCTTCGGCCTTCCGAAGCCCGGACCCATATCCGCAAATCCTCGCCCGGACTGCCGGACGATTTCAAGTCATAGGCATTCATGTCGCGCCTCCCTTTTCCTGGGATGCCGTTCCGAACGCCACGTCCCCTTATCGCCGACCCGAGGGCCCCGCGCCCCCGGCCGGACGACACCTGGCGATCAGGGCTCGACGGCCCGAACGATTCATGGAGCGGCGTGGCGAAACGGATGCCTCACAAATCGTTCGGGCCAGGATTATCCCGGCCGCCGACTCAGCCGGCGTCCAGGCTGCACTGGGTGAAGTCGATCTCCTTCTTGCAGCCCTTGCAGACATGCGGCCGGTCGAACTCGTCGGAGAATATCTCTTTTTCCGTGCCGCAGTTGGGGCATTTGCAGACAAAGGACTGAAGGTTCTTGTTGGCTTCGAAACCGGGGCAGTGCTGCGGTGTGCTGGACATGGTTTACCTCCTCACATCCGTTAAAGGCCCGTTCAGGCCACGTTCATCTTTCGGCTACCTGTTAATTCTATCCTCGGTTGGGCGCCAAATCAAGCCCGAGGCCCTTTTCCCCGGCCGGACGGGCCGCGGGCCGCTCTTCCATCCGCCCCCTTCCGCTCCGGCCGGAACGGGGAACCGGCCGACCGGGAAAGGCATTCTATTTTTTGAACTTTTTATCGAGCGCGTTGATAGGGCCCCTGCCCCGCCTTTGAAAAACAGTCCGCCCATTACGCTTCCCACCTGACATTCCCCGCCGCCGGCAACCCCGCCGCGCCCCCATAATAAGCCAAATCCGCCGAAACAAGGATGGTGAGGTATAGGGAGATTTTATCGAAAAGTCCCCACCGATCCTTTACTTGTCCATATTCCGCCCCGGATCGAATATTGGATTGAAAAACCGGAATTCCTGGTGTAGACTCGATCATAAGTCCGTGAATGAGTCTGACTGACAGGCTGGATTTCGATCCTTATTTTTGCTTACTTATCCGGAAGCGACATCTCGCGCCGCCCGATAGCTCCAGGGCGGAGCGCAGGGGGATTGTAGCGCACCCGGAGAACCCGGGTTCCGGCAGCGGTCATCGAACGGGACGCGGACAGTTTTCTATCACACTCCGATTGCACTTTACTCATTCCCGAGGTTTGTGATAGGAGTCCCTTGTCGAAGTAAAAATTTAAAAAGAGGCTTATTTCGGCGGTCCGGATGCGCGTCATCCGGCGGCCGCCGGTAAAAGAAACCGAACCCGCATCCTTCCAATCCGATCGCGCGGCCTTTTCAACCGTCGGTAGCCGGGCGATCAAGGGACGAACGGCAAGATTCCTGGTTTTATCAACCCAACTCTTTTTTGGCGCTTTGATCCACAAGGCTGAAGTGACAGGGAGCGGCAATGCCCAAAAGAAGAAAAGTGGACGCACAAAAACTGATAGAGGCGGTCGAGTCCGGGCGATTGAACAAGGATGTCATGGACACGTACGGCGTGGGGTCCCAACCGCAGCAACCCGTCAAATCCAGGTACCGCCGGAAACGGGGCGCTGGCGAAGCAGTGGTCCTGGAGACTTATCCGCTGCTTGACGTGGAGTTGAAGGTCAACAAACGAGGCAGTCTGGTATTGCCTCGATCCGTTATTGACCAGTTGGGATATGAAGAAGGCGACGTTCTGGTCGCTCGCAAGACCAAAGTGGGCATAAGCCTGAGAAAGGCTGAATGACTCCCGCATTGTCTTCACTTCGGGCAGTTTGATTACGCCCCGCGGGAATGCATCCCGCATTCGTCAGTTGCCTCGAATCAGCCTATTTATCGGATGTGGCGCGTGGCCGACCATGACTTTCGCCATATGGACGGAAACCCTTGGACCGCGGCCGCGCTTCGAATCGCCGGAACCTGATCGACCTCTCGCGCCGAAAACCCGCATTCCTCGATTCGAAACACCCCGCTCCCCGGCCCGACTGGAATTTCCCCCGCCATCATGTTAGAGTAGGTCTTGACAGGAGTGATCGACTCGACCATGTCCCCTGAAGATTCATACGGAAAAAAGTCGGCCCCGCCGGACAAGGTCCGCCGGCCGGAGGAATTGACGATCTACGAAAACTGGTGCAAGCGTTGCGGCATCTGCGCGGCGTTCTGTCCCACCGGCGCCCTGGAAATGGGACCGGACGGGCCGGAGTGGAAACATCCGGACCAATGCGTGGGCTGCCGGGCCTGCGAACTTCGCTGCCCGGACTTTGCCATCGAAGTGCTGCTGCCCGGAGAGAAGGAAGATGCCTCGGCCAAGTAACGAACCCCGGACCGCCCTGATTCAAGGCAACGAGGCCTGCGCCGAAGGCGCCCTGCTGGCGGGCTGCCGCTTCTTCGCCGGCTATCCCATCACGCCCTCCACCGAAGTCGCTGAAGTCCTCGCCCATCGCCTGCCCGTGTTCGACGGGACCTTCATTCAGATGGAGGACGAAATCGCCAGCCTGGGCGCGGTCATCGGCGCCTCGCTGGCCGGGGCCAAGGCCATGACCGCGACCAGCGGTCCCGGCTTTTCCCTGATGCAGGAGCATATCGGCTTCGCCTGCATGGCCGAGGTGCCCTGCGTCATCGTCAACGTCATGCGCCTGGGGCCTTCCACCGGATTCCCCACGGCCCCCTCCCAGGGTGACGTCCAGCAGGCCCGCTGGGGGACTCACGGCGACCACCCCATCATCGCCCTCTGCCCCTCGACCGTGGGCGAATGTCTCGATTTGACCGTCCGGGCCTTCAATCTGGCCGAAAAATATCGGACCCCGGTCATCCTGCTCATGGACGAACAACTCGGCCACATGCGGGAAAACATCATCCTGCCCGGACCCGGCGGCATCGAAGTCCTGGACCGGGCCAAACCCCAGGTGCCCACGGAATGGTACGTGCCTTACGAGGACACCCCGGCCGGCGTTCCGGCCATGGGCGTCTTCGGCGAAGGCCAACGCTTTCACGTCACCGGCCTGATGCACGATCCCCACGGATACCCCACCGGCCGGGAAGACGAGATCGTGGCCCTGACCAACCGGCTTTTCAGAAAAATATTCACCCGGCTCGAGGACATTCAGACCGTGGACGCCTACGCCGTCGATGACGCCGACGTGGTCGTCATCGCCTACGGCTCCGTGGCCCGCACGGCCCGGCACGCCGTCAGGCTGGCCCGAAAAAGCGGCATCAAGGCCGGCCTGCTACGCCTAGTCACCTTGTGGCCCTTCTGCCGGGCGGCCGTGGAAAACCTGCTCAAGACCTGCGATTACCTGGTCGTGCCCGAACTGAACAAAGGCCAGATATCCAGAGAGGTCAAACGCGTCGTCCAGGGCCAGGCCCAGGTTCGAGCGGTCAACAAGTTCAGCGGCCGGGCCATCCGTCCCGAGGAAATCCTGGCCGCCATCGCGGAGTGCCGATCATGACCGGAGAACGCCACCTCATCTATCAATACCTGCGCCACGACAAGAAGTTTCCCCATGTCTGGTGCCCGGGATGCGGCAACGGCATCGTTCTGGGCGCCCTGATCCGGGCCGTCCACAACTCCGGCCTGACCAAAAACCAGATCGTCCTGGTCTCCGGAATCGGCTGCGCCGGCCGGATGACGACCTACGTGGACTTCAACACCCTGCACACCACCCACGGCCGGGCCCTGACCTTTGCCACGGGCATCAAACTCGCCCGCCCGGAACTCCACGTCATCGTGGTCATGGGCGACGGAGACGCCACGGCCATCGGCGGTAATCATCTCATACACGCCGCCCGACGCAACGTGAACATGACGGCCCTGGTCATCAACAACCACATCTACGGCATGACCGGCGGCCAATACTCGCCGACCACGCCCTACGGGCTCAGGGCCACCACCGCGCCCCACGGGCACATCGAGCATACCTTCAACATCTCGCACCTGGTCGATGCGGCCGGGGCCAGCTTTGTCGCCCGAGGCACCGTCTATCACGTCAACCTCCTGGACCGGCTCGTGGAAAAGGCCCTCTTCAAGAAGGGTTTCTCCCTGGTCGAAATCATGTCCTCCTGCCCGACCCACTTCAACAAGCTCAATCAGCTCGGCTCGGCCGTGGACAGCATGCACTGGCTCAAAGAACATGCCGTGCCCGTGGAAAAGGCCAAAGACATGTCCAGGGAGCAGGTCCACGGCAAGTTCCGCGTCGGGGTCCTGGCCGACCGGGACATCGCCGACTATCAGGCCGAATACGAACAGGTCCGGACCAGGGCCAAGGATGACCGGGTCTACCGGCCGGCGCCCAAGGAGGTCTCCCGGATACTGGAATCTTATCAGACCTACTAGGCGAGGAAACGGACCGTCATATGGGCAAACGATACGAAATCCGATTGAGCGGAACCGGCGGGCAGGGCGTGGGCCTGGCCTCGATCATCCTGGCCGAAGCGGCCATGCGCAAAGGCCGCGGCCAGCGGGTCGCCCAGACGGTCAGCTACGGGCCCCAGGTCCGGGGCGGATACAGTGACGGCGAGGTGGTCGTCAGCGACGAGGAGATCGACCACCCCATGCCCATTCATCTGGACCTGCTCATTCCCTTCAACCAGGACTCGGCCGACCAGGGCGCCCGCCTGCTCAAACCCGACGGATTCACCCTCATGGACCCGGCCCTGGTCAACCGCCGGCCCGAGGGTTGGGTGGCCGTGCTGCCCCTGACCGAACTGGCCCGGGAAAGCACCGGCCGGGCCATGATGGCCAATATCACCGCCCTGGGCGCGGTCTCGGCCCTCTGCCCCGTGATCGACGCCAAGTCCCTGAACGAAGCCATCGAGGCCCGGGCTCCGGAAGGCATGGCCCAGACCTTTCTGGCCGCCGCCGAGGCCGGCCGCAAGGCGGCCCGGAAGATCAAAAAACGAATGAGTTTCGAAAAACCTCCTCTCCAGGACGATTAAAAACCGTCGGGCCGGCGGCTCGACCCGGCAGCCGAAAAAAAATATGGAAAGCGAGAAGGAAGATGAGCAATCTGATCGTGGACGTGAAAGACGACGTGGCCCTGATCCGCTTGGACAACACCGTAATCAACTCGCTCAGCCTGGAACTCTTCACCGAGCTGAACGAGACTCTGGGCCGGCTGAACCAGGAGGTCCGAGGCCTGGTCATGGCCGGAGGGACCAAATTTTTTTCCATGGGCTGGCAACTGCCCACCCTGCTGACCTATGACCGAACCCGGATGACGGAGTTCTTCACGGCCTTCAACCAGGCCTGTCTGAACCTTTACGCCTTCCCGGCCCCCACGGCCACGGCCATGCAGGGCCACGCCGTGGCCGGCGGCTGCGTCCTGGCCATCATGACCGACTACCGCTTCATCGCCGCCGGCAAGCCCAAGATGGGGCTGAACGAGGTCCTGATCGGTCTGCCCGTGCCCTACCTGACCGATATGGTCCTGCGCCAGATCGTCAACAACCGGACGGCCAACGACATCGTTTGTCTCGGCGAATTCATCGGCCCGGACCAGGCCCTGTCCGTCGGCCTGGTCGACGAAGTCCTGCCGGTCGAACAGGTCGAAGCCCGGGCCCTGGAAAAAATCGGGGCCATGGCCGCCCTGAACCAGGCCGCCCAACGGGCCCAGAAGGCCCACCGGACCGAAGCCGTCCGCTTCTTTTACGAACGCAAGGGCCGGGAGTTCGACCAGATTTTCCTGGACGCCTTTTTCAGGCCCGAGGCCAGGGAACTCCTGCAGAAAACCGCCGAAAAGTTCTAGTAGACAACCAGGGACAGCCGCCTGTTTTCACGTTTTCCATTGGGAAAACGTGAAAACAGGCGGCTGTCCCTGGTTGTCCTCTACTGGTTTTCCAACCCCTGTTTTCTTTTTGCCAGCTCGCCCCGGTACCAGTCCAGCAAGGCGCGGATGACCACCCCCGCCGTGTCGAAACTGAACAGGCCGTGTTCATCCACCTTGGCCCGGATGCCCTCCCGGCCCCGCTCCACCTCGGCCAACTGAAGCTCCAGGGCCCGGACTTCCTCCTCAAAGGCCTCGATCACCCGGGCCGGTTCCAGAAAGCGGAAGAAATAGGCCCGCTCGGTAAAGGGCAGCCCATGGTCCAGGGGCACGGGATCGCCCACGAGCTTATTCAAAAAACGCTCCCGGCCGGACCGGGTCAGACGAAAGACGTTCTTGTCCGGCCGTCCCTGCTGCGGCACCACGTCCTTTTCCACGTAACCCGCCTTTTCGAGCTTCCGGAGCATCGGATAAATCTGGTTCAGGCTGATCGGATAAAAAGGCAGCACCTTTTTGGTTATGGTCCTGAGCTGGTACCCGGTCTTGGGCCCGGACATCAGGAAGCCCAGGGCGATGAGTTCGACGTCCATGCGGCGCGCGCTATCCTCCTTGAACCGGCGGATGTCAACGGAGCCGGTTTTTCCTTCTCGCTTCGATGGTCTCGACCAGGGCCTGAAGCCGCGTGTCCGTCTGGGCGTCGCTGTAGAAACGCTCGTCGCACGAATCGCCGCCGATGGTCACGGCCGGAATCCCCAGCCGCCGCCCCACGCCGTCCATGACCGCGAAGCTGTGGCTGTTGAAGGCCCGGCAGGTCTGGGTCTCGCTCATCACCAGCCCGTCGATGCCGAATTTCTCGCATAGATTCACGATGTGGTCAACCTGCCCGTTAAAGTCGCAGTTGATGCCGATTCCGCACAGGTTGTGGGCGATGCTCTCCAAAGGCCGGTCCGGATCGATCAGGTCGGCCCGCGGCATGAAAAGCAGATGGGTGTACGCCCCGGCCACGACACAGGCGTCCAGGGAGGCGAACTTGCGGCCCAAAACGCCCAGCTTCGGCCAGGTCATGATCCCGTCCCAGTAGAGCCGGTATCTCTCGTTCGGAACGCTGCCCACGCCTTGGGCGATCCGCTGCTCCACCTCCTGTTTCATGTCATCGAGCAGGCCCACGGTCCCGGGCAGGCCGACCAGATGGCAGACCGGCCCGATGTTGGCCGCCATGTCGAAAAAGCTGGCCGGAGAAGGTTTGTGGGCGCACAGGTCCATGATCTCCTGCCGCAGCGTCACCGCCTTTTTGACGTGCCCCATGACCTCCCGCAGCCGGTCCCAGTCGTAAGGCCGGCCGGTCACCTCCTCGAGGAGGCCGATGAACTGTTTCTGCTGGCGGATGTAGTCCTCGAAGTTGTAAGCCTGGTCCGATTCGTCCCAATTGAAACGCGGCTCCAGATGAAAGGCCGGGACGCCGCAGATGGCGGCCACCGAATCCCCCCACAGCCGGCCCGTTCCGCAGCCCGCTCCCGGCACGTTGACGTACAGGTCCGGCGGGGGCATCCGGTACAAGGTCGGGTCCAGGTCCGGGTTCAGGGCGAAATCACCCCGGGCGATCCGGGCCAGCCCGATGAAGCTCCGGGCGTACGAACAACAGTCCGGCAGCATACCGAACTCCTCGGCCGCCTCCTGAAGCGGCTTCTCCAGCCCTTTGGCCGCCAGCCCGGCGATGAGCCCTTCGGCGTGAAGCACCGGCAGGCCCGCGCCCCGGGCCAGCAGAAAGGCCGGCAGGCCGTTGGCCCAGACCACCTTGCTCCCCCTGGCCGCCTGTTCCTTGATCTCCAGAAACGAAGCGATCATCATCGCCCCGATCTTTGAAACGCTCTCGAGCCGGTTCGGCTCCTTGATTATTTCGTCCATCTCGCCCTCCTTTACCCCCCGTCAAATCGCTTTCCGGTCCAACATCTCGACAAAGGCCTGCAGCCTCGTCCGCATCCCCTCCAGTGAAACCACCTCATGCTCGGTTTCCAGCATCAGGTACGGAATGCCGGCCTCGGCCAGGGCCGCCTTCATGAAAGGATAGACGAACAGGTGAGGTTCGCAGTACTTGGCGATCAGCAGAATCGCCCCCCGGGCACCGCTTTGCCGGATACGGTCCACCAGATACCCGGCCCAGCCCATCTCCCCGTCGCTTCTCGTGGGCACCGGCACCGTCCGGTCCAGAATGCGCCGGGCCAGCGCCTCCAGCGGGGGGCCATCGGTCTCCGCGTCCAGGGCGAAATACCGCCGGCCCGTGTACAGATCGTCGTCCACGATCTCCACCCCCGTCCCTTCGATCAGGTCCACGATGTCCAGCTTGGGCCCCTGGCAGAGATGGCCGGACAGGAAAAGCGGCTGGCCCGACCGGGTCATCGGTTCGACCGCCTCCAGTTCCGTTGCCAGACCGGCCAGCAGTCGGCCGTACTCCTCCCGGGGCATGACCATGCCGGCCCGGACCACGATCTGGCGATCCCGCATCGACAGGCGCCCCGGGCTTTCCCGGCAAAGGTCGAACAACCGGCGCAGCAGGCCCCGATTGCGGTTGAAAAGCCGGATGCTTTCGGCCAGGGCCTGGTCCTCGATCCTGCGGCCGGCCAGATTCTCGATGAAGCCCCGGACCTTGCCCAGTTCCCGTAGCGTATCCTCGAAAACCCCGTCCCGGGACAGCACGGTCGGAAACTGGGCCAAAGCCATTCGCACGCCCTTGGGCAGGATGTGCTTCAGGCTCAGGGCGGCGTTTCGGTTCTGGATGCAGATGTCGCTGTATATCAGGCCGTCGAAAAAGTCCAGGCCGCCCCGGGCCGCCAGGTCGATGGCGTTCCGGGTGATCCCGCAGAAAAACGGGTGGACGTGGGCAAAGCCCTCGGTCACCGGCTCCTCGGTCTCCTGGAGCACCACCGGCAGCATGCCGGCCGCGTGAATCAACTCCTCGGGAAAGTGCATGGGACTGCAACCCACCACTTGGGTCCGGCCCGAGGCCTTGCAGGCCTTGACCGTGTCGTACGGCCGGGCCGCCGCTTCCCGAAACGGGGCCAGGGCCCGCTCCAGTCGCTTGTCACTCATTTTCCACTCCTTTGTCCATGGTCGATCCAAGCCGATTCTTCATGCCAGCGCCTCCCGGGCGAACAGGGCCGCGCCCAGGGCACCCACGATCTGAGGCTCCGGCGGCCGGAGGATGTCCGTCCCCATCAGCCGCTCCAATACACGCACCACGCCCACGTTCTTGGCCACCCCGCCGCTCATGGCCACCGGCCGGCCCATCCCGACCTGCTTGACCAGGCTGTGCATCCGCCGGCCGATGGCTTCGTGGATGCCGGCCACAATGTCCAGCCGGGACCGGCCCCGCGCCTTCAGGGAGATGACCTCCGATTCCGCAAAGACCGTGCAGATGCTGCTGATCGAGGCCGGCGCCTCGGAACGCAGCGACAACGGACCCATCTCGGAGATGGGCAGGTCCAGGGCCTGGGCCATGACCTCCAGAAAACGGCCGGTGCCGGCGGCGCACTTGTCGTTCATGGCAAAGTTTCCCACCCCGCCGTCCGGGGACAGGGAAATGACCTTGCTGTCCTGCCCGCCGATGTCCATCACGGTCCGGACCCCGGGAAACAGGAAATGGGCGCCCCGGGCATGACAACTGATTTCCGTAACGTTGCGGTCCCCGAAACCCACCATGCTCCGCCCGTACCCGGTCGTGACCAGACAGCCGATATCGGACCGGTCCAGCCCGGCCTCGGCCAGGGCCAGAGACAGGGACTCGGACGCGGCCGCCTCGTCCACGATCAAACCCTGGACGACCCGGTAGGCGACCACATGGCAGTCGCGGTCCACGATGACGCTCTTGGCGGTCAGGGAGCCGATGTCCACGCCGGCGGCATAGGTCATGGTCTGCTTTCCTGTCTGGTCTGTTTTGAGGATGGCCCGAGGTCCATACTTTTTAATATATATTTTTATTGAAAATATGCAAGAGAAATTATGGGGCAAGGCCGATTTTTTAACCAACCCCGAAAATTATACCGAAATATCAAATGGTAACAGGAAAAGTCCGCGCCGGCCCCACCCAAACGCCCACACGCCCTCCGTCGCCTTCTTGGACCGGGCATATATCGGTCATTGCGGCGGACGGGGTGGTATACTGGCTCGCGAATCAGGAACTTCCGGGGCCATGCCCTGGCCGCCGAAGCCATACGGGCTTGCGGGACGACAGGTCCTTAAAGCCGTCGCCGATCCGGCGGGTCGTTTCCAACTGCGGTTTATGAAACCGGAGGACCGCCCCGGACTATTCTCCCGTCCGATCGATGACGAACCTTCCGATGCGCTCGACGGCCTCCCGGCCTTCGGGCAGCATGGATGCGAAAAAATGCCAGACGTGGACCATCTCCTCCCACGTCTCCAATGTCGCCTCCACGCCCGCCTGTTCCGCCCTTTTTGCCAGACGAGTCGAGTCGTCCAGCAATACCTCGGACGTGCCCACCTGGATGAGCAGGGGCGGCAGGCCGGACAGGTCGGCGTACAACTGAGAGGCCAACGGCGTTTTAGGGTCCCTGTCGCCCAGATAAGCCCGGACGAACACCTGAAGGTCGTCGTACCCCACCGTCGGGTCCGCCTCGGCCTTGCCGGTCATGGAATCCCCCTCCCCGGCCAGATCGACCCAGGGTGACAGGCAGATGCCGGCGGCCGGGAGCGAGACCCCTTGATCACGCAGGGCGACGAGCGCGGCCACGGTCAGCCCCCCGCCCGCTGAATCCCCGGCCAGGACCATCCGGCCCGGGGCCGCCCCCCGGTCAAGCAGATGGCGGTAGGCGGCTTTGGCGTCCTCGACCGCGGCCGGGAAGGGATGTTCGGGGGCCAGCCGGTAATCGACCAGCAGGACCCGGGCCCTGGCGGCGCGGGCGATGTGGGAGACCATTTCGCGGTGGGTGTTGAGCGATCCGATGGCGTACCCGCCGCCGTGGAAATACAAAACCACCCGGTCTTCATGGGCATTCGGGGTGAAAATCCATTCGGCGGCCATGTCCCCCACCCGGGTCGGTTCCACGGAAACGTCCGCCGCCGGGGCCAGGACGGATGTATGTTCCTCGAATCCCGCGCGCCGTTCCTCAAAGGTTATACCCGCCTCGGGCTCGGGCATGGATGCCAGCAGTTGCAGAACCCCGGCAAATTCCGGGCTGGGCATGACGGTCCTCCCTGGTTTTCAGATTCCGACAGGCGATCCTTCCCCAACTCCCCTGAAAATCTGACGCTTTGTCGGTATAATATTCCGGCAAAACCGTTCCTGTCAAACAGATAGGCTTCCGTCAACCAGAACCCGGCCTCGTCTGGTAATCATGGCTGAACGGGACGTCAGCGGCGCCCGCGACGTCGGCCTCCTCGCCGTCCGCCACGACCGCCCCCTGATCGATAGTCTGTGGAACAAGATGGTTGGGGTGTTCGGGGAGATATCGATTTGAATTTACAGCATATAATTGGTGTGGCAATCAATCTGGCAATATCGATGCCTTGTACGTTCGCAAGTATTTATGCTAGGCGAATGATTCCTGGGGCCCCGATTGAATGTTGATCACATAAAAGCCAAATTTTCTGAAATGGATGTCTTGGAGGTATTATAATACTTGTTCTGTTATTTATGTAATCCCTTTTACCCCATAAAGTGAAACCGTTCCGAACAAGAAGCCAAACGGGTTGAACAATGTAATTTTTTTTAGACTTATCAAATAGCCTTTGATTTAAAGAATTGATGGCCCTTATATTAACTGGTATTATACGATGTTTCTTTTGTATTTTTTCAGGGTAGTCAGATATATTTCGATTATCCAATCTAACTGCTGCTTCAATATTTGTTCCGTACGAGTGAACAACTTCCACCCATAGATCATTCCCGTTTAAGTAGCAGTGTGTGTCTGGAATACCATGCCTTTCAATGAGTTCTTTAAGCAAAATTTTCTTTATGTGCGTCCTGTTAAATTCCAGAATAAAATTTTTAATGGCATTACACTCCAATAATTTTTTTTGTTGCCCCGAGTATTCATTCATACAAAAAGACCCACTATTTTTTTCTCCAAGTCAAATAAGCCTTTAATCAAAATGGAAAAGCTAAGTCTTCTGGAAAATATTTCGTATTTACGGACTTGAAGACATTTCGTATTCGTTGATAACTGCTTTGATCCTATCTGCATACTGATAAATTTCATCCACTCGATTTATTGGGACCCGTTCTTCATTTTTACTTGAAAAAAGGCCGAGATGTTTTTGTGAATAATTAAAATGCAATCGACATATTGGTTTCCGGTTGTTATCGTCAAGCAAAATACCACAATAACTCTTGGTGTCCCTCATCATTATTCGGCTAACATCAACAATCTCTCTTACTATAGCTTTAACAATATAATAACCCTCTAGTTCTTCCTCTGTGGTGATTATTCCTTTATCAACTATCTCAGATCGCTCTATTTCTTCAACAATTTCCGCCTGTTCTTCATGATCAGCATCAAGTGCCGATTTCAAGCGATCATTTACCCTTTCCCTAATAAACTGATTAAAAGCCTCTTTAACTATATTTCGAAATTGCTCTAAAACGATTTGTGTTAGCCTGCCCGAATATACCCGAGACGCAAAGAACCTAACAAAATCATCAGTACAAGATGACATCTCATCGATAATAATCCGCTTTATCGCCCCAGTATATTTAAGTTCGCTCGCGGTCGCCAAAATGTTATCTAACTCAAACGATGATTTTGTGAATTTTTTTAATTCAAAAATATGCTTATCATCAAAATCAAGTAAATTAAAAATGAAAAACGGCTTCGGATCCATTTTATTGGGTTCATCGATATCAGAATAGAAGTAATAAATTATCCCATTTGTTAAGATTCCAAAGCGTGCCTCGGAGACAGAAAAGTATCTATATAGTTGAGATGCATGCTCCTTTTCAAGATTTGCGCCACACCACTTACATTCAATTAAAACTATGACCTTGTTGTCTTTACATATTGCATAATCTACTTTTTCACCTTTCTTTATTCCAATATCTGTGGTAAACTCAGGAACTACCTCCATTGGATTAAAGATGTCATAGCCAAGGGCGGCGATAAATGGCATAACGAAAGCGTTTTTTGTTGCTTCTTCTGTTTTAATATAATCCAATTGTTTGGGTATTCGATTGACAATTTCATTAATCTTGTCAACAAAATCCATATCGGGCCTCCATTATAAGATATAAATGTAGTATTTAAAAAATATTGTATTGAAAACGCTCTCATAATATCCAATTCAAACCAATACCTATACCAACAATGAAATCAGGCACAACGCCAAACTCATTGAAATCAAAAATTGCGTACGATAATGAATAATTTTATACATTGTTATAATAACTTACCGATTCTTAAAATGCAAACGAAATTTTTTCTTAAAATTATAATCTTCACTCCAGTAGATTTTTTCAATTTCTGCTTCCTCCCCCCCACGAAACGAGATTCACTCTTTGGCCTTCATCCCGAACAGAAACCGCAGCGCTTTGACCCGCCTGATTAACAGGTCGTGAGTCGCGGCTGTGATCACCACCAATGAAGCGGCGCCGAGAAGGAGACAGATCAGCGAAAGGCTCAAATCGCTGTCAGCCTCCAGGGCAACCGCCATCCTCAAAAATGCCAGCAATGCATTTTTAGCCCCCGGTGTTCACGGATCGGGTGGGGCACATACTCATACAGGCCTGCTTTTTTACCCTCCAGGACGCGGTCGAGGTAGATTAATGGCCAGGCCTGCGTCTTCGGTAACCCTTGACCGCATTTGCAGGAGCGGAGAAATCCTGGCGTGACCCGAAACTGGGTTGAACGGTACACGGTTCAAAATCATTTCTGGCCATGCCTGATCGTTCTCAATCGGTTGACTGCATCGAGTTCGTTCGATTACTATGCTCTCAAGCAGGAAATTGGAAATCGGCCATACGGTTGGGATGGAGCGGCCGGCCTCACGGCAAACGGCGATTTAATCTTCATTCACACGGACATGATGCAATCCGGAGCGTTAAGGAGAATTTCAGGCAATGAAAGAATTCAAGGACAAGCTGGCCGTTATCACCGGAGCGGGTACGGGCATGGGCCGGGAACTGGCGATCAAGCTGGCGGCGGCAGGATGCGGCGTCGCCGTCTGCGATGTGCTGATGGACAATCTGGCCGAGACGGTTGAGGCTGCCCGCAAGGCCGCACCCGACGGTACGCCGGTCACGGCCCATGAATGTGACGTCTCCGACGAGTCGCAGGTCCTGGCCTTCCGCCGGGCCGTCCGGGAACGGCACGGCGCCGAGACGATCAACCTGCTTTTCAACAACGCCGGCGTGGGCGGAGGGGGCAGTTTCATTCTCGATCCCCGCGAAGAGTGGGACCGGGTCTTCGGCATCGACTGGTTCGGGGTCTATTACTGCACCCGGGCCTTCATGCCCATGCTCCTGTCCGCCGACGAGGGGCATATCATCAACATCAGCAGCATCAACGGTTTCTGGGCCTGCCTCGGTCCCAACATCGAACACACGGCCTACTCCGCCGCCAAGTTCGCGGTCAAGGGATTTACCGAGGCCCTGCTGGTCGACTTGAAACTGAACGCCCCTCACATCAAGGTCTCCCTGGTCATGCCGGGGCATATCGGCACCTCGATCAGCTTCAATTCGCCACGGGTCCTGGGCTATCCCGAGGTTGAGGAAATGACGGCCGAGGACCTGAACCGGATTCGCGGGAGAATCGCCAGGAGAGGCATCCCGACGGACGGCATTACCGACGAGGCCCTGAAATCATTCCTGCAACAAATGCGATCGGATTTTCAGAACAACGCCCCGGTCAGCGCGGCGGAGGCGGCGGACGCCATCCTGGACGGCGTGCGCCGGGACCAGTGGCGGATTCTGGTCGGCCAGGACGCTCATGATCTGGATCGCCTGGTCAGGGAGTTCCCGGAAGAGGCCTATGACGATTCCATGATCCAGCGAATCCAGGCTGCCGCTGAAGCGCGAGGCAAATAACGTCAGGCGCCCATACATACCATTTCATTCGCTTTCGCTGGAATAACCTTGGATGGAATAATTCTGGACCTCCATAAAAATTATTTCAGACCCAGGGCATCATGAAATTCGTGACCGAAAGTGGATGGTGAATTGACTCTATTTTATGGGTGTCCCGCCTAGTCCCAACGGCGAGGAGGTGTAAAATGATTCGGGCCATTGCTATAACCATGGCATTAATCCTCTTTCAAGGCTCGTGCTTATTCGGCTCCGCCGGACAGCTCTCATGGCCTATGGCCTGGGCTGTTCTCGGGATTTATGTCGCCTCCAAAGCGGCTGCCTTCGCCTTTCTCGACCCTGACCTTCTCCGGGAGCGGGTGGCTCCAGGTCCGGGAGTGGAACGCGAAGACGTGGTCCTTGCCATCTTGGGATATCTTGGCCTGTACCCTGGTTTGTTTGTGGTCGCCGGCCTTGATGCGGTTCGCTTCGGCCCTGCCATCCCCATCCCCGAATCCATTCAGGGGACGGCGTTCTTTGTCTTCGCACTTGGCTATGTCTTCGCATTCTGGGCCGTCCTTACCAATCCGTTCTTTGCCACCGTTGTGCGAATTCAGGATGATCGTGGTCACTCGGTCGTCTCGTCAGGCCCGTACTCCCTGGTTCGGCATCCCGGGTACGCGGGTGTGCTTCTCGCCCACCTGGCCCTTCCGTTCGCACTAGGCTCCATATGGGCTTTGGCGCCCGCAGTCGTGGGCACGATCTTGTTCGTGGCGCGAACATCACGCGAAGATCGAATGCTCTCCGAGCGTCTTGTCGGATATCGCGAGTATCAGAAGCGGGTCCTTTGGCGGTTGTTGCCAGGTGTTTGGTAGCCGGATGCGCCGTTAGCGGGGTTATAGGTACCCTCGGGCCGCAATTTTTACCATTGCTGCAAGTAGTCAGCATCACTACCTCGGTATTTGTCGGTTGACCGTTTTTGAGACAAGTATTTCTGGAAGCGGTGGAAACGGCTTTGTTCCAACGGATGTTCCCCCATATGGGCGTGTGGCTGTATTAATTTAACTGACCGATAATAAGATCATTTTCGGCATGATGCCAGCTTTTTCTTAGTGTCTGCCTTTATCGTTGATTTGGGTAAAGCCGGAGGAAGGCTGACATTGAGGGCGTTTAAAATGAATAACCTCGGACATCCATAAAATTTATTTCAGATCCAGGGCATCATGGAATTCGTGACCGAAAGTCGATGCTAAATTGGCTCGATTTTATGGGTGTCCCGCGTAGTCCCATCCTGTATGGTCCCATTAAGGTTGTCTTTATCCCACTGTCAGCACTTATAAAACTTGACACGGTTGACATATTTTTCCGGCCCGTCACTTCTGGATCGGCCGCCCCGCCCGGTATTTTAACCGGTTTGCGGAGGCCGCATATTGACTTGATCGAGGTTTTGATCGGATAATGACGCCGTCATGCCCGAACGAACGTACAAAAGCGACCTGAGCACGGACGAGAAGGTGCTCATGGCCATTGTCAGAGCCGCCGAGATTTTCAAGAGAAATCACTCGGCCGTGTTCCGAAAGTACGGTCTGTCCTTCCCCCAGTACAACGTCCTGCGGGTTCTGGAGGCCTCCATGGGCGGACGGAACAAAATGAGCGAGGTCAGCCGGATCATGCTCGTTCCCGGCGCCAATATCACCGGAATCGCCAAACGACTGGAAAAGGACGGATTCATCGTCAAGAAGCCCCTCCCCGGGGACGACCGCGTGACCCTGCTCGAAATCACGCCCAAGGGCCAAAAGACGCTGAAAAATATCGAAAAAGAGAAAGATGACTGGCTGACGATCATGCTCGAGGACCTCTCCGCTTCCGAACGGCTCGATATTCTTGACAAGGTCAGGCGCATCATCAGAAACGGAAGAAATGGCACTCATCAGTAAAAAATACTGGGATACGCCTCGCCGGCTCAACCGGCAACCCCGTCATTTTCCTCATATATTCTTGATATCAATCCATTCAGCCGCCTGCCACGGCCCAATCCGTCAACAAAAATCATGTTCGAATTTTGCGGTTGGGTTCAGCACCGGTTGGCGAAAAATCGCCCTATAACAGGAAACCGCCCGCTCTTGCTTCCCGCTTGTCACCTGTTTTCATGATTACCCGTGGATTTGGGAGATAAGTTGCCGGTCACTTTTTCATCCTGGTTTCGGAAACCCGGGCAGGGGGCATGGTTGTGATTGAAACGACATCCATAATGGCGAAAGCGAGCGGCCGGGCCATCTTCAAGTTCGAGGCCCCTGGGGCGGCCGAACTGACCCGGGCCTCGGCGCTTCTCTGGAAGCCCGCGAGGCGGACGCGGCCCTGGCCTCGACGATTGCCAATGCGTCAGGTCCTCGAAGCACCAGACACCTTCGTCGCTTCGCTCCTCGCAGAGACGGCGGTTTTGGGGATACGCGACGGGAAAAAGCGATTTCCGCTCGTTCCCAAGCTCCAGATTGTAGACCAGCGAATATTTCCCTCACCCGGTAATCCCTTCGTCCCGATGTGGGTGGGGACGGGGGTTTCGGACACTTTCAGGAATATGCTATATTAATACGCTCGCTGGTATGAGGCCGTGGGTTCTCAATGCAAATCGCCGGAGGTGGACTCGATAAATGAGCGACGAAACGTACAAAATCGTTTTCCAGGGGCGAATTCAGGACGGATTCTCCATTGAGACGGTCAAAGCCGGTTTCGGCCGGATTTTCAACCTGAATGCGGAAAAAGTCGAAACGCTTTTCTCCGGCCGGCCGACGGTCATCCGTAATAATCTCGACCGCGAACAGGCCCTGAAATATAAAAAGGCCATCGAAAATACCGGGGCCGAATGCCAGGTGCTGAAGAACGAGGTTCAATCCGAACCCGCCGAACCGGTGGAAGCTCCGGCCGAGGCCCCGGTGAAACAGGCGGCCGCCGTAATCGACCCGGCCAAAATGAAAGTCCTGGAAAAATACCGGTCGCAATTAACCGCGCCGCAGTGTCTGCTGGCCCCGGACATCCCCGAGGAATTGATCTCGGAGGCCTTCGGCGCCTGGGCCAAAAAGGCCGAGGACGAGCGGCCTCTGGCTTGGTTCGAAATCCAACGGGCTTCGGACAAGCCGTTCGGGATACTGTTGACCGACCGGCATCTGCACGTCCGCAGCCTGACCCGTGCGGTCCGCTCCATTCCCTTTGAACAGTTGAGCCAAATCCGGATTCAACGGGAAAAAAAGCAGTGGGAAATGGAAATTGGCGTCAGCAATCTCTACCATAACATTCCCGAGAAAAACATCGAACCGATCCGCCGGTTTCTGGCCATGTGTTTCGAAATCAACGGCCTGAATCCGCCTGAGGAAGTGATGGCCGCCGCCGAGTCGAATCGCCCTCCCGAGGTTGTCATCAGGGACGAACAGACCAGGCTGCAGGCCCTGGGTTCGCTTCGGTTCGACCTGGAAAAGCTGCAGCAACGGCTGAAACAAAAACTAACACAAGAAGACGAGGCTAAAAAGGTCCTGAAGGAACTCAAGACCTCCGTCGTCCGCGAGAGACCGAGCGCGTATGTTCCCAGCGGAAAAACCAGCCCCAAAGCCGTCCGACTCTTGAGGCTGGGGGTTCCGGTCGCGGCCGTGGCCGGGTTCGTTTTCTGGTTCTTGTGGTCGATGCTGGTATTTCAGGCCATCATGCCGCTGTGGGTTTATGTCGCTTCCAAAGCCGGCCGTTGGATACTGTTCATTGGAATGATCGGACTGGCCATCATGTACGCCGCGGGTTTTATCGCCGGCGGGGGCTGGACGGTCGCCCGGACCATCCAGTTTTTCGGACGAAAGGGCGCTAATCGGAGTCCCTCCGCGGCCCGCAAGTACGCACTGATCGCCGCTATCCTGATGGCCGCGCCGATCTTCCTTTTTTTCCTCCTGGACCAGCGCTCCGGCTTTTGGCACTCCTGGTTGAACTGGCTGTTGGCCGTCGGTGTTTTTGCCATGGCCGCCATATATGTGGGCGTGGCCGGATATTTCGCCGAGCAGGCGGTCGAAGAAGACAAGTTTTGCGAGGTCAAACAGGTTTATTTAAAAAAACACCGGTCAGGGACCTTCGATCTGTCGGAACTCAACGCCTTGATTGACGCGCTCAGGAACGGCGACCACAACGCGCTGGCCGGCTTGAAAAAAGGCGCATCGTCCGACGAAAACTTTTTCATACTCCACCTGTTCATGCTCCCCGGTGCGAGCCGGTTCGCGGTGGGTTACCTGGAGGCCTTGATCAACGTCGAGGTCCATTATGCGGGCGATTCGAACAAGGATGGCCAGGAGTCAAGCCGGGAATTGTGGCGATTCCTTTCACTGGCCTACGATTCCAAGGAGCTGGTCAAAATCGGTCGAACCTTGCAATTGGTCGAATAAGGTTTCGACCCGATGGGCGGTCCGGCGGAATCTCGCCGGTACGACTTCACCTCGCATGTCCGTTTCAGCGCGGACCGGACCCGTATGGTGCGTGAGAGTGCTGGGGGCGGAGTTCAGGACCGGGACATGCTGCCCTGGCTGAACCGGTTTGAGCAAAGGCCGGCCGACGAAGATGAGGTTATCGATAAATGGCTCTTGAAACCAAAATCAAGGGTAGGCATAAAAAGGCTGATTCATGCTTTCCTCCAGAGGCGGACAAGTCGCGGGAATGGCATATAGTTAAGTGTCATTTCCACGACTTGTCCGACTCTGGAGGAAAGCGGGAATCCAGGTTACTCGATATTCAACCAAAATCGACATTCTCAGATCCGGACGGATTTTTTCCGGCCGCCGCGCGTATGCTTCTGGCCGGCCTCGATCTGATATCCCGGCCGGACCCGGCCTGATACCTGTTGTTTCTTCGATAAAATGGGTGTCTAACGCGGTCCTATCTTGAAAAGCCTGACCTTCAAATAGCGGTTTACTTCAAGCGGAAATCCTGCCAGCCTGCCAGCCCTGATATGATTTCACAAACCCGGCGTACCATGTGAATCACTCGATCATCCCCGGGATGTTTCCGCGGCCGCGTTCCGGCCGGCGATTCGACCGAAAACCATGCACTCCGCGATATTGCCGGCCCCCTGGTAGAGCAGCCCCCACAGGGAACCCAGTTCGCCGGCGCTGTACAGCCCCTCGATCGGCTCGCCAAAGGCGTCCAGGACCCGGGCCTCGGCGTCACGGCGGGGGCCGCCCTGGGTATTGATCAGGGCCGGGTGCATGGTGACGGCGTAGTAAGGCGGCGATTCGATACAGGCCGACGGTCCGTCCGGGTTCATGCTTCGGCCGAACTGACCGTCACGGCCCTGTCTCGCATCCCGGTTCCATCGATCCAGGGTATCGGCCAGGCTGGCCGGGTCGACGCCGATCTTCCGGGCCAGCTCGCCCAACGTCCCGGCCCGGATGATCCAGCCCTTCTCGATTTCATCGCGGTTGTCCCGGCTCCATTCGTAGGCCGCCCCGGCGGCGCCGATACCGGCCATGTGGGAAATCCTGCCCTTCGATCGAAGCGCCTCGTCGAATATGGCGTAAAACGGGATGCGCGGATACTTCAAGGCCTGGGCGTCGTAATAATCCACGGCCAGAAGCCCGGCGTGGCCTTCGATCCGGGTTTCGTCCACAAAGCGTCTGCCGTTCCGGTCCACATAGACATGGGCCGGGTGGCCGAACAACATGGCGAAGGCGGATTCAAACTCGGGGACCTTGAGGCCGAAACCGCAGGACACCCCGTTCATGTGCCACAGACCGGCCCCGACCCGCTGGGCCATGCGGACGCCGTCCCCCCGGTTTCCCGGATGCCCCAGGGAATGGATCGGAAATCCCTTGACGTGGTTCCGGAGCATCCGGGGGTCGGACTCGTATCCGCCGGTGGCCAGAATCACGGCCCGCCTGGCCCGAACGGCCACCGCGTTCCCCTGGTCCTCGACCACCAGGCCGACCACCGCGCCCCGGGCATTCGTCACCAGTCTCCTGGCCGGGGCGCGGGTCATCACCGGTATGCCCCTCGTCTCTTCAACCGCATGGCAAAGCAGTCCGAAAAGGTGCTTGGCAAAGGCGTTGCCTCCTTTTTCACTGCCGTGAACGATGTACTTCTTCATCGAATCCGCCCCGGGTACCTGAGGGAATCCCGCCCCGCCGTAGGAATGGACCTCCACGTCCGGCCGCAGGCTTTTCACCCATTCAACGTTTTTCACGGATTCCTCGGCAAACGTCCGAATCAGGGAATCGTCCTTTTCCGACAGGGACAACTCGAAAAGGCCGGAAATGTACGTCACCGCGTCTTCCACGTTCGTGGGGCACAAAAATCCGCCGAACGAAACCAGCGTGTTGCCGCCGCCTTGTTCCGTGCTTTCCACGATCAGCACGTCCGCGCCGGCATCATGAGCCTCGATGGCCGCCACGGCCCCGGCGCCGCCATACCCCGCCACCACGACGTCGGTTTCCCGGTCCCAGTTCTCCACGATTCCAAAGGATGTCGATTCACTCGGTTGCGTCATCTATGCCTCTCCATTCCCCGGTGCCGGAAATCCGTCACAGCCGGCCGGTTGGAAAATCGGATAGCCGGCTCCCACGCGGCGGCCGGCGGCCGGCGACCGGGTGTTCTATCGTGTTCGTATTAAGGATATCCGAACATCCTGGGATCGGGGATAGTATAATCGACAATCATCTACGATGCCGGGTATTTTTCCGAGGGGAGCCGGTTCCGGGGATACATCAATTGATAGAAATCCCTCTCGGTTGGGTAGGCGATGATACCCGTTGTCTTTTCAATAAATGGGTGTCTGACTGAGATATCAAGAGCAGACCTGCCCCCTTTCTTTCAGCATGGGTTTGCCCCCGCGGCCGGCCATGTTGACAGATACGGATAAAGAGGCTATTGCTTAATAAATTTGTTAACGGGGGCTCGGACAAACCGGGCTGAGAGAGACCCTTGCCGGGCGCGGGAACGAATCCAGCGCACCGGGCTGTGGGGCCGACCGTGGAACCTGATCCGGGTAATACCGGCGTAGGGACAGCGACCCAGAAGCCGCTCCATTGCCGGGGCGGTTTTTTATGTGCGCTGTATGGTCATGCATCGGTATTTTTTCGTGGAGGCAATATGACCCGATTGACAGAGCAGGCAGTCCGAAGTCTGGAAGCGATCCGGGGCCAAAAGCCTTTGATACACAACATTACCAACTACGTGGTGATGAACACCACCGCCAATGCGCTTTTGGCCATGGGCGCTTCCCCGGTCATGGCTCACGCCATTGACGAGGTCGAGGAGATGGTTTCATTCGCCGGGGCCTTGGTGCTCAACATCGGCACGCTGAGCGGTCCCTGGGTGGAGGCCATGCTGGCGGCGGGCAAACGCGCCTCGGAGCTTGGCAAACCGGTCATTCTGGACCCGGTGGGCGCCGGTGCGACCAGGCTGCGCACCGAGACCGCCAAAAGGATCCTTTCGGAAATCAAGGTTTCGGTCGTTCGCGGAAACGCATCGGAAATTCTGGCCTTACGGGACGCCGCTTCCCATACCAAAGGCGTGGACGCGGTTCACTCGGTCGATGAAGCCATTGACGTCGCCAGGCAGATTTCCGTCGAGCTTCATACCACCCTGGCCATAACGGGCGCGACCGATCTGGTCACGGACGGCCGGCAGGTCGTTCGGATCGAAAACGGTCATCCCTTGATGGCCCTTGTCACGGGCATGGGATGCACGGCCACGGCCTTGGTCGGTGCGTTTTCCGCGGTGGAAGCCAACCCGGTGAACTCCGCCGCCGCTGCGCTGGCATACTTGGGCCTGGCCGGGGAAAATGCCGCCGGGCGGGCCGAGGGACCCGGCAGTTTCATGGTCGCCCTGCTTGACGCCTTGTACACCATCACGCCGGAGGACCTGGGTGCCGGGGCCCGGATTGTAACGGAGTCTTGAGCGTGGATTATTCGGTCTACCTGGTGACGGACTTCGATCTGGCCCGGGGAAGAACGACCCGGGACATTGTGGCGGCTGCGATCAGGGGCGGCGTGTCTTGCGTTCAATTGCGCGAAAAAAAACGCGGCACCCGGGAGTTCATCGAGGAAGCCCTTTCCATCCGGGAATTACTCGCCCGCCACGGCATCCCGTTGATCATCAACGATCGACTGGACGTGGCCTTGGCGGTCAAGGCGGACGGGGTTCACCTGGGCCAAAAGGACATGCCCTGTCTCATGGCCAGGCAACTGGCGCCGAAGGACATGATTGTGGGAATCTCGGCCGAGTCACTGGAAGATGCCATCCAGGCCGAAAAAGACGGAGCGGATTACGTAGGCGTCAGCCCGGTTTTTGCGACCCCGACCAAGACCGACGCCGCGGAACCCCTGGGGCTGGATAATCTGCGACGCATTCGGGAGCGAGTCAGGCTGCCCCTGGTCGCCATTGGAGGTGTGAACGCCGGTAATGCGGCGACCGTGATTCACCACGGAGCCGATGGCGTGGCCGTGGTATCTGCCATTGTCCGCGCCCCGGACCCGGCCGCGGCCACCCGCAATCTGCTGGATATCGTCACGCAGGCCAAGACAGGCAAATAGCGGACATCGGAGGGCCTGACCCCTTTTCCAGTTGAGTCATGCGCCCCCCGAATTCCCTCCAGGCGTTGGGTCACGCCGCTTACGAATTCGAAAAAATATGTAATTTCAAGCCGATCCCCCTTGCCAAACCTGCCAACGAATTTGTTTCCAACATTTCTGTTGGCTGATACGCCTGACTACTCGTTGCCGGAGGTGTCATGAAAACGCTCGTGGGGGTCATCGGAAGCTATGCCGTGGGGGATCGCTTCTGGGGACGCGGTAAGGCAAGGGGGGATAAGGGGGTCAGGTCTCCGTTTGACCTTTGGAGACAGGTTTGCGGATTTTCTACCTCGCTGCTACTCCAAAGGTCAAACGGAGACCTGACCCCCTTACAAATTTGGTGCCCCCGGCGTGACTCCCTTCGCTTCGCTCAGGGTAAACTGACAGGAGACATTGGATGACGGCCAGCTTCTTCTCGCAACGCCAGCCCTTGATTTCCCGCTCCCGACGAGCCGCGGAATGACGATCCGGATGCGGTTCGGAATACAACAGGCGGGCGTGGTGCTGGGTCATCCGGTGATCTACGTTGGTCGTAATGCCGGTGTAAAGCTTCCCCTGACGGTCGCAAATGTACACGTACCACGTTGGATTCATAAGACAACTGCTCGGTTGGAAGAATATAAATATGGTGCCCCCGGCGTGACTCGAACACGCGACACCAGGATTAGGAATCCTGTGCTCTATCCACCTGAGCTACGGGGGCTTTTGCAATAAAAACAGTCGATTGCCGGAACAGCGGCCAAATCGCGCCCGATCGCGGCGACCGGAAGCCGCTGCGTCCAGGCCGCTCTCGCCTCTATACCTGAAACCCCCTGACAAGGCAAGCGAATTGAAAGCCGCCGCCCCCGGGTCGGCCGCCGATAGAGTCGTCCGGCCCATTTTCCGGGGCCAGCGGAACGGTATTGACAGGGCCGGACCGGAAGTCGTATGATTCAGACATTCAGCCTCTATCGTTTTTTTCTACCAGGGCAACGGGGATGGTCCCCGGATCGATGGCGGAAGGCCTTGGGCGCCGCCCCGGATGGGGCCGGGGGCGGCTGATCAAGATAACCATTTAATATAAAACATAATTTACCTGACCGGATTCCGGCCGCCCGACCCGTTGCGGGACGGCCCCCCCCCGGGCATGTGTCCATAAAGGTGCAACGAATGGGCCGCGCGGCGTCCATGGTCGAACTGATCAAAACCCCCAACCAGTCCCTGCGTTTGCGGATGACGCTGGTGGCCACCGCGGGCGGGCTGGCTCACATCTTCCTGCTCTGGGTCTGCCTCCAGTTGGGCTTTTTTCGCGGGGGGACCGGTGTGTTCCTGGCCTTGGCCGGCATCGATGTCGCCGGCCGGCTAACCTTCCTGGTCCTGATCATGACCGGGGCCAACCTCCGCTTCAAGGAGCCGAGCCTGACGCTGCCCCAGATCGTCTGGGCCACGCTTTGCGTCATCGCCGCCGTAAATTTTGTCGAACAGGGCCGCCTGGTCTTCCTGATGTTCTTCCTGCAGGTCATGTTCTTTGCCGCTTTCCGCCTGATGCTGCGCGGCTTCCTGTACATCACCGTCCTGGCCGCCCTGGGATACGGCCTGGTCATCCTGAACCTGGCGGTCCGTCATCCCGAGAGCATCCACGTCCGGATCGAACTGTTCCAGTGGTTCGGCTTCGTGCTGGTCATGCTGAGCCTGTCCCTGATCGGCAACATGCTCAACGCCTTCATTCAGGGCTACCGCAGACAGAACATCGAACTGACGGCGGCGATGAAACGGATCGAGGAACTGGCCGTGACGGACGAACTGACCGGGCTTTACAATCGCCGCTACATTCTGGACATCATCAACGACCAGCGATCGCGGGTCCAGCGCAATGAGCGCACCTTTTCCGTGTGCTACCTGGACCTGGACCACTTCAAACGGATCAACGACACCTATGGTCATCAGGCCGGGGACGTGGTCTTGAAGCGCGTATCCGAGGGTATCGGCGCCTCGGTCCGGGAGGTCGACTGGGTATCCCGTTTCGGGGGCGAGGAGTTCGTGGTCGTCCTGTCCGGTTCCGACCTGGAAAGCGCCCGCCAGGTGGCCGACCGCTGCCGCCGGCGTATCAAGGAGATATCCTTCGATGACGTGGCCCCGGACCTGTGGGTCACCGTCTCCATCGGCGTGGCTCAGTACCAGCGCGGCGAAACCATCGACAACCTGCTTTCGCGGGCCGACGATGCGCTTTATCAGGCCAAGGAACAGGGCCGTAATTGCACGGTCTGTGAAACGGCCCTGCTTCAGGCGGCCCTCAACTAACCCGCCTTTTCGACTCGATCGGCCCGAGGCCTGACGGTCAGGGTCAGCCCGTCGACCTTCTCGACGACCACCAGGTCGCCTTCGGCCAGGGCGGCATCCGCCGAGGCTCTCCATATCTCCCCATGGACCCGGACCTGGCCCCGGGTCCCTTGCCATCGCCCGACTTTGGCCGTCTCCCCCACCAGGCCGGACGCCCCGGTCAGGGAAGGGCTCTTGCGGGCCCGGAACGACCAGACCAGGGGGAAGATGACGTGTTCGGCTATTTCGAAAATGACGATCCCCGCCAGGACCGCCAGGGCCAGGTCTTCCAGGCTCACGACCGGCCCCGGACCCGCCTCCGGAACCGGTGGACGCCGAAGCCGATCAGGGCCAGGACCGCCGCCGCCAGGGCCAGGGCCAGCCAGGTCACCCAGGTCCCGCCCTTGACCAGCTTGTACGGATTCCAGGAGGCTTCCATTGTCTGCCGCCCCAGACGGGTCCGGTAACGCTCGGGCACGTCGGGCAGGCCGTCTCCGTTTCGGTCCGAAAAGCCGCGCAGAAAGTCGATGACCGCCCGCCATTCCTTGAGTTCCTGAATGCCGTCCCGTCTCTTGTCCGCGTCCACCCGGGCCGTCTTCAGGTCGGCGATGGGCCGGCCCTGGCGGTCCTTGGGCGCGATTTCGAGGATGCCGTAGGTGAACCCTCCGATGACCTTGAGAAAGGTGGAGTTGTAGATGTCCGCGCCCACGCGGTAGAGCCGCCGGTTTGACCTCGAGTAGTCCAGCGGGACGTACCCGGTTTCCTCGTCTCCCAGGCTGATTTCAATGACCCGGTCGAAAAGCATGCGGTGTGGATTGTACCGGACGCGGGCCCCGGAAAACTGGATGAAATAGTCGGGGCCTTTTAGCGGATGGATGCTGGCCAGAATCTCGAAGACTTTTTTCAGTTCCGAGGCGTCGATGTAAAAGGACACCAGGGGGTAGCCCGGGGTGTCGTCCGATCCCACGCCCAGGGGGATGGCCCGGAAGGCGTCACAGACCGCGATGCGGCCGGTCCGGCCCACGAGGATGTCGTCCCGGATGACCCCGTTGGAGATCACGCCGAGCACGACCCGGCTCGCCGGATCGGCGGGGTCGGAGTCGTATCGGTTGATGGACCAGCGGATGGCGTCGCTGATCAGGTTGCCGAGGTTGGATTCGTCCTCCTCGATCCGCAGATCGAAAGCCGTGGCCGCGATCGCGGTCTGAAAGCCCAGACCCATGGGTTCGAGCACGGTCCGGTCGACGCGGTCCTCGAAGGCCCGGACCGCCTCGGTGATGGCCCCGTCTCCCGGGATGCGGTCGTCGATGTTCACCAGTTCGTACCGGTCCAGCCGGACCTGGCCGGCGTCCAGGACCAGGTCCATGACCCCCAGGAAGCGGCCGTAGCTGCCGGCCTGGACGATGAGGGTCCGGCCGACCCGCAACGGCTCGGGGACCCGGGTGTGGGTGTGCCCGCCGATGATCACGTCGATGCCCTCGACCTCCTCGGCCAGACGAATGTCCTCGGAGCGGGACCGGACCGGAGCCAGCCCGCCGTGGGACAGGCAGACGACCAGGTCGACCTTCTCCCGCTCCCGGAGCAGGCGGACCATTCTCCCGGCCGCGGCCACGGGGTCTTCAAAGGTCATGGGCCGGGCGAACGGGGCGACCTGGGCCGCATCCCGGCCCATGAGCCCGAAGAAGCCGATCCGCAGGCCGTCCCGCTCGAGGACCCGGTACGGCTCGACCAGCCCCTCTTTGAACAGCCGTTCCAACTCGTCGTCCTGGTCGCTCTCCGCGCTGAAGACCGCGTTGGAAGACACGATCCGGGGCAGTTCCCCCCGGTCGCGGGCCGCGGCCAGTATCCGGGCCAGGCCCCGGGGCTTGAGATCGAATTCGTGGTTGCCCAGGGTCAGCAGGTCGTAACCCATCCGATAAAGCAGCCGGAGTTCCACGGCCTCTTCCCGGGAAATCAAGTGGAAAAGCGAACCCATCATGAAGTCGCCCGCGTCCAGGACCAGCACCGGACCCGGACGTTCCCGCCGGACGCGCTCGATGGCCGAGGCCAAGCGGGCCCAGCCGCCCACGGTCCGGTCGTCCCCGGTCCGCTGAGGCGTGTAGTCGATATTGGGCGAAAAGCCCAGCAGGTGGGAATGCAGATCGTTGGCATGGACCAGCGTCAGCCTTTTTTCGGCCGCCGAGGCGGTCGAGGCGATAAAGACCAGAATCACGGCCACAAGAATTCGCGACAGCGTCATACACCCTCCCGGGCGCAACAGCCGGCGCCCTGAACCATCGATTATTTTCCGCTATTTTCCCTCGGCCGTCAATCGACCCGCCGTAAGGCTTCTGTTGCCCGGGGCCCGGAGTATTCCCTCCGCCCGCGCGGCCATCGGTCGAAGGGCGACTCTGTCGCCCTGGTCCTTTCATGCTGACATGGTGAAGGCGGCCGCGGAGCCCCGAGGCCGAAGGCCAAGACAGGGCGGTCCTTCAATCCCACCAACCACTGGAAGGTTACGACCCGCCGCGGACGGCCTTTGACAACCGTTCTCCCGGGGCATAGAATGGAAGGCCAAGGGAAGCGAACCATGAAACTGATTCTGGAAACCCCGGAGCCCAGCCGGCCCTGGACCGTTTTTTTCGGCCTCCTCAGACTCGTCTGCGGCGTGGCCTTGTTCTGGTTCGGCCTGAACAGCGTCCTGGTGGGCTGGGCCTACTTCCGCCATAAAGGCGCGTTCGTACCCCTGTCCCTGGGCCTGCCCCTGGCCCTGATCGGCTTCTGGCTGCTGCAAAAAGGACTGGGGCAGGTCATGGGCCGCCGTCCCGCCGACAGCCGCGAGGATTTCGGTCTGTAAGCCGGACCGTACCCGGCTCCCCGCCGGTTTAAAAAAGCGCGCCGCCCCTGTATTTTTGTTAGAAACGTTTCAAGTGTTCACGGCCGACGACCGATATATTAAGTGTATTTGGAAGACATCCCAAAACACTCCCGGCGGCGGACCCTGCCAATCCTGGCGGGGTTCGCCACTTTTATCGCCCCCTTTTTCCCTTTGACCCGGATGCCTGACATGACGCTCCCGCCCCCCCGTTTGACCCGGGAATAAGTTATAAAACTAAAATATTTACTTGTTCTCTATTAATATGGTAATAGAGTAAAGCAAAAATGGTTTACGGCGGTGATAGTGAAGATGAAAGACTATTTTACCACCCATGACATTGCCCTCATGCTCAACGTGACGCGGGTGACGGTTCGCAACTGGATCATCAAGGGGCGCCTGGCTGCCACGACCACTCCGGGCGGCCACCGGCGCATCAGCCGCAAAGAGTTGACGCGGTTCATGGAAAAGAACAACTACAGCACCGCGATCATCCGGGAGTATGAACTGACCCGCCGCAAGCGGTTCGTGTACTGCTGGGAATACCACCACAAGGGCTTCGTCAACCTGGCACACCGGCACCGTTGCGAAGACTGCCTGGTCTTTCAGTGCCGGGCCCAGCGCTGCCACATCCTGAACAAGGAAGTCGGGCACAAGAAGGTCTTCTGCATGGATACCTGCGACAAGTGCGGGTACTATTACAAGTACTTCGCCGAGGAGGGCTGACCCTCCGCTTCAGCCGGCCGGCCCCGCTCCGTCGGGCCGCATCGGCATTCCACAGGCGCGGCTTGAACCCGGGTGTTGCGGCCGGCTTCCATTCCGATGCTCGTCACCCGTTTTTCCGTTCGTTCCCAAGCTCCGGCCTGGGAACGTCCCGGGCCTTGAAGCTCTGCGTCAACCCTTCTCCAACATGACACGACCAGGACATGAAACAACGCTGATCTGAAAGCGGGGAAGCTGGAGCTTGGGAACCAGCGGGAAATATGCCCCTGGCCGCCTCTATCCCGGATTTCTCACCGGGTTCCGTATGGACGTCGAGAAATCATTAGCGAAACGCGAAGTTGGAGGAGATTTTGGCCGCAGGCATATCAGGGCGATCTGTTGAGGAGCAAAATCTTCGAAACGAGCGTTGCAGCAAGGATTTCCCGGCCGTAGCGGGAAGCTGGGTAGAAATCCGGGCTAGGGCCTCGTCAGACCTGATAGAGATAGGCCCCGGGAAATTCGATGCAGGTCAGTTTGCCGCCGAACACGGCGCCCGTGTCGATTCCGATCTTGTTGGCCATGACGATGGGCTCCCGGGTCGGCGTGTGCCCGAAAATCACGGTCTTGCCGTGGTCGTACGTCGAATGGATGAACTCCTCGCGAATCCAGATCAGGTCGGAGGGGTCCTGTTCGGCCAGGGGCCGACCGTCCCGAAGTCCGGCGTGGACGAAAATCTGTTCCCCGGTCTCGTAATAATAGGACAGCGAGTTGATAAAATCGAAGTGGTCCACCGGAATGCCCGCCTCCTGGCCGCCGTAGCTTTCGATGGTCTCCCGCCCGCCGTTGATCAGGTATTCGCCCCGGTCCCGACCGTCCAGGAAATCGAGCAGGAGCCGTTCGTGGTTGCCCATCAGACAGACGATCCGGTCCGACCATTGACGCAGGCCGAGGATGTGTTCGACGACCCCGGCGCTGTCCGGGCCCCGGTCGATATAGTCGCCGATGAACAGCAGGGTGTCTTCCTCCGGGTCCCAGGGGATCAGGCCCATCATCTCCCGGAGCTTGTCCAGACACCCGTGTATGTCGCCGATGGCGAAGAGGCGGGACAAGGCCGGCTCCCCCGCCTACAACCGGGCCAAAAGGACCCGCCGCCGCTCGTCCAGGCGGCGCAGTCCCTCTTCCCGGGCAACCGCTTCGGCCTCCCGGAGTTCGGCCGAAGTCAGGGGGCGGGCCAGTTCGGGAAACTCGCGGGCCCGGCCGCAAGGCCGATACTGTCCCATGACGTTGACGTAGGTCTCGGGCGAGACGTCCCGGGCCAGAAAACGGGCGACGTCGCGGGTCCCGGCCCGGCCGTCCGGCATGACCAGATGGCGGACCAGCAGCCCCCGCACGGCCACGCCCTCGGCGTCCATGGTCAGATCGCCGACCTGGCGGTGCATTTCCAGGACCGCGGCCCGGGCCCGTTCCGGGTAGTCCGGAACCTGGCAGTAGCGCCGGCCCGCCTCCTCGTCCCAGAACTTGAAGTCCGGCATGTAGATGTCGAAGACCCCGTCGAGCAGCTTGAGGGTCTCCACGGAATCGTACCCTCCGGAGTTGTAGACCAGGGGCAGACGCAGGCCGGCCTGGACGGCCAGGGGCAGGGCCTCGAGTATCTGGGGCACGACGTGGGTGGGCGTAACGAAGTTGATGTTGTGGCACCCGGCCCGGGCCAGCTCCATCATCAGGGCGGCCAGGACCTCGGGGCGGACTTCCTGCCCCTCTCCCATGTGGCTGATATCGTAGTTCTGGCAGAACAGGCACAACAGGTTGCAGTGGGTGAAGAATATGGTCCCGGACCCGTGCCGGCCCACCAGCGGGTCTTCCTCGCCGAAATGGGCGTTGAAGCTCGAGACCCAGGCCCGGGCCCCGGTCCGGCAGTGGCCCGTTTCCCCGGCCGTACGGTCCACCCCGCACTCCCGGGGGCAGACCCGGCAGGATTCGAGCATCTTCCGGGCCGCCTCGGCCCGTTCCTCCAAAACCCCTTCATGGAAAAGCCGGATGTAGGAAGGCTGGGACATGGCTCGTCACCCCCTGCGCCTGGCTTCGGAGTATAGGGGATGGCCGGCCGGATTTCAAGCCGAGGACCGGAGGGGTTCGGTTTTCATACCGATCTTGCCCGCCGGCCGGCGGGGCCGTATAATAAGACTTACCGCTCCGGATTCAACCGGCGGGGACCCATGGAAGGACGAGGGCGCCTTGAAAAAGAAAAAGGAAAAGCAGGTTAGGGAAAACCGGGTTAGGGAAAAGCGCGACGGGACGCGCATCCTGTTATTCACCGGCAAGGGCGGAGTGGGCAAGACCTCGGTATCGGCGGCCACGGCGGTCCGGGCGGCCGAAATGGGCCTGGGGACCCTGGTGGTCAGCACCGACGCGGCCCACAGCCTGGCCGACTCCTTCGACCGGCCCATCGGACCCGAGCCGGTCCTGATCGATAAAAACCTCTGGGGCCAGGAGATCGACGTCAACGAACAGATCGCCAAGAACTGGGGTCCCATTCACAACTTCTTCATGAAGTTTCTCCGCAAGCGCGGTTTCGACGCCATCATCGCCGACGAACTGGCCATCCTGCCCGGCATGGAGGAGGTCTTTTCCCTGCTGGAAATCCGGGACCACGCCCTGGACGAGCGCTTCGACCTGATCGTCATCGACTGCGCCCCCACCGGCGACACGGCCCGCCTGCTGGCCATACCGGACATCGCCCGCTGGTACATGGAACGCATCTTCAAGATCGAACGGGCCGTGGTCAAACGCATCCGCCCCATGGCCGAACGCCTCCTGGACACCCCCCTGCCCACGGACGACGTGTACGAGGCCATGGAAAAGCTGTTCTACCGCATCATGGAGATCAAGGAACTGCTTGTGGACCGCGAACGCACCTCGATTCGCATGGTCCTGAACCCGGAAAAAATGGTCATCAAGGAGGCCCAGCGGGCCTACACCTTTTTGAGCCTCTTCGATTTCGGCATCGACGCGGTGGTCGTCAACCGGCTTCTGCCCGACGAGATCACCGATCCGTACTACGGCAAGTGGCGCGAAATCCAGGCCGAACACCTGGAAACGATCCGCCGGTCCTTCGAGCCTCTGCCCATCATGACCTCCCGGCTGTGGGACCAGGAGATCGTGGGCTGTTCGCTCCTCTCGCAACTGGCCGCCGAAATCTACCAGGACCGCAACCCGGCCGACGTGTTTTTCCACGGCCGGCCGGTCAGCATCACCCCGGATAACGGCCGCTACGTCCTGGAACTCCCGGTGCCCTTCGCGGACCGGTCGGAACTCGAGACCTGGATTCACGGAGACGAACTGGTCGTCCGTTACAAGAACTACAAGCGCAACCTGATCCTGCCCCGCTCCCTGGCCAACCTGGAACTGGTCAAGGCCGAGCTGACCGGCAAGTCGTTGCGACTGACGTTTGGAGGTCAAGACCATGTCGAAGAAGCATGACGAGGAAACAACCTGCCCGCTGTGCGAGTTCATGACCTGGACGCGGAATTCCGAGACGACGGTTCATCTCCGGAACGCCCGGCGCGAAATCCTGCTGGCGGTCAAGTCCGCCATCGAGGCCGGACTGGAACGCCTGGACCAGGAGGAAACGCCCGCCCCCGCCTCCCGGCGCAAGGCCAAGAAGGTCAAGATCGACTGAAACCGGGGGGCTGGTTCGCGAGTAGGATGAGAGCTTGGGAACCAGCATGGAAATCAACCGGCAAGACCGTCTTTGCGAGTAGCCGTCCTCTGGGAAGCCCGAAAGTTATGGGATTTAGCAAGAGGTCCCGCTAATGGGCCTGGACCCGAGTGTACCAGATTGCTTCGTCGCCCGCGGCTCCTCGCAAAGACGGGTGGAGTACGGGGGCAAGGGAAGCAGGCATGAAACCTCGAAACGGGAGCCTTGTCCTGGTGGCATGCCGGTGATGTCCGACGAAGCCTTGACTTAGACGAATCGCTTCCTCTAATCGCTGATCCCAAAATACTCCGTCTTTGCGAGGAGCCGCGGGCGACGAAGCAATCTGGTGAACCTGGGAACTTCCATCCTCTTCGATCACGGCCTCGCTTTTCGCCAAGGACCTGAAGCCTCGCCAACCCGACCCGCGAAACACGATCCCATTCCGCCCCTTACAGAAACGGAAGCGGCTTGCCGGTGCGGTAGGCCAGGGCCTGGCAGACGGCGATCAGGCGGCCGTCCTGATCGGTGACCTTGATGTCGTAACTGGCCGTCCTGTTCGAACGACTGACCTCCCGGGCCTCGGCCCGCAGCCGGCTGCCCGGGTCGGGACTGGCCGTGTAGGTCACGTTGACGTTGAGGGCCAGGGCCATCGTGCCGTGGGTCTGGCCGGCCAGTTGAAAGGCCTCGTCGAGCAGGCCGAAGATGGCCCCGCCATGGGCCTGGTCGAACAGGTTGTTTATCCGCTCCGGATCGTAGGTCATTTCCACCAGGGCGTAGCCCAGGTCCAGGTCCTTGAGCTCCAAGCCCAAGAGGCTCGAATATCGCTCCCGCTTCATGGCCGCGTACAAGGCCGCCCGGATTTTCTCGTCCATGTCCTTCCTCAGGCAATATGATTGGTAATGGCTCAAGCAGGGATGTTGGGTTACGCTTCGCTAACCCAACCTACAGCCTGAGAATTTGCTCGTTGTGCTCGTTCCCAAGCTCCAGCTTGGGAACGACGTTTCGACTTGAAGCTCTGCTTCAACACCTTTTTCCATATGTCACATCCGTGGCGAGAAACAAGGCCGTGCCTGAAAAGGATGGAAGCCGGAGTTTCCAGTATCCGGTTCCCAAGCTGGAGCTTGGGAACCAGCAATGGCCGCGTACAAGGCCGCCCGGATTTTCTCGTTAATGTCCTTCCTCAAGCAATTCAAAAGCGCTTATGATGTCAACTGATGACGCCGGGCAAAGGTCTGGAAAAGATCCTCGGCCTCTTTGACCATATTATCAATAAACGTTTGGACGCTGACGATTTGATTGATATAGGCGCAGGCAAAGGAAAAGGGGCCTTTCGTGGACCCTTCCGCAAAGGGGTCTTCGCCAAGTCCTTCCGCGCCTTCCTCCCAAATGGTCTTTTCCCCCTTGCTCTTTTTCTTGTCTTTCAACTTCAAAAAGGTGGCTTCCACAAGGCGAATCCACTTGTTCAAATCCATGGAATCCCGTTTGGCCATGAGTTCGGCATAGGCCTCCGGATCGGGGGGCGCGATCAGTTCCCTGATTCGATAGGGTTCGTCGGGTTGGGCCAGGATCATATTCTGTTTGACCCGTTCCGAAATGGGGCACTCATGGGTGGCCATGATCGCGGACCCGATATACACGCCATCCGCGCCGGCCGCCAGGGCCGCGGCCATGGTCCGGCCGTTTCCGATGCCGCCGCCGATCAATAACGGCACGCCGATCTGGTCCCGTGCCCAGCAAAGGGAGGTAAAAGTCGGAATCTGCCTGATATTCTTGATGCCGAATCCTTCGATTCCGATCAGGACCACGGCATCCGCCCCCATGTCCTCGGCATGCTTGCAGAACCCGACCGTGGCGCCCTTGTGAATCCATTTGACGCCGGACTGTTTGATCCGATCCACGTACTCATCGGGTCTGTAAATGGCGGTTTCCAAAACCGGTATCTGCTCTTCAAAACAGACGTCGAACATGCCATCGATATTCGGACAGGCCCCGATGGATACGTTGACGGTGAAGTGGCTGGTCACGGTTCGGATTTGCTTTATGGCCTCACGCAGCTTTTCCGGAGTTTTATACACCGCCGCCGTAATGCAGCCGTCCGCCCCGGCATTCGAGCAGGCCGCGGCGAACTCCCATGTCCCGACCCCGGTCAGGGCGCCTTGCATGATCGGGTATTTACATCCCAACAGTTCCGTCAGTCTATTGTCCCATTTCATGGCAACTCCCCTTTCAAAAAAATGCCGGCCACCCGTCAACCTGAAACCCATCGGCCGGTTACTATCTGAACATCATGCGTTTTTTCGGCTTTCAACCATGGTAGTTCGGCGAAACCTTTCATGTCAAGCAGAAACCCAGCCGAGAGCCGCGAACTGACACCGCCTAGGGAAAAAACAGGTGACTGTCCCTATTTTTTTAGAAGAACGGTCGGCCTCATTTCCCGGCATCCCCCGCTCCGGCCATGAACCGGGCCGGGTCCAGGTCCAATGGGATGCGCCGCTTTTTCTTCTTGTCCTCGAAAAGCAGGTATCCGTTGTCCCGGGCGAAGACGAACAGGTCCCAGGTCAGACGCACGTCCTCCCGGCAGTAGGCCTCGACCAGGTCCATCCGGCCTTCCTTGACCCATTGCAGGGACTGGAGCCCGTCGGCGGTCTTGTCCCGGCCCAGGGTCACCTCGCCCAGGTGGCCCAGGCCCACCCGCCGCCCCAGGCTCTTGTAAATCTCTTCGAGCAGGTCCAGGTTGGGCCGGCCGCGCAGGTCCCGGGGCGTGTACGCGGACAGGACCTGGTAGTCGAAGTGGAGTTGGTTAAAGCCGATGACCAGGTCGGCCGAAAGCAGGCGCTCGACCAGTTCGCCGACCCGGCCTTCGTCGTACGCATAATAGGTGTCTTCCAGGGCCTCGTAGACCACGCCCACGGCCAAGCCCATGAGGTGGGACCGGGTCCAGCCGCCCACGTCGTCCGCCGAGCGTCGGGTTTCGAGGTCGAAAACCACGAGCCGCTTGTCCGGGAGCCGGGTGCGGATGGCCGGGCCCGGTTTTCCGGATTCGGACTTCCGCTCGCCGGCCGAGGGCGGGGGCCGCCGACCCAGGAGCAGTTCGATGATACGCACGGCGGCGGCCTTGTCCAGGGGCTTGTTGCCCGATCCGCATTTGGGCGAATAGATGCACGAGGGGCAGCCCTCCTCGCACTCGCAGGACTCGATGGCCGCCAGGGTCTGGTTCAGCAGGTCCTCGATGACCTCGTACCCGGTCCGGGTCAGGCCCACGCCGCCGGGATAGCCGTCGTAAATGAAAACCGCGCCCTTGCCCAGTTCGGGGTGAAGCGGGTAGGAGATGCCGCCCACGTCGTTGCGGTCGCAGAGGGCGGCCAGGGGAAAGAGGCCGATGGCCGCGTGTTCGAGGGCGTGGATGCCGCCCATGTAGTGGTGGGCTGGTTCGAGGGCCTCGGGAATGAAGTCTTCCAGTTCGAACCAAAGGCCCACGGTCTCGAAGACCATTTCCGGCAGGTCCAGGGGAAAAAGGCCCAGGAGTTCCTGGCCCCGGATGTGTCGCTTTTCGTAGGCCACGACCTGTTCGCGGACCCGGAGGCGCCCCAGCTTGGCCAGGAAGTTGGCCACGGGTTTGACGGCCAGGACCTCGAGTATCTCGGTCTCCTTTTCCATGTGCGGCCGGGTGAAGTAGTCGACCACGGCCGGTCTGACCAGGACGTTGCCCTTTTCGTGGTCCAGGTGCTCGACGACCCAGGTACGGCCCCGGTGCAGGTAGATCGCGCCGGGATGGCACTCGCGGAAGACCCGGTGGGAGTCGGCGCCGCCGATGACCTCGCCCGTGGCCTGGGCCAGGATGGTGAAGGTCCCGCCCGTGCCCCGGATGTCCACCCGCCGGTGGGCCCCCCGTTGGCCGGGAAAGTAGGTCCGGCCCTCGGCGTCGAGGAACAGCTCGCCCCGGGACAGGAGGTCGGCCATGAGCGCCGGCCGTTCCCGGGGCCGGAAGAAGGGGTCGTCCGCGGCCAGGGGCAGTTCGGCCGCCGCGCAGGCCATGTGGGCCCCGGTGATGGGTTCGTTGTCCGGGTCCAGGACGGCGGGTTCGAAGTCCCGGGTGAAGAACTTGTCCGGGTGGGTCATGAAGTACTGGTCCAGGGCGTCGGGCTGGGCCAGAAGGATGACCACGGACTCGCGGTCCGACCGGCCCACCCGGCCGCTGCGCTGCCAGGTGTTGATGATGCTGCCCGGATAACCCACCAGCAGGCAGACCTCGAGGGCGCCGATGTCCAGACCCATCTCGAGGGCGCTGGTCGAGATGACCCCCAGCAGTTCGCCGGTGCCCAGCTTGCGCTCGATCTCCCGCCGTTCCTCGGGCAGGAAGCCGGCCCGGTACGAAGACAGCTTGCCGGAAAGCGCCGGGACCATCTGGGCCACCCAGCGGTGCATGAGTTCGGTCAGCTTGCGGGCCTGGGTGAAGGCGATGGTCCGCAGGCCGTCCTGGATGGCCCGGGCGAATATTCGGGCCGCCGCGACCGCCGGGCCGGCGTCGGGATTGACGAACAGGAAATGCTTGCCCGAGGTCGGGGCTCCGGACTGGGTCACGGCCTCGCAGTTCAGGCCGGTCAGGGCCCGGGCGAAGCGGTCCGGGTTGCCGATGGTGGCCGAGGACAGGACGAATGTCGGCCGGCCGCCGTACCGGGCCAGGACCCGGTGCAGGCGGCGGAGTATCTGGGCCATGTGGCTGCCGAAGACGCCCCGGTAGGTATGGACTTCGTCGATGATCACAAAGGACAGCCGCGCAAAGAATTCAGCCCAGGTCCGGTGATAGGCCAGGATGGACAGATGGAGCATGTCCGGGTTGGTGATGAGAACATGGGGCGGCTTCTGGCGGATTTTCCGGCGGCGGTGGTCGCTGGTGTCGCCGTCGTACACATCGGCCCGAACCCGGACCGGCGCGGCCAGGCCGTTCAGGGTCTCGATGGCCTTGAGCTGGTCCCGGGCCAGGGCCTTGAGGGGGAACAGGTACAAGGCCCGAATTTCCGGGTCACGCTCGACGGCCTCGAAGACCGGCAGGTTGTAGACCAGGGTCTTGCCGCTGGCCGTGGGCGTGGCCGTGATGACGTGGCGGCCGGCCCGGACCAGGTCCATGGCCCGGGCCTGGTGGACGTAGAGGCGGTCGATGCCCATTCCCTGGAGAATGCGGTGGACGACCGGGCCGACGGGGCCGGACGGCTCCCCGTACTCGGCCGGGCGGGCCGGTATTTTTTCGTGCCAGACGATTTGCGGGCCGAAGGTCTCGGACTGCTCCAGCCGCTCAACGAAGCGCATGATCCTGCCCGCCGCGTGACTTGAGGAAGTCCTTGGCGGCCCGGACCCGTTTGGCCGGTGCGGGATGGGAGTGGAACAAGGCCTCGACCGCCGGGTGCGGCTCGAACTCGGCCAGGTTCAAAACGGCCAGCCGTTCCATGAGGGCGATGAAGGAACCGGACAGGCCGGTCAGGTCCAGGGCGAAATAATCGGCCTGGCGTTCCATGTACCGGGAGATCGCGTTGACCAGGGGCCAGGCCGCCAGGGAGACGGCCATGAAACCGAGGGCCAGCAGGGGCATGCCGGCCAGGTCGTTCAGGCCGGTCAGGCCCAGGGTCTGGCCCAGGCCCCGGTAGATCAGGTCGGCCGTCACAAAGGCCAGCACGGTCAGTCCGATCTGAAGACCGATCAGCTTGGGCATGTGCCCGAGGTGATGGTGTCCCAGTTCATGGGCCAGGACCACCTCGATCTCGGAAGGCGGAAACCGGACCAGCAGGCTGTCGGACAGGACCACCCGCCGGGTCGAACCCCAGCCCAGCAGGGCGGCGTTGGCCCGGTTGGTCCGGGCCGTCAGGCCCCATTCGTAAACCCCGATCACCTCGACCCCGGCCCGGCGGCAGAGGTCGGTCAGTCGCCGGGTCAGGTCGCCTTCGGGCAGCTTGCGAAAGCGGAAGAACAGGGGCAGGATGAGCACGGGCGCCAGTTGGGCCAGAAGGACGAAAAACAGGGCGAAGACCAGGCTGGCCGGAAGCCACCACCAGGTCCCGGCCAGGCGGAAGAGCAGATACAAGGTCTCCAGGGCCACCAGTCCCAGGACGAAGCCGACGAGCTGGGACTTGGCCCAGTCGGCGGCCCAGGCCCGGAAGGTCTGGTTGAGCAGGCCGAAGCGTTTTTCCAGAAAGTACCCGGAGAGCACGTTCGTGGGCAGGGACAGCAGCTCGAACAGGCCGGCGGCCGCCATGAAATAGACCAGGACCCAGACCGCCGGTCCGCCGCCGAAGCCCATGGCCAGGTCGCGCAGGTCGAAGGTCCAACCGGACACCAGGAGCAGGGCCAGGTAAGCGGCCGCCAGACCGATCTCGGTCAGGCCGAAACGGCGTTTGAGGCGATTGTAAAGGGCCGCCTTCTGGGCCGGCGTTGGTTTGGGCATTTGGGGGTTCGGCGTCAAAATTTCTGATTCCGTCGGAGACCCCGCCTCAGACGAGCCCCAGCTCGGCCAGGCCGGCTTCCAGGTTTTGCCGGGCCGGGTCGCCCAGTCCGGGCGTCCCTTCGGCCAGAACGTCGTCGGGGATGATCCCCATCATCTTCAAGGCGGCCTTGATCCCGGCCGCGGGATGGTCCTGGTACAAATCCAGCAAGCGTCTGACCCGGGCCCCGCTCTCCCAGATGTCGCCCATGAGGTCCGGTCTCAGCCGGCGGCTGTCGAAGACGTTGAGGGACATGTTGACGATGTCGGCCCAGGCCTGGGGCAGGAGGCTGACCCCGCAGGAGATGAGGCCCGACAGGGAGGGGCGTTCGATGAAGTTGCGTTCGTCGCCGTCGTAGAAACGGAAGTTGGTCCGGTCCTTGACGGCGCGCTGATAGTTGAGGGCCCGGTCGAGGTCGCCGTCGAACTCGAGGCCGACGACGCGCTCGTTCCTGGAGACCTGCTTGAGGACGTGGGTCCTGATGTTCTTGTGGCGCAAACGGGCCCGGAAGCGGCCGACCAGATCGGGGTGGTTGGACAGGACGAAGTGACGCCGCGTCGTGGCGGCCAGTTCGGACAGGTGGGCCGGCAGCCCCCGATTGCCGCGGTAGATCAGAGGCGTCAGCAGGTAAAAGACCGGCGCCCCGACCCGCAAGGCCTCGACCCGCTTTTCGGCCCCCCGGAGGAGCAGGGCCGTGTCCTCGGCCGTCCGGTCCGTAATCTCGAACAGCAGGGGCCGATCCGGACCGCAGCCGTTCAGACCGGCCGCGAGCAGGTCCAGCCGGGCGTCGTGAGTCAGGGCCAGGGCTTCGCCCACCCGGATGCTTCCCACCAGAAGGCCGGCGGCCAGCCCTTCGAGCCGTCGGACGAGCCGGACCAGAACGTCGCGGTCCGGCCGGCCCCGCCGGTCCAGCGGGGTGATCAGGCTGGCGATCAGGCCTCGTGGCGGGTGGCTAATCATGATTAAAATGTATGGCCGGGTCGAAGCGGAACTTTCCCTTGCCCAACAGGTCGTGGAGATGGATCATGCCTTCCAGCCGGCCGTCCGGGTCCGTGATGGGCAGCACGGTGACCTCGTGGGCCTGCATGATCTCGAGGGCCTCGGCCGCCAGCCGGTCCCGGGAGATGACGATGGGGTCCCGGGTCATCATCCGGTCCACGGTCATCGACCGGACGTCTTCATGCCCGGCCAGGGCCCGGCGCAGGTCGCCGTCGGTGAATATGCCCTCGAGCCGGCCCCGAGGCCCCACGACCAGCAAAACGCCCAGGTTGCCCCGGTTCATGATCTCGAGGGCCTCGCTCATCGAAGCCCCCCGCTCGGCCCGGGGCACCTTCCCGCCGACGATCATGACCTCGCCGACCCGCACGGAAAGCCGTTCGCCCAGACTGCCGCCCGGATGGAGGCGGCGGAAGTCCATGGGGTTGAAGCGGCGGCGGTTGATCAGGGCCACGGCCAGGGCGTCGCCCATGGCCAGCGCGGCCGTGGTCGAGGCCGTCGGGGCCAGGCCCAGGGGACAGGCCTCCCGGGCCACGCCCACGTCCAGCACCAGGTCGGCCATGCGGCCCAGGGTCGAACCTGCGTCCCCGGTCATGGCCACGATCCGGGCCCCCAGCCCCTGGACGATGGCCAGAATGGCCACCAGTTCGGGCGTCTCCCCGCTGTTGGACAACGCCAGGATCACGTCGTCCCGCAAGACCATGCCCAGGTCGCCGTGCATGGCCTCGACGGGATGCAGAAAAAAGGACGACGTCCCCGTGCTGTTGAGCGTGGCCACGATCTTGCGGCCCACGATGCCCGACTTGCCGATACCCGTGACGATAACCCGGCCCTTGGAACCGTAAATCAGTTCCACGGTCTCGGCAAACTCCCGGCCGATCCGTTCCCTCAGGTTCAAAATGCCCTCGGCCTCGATGGCCAGGACCTCGCGGGCCTGCCTGAGCACGTCGCTATGTGGGTCTTTCTTGGACATATGACTCGTTTGGGTCCGAACGTCTCATCGTCGGCGCGGCCGCCAGGCCCCGGCGCCGGCATTCCGAATCCGGACCGGTTTCAGCACTCCATTTCGAACTTCGAAAAATCGTGATCCGGGGCCACCGGGTAATCGCCGTTGAAACAGGCCAGGCAGAAGGACGGCGGATCAAAGCCGGTGGCCGCGACCATGCCCTCGAGACTCAGGTAGCCCAGTGAATCCAGCCCGATGAAACGGGCCACTTCCTCGACCGAATGATTGGCGGCGATCAGTTCGCCCTTGGTCGAAAAATCGATACCGTAAAAGCAGGGAAACCGATGGGGCGGGCAGGAGACCAGCATGTGAATCTCCTTGGCCCCGGCGTCCCGCAAGGTCTTGATCCGGGTCCGGCTGGTCGTGCCCCGGATGATCGAATCCTCGATGATGACCACCCGCTTGCCTTTAATGACCTCCCGGACCGGGTTGAGCTTGATGCGCACGCCCAGGTCGCGCAGGGACTGGGAAGGCTGGATGAAGGTCCGGCCCACATAGTGGTTCCGGATCATGCCGATTTCCAGCGGAATGCCGCTTCGCTCCCCGAAGCCCAGACCGGCGTAGTTGCCCGAGTCGGGGAAGGGCATGGTCACGTCGGCCCCGATGTCCGGAAACTCGTCGGCCAGCCGCTCCCCGAACCGTTTGCGGATGCGATAGACGTTGTGGCCGAAGATGTTGGAATCGGGTCGGGCGAAATAGACGTACTCGAAGATGCAGAAGGCCTTGCGTTTCGGGGTTTCCATGCGATGGGAGGACAGGCCGTTATGGTCGATCAGGACGATCTCTCCCGGATCGACGTCCCGGACGTATTCCGCCTGGACCAGGTCCAGGGCGCAGGTCTCGGATGAAAGCACCCAGGCCCCGCCTTCGAGGCGGCCCAGACACAGGGGCCGGAAACCGTATGGATCGCGAGCCCCGATCAGGGTGTCCTTGGTCATCATGCCCAGGGAATAGGCGCCCTGGGCCTGGGGCAGGCAGCGAAGCAGGGCCTCGGCCAGCCCGTTTTTCAGGTGACGGACCAGGAGGTGGACGAAGACCTCGGAATCCATGCTCGTCTGGAATATCGAGCCGCTGCCCTCGAGGGCCCGGCGCAGGCTCAGGGCATTGGTCAGGTTGCCGTTGTGGCCCAGGGCGATGGGGTTGCCGCCGAAACTGACCAGAAACGGCTGGGCGTTCTTGAGCAGGGAGGACCCGGTGGTCGAATAGCGGACGTGGCCCAGGGCCAGATGGCCCTTGAGTTCGCCGATGACCCGCGTGTTGAAGACCTCGGAAACCAGCCCCATGCCCCGGTGGTCGGTGATTTCCCGTCCGTTCGAGGCGACGATGCCCGCGCTTTCCTGTCCCCGGTGCTGCAAGGCGTAAAGCCCGAAGTAGGTCAGGTTGGCCGCGTCGGGGTGGCCGTATACGCCGAAGACGCCGCAGGCCTCTTTGGGGCCTTCCGCCGGCCGAAGCGGGCAGGGGCTCGGACTAGGGAAGGCCTGGCGGGTCATTTGACGCCTCCTTGGATGCCGGCGTGGTATTCCTGAAGGGTTTTGACCGATAGCGATCGTCGGCCCAGGGCCTGGCAGGCCTCGGCCGTGGCCAGGGCTCCGGCCAGGGTGGTCACGTAGGGCACCTTGTACAACAGGGCCGCCCGGCGCAGACTCATGGAATCGATCACGGTGCGCTGGCCCTGGGCCGTGTTGATGATCAGGGCGATCTGGCCGTTCTTGATCAGATCGATGATGTGGGGCCGGCCTTCGGAGACCTTGTTGACCGTCCGGACCTCGAGGCCGATGCCCTCGATGTGTCCGGCCGTGCCCCGGGTGGCCACGATATTGAAGCCCAGGTCGGCGAAGCGGGCCGCCACTTCCACGCAGGCCGGCTTGTCCCGGTCCCGGACGCTGATGAAGACCGTGCCGCCCCGGGGCAGCATCTGGCCGGCCGCGAACTGGCTCTTGGCGTAAGCCATGCCGAAGTCCTCGTCCAGACCCATGACCTCGCCCGTGGACTTCATCTCCGGCCCCAGAATGGTGTCCACGCCGGGGAAGCGGTCAAAGGGGAAGACCGCCTCCTTGACCGAAATGTGGCCGGGTTCGACCTCCTTGAACAGCCCGATTTCGTCCAGGGTCTGGCCCAGCATGACCCGGGTGGCCACCTTGGCCAGGGGCACGCCCGTGGCCTTGGAAACAAAGGGCACGGTCCGCGAAGCCCGGGGGTTGACCTCGAGCACGAAAAGCTGGCCGTCCTTGACCGCGTACTGGATGTTCATCAGGCCGATCACGTGGAGTTCCTCGGCCAGGGCCCGCGTGGCCCGCTTGATGTGGTCGATCAGGTCATCGTCCAGGGAACGGGGCGGAAGCATGCAGGCCGAGTCCCCGGAATGCACCCCCGCCTCCTCGATGTGTTCCATGATCCCGCCGATGATGGTCCGCCGTCCGTCTGAAACCGCGTCCACGTCCAGCTCGATGGCCGCCTCGAGGAACTTGTCGATCAGAATGGGGTGGCCTGGCGAAGCCTCCTGGGCGAAACGGACGAAATCGGCCAGGGAATCCGGCTCGTACACGATCTCCATGGCCCGGCCGCCCAGCACGTAACTCGGTCGGACCACCACCGGGTAGCCGATCTCGGCGGCCACGACCTTGGCGCCCTGGACGTCCAAGGCCGTGCCGTTGGGCGGCTGGACCAGGTCGAGCTCCTTGAGCATCGTCTTGAAACGCTCCCGGTCCTCGGCCCGGTCGATCGAGTCGGGCGAAGTGCCCAGGATGTTCACCCCGGCCTCGGCCAGGGGCACGGCCAGGTTGAGCGGGGTCTGGCCGCCGAACTGGACGATGACCCCGTAAGGGCGCTCGCTTTCGATGATGTTGAGCACGTCCTCCTTGGTCAGCGGCTCGAAATACAGCCGGTCCGACGTGTCGTAGTCGGTGCTGACCGTTTCCGGGTTCGAGTTGACCATGATCGACTCGACGCCCATTTCCCTCAAGGCAAAGGAGGCGTGAACGCAGCAGTAGTCGAACTCGATGCCCTGGCCGATCCGGTTGGGTCCGCCGCCCAGGATGACGACCTTCTTGTACTCCGAAGCCCGCACCTCGTCCTCGTCCTCGTAGGTCGAATAGTAGTAAGGCGTGAAGGCCTCGAACTCGGCGGCGCAGGTGTCCACCAGCTTGTAGCAGTGCCGGACGCCCAAGGCCAGACGCGCGGCCCGGGCCTCGTCCTCGGTCCGGCCGGACAGGTGGGCCAGTTGGATGTCGGAAAACCCGTCCCGCTTGGCCCGGCGCAGTTCGTAGGCCAGGTCGTCGCGCTCGCTTTCCGACAGGCCCGGACCGAACCGTCCGATCAGGCCCCGCACATCGGGTTCCCGGTCGACCAAGACCTTGAAGTGGTGCAGAAACCAGGGATCGATGCCCGTCAGTTCGTAAACCTCGTCGATGCCCAGGCCCGCCTTCAGGGCCGCGGACAGGTAGAAGACCCGCTGGGAATTGGGCGTGCGCAGTTTGGCCCGGAGCCGTTCCGGTTCCAGCAGCTCCGGATCGCTGTCCAGGGGGTTGCGGCCGTCACCGTACAGCCCGTACCGACTGATCTCCAGGGAACGAAGGCCTTTTTGCAGAGCCTCGGAAAAGGTCCGGCCGATGGCCATGGTCTCGCCCACGGACTTCATCGACGTGGTCAGCAGGTCCTCGGTCCCGGGAAACTTCTCGAAGGTCCAGCGGGGAATCTTGACGACGCAGTAGTCGATCGTCGGCTCGAAGGAGGCCATGGTCTCCCGGGTGATGTCATTGGGTATCTCGTCCAGGGTGTAGCCCACGGCCAGCTTGGCCGCCAGCTTGGCGATGGGATACCCGGTGGCCTTGGAGGCCAGGGCCGAACTGCGGGAGACCCGGGGGTTCATCTCGATAACGGTCATTTCCCCGGTCCGGGGATGGATGGCGAACTGGATGTTGGACCCGCCCGTATCCACGCCGATTTCGCGGATGATGTCGATGGCCGCGTCCCGCATGACCTGGTATTCCCGGTCGGTCAGGGTCTGAGCCGGGGCCACGGTGATCGAGTCTCCGGTATGCACGCCCATGGGGTCCAGGTTCTCGATCGAGCAGACGATGACCACGTTGTCCATGCGGTCCCGCATGACCTCGAGTTCGAACTCCTTCCAGCCGATGATGCTCTGCTCGATCATGATCTCGTGGATCATGCTCAGGTCCAGGCCGTGGGAGCCGATCTTGACCAGGTCCTCCCGATTGTAGGCCACGCCGCCGCCCGACCCGCCCAGGGTGAACGAGGGGCGGACGATGAGCGGAAAGCCGATCTCGTCGGCGATGCGCAGGCAGTCATCCACGGATCGGGCGATCCCGCTCTCCGGAACGCTCAGGCCGATCTTTTTCATGGCCGCCCGGAACAGCTCCCGGTCCTCGGCCTTTCGAATGACGTCGGGTTTGGCCCCGATCATCTCGACGCCGAAGCGGTCCAGGACGCCCTGCTCGGCCACGGCCACGGCCGTGTTCAAGCCGGTCTGCCCGCCCAGGGTGGGCAGCAGGGCGTCGGGGCGTTCCCGCTCGATGATGCGGGCCACGAATTCGGGCAGAATGGGTTCGATGTAGGTCCGGTCGGCAAAGTCCGGGTCGGTCATGATGGTGGCCGGGTTGGAGTTGACCAGGATGACCTCGTAGCCCTCGTCCTTGAGGGCCTTGCAGGCCTGGGTCCCGGAGTAGTCGAACTCGCAGGCCTGGCCGATGATGATCGGCCCGGAGCCGATGAGCATGATTTTTTTGATGTCGGTGCGTTTAGGCATGGGGTCTGTTTTCCAGGGTCAGGCCCGCATCAGTTTGGCGAAGCGCTCAAACAGATACGCGGCGTCGTGGGGTCCGGGACTGGCTTCCGGATGGTACTGGACCGAAAAGAATCCGCGCCCCTCGTCGGCCATGCCTTCCAGGGTGTTGTCGTTCAGGTTGACGTGGGTCAGCCGGATGTTCTGGCCGGCCAGACTGTCGATGTCCACGGCGTACCCGTGGTTCTGGCTGGTGATCTCGATCCGGCCCGTGGTCAGGTCCTTGACCGGCTGGTTGGCCCCGCGATGGCCGAACTTGAGCTTGAAAGTCCGGCCGTGCATGGCCAGGCCCAGAAGCTGGTGCCCGAGGCAGATGCCGAAGATGGGCCGTTGGCCCAGCAGGGGGCGGATGTTCTCGTACGCGTAAGTCACCGCGGCCGGATCGCCCGGGCCGTTGGACAGAAATATACCGTCCGGCTCGTAGGCCAGGACGTCTTCCGGCGGGGTGGCCGCCGGCAGGACCAGGACCGCGGCCCCCCTGGCGCTCAGGCAACGCAGGATGTTGTATTTGATGCCGTAGTCCATGGCCACGACGCGATAGAGGCCCCGGGACCGGGCCCAGTCTTCCATCGCTTCCGGGCTGTCATCCGGCCGGCCGCCGGTCTCGTCCGGCCGCCAGACATAGGGCCGGGTGCTGGTCACGTCCCGGACCAGGTCGCGGCCGTCCAGCCCGGGGGCCTGGCGGGCCTTTTCGGCCAGGGACTCGGGGTCCAGGTCCTCGGTGGACATGAACCCGGTCATGGCCCCCCGCTGCCGGATGTGGCGGGTCAGGGCCCGGGTGTCGATGCCCGTAAGGCCCAGTATCCCGGCTGATTGCAGGTATTCGGCCAGAGAGCGCTGCGAACGCCAGTTCGAAGGAACCGGATGGTAGTCCCGCAGGATGAAGCCTTCCACCCGGATGCGCTCGGACTCCTGGTCCTGGTCGTTGGTCCCGTAATTGCCGATATGGGGATAGGTCATGGTCACGATCTGACCGGAATACGACGGGTCGGTCAGGACCTCCTGATATCCGGTCATCGCGGTGTTGAAAACGATTTCGCCCCAGGTTTCACCCGGGCCGGTGAATGAATAGCCCCTGAAGAACCGGCCGTCCTCAAGGGCCAACAAAGCCTTGATCCGTTCCAAGCGTGAGTCCTTTTCCAGGCGCGTCAAAGCTCCCCGTTCGAGTCGACCGACGCGGACCACCGCCCGCATCGCGCCTCTACCGAGGGCGAAACTCGTTCCAAACCGCACCCAGACTGGTCATATCAGTACCCACCGGGTTTGTCCATAGTCCGTAACAAACGACACGCTGACAAACGGTGGACAAAACGACTTAGGGCATGGAAAACGTTGCGGGAAATTTGCCGAGCCCGGAAGCGCCTCGGTTCACCAGACTTGAAAACTAGAAAACTAGGAACCGTCACCTGTTTTTTACGCTCGTTCCCAAGCTCCTGCTTGGGAACGCGATAAGGCCTTGAAGCTCTGCTTCAACACCTTTTTCCAGAAAGTGTGGCCCTGGAGGATCGGGTCTCCATGAAAAATAAAGACGGAAGCTGGAGCTTCCAAGATCAGGTTCCCAAGCAGGAGCTTGGGAACCAGCCGTAAAAACATGGCCGACGAGCGGCCATGGCACCCGTCAAAAACCGTTCCGGACAGGATTGGCGACGATCCCTAGTTTTTGCCGCGTCGCATTCGTTCCTCCAGCAGGACCAGGGCCGCCTCGGCCAGACGGTCCGGCGATCCTCCGGCCCCGGCCAGGGCCCGGCGGCCGGCCTCCCCCCGCCGGCGGGCCTCGGCCGGGTCGGCCAGCAGGCTTCGGACTTCATCGTACAGCGAATCCGGGCCGGTCACGGTCCGGCCGGCCCCGGCCGCCTCCAAAAGGTCCCGGGCGTCCAAAAAGTCTTCCATGGACGGGCCGTACAGAACCGGCCGGCCCCAGGCCGCGGGTTCGAGCGGGTTCTGGCCGCCCAGGGGGACCAGGCTGGCCCCGCAAAAGGCCGCATCCGCCAGGCCGTATAGATAAAAAAGCTCCCCCATCACGTCCACCACGATCACGTCCGGCCGCTCGTCCCGGCCTAAGCGGCTCCGCCGTCCGACCGACAGACCGCGATCCCGGGCCAGACGCTCGATCCGCGCCGCCCGGTCCACGTGGCGAGGGGCCAGAACCAGGACCAGGTCGGGAAACTCCGGCCGCAGCCGCAGGAAGACTTCCAGCAGCAAGGCCTCCTCCCCGGAACGGATCGAACCGGCCGCCAGCACCGGCCGGCCGTCGTCCAGCCCGTACTCCCGCCGCAGGGCGCCCGCCCGGTCCGCGTCCACCCGCTCCCTTAGCAAGGCATACTTGGCGTTGCCCGCCACACGCACCCGGTCCGGGTCCGCTCCCATGGACAGGACGCGATCCCGGTCCTCCTCCCGGATCATCAGCATCATGTCCAGGTACCCCAGCACCTCCCGGAACAGAAACCCCAGCCGGCGATAACCCGCCGCCGAACGGGGCGATATCCGGCCGTTGGCCAGCATCGTCGCCGCCCCGCTCCGCCTGGCCGCCTTGATGAAGTTGGGCCAGAGTTCCGTTTCCAGCAGAATGACCAGGTCCGGCCGCAAACGGGACAGGGCCCGCTCCGGACAGCCTGAAAAATCGAAGGGAAAGGTCAGGACCCCGGCCAGGCCGCCCAGGGCCGAAACCGCCGCGCTCCGACCGGCCGCCGTGGTCGTGCTGACCCACAACTCCAGCCCCGGAGCCCGGCGCTTCAAGGCCTCGGCCAAAGCGGCCGCCACCTGGACCTCCCCCACGCTGACCGCGTGAATCCAGACACGAGGGCCCGAACCTCCGGAGGCGGGCCCGGAAAACCCAAAACGCTCCGACCAGTTCCCCCGCAACCGGCCCCTCAACAGCGCGGCGGCCAGGACCGCCGGAGCGGCCAGGCAGGTCAGGGCATTGTAAAATAGATAGGCTGGCGACAAAGTGAAACATCCCGACAAGCAGGGCTTGTGAAATGACTACAGAATATATAGACTAAAAAAGGCGAGTCAAGGCCAAAGGCGGCCCGCCCGGCCGCCGGGGCCCGGAATCGAAGCTCCCCGCGGCCTTGCCGCCGGGAATCTTCGACACGGAAGGAAGAAAGCCATTATCCGTTGGCGGGCTAACCCCGCGGCAAGCCGCGAGGAATGCACCCGCCCCGCATGTTCAACCGGAATGGCAGACAAGCCGGATCGGAACATCGACGTGAAAGAGGAAAAAACGACCAGGCTCATCCTCGTCGGGACCGTTCATCGGGACCCCCTGGGCAAGAAACGACTGTACCATTTGCTAAAAGACCTCCGGCCCTCGGCCATCAGCCTCGAAGTCAGCCCGGCCTCGGTCCGGCTGCGCAAGCTCTGGGCGCCCCGCTGGGCCAAAATATTCAAGGAACGCCTGGCCGAACTCAGCCGCCAGGACGGCCTCAAACCCGGCCGGATGATGCAGCGCGCCGGCCTGCGCGGCGTCTTTGAATACTACCGGCTGCCATACGAATATCGCGCCTCCCTGGACTACGCCCGGGAATACGACTGCCCCCTCTTCCTCCTGGACGACTCCAGCCTGGCCAAAAACTTCCTCAACCGGCTGGAAGACGAGATTCTGGACCGGGAAAACATGACCCGCCTCAACCAGGCCAAAAGCGACACCACCATGGAGCAGGAGGTCCTGGAGGAATACGGCCGGGCCCGAATACGCATCTTCAGCCCCCAGCCCTGGGCCGGACCCTGGCTCAACGACAAGGAAGCCTGGGCCGAACGGGAAACCCGTCTCAGCCAGAAAATCCGGCTGCTCCATCAGGGACTCGGCCGCCGCGTCGGACAGTCCATCGAAGGCCGGAACCTCGAACGATCCCTTATCATCACCCCGGACGCCCTGGCTCACACCCCCCAAACCGTGAACCTGGCCCCGGAGGCCCCCCACGTCTACGTCGGCGGATGGGAGCACCTGGTCGAAGACCAGGCCGGGCAGGGGCTTTTCACCCTGCTCAAAGACCTGGCCCCGGAACGAAGACTCTGCTTCACTCCGGGGCCCGAAGGCTGAGAGAGATGGGTTAAGGCGGGAATATCACGGGGCCGGGACGGCCGCCTCGGCCCGGGATGCGGGCCGTTCAAGCCGGAAATCCTGCCCGTTGGCCCGCGAAAAAGCCGTCAGTTCGGGGCAAGGCTCCCGGTCCGGGCATTTGGCCAGGCAGACCCGGACGTCCATGCGGGGCTTGTTCGCCTTTTTCTGACAATATACGTATTCAGCCATCTTGCCGCCCCCCGGGATACAAATTATACCAAATTATATTTACTGAGGTCTTTTTATACCATAGTTGTACGTAATAGTCAACTATTTTCTCTAAAATAGGTCTAATTTTTGCTCAGGAGCGAAGCGGGGCCTGCTGATCAATACAGATATTTATGGATGCCCATCTCATTCGTGTTTCGCCGTGATCTTGTTCAATACCTCTTCGGCGATATCCGGGTATAATTTCCTTATGCAATCCGGGCAGAGGCTATGGGAGAATTCGGCCTCCGAGTGTTCCAACAGATACTCCTCGACCTGCTGCCAGTAGCCCTGGTCATCCCGGATTTTTTTACACGAGGCGCAGATGGGAAGCAGGCCTTTGAGCTGTTTTATGTTGGACAAGGCGGTTTGCAGTTCGTTAATGACCTGTTCCCGCTCCCGCTCAGCCATTTGTCTAGCGCGAATCTCCCGCCTGAGGCGTCTGTTGTAGATCAAAATAAAACCGACGAAAACAACGATCGGGATGAGGATGACAACCACCCAGCGCGCGATATCCCTGGGGGCAATGCCGAATTCATAACGGACCGTGATCCATTTGTCAGTGATGGCCGTCTTCCGTTCCGGAGGTATGTTCTCCAAGGCCTTGTCGATGATGGAAGTCAGAATGGGCCAATCCTTGCGGACGGCAAGGAAAAGCCGGTAATTGCCCCAGTCCGTCGGGGCGGCGACTTTCAGATTGAATAAACCGTTCTTCTGGATCAGGTAATAAGCAGCAGCCAGGTTTTCAATGGCGGCATCGGCTCGCCCCACAGACACCGCTTTCAACGCTTCCACGGGTGATTCCACCGGCCTGGGAGTCACATTGATTCCGTCACGAAGGAGCCACTCGGCGATCATCACCTTGTTGACCAGGGCCACCCTCTTGCCATGCAGGTCTTGCAACCCGCCAATGAACGACTCATCCTGGCGGGTGATGATGACCAGGGGAAAGGAAAGGTACGGACGGGAATAGGCCAGATAAGTTTCCCTTCCCGGCGACTTGGCCGCGCAGGCGATCACGTCCAGGCGGCCGGTTTTCATTTTTTCCAGAACCTCGGGCCAGGGAGCAGCGGGTTCATATCGCAGTTCGACGCCCAGTTGTTTCATGATGAGGGCCGCGTATTCCGATCCGACGCCGACCGCCTGGCCGTTGCCGTCATAGTAGTGAAACGGCGGGAATGCCTTGGGGCCGCCCACCCGGATGACGGGATGCTCCTTCAGCCAGTTTTTTTCGGTGGCGGTCAAAGACTCCAGCAGGGTGGCGGATGCGTCCCGGTCGGGACCGGCCTCTCCACGTGCGCCGGCCATGGCCATGAAGCACATTATTGACACGACCAGCACAAAGGCGGTCAATCTGTTCGTTAGGTGATCCATAAATCCGGAAATATCCGGGAAAGCCGTGTTCAGCCCCACTTGTTGTTCAAGAGCCTTGAGCCCTGTGGCATGCCTTCCGACTCCGCTTTTCCGCGGTTGAACAGGCATTGCCCCGCCCCAAAGGGCCCGTTGCTCGTCCTCACCAGGCAATAGTTCTCAACCTGGTTGAAAAATTTACACTTTCCCGGTGACAGGAAACGATATCCACCGACTTTCACTGGAATCAGCCGAAAGCAACTGTAAGCAGCCTGTCAGCCATACCCCGGAACCATTTGGTAATTGTACCAGTGTGGGAAGGTATGAGCAAGCGGCTCATCAAGGATAACTTTAAAACAACTATTGCTGGACACCCATTTCAACTATTGCTGGACACCCATTTAATAGAAATTTATAAGGTCCATCAGGGCCGCTGATGGTTTTCCTCCTGTTAAATTATTAGGCATTTTACTTTTAAAGTGTAAATATATCATCCAGCCACCCGAGCCCCGGCCCGCCCCACAGGCCGTTCTTGAATAGCATCCTGAATAATAATCAAGTTTAATCAGAATGTTATATTATAAATGCCTTGCCGGCCCCTTCTGGCACCCCTCTTGCTCCCTCTCAAGGGCAAATGGCGAAAGCCGGAAAGAGGAGGACGGACAAATGGCAAGGAAAAGCATCATCGGTTTGGTGGTCGTTGTGGGACTCCTGGCCGTTGGATCATACGCGCTGGCCCATGGTCCGGGCTACGGCGGCGGCTGGGGCATGGGTTACGGCATGTCGGGTTACGGCCCGGGTCATATGATGGGCTGGTACGGTAACGGCGAGGGCTATGCCGCGACGAGCAAGATCCGGGGCGAGCTGTACGCCAAGCAGGCGGAACTCGATGAGGTTCTGTCCGCGCCCACCGTGGACGAAGCCAGGGCCAAGGCCCTTCAGACTGAGATCAACACGCTTCGCAACCAGGCGGCCGACGAGTCCCTGGCGGCCGGCCTGAAGGAGCGCCGGGAAAATCCGAACGCGGACAGGACCTACGGTCCGGGTTACGGTCGGGGTCCGGGCGCCGGGTACTGCTGGCGATAACCGCTACTCCCGGGCGGGCCGACGCGCCCGCCCGGATGCTGAATCGGTTTTAAACCCGAATTTTTCGGTTGGGTTCGTAGCGAGGCGTCGAAATGCATAGCGAAACGCGAAGTTGGACCGGTTTTTGGCCGCAGGCGTATCAGTGGATACGTCGAGGTCAAAAAGCGGGAAACGAGCGATGCAGCACGCATTTCGGCACCGCAGTAAAAGCCGACTGCAAAATCCGGGTTAAAAGAAGATGGAGGAACGATCATGACGTCTCAAGAAAAAAACCAGGTCGTCGATCCGGTCTGCGGCGCCCGTCTCGATCCGGGACGCACGCCGCGCCAGGTCCGCCGCGGTTCGCATATCTACTATTTCTGCTCCCCGGAGTGCATGGCCCGATTCAACCAGAATTCCGGGAGGTACCTCAAGGGGAAAGGCTTCATCGCCCGGTTCATCGACCGTCTGGCCCGGGCCGGCCGGCGGGAGTACGGCTCCGGCCGGCCCTGCTGCCATGGCTGAAGAGAGGCGGTCCGCGCAGCAAAGCCTCCTCCAGGGGGGGCTTTGCTTTTTGGGGCCGGCGGGGCTGATCTATAGTCACCCATCTTAACCCGAATTTTGGGTGTCCCGGTTATCACCTTCCTATTTCCGCCCGGAGCCCGTCATAAAATCCGGACGAAAAATCCCTACCACACTGAAAAGATGCTCAGCTCAGTAAAAATATCCCCAAGTCCTGCCTCCCCCTGCGCATCTTTTAAAAACGCCTCCATGGGCTCATCGGCCCGGCTTCCCACATCAGGCCGCCGCAGTAAAACAAAGGCATCGTCCAGATACGAGGCGAATTGGCCCAACGTCGCGGCCTTGTCGCCCCGTTCGCCCATAAACTTCCTCCCGATCCCTTGCCAGCCTTCCAGCCCATAGAGCCGGGCGTTGCCCTCGAAGCCGGTCATACACCGGGCCATACGCTCCGGCGCGAGTTCGCCCGGCGTATTGGCGGTACGGAGAAAACCGACGCGGATGGCCGGCGGCAGAAACGAGGCGTAAGCGTCGCCGTCGACGAAATCGGCGAAAACGCCCGACGGACTTGCCTGCGAGGCCTCCTCGTTCTTGATGTCCGTATAGAGGCGCCGGCTGCTTTGGCCAATACGGAGTTGGCATGCGCAGCCAGGGCAATGATCGCCTCCCGGGATGGTTTTTTACCCAGTTTCGCCGAAGTCGCGGTCCAGGCCGAGGGCGAGCCGACCAGGAAGGATATCAGGCCGCTGCCCATTCCCAGCCCGTCCAGGTTATCGCGCAGTGTGCGCTCGACCTCCGCCCAACGAGTTGCCTTGCGTTTTCGAGGGCGCGTATTGGGGGCAAAGTCCGGGGCGTAGCTCAGGTTCGGTCCACCGGGCGAATTCAGGTTACTGATGATATGAAAAACGGCCCGCAGGACATTCCACTGCTCCCGGCTGAACTCCTGATCCTCCGGCCCTGGCGCCGGACTATGGAGCTTATACAGGAAAAGCGCCCGGCCGAGTTCGTATATCTGAGGCCCATACATTTTATCGCCGTAATCGAACATGACCGTGGCATCGCCGCTGGCCTGCCCGTACAGACCCTGCCAGCGTTTCAGCAGGATATTGTTCGAGCGCACCGGCGCGTCGAATTTGGGCATACCCTGGGCAAGTTCGAGTCCGAGCGGGTTGCAGTAGTTGAAAAACTTGTAGACCTGTTTGAGCAACAGGGTTTCGCTGTCCGCCTTAAGTCCTTTTTTCTCAATTATAACAAGACAATCTTCGTATTTCTTCCGGATGTAGGCCCGGCCCAGGCTGTAAAGCGTTCCATTGGCCAGCGGTTCGCTCTTTCGCCTCATGGCGACAGCCTCTTGAAGCTGGTTTTGAAAGTCCCTGTTCCACGAAGACAGGCTTTCTCCGCCGGCCTCGCATGAAAGGCCCAGAAAAAGAGACAGGACAAGAAAAAGGGAAAGAAAATATTTCATCTGGGACCCTCCTTTGGTTCATACGTCTGTGTCGGTCACGACGTGTACGGCGTGCCTGGCAAGGGGGACAAACATCCTGGCCGTAGGATAGCCCACGCAAAACCCGATACCCCAGCCGCGCAACCAGTTCAGAAGAAACCCGCTGGAAAAGCAGGTATGGATGGCGGTCATGGCAAAGGACATGAAAAAGCTCATCCCGATGGAAATCACCGGGCTCAGGATAAAGCTGGAGTATCTTGGATTGATCCGCACAAACGACCGCTCAAGATATCGGGTGTTTCAAAGGAGGACCCCACTCCTGGCCCGGGAAGCCGATCCGCTTGTCAAGGGCATCAGTATCAATAGTTGAACACCCATTCTATTCTAGTTTGAATATCATGGATATCCATCAATTTTCATTATTCGGATAAAATTCCGGATATAGCTTTTTCAAGCACTCCGGGCATATACCGTGGCTAAACTGAGCGTCGGAGCGATCCTGGACATATTTTTCAACTTGTTGCCAGTATCCTTCGTCGTCCCGAATTTTCTTGCAACTGGAACAAATAGGAATAAAACCTCGTAATGTTTTCACCTCAGCCAAAGCAGTCTTCAACTCGACAATAAGCCTTTCTCTTTCCTCCTCGGCCCGCTTGCGGTCGGTGATATCATAGATATATCCTTTCACCTCGGTCAGCTTACCGTCTTTATCAAAAGTTGCCGCAATATTTTCCTCGACAATAATCCATCCACCGTTTTGATGTTTTCTGGTTGTCTGGTAGTTTTCCAACTTGCCGTTCATCCTGAGTTGATCGAGAATAAAGTCTCTTTCCGATGGATCCTGGTACAACGATGAAATATTTTGGTTTATAATTTCTGACCGGTCCTTGTATCCGAACACTTTCAAGAAGGCGGAATTGCACTCAATAATAGTTCCATTTCCATTCGTTATAAAGTCACCCGTCAAATCCTCTTCAAAGAATCTGCGGAATTTCTCTTCCCTCTCCCGCAACGTCTCCTCCGCCCGCTTGCGTCGCCGGATTTCCATGACCAGCATGGCGACCCCAATCAAAGCCACGATCAACGCCGCCAGGATCGCTGAAAGCAGCCACACTTGTTTGCGCAACTGCTCACGTGTCTTGAACACGACTTCCTTGGACCGCCAGCGGTCGATGATTCCGTCGTAGGTCCCATCCCGCCGGATGTCTGCCAGGGCCGCGTTGATGTCCTCGAGCAGATTCTTATCCCCTTTTTTCACGGCAATTGCCGAATGGCTCCGGCTGATGGGTTCTTCAATCAACTTCACGCCCTGAATGTTGTTTTCCGCCAGCACATAGCTTCCAACCCACCGATCCGCGATCACCGCATCCACGGCACCCGTTGCCAGCATCCCGAAGCCCCGAACGAAATCGGGAATGATTTTCACTCCGATTTGAGGGTCTTCTTTCAACAAGAGAATCGGTAACCCCCTTTCTTCGACTCCGACCTTCAAGCCGCGCAAATCGCGCATGGTTGCGATACCATAACGGTCGGCGGACGTGAATATCGTGAATTCCGTGGCCAGCAGGGGTTCCGAAAAATCAAGTGCTTTCAGGCGATCCGGGTTCGAGTCGATTTGGAACAGGGCGTCCGCCCGGCCCTGGAGAACGAGTTGCTGGGCTTCGCTCCAGTTCATAAGCTGAATTTTCACGGGGTGATGCATGCGTTCCGCCAGCGACTCGACAAGGTCAACCACAATGCCGGTCGGCTTGCCGTTTTTCATGTAGTTCATCGGCGGCAAGGACTGATTGCCCAGGAATAAAACAGGGCGGTCCCCTGCCTCCCCGGAAACCGCTTGCGCCCTCGCCGCCCCGACCGCCTCCGCCTGCCCGACCGTCCACCAAGCGAGCAAGGCCGCGGCAATCAGCACCGCCGAGACCACACCGGCCATCTTAAGGCCGATTCCTGTATATTGCCTCATCGCCGGTCTCTTGTTCATTGGTCAATGGTCTCCGGTTTTTCTCATTCCCGGCCCGATCCGCACTGGGCTTCCCGCCGACTCATTCCCGTCACCGGGCGGATGGGTTCTATCGTGATCCCTTATTTCCTGGACCGCGCGCCCTCACTTCTTTTCGTCCAGTGCGGCCCGGACCCTGGTAATCAACTCATTGAGCTGGTAGGGCTTGGAGATGAACCCCATGGCCCCTGATTCAATGGCCTTCCTGGCGTGGCCATTGATCGAATAGCCGCTGGCCATCAGCACCCTGGCCGATGGATTGACCTTCCGCAGTTCCACCAGGCACTGATGCCCGCCCATGACCGGCATACCGATGTCCAGAATGATCAGATCGATCTCGTCCTTCTTGTCCGTGTAGATTTTAACCGCCTCCCGGCCGTCCGAGGCGGTCATGGTCCGATATCCGAAGTGCTGGAGCACATGGGAGGCGAAGTCCCTTATGGGCGCCTCGTCATCCACGAGCAGGATGGTTTCCGTGCCGCCTGTCAGCCTGTCTTCCTGCTCCTCCTCGGATTCACCCTTCTCGTCTTGTTCCATGGCCGGGAGATAAATCTTGAAGGTCGTCCCCTGGCCGGACTCGCTGTAGCACATGATGTATCCGCCATGGCCCTTGACGATGCCGTAGACCGAGGCCAGCCCGAGCCCGGTCCCCTTGCCGAACTCCTTGGTCGTGAAAAACGGGTCGAATATCTTCCCCATGGTCTCCTTGTCCATCCCGTGGCCCGTATCGGAGAAGGAAAGCAGAACGTATCGACCGGGTTGTGCTCCCATGTGGCTGCTGGTGTATTCCTCGTCCAGGGTGATGTTTTGGGTTTCGATAACCAGTCCGCCTCCATCCGGCATGGCGTCGGCGGCGTTGCTGCCCAGGTTCAACAGGGCCTGCTCCATCTGGACCGGGTCGGCCAGGACCGTCCACAAGTCCGCGCCCAAATGAAGTGTGATGTCTATCATCCGGGGAATCGTGCGTTCCAGCAGCCGGCGGGCCTGCTCCACCTCTTCGTTGAGGTCTATCGGCCGGCGATCGGCTTCCGCCTTGCGGCTGAACAGGAGCAGCTGCCGGACGAGTTGAGCCGCCCGGGAACCGGCCTTTTCAATCTCTTTCAATTTCGGCCGGTCCGGGTCTTTTTTCGATTTCTCCATCAACAGCAGCTGGGTGTAGCCGTTGATGGCCTGGAGCAGGTTGTTGAAGTCGTGGGCAATGCCGCCGGCCAACGTGCCGACTGACTCCATCTTCTGAGCCTGTTGGAGTTGGGTTTGAAGTTTGATCCGTTCTTCCTCCTTATTTTTCGAATCGGTGATATCATGGAGGACCCCTATAACCTTAACCGGATGGCCACTTGCATCACAAACCAGTTCGGCAATTGATTGTACGGCTGTCAGCTCACCGCTGTTTTGGTTTTTGATTTTATATTCGATATCATAATTTATATTCTCGGTTATCAGTTCCGCCAATGCCTGGTTTACTTTATCGGCATCTATGATGTGGCGCTCAACTTCATCGAGAGGAAGATATTCGGTTTTTCTGTCGATACCATAGATTCGAAATGCTTCTTCAGACCCCCATACTTTTCCGGTTGAAATATCGTATTCCCAACTACCTACATTGGCCACCCGTTGAGCTTTTACAAGACGGTCTTCACTGTCCCTGAGCGCCTTTATTGCCTCCAGACGCTCGGCTTCCCGGGCTTCAAGAGCGGATGCCATATCATCGAAGGCCTTGGCCACCAATCCCAGCGAGCCCGTGGTTTCACTCAGGCCGGTTCTGGCCTCCAATTCACCGTTTCCGAGGCGGGCGGCCAATGCGCCCAGGGCATTGAGCCGCCGGATAATCCCTTGCTTGCCCAAGGTCCACGCCGCCAGCAAGGACAACAGGAAGGCCCCGGCCAACCAGATCAGATATTTCCTGGTCAGGGCGTCGGCCTTGTCATGAGCGACCGATTCAGGAATGGCGACGACCACAACCATGTAGGGAGGATCGTCCGGTTTTATTCGGAGCTGGCGGAAGGCATAGTATCTGATGACCCCATCCATGCCGGTATGCCGGGACAGGCCCTCTTGGGTTGCGGTCGAATACCCGGCCCAGGAGGAAGGGAGAATCGGCTTGCCAATCGGCGCTTTTTCATTCGGGGGGTGATAGCACAGGCGAACGCCCTTGTGGTCCAGCATAGAAAAAATGGAACCGTCGGGCAGGGAGGCATTCTCAAACTGCCGGGCGAATTGATCCAGTCTCAGGCTGGTGGTTATTACCCCGGTCAGCAGGCCTTTGGAATCAATAATCGGGCTGGCGAAGGCGATTATCGGCACCTCGCTGATCCGGCCGATAATATATTCGCCGGCCGAGAATTCCCGGTTTTCGATCGCCTCCCTGACTTGCTTTTGATCGCCAAAGTTTGCCTTGGTCAAAGGCAGCCCCGAGGCCGCCACCTTCCCATCCGGATTGACAAGCGTGATATTGCCGAACATCGGATTGGTCTGGAGCAGTTTCTCGAATATCCGGGAGCAGGCTTCGAGGTCACGGTTCTGAACTGCCGGAAGCAAAGTCAGGGTGTTCTGCAACTGCCGGACGCCTGAAACCATGCGCTCCTGCTGACTGGCGAATGAATTGGCCAGTCGAAGGGCATCCTCCTTGGCTGACTCGATCTCATGGTTCCTGCGTTCCAGGCCGGAAAAAAGGAGGACGGCCACAATCGGCGCAATCGCGGCCAGGACGATGAGGCCAAGATTCAGTCGGATGGACTGGGGGGGAAACCATCCGGGCTTACGCATTGCCGAAAGCCCCGTCTTCGACGATTACACTCCGGGGGCAAGCCTCCTGAAAGGACTTGTCTGCCTGGTTCATTGGGTAACCTCCGAGCGGGAAAAAGCATGATTCAAGATCGGTATTGCCCCTGGGTTCGAGAATGCCAGCCAATATTCTAAAATGCAACAGCTTAATGCGCCTGTCAGGTCAGGAGTCTGCCTGGCCGTCCGGGACCGGCCCCCCCCTCTCCGCCACCTGCCGCCCGCCTCGGGCGGATTCACCCGCCTCAGGCGGGTTTGAATGAGCCGGATGCTTACAAGTGCTCCAAATGCTGACAATCCCGCGACCTGCTTGCCGCGAGTCAGCGGCCCTATCTATAAGCAACGCCGGAGAATGCCGGGGCGAGAAGACCGGCCCAATATCGGACCTTGAAAGGTCCATGCCGGACCGGCCTCGGAATTGTCTTTCGGAGAAACGGGGAGCCGAGGAGCGGCCGGACCCCTGCCCGTCTCAGGCGGTTCCGGTCTGTTCCACCGGGTCGATCTGTTCCGGGTTCAGCTCCTGTTCCGCGTACTTGAGGAACAGGCTCTGGCCCAGGAACAGGTCGAAGACGTCCGGATCGATATGGCGGTCCTTTTTCATGAAGCCCAGAATCTTGATGGCCTGGGACAGCTTCATGGGCTTGCGGTAGGGACGGTCCCCGGCGGTCAGGGCCTCGAAGATGTCGGACAGGGCGATGATTCTGGACTGGAGGGGCAGGTCCTTGTCGGTCAGGCCCTGGGGATACCCCGACCCGTCCAGCTTTTCGTGGTGGGAGCCGGCGAACTCCGGGACCCGGGCCAGGGATTTGGGGAAAGGCAGCTGCTTGAGAATCTCGGTGGTCATCCGGGCGTGGTTCTCGATGATCAGGCGTTCCTTGTCGGTCAGGGTCCCCTTGCGGATGCACAGGTTCTCGACTTCGTGTTCGGTCAGGTAGGGGTGTTCGATGGCGCCGGCCCGATAAATCCGGGAGGCGATGGAACGGACCCGTTCGACCTTGTCGTCGGTCATGAAGGCCCCGGAGGAGTTGACATCCTTGAGGAAGGCCAGGTCGTCCCGGATGGCCTGCCGTTCCGAGGTCATGTCCGCCTCGAGCTGGGCGAGAAGCGCCTCATCGGCCCGGTCGCCTTCGAGCAGTTCGACCTTCTGCTTGAGGAAGCGGTTTTCCGCGGACTGCCCGATGCAGTGGAAGCGCATTTCGATCAGCTGGATAAGATCGACGATGTGTTCGAGCTTGGTGGATTTGTCGACCACGTACTCGGGGGTGACGATCTTGCCCACGTCGTGCATCCAGGCCGACAGGCGCAGTTCTTCGATCTCGTCGTCGGTGAAGCGTACATCCCGGAAGGGGCCGTTCTCGGCCTGGTTGATCGCCTCGGCGATCATCATGGTCAGTTCCACGACCCGGTCGATGTGGCCGCCGGTATAGGGCGATTTTTCATCGATGGCCATGGCGATGCTTTTGATGAACGAATAGAACAAGGCCCTGAGGTCGTGGATCAGTTCGGTGTTGGTCAGGGCCACCGCGGCCTGGGAGGCCAGGGAGGCCACCAGGTCCTCGAAGTCGGAAGAAAACGGGACCACGGTCCCCGAGGCCGGGTCCTGCGCGTTGAGAAGCTGAAGCACACCGATGATGTCGTCCTCGTGATTCCTCAAGGGAATGACCAGCATGGACCGTGACCGATAGCCCGTGGCATGGTCGTAGTTCCGGGGGCCGGTGAAATCAAAACCTTCCGCCTCGTAAACGTCTTCGATGTTGACCGTCTTGCCCGTCAGGGCGGCATAGGACGAGACATTGGCCTTGTTGGGCTCGCCGTCCATATAGAGGGGCACTTTGGGCAGGTCGACCGGCTGGCCGCTCGTGCCGCCCAGCCGCGTGCCCATGGTCTCGTTCTGCAGGATTTCGAACCGAAGATGCTTGCCGTCGTCATCCATGATATACAGCGTGCCGGCGTCGGCATGGCACAGGGCCCGGGCCTCGTCGACGATCGACTCCAGAAGCCGGTTCAGATTTTTTTCGCCGGACAAGGCCAGGCCGATCTGGGCGAAGGCCCGAACGTTGTCCACCAGGACCCGGTTCTGCTCCTCCAGGCTCTCCTGAACGTGCTTGAGGCGGAGATGGGTCCTGACCCGGGATTTCACGATCGGCGGGCTGAAGGGCTTGGTGATGTAGTCGTTGGCCCCCAGTTCCAGGCCCTTGGTCTCGTCTTCGTCATCCCGCAAAGCGCTGACGAATATCAACGGGATGTCCCGGGTCGCGGCGTCGTCCTTGATCCGTCGGCAGACGTCGTACCCGTCCATGCCCGGCATGACGATGTCCAAAAGCACCAGGTCGGGAGGGTCATCGGAAAAAACGAGCTTGAGCGCCTCTTCCCCGGTTCGGGCGGCCTTGACACGATATTCGGACTTCAGGATCGTGGACAGGATTTTAATGTTTTGCGGATTGTCATCCACCACCAAAATCGTACTTTCACGCCCTTCGGACATTAAGGCCTCCTCCCGATCAATCAATCATTGGACAGGCGGGCTTCGCCCATCCCTGGTCGTGGCTGTCACGGTGCCCCCTTTCCGCCGCCTTTTTCTCGGACACACAGTGGAGTTCCCGGCGGGGCCCATCCGACCCGCCGTTCGTCAACTCAAACTCCAGAAAAACGAAATCCCGAATAGTATTAATACGGGGGCCGCGAACTGTCAACAAGGATCGCCCGTTATGAAGAAGGGGCGACGTTGCCTGCAAACTGTACAAACATAGCATGACATACCCTCTTTTTTTATACAGCTTGTAAACAACGGCCCCCATTCCTAGGTTTTTACGGCCAGGAGCCCCAACAGATCGGGCCGGGGCATGACCTTGTTGAAACCGGCCTTCCTGAGCCGCTTTTGAGCATTCAGATAAAACGAGTCCCCTCGTCGGGCCACATAGGGATTGCCGGTATAATGAAAAACGCGGCCCTGCCTTTTCAATACCCGGTACAGTTCCGAATAGAAAACGCCGCCATACAGTTCGCCGGCCCGAGAAAACCTTGGCGGATCGTGTATGATCGAGTCGCAGGCCCCGGAGGGAACGGTCTGGATATATTCCGCCACGTCCTGTTCCACCAGAACGATCCGCTCCTCATAAAGCGGGCGGGACCAGGGATTTTCCCGCCTGATCTTCCGGACGTACTCGTCGACTTCCACCGAAACCACCGCCCCGGCCCCGATCCGGGCGGCCCAGATGGCGGTGTAACCCAGTCCGCCGCAGGTATCGAGCACGGCGTCGCCCGGACGAACGGCCTCCCGGGCTTTCAACTCGGCGTCCCGGAACGGATCATAGTCTTTGGACCGATGCATCCGAATGCCGCTGATCTCCAGGGTTGGGGCGAAATCCGTGGGCACCAGCTTGTAATAGTAGTGGTCGCCGTATTCCAGTATCCGCAAGGCATTGTCTTCCAGGACGAAGACCTTGTTGTCCTTTTGGGCGATGGCCCGCAGGTCCGGCTTGTCGATCCGGTTGCCCGGATCGAGGATCAGCGCGTCCTGGTTGATTTCGAATGAACCATGGGTCAGGTTCAGGTCCATCGACAGTTCGACCCGGGAGGCGCCCCGTTCCATGGCCTCGATGGCGGCTTGTGCGTTTTGCTTGCAAAAATAGTATTTTGAATTTTGATCCGTCATTCCGGTTCGGCTTTCCCTTGTAGGTCCGGCGGACCATCCAGGGGCATCCCGGAAGGCCGCCTCAATGTATCCGTCTGGAATATTTTGAAAACCATACAAGACATCGATTGCGGCGTCAATGCCCTGTCCCGCTGGTCCTCGTAAGAAACATCATGCCCGAAAAGCCGGGCCCAGGCTAAGGATGAACATGGTTTGGCCTGCGAGACGAAGCAAGACCCTCACCCCTCCGGAGGCGGGTGAGCCCACCGAAGGCGGGCAGACGGAAGTGATTCCCAAAGAGGGCGGCCCCATCAGCGGGACCCGTTTCTAAACCCCATAACCTTCGGGCTTCCCGAAGGACGGATACTCGTAAAAACGGATGGGGGGCGGGGGGGGCGGGGTGGAGAGAACGGGAGGCCTCGGCAATCCCGGCCCTGCTTCGAAACCCGCAACACCGCGGACCACCTCGATGCCGGCAATTACCAAATCACCCGCGCCGCAACCCGTGTCCGGGTTAAAAATGTCTGGCGGCCGCGGCGGCTTGATATTAGAATGTTCATGGTGACGCTTCGGGTGTTTCGATCCAGCCGCTGTTTGAAATTCGCAACCGGTTTCGACTTCATTCCCGAATCGGCGGCCGCTGGACAACCAATCGGCCGTTCCATGGAATCAGCCTCTTGACCAGAGACGGGAGGTCTCGCCGTGTCCGCTTCCTTGCCTTACTGGCTGCCGCCATTCATAGCCGGCGTCGTTTCGCTGATCGTCATGATCTGGCTCTGGCCGCGCCGGGCCGCGCCGGGGACCAAGGCCCTGATGATTCTGCTGGGCGCGGCGGCCGAGTGGGCCATCACCGGGGCCATCAGCCGGGCTTACGGGAACCTGGCGCTCAATATCATTCTGGCCAAAATCCAGTACCTGGGCATCGTGACCTTACCGATCACCCTGCTGATCTTCACCTTGCAATACACCGGCCGGGGGGCCTGGGTCAGACCCCGGAACGTGATCCTGCTGTCCATCATCCCGATCATCACTCTCATCCTGGCCTGGACCAACGAAGCCCACCATCTCGTCTGGTCCCGGATATGGCTGGACCGGAGCGGCCTGGTCCCCATCGGCGTTTACATCCACGGCCCCTGGTCCTGGGTTCATGCGATCTACAACTACACGCTGATCCTGCTCAGCACGATCTGGCTGGCCCGGGCCCTGCTCAAGTCCGAGCGCATCTACCGGATGCAGGGCCTGGTCATGCTGACCGGCACGCTCATCCCCTCCCTGGCCAACGTCATGTACCATGCCCGGATCGGCCCCTGGCCCAACCTGGACCTGACCCCCATCGCTTTCAACGTCACGGGCCTGGTCCTGGCCTGGGGCCTGGTTCGCTTCCGGATTTCGGACATCGTGCCCGTGGCCCGGGAAACCGTGTTCGCCAACATACCCGATGGCGTATTCGTCCTGGACTTGGACAACCGGGTCGTGGGCATGAACCCGGCCGCTGAACAGATCGCCGGGCTTTCCGCCTCCGAAGCAGTCGGCCAGCCGGGCGCCCGGGTCTTCTCCGCCCGGCCCGACCTGATCGAACGCTACCGGCACGACATGGAGGCCCACGCCGAGATCGTTCTGAAACCGGGTCTGGAAGAACTCCATTACGATCTTCGGATTTCACCCATCCATAACGGGAGGGACCACCTGATCGGCCGCCTGATCGTTTTGCGGGACTTTACCGGGCGCAGACGGGCGGAGGTGGAGTTGAAGGACTCCAGGGAGCGCCTCAAGATTTTGTTCGAGTCGGCGCCGGATGCGTATTTCCTCAAGGACCTCCAGGGCCGGGTCATCGACTGCAACCCGGCGGCCGAAAGCCATACCGGATACCGAAAAAGCGAAATCATCGGCTGGACCTTCACCACCCTGGCCCTGTTCAGTCCCGAACAACAACAAAGAGCCGCGGAGATATTGGCGGAAAACCGCATGGGCCACACCACGGGTCCGGATGAGCTGGCCTTTATCCGCAAGCAAGGCCTCCCCCTCGAGGTGGAAATCACCACCTTCCCGGTCCGGATCGAAGGGGAGGTCCTGGTCCTGTGCATCGCCCGGGACATATCCGCCCGGAAACAGGCGGAACGGGAACGGGCCGAATTGGAAGCCCGGTTCTACCAGTCCCAGAAAATGGAGACCATCGGCCGGCTGGCCGGCGGCGTGGCCCATGAGTTCAACAACCTGATTTACGTCATCAAACTGAACGCCGACCTGCTCGCTGATGAGCTCGACCCGGCCAGTCCGTTTCAGGATGAAGTCGAGGAAATCATCCAGGCCGGGGACAAGGCCTCGGCCCTGACCCGGCAGCTTCTTCAGTTCAGCCGCAAGGGGACCATCCGTCTGTCCAGCCTGAACCTGGGCCGGGTCATCTCCGACCTGGAAAAGCTGTTGCGCAAGATGATCGGCGAAGACATCGAACTGGTCCTGGACCTGGCCCCGGACCTGCGGCCGGTCGAAGCGGACCCGGCCCTGATCGAACAGGTCATGCTCAATCTGGTGGTCAACTCCCGGGACGCCATGCCCCAGGGCGGCCGCCTGACCATCGAAGCCTCGAACGTGACCTTGACCGCCCAGGACTCGGCGGTCCTGCCCAAGTCCGGCCCCGGCGATTACGTCCGGCTTCTGGTTTCGGACACCGGGATCGGCATGGACGAAGCGACGCAAAAGAGCGTTTTCGAGCCGTTTTTCACGACCAAGGAGGTCGGCCGGGGGACCGGCCTGGGGCTGAGCACGGTCCACGGCATCGTCAGCCAGGCCAACGGCCACATCACGGTGGATAGCCGGCCCGGAGAAGGAACGCGGTTCACGATCTATCTCCCCTGCACCTTCGGGCCGGTCTTCACGGAGAATGATTCAGCCGTCGAAGCCGCCTCCGGACTCGGCCAGGCGGAAACCATTCTTCTAGTCGAGGACGATAATCTGCTGCGCCGGTCCCTGGCCCGGTTTCTGACCCGGAAAGGGTACGCCGTCATCGAGGCCCCGGACGGCCCCGAAGCCCTCGGAATCGTGGAAAAACACACCGGCCCCCTGCACCTGGTCCTGACGGATATCGTCATGCCCAGGATGTCCGGTCATGAGCTGGCCTCGCGTCTGAGCCGCCTGCGCCCGGACCTCAAGGTGCTTTTCATGTCCGGATATCCCGGACCGGACCCCGGGCCGGACGAAACGGGCCCGCCGGACCCGCCCCTGCTTCGCAAGCCGATCACCGAAGAAGCCCTGCTCGATACGGTCCGGAACATGATCGCCCCGGACTGAAAAAACCGCTCCGCCGGCCCCTGAAGGCCTCCGGTCCGAGAGGGCTGCAAGAAAAACGTTCGAGGTGTTCAGAATGCTTGTAAACCGCTCGGCAAGCCCCTATAATTGACTATTATGACACGACTCGAAACGGCCGCCAACGGCCCCAGCCCGACGAACGGCTCCCTGGACGGGGCCCTGCTTCAGACCCGGCCCCGCGTCCTGGTCATTGATGACGAACCCGCCGTGGTCAAGGCGATCCACAAGGTCCTTTCCAAAGCGGGCTACCGGGTGGTCGGTCTCGTCGATCCGCTCAAGGTGGAAGACGCCATTGTGGGCCTGGACCTGAATCTGGTCATCACCGACCTCAAAATGCCCCGTCGGGACGGCCTGGAAACCCTGTCGACCATCCGGTCCCTGGACCCGAAACTGCCGGTCGTCGTCCTGACCGGATTCGGGACCATCGATACGGCGGTTCAGGCCATGAGACTGGGGGCGGTCGAGTTTCTGACCAAACCCCTGTCCACCAAGGAACTGCTCCGGGCCGTTCGCAACCATATGAACTATGACGGCCCGCTCCCTGAAGAAATTCAACAACTTCTCGAATATGAATCCACCCCGGACCTGGACGCGGCCTCCCAGCCCCCGGAAAACGCCCTGTCGGCCGAGGAGGTCCCCACCGAGGAAGGCGTCCCGGCCGGATTCGAAGGTATCGACTTCGCCGACCTCCTGCCCGGACAGTTTTTCTCTTTTGCCGTGTTTCTCCAGATATTCAACAAGAAGACCCAGCGATCGTATCTGAAACGGGTCATCAGGAAGAACACGGTTTTGACCAGCGGCATGTTCAAGGCCCTGGCCAAACGTGAGGTCGAAAAGCTCTTCATTCACCGCCAGGACAAGGAAGAATTCCAGGAATACACCCAGGCCGTCAAGGCCTCGCCCGTCTTCCAACAGAAACGCCACCACGACCAGAGAAATACCGCCCTGTACAAAAAGACGCTCAGCGTCACGGAAAAGGTTCTGTCCACGCCGAGCGATTCGGGATACATGGCCGCCGCCCGCGATCTGGTCCGGGAACTCGTGTCCGGAATCCGGGTCGACCCGATGACCTACCACGAGGTCGTGGACATCGGCGCCAGCGGTTCGTCGGTCTTTCATCACTCGGCCAACGTCTGCCTCCTGTCGATCAACCTGGGCGTGTTTATGGGACTCGAATCGGACCGGATCGCGGAACTGGGGATGGGCGCCCTGTTTCACGACGTGGGCATGCTCTGGATCCGGTCGGATATCCTGCAGAAAACGGACCGCCTGACCAACGAGGACTGGCGGGAGATCCGAAAGCACTGCCAGTTGGGTTACGACCTCATGCGGCAGCAGGGCGGGTTGACCGAGGCCGAACTCAAGATGATCCTCGAACATCAGGAGCGCACCGACGGCTCCGGATACCCTCGCGGACTCAAGGGCGCGGACATCAGCTTTCCGGCCCGCCTGATCAGCGTCATCGACCGCTTCGACAGCATGACCAGCCACCGGTCCTATCGCTACGCCTTCACGCCGGCCGAGGCCATGAAACGGATATTCATCGAAGAACGCACGGACCACAACAAGCAGATCATCCAGAAATTCGCCGAATGCCTCAGCCGCAACAAGGGCGAGGCCTGAGGTCCCTGTCAGAACTTCAGTCGTGCGGGTTGGGTTAGCGAAGCCTAACCCAACATTTTCAGAACGTCAGCCCTCGCTCCCCCCGCCTTTGGCCCGGGCCGGACAGAGAGATATCTTGCTCTCCGGCCATAGAATCTCCTGGATTTCGATCACGTTGCCGTCCGGATCGCGGCCGTACGTCGTTTTCACCGCCCGCCCGAGCATCTGGGGCGGGCAGTGAAAACGCATGCCCGCCGCTTCCAGCCTCTTGTATTCGGCGTCCACGTCGGTCACGTCCAGGCAGATATGCGTCAGACCATGGTCGCAGACCGGCCGCCCGGGATCGCCCGGCCCGGGCTCGGGGGAATCGTACTGAAAGATTTCGATCATGGCGTTGCCGGCCCGGAGCATCGCCATTTGGGTGGCCGAACCTTGAAGGCCGGTGATCCGGTCGGCCATCCGCCCGGCCGGCGTATCTTTTTCCCAGCCCCCTTCCAGGACCACATCCAGGCCCAAAATATCCCGGTAGAATTCGAGGGCCCTTTCCAGGTTGCCGGTCGAAATGGCCACGTGATGAACGCCGTTGATCATGATTCGCTCCTCCCTGTGTCGGTAACGCTCCAGTGAACCGGTGCACATCATGTTTCAGCCGCCCGCGCGGCCTTTGTCCGAAGGACGACTCTGCCGCCCTGGTCCCTCAGACTCCATGGAAAAGGCGCCGGCCGGAGTCCTGAGGGCAAAGGCCTCGACAGGGCGGTCCGACGGCGCCGCCCATAACTGAATGGTTCCCTGTCTCGTGTTCGTACCGGTTTCAGCTCATGCGGCCAACGCGGCCAGCCCCCCCCGGCCGCGCGCCTACTTGTAGGCGCTGTAGTCCAGGCCGCGCTGCCGGGCCCGTTCGTCGTTCCAGGCGACCTCGTCCCGGGGCGGAATCACGATCCGGTCTTCCGGCTTGCGGATCAGCGCGATGGCCTCGGCGGGACAGGTGGTCACGCAGAGCCCGCAGCCGATGCACTTTTCGGTCAGGACCCGGTAGACCTCCCCGGCCTCTTCAATGGCCGCGACCTGGCAGCGTTCGTCCGCGCAGGTCCCGCAGGCCGTGCACAGGTCCGGATCGATCTCGGCGTAATGCCTCGAATTGGTTATATCGGTCAGTCCGAAGTTCTTGATCGCCCCCAGCACGCCGCAGCAGCAGCCGCAGCAGTTGCAGATGAAATTGTGGCCGGTTTCGACGTTGCCGGTCAAATGCACCAGGCCGGCCTCTTCCGCCCTTTCCAGGACCTGGAAGGCCTCCTCCTTGGTGATGGCCCGGCCCCAGGGACTTTCGTCGAACACCCCGGCCTGATCCCCGATGGCCAGGCAGACCGCGATGGGCTTTTCGCAGGGGTTGTCCATCAGGCCCTTTTCCTTTTTGCAGATGCAGTCGTTGATACACCAGGCCTGGCCGTTTTCGATGAGGGTCGAGACCTGATCGTAGGGCAGGGCCTGCTGCCCGGTCGGGACGTGGCGTTCCACGGGAACGACCTGCATGATGCTCGGACCGAAGCCGACAGCGGCGGCGCCGAAGTGCATGCTGTACTCCTCGGTCATCTCGCAGAACTCCCGGTCCATGCGGTCGATCTGGAATTCGTAGATGCCCACGATCCAGGGCATCATGCGGAAGCGCCTGACGCCGTCGACGGCCTGTCCCCAGACCTCCCCCCGGTGCCACATCGAGACCAATCGGTCATCGAGGCCTTCGAGCGGGCGGCCTGTCCGTTTGGAAATCTCTTCGGCGGTTTCGAGCGTCAGCCGCAGGTCGCAGAACAGGTCGGCCTCGTCCTCGGTGAAAATCTTTTTCAAGAGCCGGATTTCCAGGCCGCTGTCCGTGGCGGGAAAGCCTTGGGGCAGGCTGTCCAGGACCTTGGCCAAACGGTAATACACCTCGTCTGCCATGATTCGACCTCCTGAATCGGGGTGCGGGCCTCCGGGCCCGGTTCGTGTTTCAGCCGCCGCTCAAAGGCATGAGCGCCGTGACCCCGTCCCCGTCCCGCAGGACGCGCTCCAGGTCTTCGGGCAAGTCCACCCGATCGCCGTTGAGCAGAAGGACCAGGGGCAGGCGCTGCTTGAGGGCCGCCTTGAAAATCCTCGGCCTTTTCAGGCCCAGGGCCGCGTCCGCTTTCTTGAGTACGGTTTTCAGGGTCGCTCCGGATTCGAGAGTCACCTCGGCCTGGTTGACGGCCGGTCCGCCCGCGAACACGCCGCCCACTCGGACCGTGATCCCGATCGAGGGCCTAGCCCGCCGGATAGAGGACTTCGGCCACATCGGACAGCCCGAGGCGCTCGAGGCCGTCCCGGGTCGGCCGGCCGGTTCGCGGGTCCCAGCCCAGGGCCTCGCAGTAGCTGCCGGCCATGGTTTCGATATCGATGGTCACGTGTCGGGCCGGCCCTTTTTCCAGGGCCGGCCGGCCGTAAATCCGGCCGTGGGGTTTGAAGTCCCTGACCGGTTCAAGTCCCTCGCGGGCGTTGAAGGCCTGCCGGAGGGCCATGATCCGCTCGCCGGCCGTCAGGCAGTCCTCGTCGGTCAGGTCCCAGCCGGTCGCCGCGTTGACCCAGCCGGCTATGGGCATGTCCCCGCCCACGCTGACCCCGAAGAGGCAGAGTCCCAGACCGTCGATGAGCATCTTGAAGGCCGAGCACGCGGCCAGGGCCGGCCCGGTGTTTTCGTACGTGTGCCGCTGTTTGAAGGTCGTCAGTCCCGGGATTTTCGGGGCCCGGCTGTATCGTTTTTCCAGAAGCTGAAGGTCCAGATAGGTGTAACTGGCGGTGGTATGCCGGCCCGGCGTGGGATCGCAGTGATAGATCGGGGCGAATCCCGGATCAAACTTGGGATCGTGCATCGGCGCCTCGACCCCGCCGCAGTGCACGGCGAAGCGCTCCGAACCCCGGCCGATTTTTTCCGCGGCCAGGCGGACTCCTTCGGCCAGCACATCCCCCAGCCCCCGCCTTTCGATGATCATCTCCACCAGCCCGATCACGGCCTCGGCCCGGCCCCAGCCCAGTTCCAGCCCGCCGGTATCCTCCAGGGTCAGCAGCCCGTTTTCAAAGCATTCGATGGCAAAGGCCACCACGCCGGCGCAGGAGATCGAGTCGAGCCCGCCCCGGTTGACCAGGTCGTTGAGCTTGAAGATCGAATGCAGGTCGTCATTGAGAAGCAGGCCGCCGAATCCGCAGACGGTTTCGTACTCCGGCTTGTGCATCTCCTCGATGGGCCACGGCCCGTCCGGGACCTTGACCAGGCCCCCGCACTTGACCGGACAGGAATAACAGCCGTATTTTTTGACCTCGTACCGGATGACCGCTTCGGCCCCGATCTTCTGGGACCGCTTGAGCGGAAAATCCAGGTGGCCCACGCCGCCCCAGTTCCGGATCGGACTGTCTCCGGACTCGGCGCTCAGGGCCGTCAGACCGGCGGTGCCGTACTTGCCCAGCACCTGGCGGAACAGATCGGCCGGCTGCCTGGTGTAAATCGGGTTCTTCCGGGTCAGCCAGCCCATAAAGCCCAGCAGACGGTCGCCCAGCAGACGACGCATGCCCCGGCCGCCTTCGATCCGCCGCCGGAAGGCCCGGGTCAGCCGGCCCATTTCCTCCCGGTCGGCCAGGCCCGCCTTTTTTCGGCCGGCCACGACCACGGCCTTGAGATGCTTGGACCCCATGACCGCGCCCAGCCCGCTCCGGCCGGCATACCGGCCGCCGTCGGTCAGGATGCCGGCGAAACGGCATTGCTTCTCCCCGGCCGGACCGATGCAGGCGACCTGGGCCGAACGGCCGTGCCGGGCCTTCAAGGCCCGGTCCGTCTCCACCGCGTCCAGCCCCCACAGGTCGGAGGCCTCGTGAACCTCGACCCGCTCCCCGTCCAGAAACACGTAAACCGGACTTTCGGAGGCGCCGTGGAAAAACAGGCCGTCCAGGCCGCACTTTTTCAAAAACGGGGAAAAATACCCGCCGCAGTTCGAGTCGCCCCAGCCGCCGGTCAGGGGAGACTTGCCCACGACCATGAAGCGGCCGGAAAACAGGGTCCCGGTATCCGTCAGCAGACCCGTGACAAACCCGAGCACGTTGCCGGGGCCCAAGGGGTCCGCGCCCGGCTGGATGCGGTCCCAGAGGACCTTGACTCCCAGCCCCAGCCCGCCGAGCCAGCGACGGTAAAAGTCGTCGGAAAGAGATTCGAACTCCGTCCGGCCCGAGGACAGGTCCACATGGAGTATCTCCCCGTGGTAGCCCCGACCGGTTCGAGAATCGGTTTGCAGGGTCATGATCGAACTTCCCCGCGATTCGCCTGCTTGATTAAAGAGGAATTTACCGCCGCCGTGATGATCATTATAACCGACCGGGAGGCAATCCGAAACCGAAAAACGCCGTTTGACCCGACCCGAAGGGTCCGGGAGCCGACCTCGTTCTATACCAGGGGCGCCCCCACCGTGTGCGGTTCCCCGACGGCCGTCTCGCGGAAAGCCACCAGAAACAGCGGCGCCGGGCCGGTATTGCGCAGGGTATGGGCCGTGTCGGCCGGGACATGGATCAGGTGCGGCCCCTGGAGGCTGGCGGAACACGGCCGCCCGTCCTCCTCCCAATACAGATCGAAGACGCCCCCGTGCACGTAAAGCCACTCCGCCGATTCCGGGTGGCGATGGTTGCCCCGCACCCCGCCCGGCTCGGTCATGACCGCGTGCAGGCTGGACAGGTCGATTCCGAGGGGCGTTCGTTCCAGGCCGGCCTGGAACGGAAAGGCGGCCCAGCCTCGTTCGTCGGCGTAAAGTCCTTTCTGGACGGGGTATATTCCGACGCGGTTCAATTTTGCCCTCCCCTTTCCGGTTCGATGTGTTATGCTCCGGTCCATACACCATGGATCAAGCGGGTGCAAGATGGAACTGATCGACGGCGTACTGGTCAAACGACTCAAAGTGATCCCCGATGAACGCGGACGCCTCATGGAAATGCTCCGGGCCGACGACCCCTTTTTCGAAAAGTTCGGCCAGGTCTATCTTTCGACGACCTTTCCCGGCGTAACCAAGGGCTGGCACGCCCATGCCCTCCAGACCGACCATATCACCTGCGTCAAAGGCATGATCAAGCTGGTCGTTTACGACGGCCGGGCCGACTCGGCCACGCGCGGCCGGGTCAACGAGTTCTTCATCGGCGAACACAACCCCTGCCTGGTCCGCGTGCCTGCCGGCCTCCAGCACGGCTGGAAGTGCGTCAGCGAGCAGGAGGCCTACATCATCAACGTGGTCAGCGAAGTCTACCATTACGAGAACCCGGACGAAATCCGCCTCGATCCCCACGACAACGATATTCCGTACGATTGGACGCGCAAGGACGGTTGAAAACCCCGGGAAAAGACCGGGGCCTGCTGGTCGTCCATCGCGGGGCCCTGGGGGACGTGCTCCTGGCCCTGCCCTTTCTGGCCGCCCTGCCCGCTCATTTCCGTCTGCCCCGGATGACCCTGGCCGGCAGTCCGGCCGTGCTCGGCCTTCTGGCCAACCAGCCTTTCGTCTCCGGGCTGGCCGACGTGGACCGGGCCGACTGGGCCGGACTCCACCTCGACCCGCCCCGGGTTTCGGAGCGGATGGCCGGCTTTCTGGCCCGGCACGCCGCCGCCCTGGTGGTGACGCGAGACCCGGCCGAGGTCCTGGTGGGCTCTCTGGCCCGGCTGGGGCTGACGCCCGTTCTGACCGCGCCGTCCCGTCCGCCCGAGACCCCGCCCGTGCACCTGACCGACTGGATGTTCGCCTCCACGGGCGTCCGGCCCGTCCCCTTCGAGGTCCGGGTCAGGGCCACGCAATCCGGCCTCGAATCGGCGCGCCGCCTGGCCGCTGAAAAGGGCATCGATTCGTCAAACGCCCTGGTCCTGGCCCCCGGCAGCGGAGGCGCGCACAAGAACTGGCCCCTGGAAAGTTGGATGGCCCTGGCCCGGGAAACCGGACCGGCCCTGGGCTTGCAACCGGTCTTTCTCCTGGGCCCGGCCGAAGCCGGCCTGGCGGAAAAAATCGAATCCGGCGCCTTGGCCGTCTCCGGACTGACCCTGGAAACGGCCGCCGGATTCATCGCTTCGAGCCGGGCCTTTGCCGGACACGACAGCGGCATGACTCACCTGGCCGCTCGCCTGGGCGGGCCGACCCTGGCGGTTTTCGGCCCGACCGATCCCCGCCGATGGGCGCCGCGCGGTCCACGGGTCGGCCTGGTTCAACCGCCGGCCGCCCCGGGCGCCTGGCCCGCGCCCGAGACGGTCTTACAGGCCCTGGCCGCCCTTCTGTCAGCCGCATAACCCGGATTGTTCAGCGTGCCCGGTTTCGTTTCAGACCAGGAAACCGGGACAAAAAAACGCCCCGGAATCCGGGGCGTTTCATTGGTTCGCGATCGGTGTACCCGAGTCGGGTCAGCCTCTTGTAGCGCGCTTGGCGCGGCGTGCCATGGCCTTGCGAATACGGCGCTTCGACTCCCTGAGCTTGCGCTTGCGCTTCTCGCTGGGCTTCTCGTAGGCCTTTTTCGATTTGAGTTGCTTGAGGAGCCCGTCCCGCGCGATCTTGCGCTTCAGGGCTTTCATGGCCTGATCGACGTCGTTGTCCTTGACAACAACCTCAATGCCCGTCTGATTGCTCACTCCGGTATCACCTGCCCATCTATAATAAAATGAACCGCCCCGCGGCCCTTCGAGGACCGGCCCCCTTCAGTGGCGTATGGACGATTTGGTTCGGTGCGGGACCAGCCTGATTAAGCTTGCCGCCGAAAGTTGGCATCTTAGTGAAAGTCAACCACTATGTCAAGGATTTTTTTATTATTTCCTGTGTTCGCCCCGTCGAGGCGCCCGTGGCGGACATCCCCCGAAAATACCCGGAAAAAAAGTTGAAGCGCCCCGCGGCAAACCGAGGGGAATGCGCCCGCCCGGCATGTTCGACTAATCAAATTAACAGGGGTTTCCGGTCGCCCCCGTCCTCGATCCGCCAGGATCAGGCGCGCTTGCCGCCGGCCGCCAGGTCTCGCAGGTAGCGCAGCAGCAGCCCGGCCCCGAATCCGGTCGCGCCGGCCGGCGTGTCCGGCGAGGCCTTATCGGCCCGACTGGGGCCGGCGATATCGATGTGGGCCCAGGGGGTCTGGCCGACGAACTGTTTGAGGAACAGGGCCGCCGAGATCGCCCCGCCGTACCGGGACCCGGCGCTCTGAAAGTCGGCCACTTCGCTTTTGAGCATCTCGAAATAGGGTTCGAACAAGGGCATGGGCCAGGCCGTTTCCCCCGACGCCCGTCCGGCCTCCCGGAGGGCTTCGACCAGGCCCGGCTCGTTGCCGAACAGACCGGCGATCCGGTTGCCCAGGGCCACGGCGCAGGCCCCGGTCAGGGTGGCCAGGTCGATCATGACCCGGGGCTTGTATTCCCGGGCCAGAGCCATGCCGTCGG
>Ga0180009_10000241_pt1 | contig 80493 bp, 81 predicted proteins | sample OS_PC_MetaG_FD_123537 | JGI IMG/M metagenome (GOLD analysis project Ga0180009, IMG submission 123537) | Groundwater microbial communities from the Aspo Hard Rock Laboratory (HRL) deep subsurface site, Sweden - OS_PC_MetaG | ecosystem: Environmental > Aquatic > Deep subsurface > Groundwater... | reverse complement strand
GTTGCCGACGAAGAGCGGAAAGAAATCGGGATCGTTGCGCGCGACGCCGACGGCGCCGACCCGGACGTGGCTTTGCGTGGACGGATGCGCGATGCGCGTATCGGACACGGGGGCGGGCACCGGCTTCGGCAAGGCCGGCACCGGTGCGGCGCGCGGCAAGCCGGACGCCAGCCGGGTGGCGATGGCTTCGGCCTCGGCGCGGCTGATGTCGCCCATCAACGAAATCACCGCATTGGGTGCGCTGTAGTGCCTGCGGTAAAACGCCTGCAGGTCGCCGCGCGTCAGCCGCGCAAGCGCAGCGGGATCGCCGGATTCGTCGTTGGCGTAGGGATGACTGCCATACAGCGCGCGATGAAACGCCTTGTCAGCCACCACGCCGGGGTCGGCCTCATCCTCGCGGATCGAGGCGATCAGACGCTGCGTCTCGCGCCTGACCACCGCCTGCGGAAAATCGGGGCGCTGCATCACCAAGGCGAGCAGATCGAGCGCCTTGTCTTTTTCGGCCGCGGATGACAGCGTGCGCAAGGTCACGCCGGCGCGGTCGCGGTCGAGGCGTCCCGACAGCACGGCGCCCACGTCGGCCAGCCGATGCGCGATGGCGGTGTCGGACAGTCCGCCCGCCCCCTGGTCGAGCAGGCCATGGGTCAGCCGGGCCAGCCCCGACTTGCCCGCCGGGTCACGCGCACTGCCGGCGCGAAAATCCACGGCGACATCGAGCATCGGCAGCTCATGGCTTTCGACAAAATACACCCTCGCACCCTGCGGCGTCTGCCAGTGCTGGATCGCGAGTGCGGCCTGGGCCGCCAACGGCAGGCCCAGCAGCAGGCCCGCAAAAACCATTCGGATCATCATGCCGCGCATTCCCTTCGTTTCAATTGGCATGGCGCACTCCCGGCATGGCAGCGGCGCGCGGCTTGGCCTGCAGCGGCTGCGGGTCGAGCTCGGCCACGCTCAGGCGTTCGTCCTGCAGCCATTTTTTGGCGGCGGCCTGCACCTCCGCCGCGCTCACCGCGCGCAGCTTGTCGACCCGTCGCTCCAGCGCCTCGGGCGGCAGCCCGGCAATCACATAATCGCCCAGTTGCATCGCCTGATAAAACAGCGAATCGCGCTGGTACACGTCGGCAGCGATGACCTGCGCCTTGACCCGCGCGAGTTCCGCCGCGCTGATGCCTTCGCGCTGCACACGCGCGATTTCCGCGCGGATCGCCTTTTCAAGCTCAGCCACCGACTTGCCCTGCGCGGGCGTCGCGTCGATCATGAACATGCCGGGCCCGCGCGTGACGGCGTCGTAGCCTGCGCTGGCGTTCACCGCGATCTGCTGCGTCTTGACCAGCCGGTTTTGCAGGCGCGCCGAATCGTTGCCGGACAGCACGCCCGCCAGGATCTGCAGCGCATAGGGCTCGCTGTCGCGCGCCCAGTCACGCAACGCAGGTGCATGCCAGGCCATCAGCAGATAGGGCAGCTGCGCCGGCGCTTTCACCACGATGCGCTTGGCGCCGATCTGCTCGGGCTCGGCCTGCGGCTTGCGCTCCGGCAAGGCGCGCGCGGGCAGCGCGCCGAAATGCTGCTTCGCCAGCGCGACCACTTCATCGGCCTTGACGTCGCCCGCCACCACCAGCGTGGCGTTGTTGGGCGCATACCAGCGCGCATACCAGTCGCGCGCATCCTGCGCGGTCATGTTCTGCAAGTCGTCCATCCAGCCGATGATGGGGCGGCGGTAGGGATGCGTCTGGTAGGCGGTCGCCATCAGGCGTTCGTACACCACCGATTGCGCCTGGTCTTCGGTACGCAGCCGGCGCTCTTCCATCACCACCTGGATTTCCTTGGCGAACAGTTCGTCGCTGATAACGAGGTTGGCCATGCGGTCCGCCTCCAGCTGCATCGACAGCTCGAGCCGGTCTTTCTGCATCTGCTGGAAATACGCCGTGTAGTCGCGGCTGGTGAAGGCGTTTTCGCGCCCGCCGGCGGCGGCGATGCGCTTGGAGAATTCGCCGGGTGGCACCGTCTTGGTGCCTTTGAACATCATGTGCTCGAGCACGTGCGCAACACCGGTGGTGCCGTTGAATTCGTCCATCGATCCGGCGCGGTACCACACCTGCGACACCATCACCGGCGCGCGCCGGTCTTCCTTCACGATGACCCGCATGCCGTTGTCCAGCGTCACGTCGGTCAAGGTCGCCTGCGCGCCGCTTGCCAGCAGCACCGCCAGGCCGATTGCCCAAAGACTGCGCATGTTCGTCCCTCTGATTGATTAAACCTGAATGATTGAGCCTGAATGATAAGCCGCATCCGAATGATAAGATTGGGCGTCCGTCAAACTGCTGTGCTGACCGCCCACCGCCGTGTTTAGTTTCTTCAAGCCCAAGCCCACCGATCCCGCGCCCGCTGCCGACACGCCCGTCGCCGACGCCCCGGCCGACGTCCCCGCCGTCGAATTGACCGCGCCACGCCCGGGATGGGCGCAGCGGCTGAAAGCCGGCCTCGCCAAGACCCGTGACCGTCTGGGCGGCCAGCTGTCCGGCCTGTTCGGTGTCGGACGCAAGATCGACGCCGCGCTGTTCGAGGAACTCGAAACCATCCTCATCACTGCCGATATCGGTGTCGACGCCACCCAGACGCTGCTCGACACGCTGCAGAAAAAGGTGCGGCGCGAAAATCTCACCGAAGCGTCCGACCTACAGGCCGCGCTGAAGGACGCGCTGGTCGACCTGTTGACGCCGCTGCAGGCGCCGTTGGATGTCACCCCATACAAGCCCTTCATCCTGATGCTGGCCGGCGTCAACGGCGCCGGCAAGACCACCACCATCGGCAAGCTTGCCAAGCTGTACCAGGCGCAGGGGCTGTCGGTGCTGCTGGCGGCGGGCGACACCTTCCGCGCCGCGGCGCGCGAACAGCTACAGGTCTGGGGCGAGCGCAACAATGTCACCGTGGTGAGCCAGGAAAAAGGCGATTCCGCCGCGGTGATCTTCGACGCCATCCAGGCCGCGCAGGCGCGCAAGATCGATGTGGTGCTGGCCGACACCGCCGGCCGCCTGCCGACCCAGCTGCATCTGATGGAAGAGATCAGGAAGGTCAAGCGCGTGATCGAAAAGGCTGCGCCCGGCGCGCCGCACGAAGTGCTGCTGGTGCTCGACGCCAACACCGGGCAGAACGCGGTCACCCAGGTCAAGGCCTTCGACGACGCGCTCGGCGTGACCGGCCTGGTGCTGACCAAGCTCGACGGCACCGCCAAGGGCGGCGCGATTGCGGCCATCGCCCACGCCTGTTTAACACGGCCGCGGCCGATCCCGGTGCGCTACATCGGCGTCGGCGAAACCGTCGACGACTTGCGGCCTTTCGTCGCGCGCGAATTTGTCGAGGCCATATTCACCCTATGAAGCGGCGCACGGCATGATCAATTTCAGCCAGGTCACCAAGCGCTACTCCGGCGGGCATGAGGCGCTGTCCGGCGTCAACTTCACCGTTGAACAAGGTGAACTGGTGTTCCTGACCGGGCACTCCGGCGCCGGCAAAAGCACGCTGCTGAAACTCATCGCCGCGATCGAACGGCCGACCAGCGGGATGGTTTCGGTCAGCGGCCAGAACGTCGGTCGTCTGCCGCGCCGTGCCATTCCCTACCTGCGCCGCAACATCGGCCTGGTGTTCCAGGACCACAAGCTCCTGTTCGACCGCAACGTGATCGAGAACGTGCTGCTGCCGCTCGACATCGCCGGACTCGAGCGGCGCGAGGCGCTGAAGCGCGCCCGCGCGGTCATCGACAAGGTCGGCCTGCTCGCGCGCGAAAAAGCCAACCCGGTCAGCCTGTCGGGCGGCGAGCAGCAGCGCTTGTGCATTGCCCGCGCGCTGGTCAGCCGCCCTGCCCTGCTGCTGGCTGACGAGCCCACCGGCAACCTCGACGCCGGTTACGCCGCTGACATCATGTCGATGTTCCGCGACTTTCATCAGGTCGGCACCACGCTGCTGATTGCCACCCACGATGATCGCGCCATTGCCGCACTGGGCGGCCGCATGCTCAGGCTCGATCACGGTCGGGTGGCGGAGACGACGTCATGGTAGGCTGGCTGCGCCACCAAAAACACGCGCTGGGCTCGGCGCTACGGCGCCTGCGGGCGCAGCCGGTCACCACGCTGCTCACTGCGCTGGCGATGGGGGTCGCGATCAGCCTGCCGAGTGGCCTCTATCTCGGCCTGGTCAACCTCAGCCGGCTGGCGGGCGACCTGCCGGCGCAGCCGGAAATCAGTGTGTTCCTCGACGCCCGCGTCGCGACGGCCCAGCAATCCGCCATCGCCACCCGGCTCAAGCAGCCCGACATCGCCGCGGCCCGCTTCGTGTCGCGCGACGAGGCGCTTTCCGATCTGATCGCGGCGCAGGACCTCGGCGACGTCACCACCGGCCTGCCCAGCAATCCCCTACCCGACGCCTGGGTGGTGCGCCCGCGCGATACCACGCGCGAGGCCATGACGCGGATTGCCGCCGAACTGGGCGCCTTGCCTGGGGTAGCGGAAACCCACCTCGACAGCCAGTGGGCCGACCGCCTGCAGGCGGCGCTTGCGCTCGGCCGCGCCGGCGTCGCGCTGCTGGCGGCCCTGTTCGCGATTGCGCTGGTCGCCATATCGGGCAATGCCATCCGCGCGTTGGTGCTGGCCCGCCGCGACGAAATCCAGGTCAGCCGGCTGATCGGCGCCACCGACCGCTATATCCGGCGCCCTTTCCTCTATCTGGGTGCGCTACAGGGCCTGCTCGGCGGACTCGCGGCCGGCACCGTGCTGGCCGGCGCCGGCCTCTGGCTGCGCGCGCCGGTCGAACACCTGTCCGGCCTGTACGGCTCGAGCTTCCACCTGTTGCCCCCCTCTGCGACCGAAATCGCCGTCGTGCTCGGACTCACCACGCTGTTCGGCTGGCTCGGCGCCTGGCTCTCGGTTACGCGTTCGCTGCGCCAGGTCGAAGCCGCGCCCTGATTCGCGAACATGGAACCCTGGCCGGTTTTGGCACTCTTAATCCCTGAGTGCTAAAATAAGATTTGAAGGGGGTATATCCGCATGACAGACACGATGAATTTACCGATCCCGGCGGCTTACAGCCTGGAAAGCTACATCCAGACCGTCAACCGCTATCCCATGCTGACGTTGGAAGAGGAGCAGCGGCTGTCGCGCGCGTGGCATGATAAGCAGGACGTCGAGGCCGCCCGCCAGTTGGTGGTTTCGCACCTGCGCGTGGTGGTGAGCGTGGCGCGCCATTACCTGGGCTACGGCCTGCCGCACGCCGACCTCATCCAGGAGGGCAATGTCGGCCTGATGAAGGCCGTGAAACGCTTCGACCCGGACCGCGGCGTGCGCTTGGTTTCGTTCGCGCTGCACTGGATTCGCGCCGAGATCCACGAATACGTGCTGCGCAACTGGCGGCTGGTCAAGGTCGCCACCACCAAGGCGCAGCGCAAGCTGTTCTTCAACCTGCGCAGCCTGAAGCAGTCGCTCAACGCGCTGACGCTGAAGGAAGCCGACGCCATGGCGAAGGAGCTCAACGTCAGCCGCAAGGACGTGCTGGAAATGGAAACCCGCATGTCGGGGCACGACATGTCGATCGACCCGATGCTCGACGACAGCGAGGACAGCTATTGCCCGCTGGCCTATCTGGCCAGCCCGGACGAGAACCCGGCCCAGCTGCTGGAGCGCGAGCAGACCGAACAGCTGCGCCATACGGGCCTCGCCACTGCGCTGGAGAACCTGGACGAACGCAGCCGCCGCATCATCCAGGCCCGTTGGCTGGCCGAGGGCGAAGCGTCGACCCTGCACGAACTGGCTACGGAATACGGTGTCTCCGCCGAACGCATCCGCCAGATCGAGGCACGCGCACTGCAGAAAATGCGGGCGGCCATCCCGGCCTGACGGTCAGTCCCCCCAAAACAATTCAGCCCCGCAGTGCGGGGCTGAATTGTTTTGGGGGGCAGCGATTAGCTTGAGGACAGCGCGCTCAGAAGAACGAGGCGACCAGGACCGACAGAATGCTGATCCAGGCCCAGATGATCATGCCGACCACCACCACCATGGGGAAACTTTGGAAGGTCAAAAGCTGTTTCATCGTACATGCTCCATTCAGATATAAGCGAATTTTAATTTATTCATCCTTGTCGCTCAAGCGGCGATTCGGCAGCAGGGGATCGTCGTCGTCCATCAGGATGCGCTCGGCCGGCCCTTCCAGGTCGTCGAACTGGCCGCTCTTGATCGACCAGAACACCCCGACAATGATAAGCAGCACGAAAATGCCGGACAACAGGAAGAGGAAGCCCATGATGCCGCTCATGGCGCCACCAGTTCCTGCGTCTGCTGGTACTGCAGCGCGCGGTCGCGCAGCAGGCGCACCTCGACCAGCCAGCGGCCGCCCGCCGGCAAAGCCAGCATGCCACCGTAGACGCCGGCGCCCAGCGTATCGAGGGCGACGGTGTGCGACGGTTGCGCAGCACCCGGGCGCAGCAGGCGCACTTCGGCATCGAGACGCTCGACCGGCAGGCCGGTGCGGTCGCGCACGCGCACCTCGATTGCACGCGAGCTGTCGCTGCCATGCAAGCCGCCGACCTCGACCTGCCAGCCGAGCTCGGACTCGCGATGGGTCTGGCTGAGTTCGGAGGACACCGCCTTGGCCGCGCTCTGGCCATGTTCGACCACGCCGGAAAATCCGCTGTGGACCGCGCCGCCTTCGCTGCCCAGCCACCAGCGGCCCAGTGCCCCGGGCAAGCCGTTGCTGGCGATATACAGCAGGCTGCCGTTGATCACGACCAGCCCCAGGAAAAAAGCGATCAGCAGCTTGGGCGCCCAGTGCATGCGCCCTGCGCTGCGACGCCTGAACTGGGTCACCGCATACAGCACCAGGCCCGCCGCGAGAAAGACCGAAATGTGCATGGCCGCCACATCGAGCCCAGGCCAGCGCCCGACGATCAGCAGGAAATACGCGAGCAGCGGCACCAGTCCGGCCAGCAGCGCGCGCAGAATGGGCGGCAGCGCCGGGAAGCGCCCGCCGATCAGGTAGAGGACAAGGACAGCCAGCAGGCCGCCGGATAGCGTGGTCATCGTGTTCATGGTCGTCTCCCCGGGTGGTCGAAGCGGACGCGTTCCTTGCGCGCGTCCTCGGGCTTGCCCTTCGGCGTGAGGACCAGGTCGAAGCCCGGCGTTCTGGCCGCCACCGCGGGCGGCAGTTTAACGCTGGCCTGCACCAGCCCGCTGTGGCCCGACTTGATGGTGATTTCGCGGAAGTGGCCGACATCGAGCGCGTCCGCCGGGACACCCTGCGCAGTGATGACGTAGGTCTGCGCCTGCGCCGTCTTGTTGGTGATGCGGATCTGATAGCGGTTGCGGATATCGCCGTTGGACAGCACCACATACAGCGGCTGGCGGATCTGGGTAATCGCGCGGTCGAAGCTGCCACGGCTGGTGATGCTGTAGACGAGGTAGGCGCTCATCAGCACCAGCGCGACGCCGTAGCCGATGATTTTGAGGCGTTTCCAGTGCAGTTTTGGGGGGGCTGGCGTCGGGGACGCCAGGTTCTTTTCCGAATCGTAGCGGATCAGGCCGCGCGGAAAATTGAACGAATCCATGATGGTGTTGCAGGCGTCGATGCACAGGCCGCAGGAAATGCACTTGTACTGCAGGCCATCGCGGATATCGATGCCGGCGGGGCAGACCTGCACGCACAGGCCGCAGTCGACGCAGTCGCCGAGGCCTTTTTCGTGGCGTTCGGCCAGCGTGCGCTGGCCGGCGCGCGCGGTGGCCCTGCCGTGTGCCGCTTCGCCGCGGCGATCATCGTAATGGACGGCCAGCGTTTCCGGTTCGTACATCACGCTCTGGAAACGGCCGTAGGGACAGACGTAGGTGCAGATCTGCTCGCGCATCAGGCCGGCGGCGACGTAGGTCGACAGCATCAGGATGCCGGTCGTGATGTAGGCGGCGGTTGCGGCCTGGCCGGTGAAGAAGTCCACCACCAGTTGCGGCGCATAGGTGAAATAGGCGACGAAGGTCAGGCCCGTCCAGAACGACACCAGCCCCCACAGCACGTGGGTGCCGCCGACCTTGAGGATTTTCTCGCTGTCCCAGGGCTGGCGATAGAGGCGAACCCGGGCCGGCCGCTCGCCCTGGATCTTGTGCTCGATCCAGATGAAGAAGTCGGTCCACAGCGTCTGGAAGCAGAAGTAGCCGCAAAACGCGCGGCCGACCAGACCCGTCACGAAGAACAGCAGGATGGCAGCGATGAACAGGAGCAGCGCCAGCCAGATGACGTCCTGCGGATAGACCGTCAGGCCGAAAATCAGGAACCGGCGTCCCGGCAGATCGAACAACACGGCCTGCGCCGGCGCATCCAGACGCGACCACGGCAACCAGGGCAACAGGAAATAGATCGCGTAGGCCAGCGCCAGCACGGTGGTTTTGAAACGGCGAAAGCGTCCCGTCACCGAGCGCGTGACGATGGGAATGCGTTTCTGGTAAAGACCGAGCTGGTCTTCTAAGCCTGTCTGCATGGCGCAACCGGTTGGATGGATGTGAAGCAAAAGCCCCCGAAACCGGGGGCTTTGCTCATCGCGTCACCGGCGGCCTTACTGTCCACCGCCCAGTTCATGTACGTAGACAGTCAACACCTTGATTTGTTCAGGGGACAAGCGGCCCGCCCACGCCGGCATCACGCCCTTGTTGAGGCCGCCGGCGATGACGCTGCGGATCGCCGCAACCTTGCCCTCGGCTGCGTCCGCGCCCGGCACGTCGGCCCACAGCCAGACGTTGTCGGTGAGGTTGGGTGCGCCCATGTCCTTACGCCCCGTGGCTTCGCTGGTGTGGCAGTAATAACAGGCAGCGGTTTCGCTGCGGAACAGCACGTCGCCAGCGGCGGCCTTGCCGGCATCGTGTTCGATGCCGGAGCGGCTGGCGACGTAATGCGCGAGCTGGTCGATCTGCTCGCCGTTGAGCACTTCGTTGAAGGCCGGCATGTAGCCGCGCCGTCCGTCCATCAGGGTTTCATGGACCTTCTCGAACGAACCGCCATACAGCCAGTCGTCGTCAGTCAGGTTGGGGAAGAATCCGATCACCCCCTGGCCGCCAGCCTGGTGGCAGGCGGCGCAGTTGTCGGCGAACAGCACCTTGCCGGCGGACAGGATGAAGCCGTTCATCTCGGGATCACGGGCGATCTGCTCGTACGACATGGCCTCGATCTTGTCGAAATAAGGCTTTTGCGCGAGCGCGGCCTCGTTCATGTCGGCCATCAGCAACGCGCGGGTGTTCCAGCTGTGCGACTTGGTTTCGCCTTCGCTGTTGACATAGGTGATTTTCGACACGCCGCCGATCCAGTCCTTGCCCAGCGGCCAGGACGGGTAGATGGTCCAGTACACCAGCGCGAACACCACCGTGGCATAGAAGGTGTAGACCCACCACACCGGCAACGGGTTGTTGTATTCCTGCAGGTCGCCGTCCCACGCGTGGCCGGTGGTTTGAACCGTTTGAGATTGTAGTTTTTGCTCGCTCATTGCTTGTCCTTCGTGCCGTCTTGTTCGCCTGGCTGCTCATCCAGAAACGGAATGTTGCGATACGACTCGAGCTGCTTGCTCCGCTTCTTGCTGCCGTAGACGTAGATCACGATGCCGATAAAGGTGACGAAAAAAATGATCAGGGCCAGCGGCTTGGTGTTCTCGGGTTTGGAAAACCACATCAGCCATTCCATGCCGCGTTCCCCGCCTGCGATCAGCGGTCGCCGACGAACGCATCGTCGGCGTACTTGCTGAAATCGACCATGGTGCCCAGAACCTGCAGATAGGCCACCAGCGCATCCATTTCGGAAATGCCGGTGCGGTCGCCATCGTAGTTGCCGAAGTTGGCCTGTTCGACCAGATTCTTCTGCGCATCGGGGATATGCAGCTGCTTGGCCACGGTTTCGCCGAACTTGGTGACGTTGGCATCGTACTCGGCCTGCGTCAGCGAATACGGCACGCCGACCTTGCGCAGCGCCTTCATGCGACCGGCAGTATCGGAAATATCCAGCGGCGTCGACAGCAGCCAGGGATAGTTCGGCATCACCGACTCGGGCACCATCGAGCGCGGCGCCACCAGGTGCTGCACTTGCCATTCGTTCGAGTACTTGCCGCCGACGCGCGCGAGGTCCGGACCGGTGCGCTTGGAGCCCCACTGGAACGGATGGTCGTACTGCGATTCTGCCGCCAGCGAATAGTGGCCATAGCGCAGCTTCTCGTCGCGGAACGGGCGGATCATCTGCGAATGGCAGGTGTAGCAGCCTTCGCGGATGTAGATGTCGCGACCGCGCTGCTCCAGCGGCGTGTAGGGGCGCACGCCCTCGACCTTCTCGATGGTCTTGTCGATGAAGAACAGCGGCGCGATTTCCACCAGGCCGCCGACGCTGATCGCCAGCATGGTCAACACGGCCATCAGGCCGATGTTGGTTTCAATCCATTCGTGTTTGAAGTTGAAGTTCATGTCTTATCGTCCCTGAATCATGCGTGCGCCATCTTGGCAGCCAGCTTGGCTTCCAGCGCGGCGCTCTCCCGCTTGCCCTGGCGGATGGTCATGAACATGTTGTACGTCATCATCACGGTGCCGGTGAGGAAGAACATGCCGCCGATCGCGCGCATCGCGTAGAAGGGCATCATGGCCGCAACGGATTCGGCGAACGAGTACTGCAGGTTGCCGAACTCGTCGAAGGCGCGCCACATCAGGCCCTGGGTGATGCCGGAAATCCACATCGCGACGATGTACAGCACGATGCCGATAGTGGCGAACCAGAAGTGCCACTCGACCAATTTTGCGCTATAGATCTTGGTGTCCCACAGCTTGGGCATCATGTGATACAGCGAGCCGAACGAGATCATCGCCACCCAGCCGAGCGCGCCGGAGTGGACGTGGCCCACGGTCCAGTCGGTGTAGTGGGAGAGCGCGTTGACTTCCTTCAGCGACATCATCGGGCCTTCGAAGGTCGACATGCCGTAGAACGAAAGCGCGACGATCATGAAGCGCATCACCGGGTCGGTGCGCAGCTTGTCCCAGGCACCCGACAGCGTCATGATGCCGTTGATCATGCCGCCCCACGAGGGCATCAGAAGCAGGATCGAGAACGCGGCGGCCAGGGACGAGGTCCAGTCGGGCAGCGCGGTCCAGTGCAGGTGGTGCGCGCCCACCCACATGTACATGAAGGAGAGCGCCCAGAAGTGGACGATCGACAGGCGGTAGGAATAGATCGGGCGGCCGGCCTGCTTGGGCACGAAGTAATACATCATGCCGAGGAAAGCGGCGGTGAGGAAGAAGCCCACCGCGTTGTGGCCGTACCACCACTGCGTCATCGCGTCCTGGGTGCCGGCGAACAGGCTATAGGACTTCATCGAGAACAGGTCGACCGGCATCGCCAGGTTGTTGAAGGTGTGCAGCAGCGCGGTGGCCAGGATGAAAGCGAGGTAGAACCAGTTGGCGACGTAGATGTGCGGCTGCTTGCGGCGCATGATGGTGCCGACGAACAGGATCAGGTAGGTGACCCACACCACCAGGATCAGCAGGTCGATTGGCCATTCCATCTCGGCGTACTCGCGGCCCTGCGAATAGCCCATCACATACGACAGCGCAGCCAGCACGATCACGGTCTGCCAGCCCCAGAAGGTGAAGCTGGCCATGCCGTCTGAAATCAGGCGGGTCTGGCAGGTGCGCTGCACCACATAGTAGGAGGTGGCAAACAGCGCCGATCCGCCGAAGCCGAAGATCACCGCACTGGTATGAACCGGGCGGAAGCGGCCGAAGGAGAAATAGGGGCTGTCGAAGTTTAGAAACGGCCAGGCCAGCTCGGACGCGATATAGACGCCGACGCACATGCCGACCACCGCCCAAACCAGCGACATGACGGAAAATTTCTTAACGATATCAAAGTTGTATTGTTCCGCACCGGAATATGTGGTTACCGCCATCGACCGCTCCTGTTGTCCGCGAAAGGGCGCTGGGCCGCGCCTTATTACAGCATATGCTTATATTAAAAAACTGCGGGATTATAAGTCAGTCCGGCCGGCCACTGCAACCCGGCCGGCATTTCGGGCAAGGTTCAGGACGCTGCCAGCAGGACTTTCAGGTCGTGTGCAATGGCGTCCGGGCTGCTGCCGTAGGACATCAAGAGCCGCAAGTTCCCCTGTTTATCAAAGACATAGGTTCCAGCACTGTGGTCGATCAGGTAATCGTCCACGCCTTTTACCGATGTCTTTTGATAGACCACTTTGAATTCCTTCGCCAATTCGCGCAGCGCGTCTGCCTCGGCATACATCCCAAGGAAGCCGGGATTGAAGGCGGGCACGAAGGTTTTCAGCACATCCGGAGTGTCGCGCTCGGGGTCGACCGTGACGAAAATCACCTGCACTTGCTCGGCCCCGGCGCCCAGCTGCTCGAGCGCGCGCGCAAAGTCCGACAGCGTGGTGGGGCAGACATCCGGGCAATGCACGTAGCCGAAGAACACGGCGACCACCTTGCCCCTGAAATCCGCCAGCTCACGGACCTGGCCATGGTGGTCGGTGAGCTTGAAGTCACGCGCGAAGGCGGCGCCGGTGATGTCGGTCGCCTGGAACGCGGGGGGCTGTGGGGCGGGCTGGCAGGCTGCCAACGTGAGCGCGGCCAGTGCGCCGAGCGCGACCAGTCGCGCCCTCATGCGCGGACCTGTTCAAACATCAGCCCCGGCATGTCGGCCAGGCGGTATTTGCCGGACTCGACCGCCTTCGCCAGCTTGTCGAGCGTGGTGTCCTGCAGCAGGTCGATGATTTTCTTTTTCACCGGCAGCCAGCGGAAATGCAGCGGGCACGCAGTTTCATCGCTGCATTTCTTCAGGCCCAGCAGGCAGCTCTGGGTGAACGCCGGCCCTTCGGTCAGCAGCAGGATCTGCATCAACGTGATCTTGTCGCCCGTTTCGCGCAGGCAGAATCCGCCCAGGCGACCACGGAACGAGAACAGCAGGTTGCCCTTGGCCAGGCCTTGCAGGATCTTGGCGAGATAAGGCGCGGGCACGCCAAGCTGGGCGGCGATGTCCTTGTTGAGCACCGGCGTGGCGTTCGGCTGGGTGGCCATGTAGATCAGGGCCTGCACGGCATACTGACTGGTTCGGGAGAGGATCATCGCGTGCCTCTGGGTGAGAAGTAGGCACAATATAAAACAATCTTGTCCGAATATCCAGTTAGACGCTTAATACCCCATATAAATCAAATGGGTATTTTGAAATAGTGATCGACCAGCATCACCGCAAACAGCAGGCTCAGGTACCAGATGGAGAAGCGGAAGGTTTCCTTCGCCAGTTCGTCGCTATAGGTGCGGTACAGGCGCCAGCCATAGTGGATGAAACGGCCGCCCAGCAGTACCGCGCCGGCCAGGTAGATCCAGCCGCTCATACTGGTGCCGATTGGCAGCATGGTCACCGCAAACAGCAGCAAGGTATAGAGCAGCACGTGCAATCGGGTGTAGGCCTCGCCGTGGGTGACGGGCAGCATCGGCAGCCCGGCCTTGGCGTACTCCTCGCGGCGATAAAGCGCCAGCGCCCAGAAATGCGGCGGCGTCCAGGCAAAGATGATAAGGAACAGCAGCAGCGCGTCGTGATGCAGTTCACCGGTGGCGGCGGCCCAGCCCAGCACCGGAGGCATCGCGCCGGAGGCGCCGCCGATGACGATGTTCTGCGGCGTGGCCGGCTTCAGAATGGCTGTGTAAATAATGGCGTAGCCGACAAAGGTGGCCAGCGTCAGCCACATGGTGAGCGGATTGACGAAGACATGCAGCAGATACAGCCCGATGCCGCCGACCACACCGGAAAACACCAGCGTCTGCGTATTGGTCAGTTCGCCGCGCGGCAGCGGACGCGCGCGGGTGCGCGCCATCATCGCATCGATTTTCTGCTCGACCAGACAATTGAAAGCGGCGGCCGCAGAGGCCACCAGCGCGATGCCCAGCGTGCCGGCCCACAGCACGTTCCACGCCGGCCAGGCCGGCACGGCGAGAAACATGCCGATGACCGCGGTAAAGACGATCAGGCTGACCACCCTCAACTTACACAAGGCCAGAAATTGCTGGCAGCGACAGGCTGCCCCCTGGATCATCGCGGACTCCATCCTCATCTCCTGCTTACCCGGTAGTTCAGCCAGACCATGCTGGCCAGCAGCAACGCAGCCCCGGTGTTATGCGCCACCGCCAGGCCCAGCGGCAGGCTCAGCAGCACATTGCTGATGCCAAGCGACACCTGCAGCACCAGCAACGCACCCACGATCACCGCCACGCCGGCATAAGCCGGGGTGCGCAACAGGCGCACCACCAGCCAGCCCAGATAAAGGGTCACGATCAGCGCCATCACCCGGTGCACCCAGTGGATCGCCGTCAGCGACTGCATCGACAGCAGCTCGCCGCTGGCGGTTTCGCCGAGTTCACGGTGCAGCGTGAAGGCGTGCTCGAAATCCATCGGCGGCAGCCACATGCCCTGGCACATCGGGAAATCGGAACAGGCCAGCGCCGCATAGTTGGTGCTGACCCACCCGCCCAGCGCGATCTGCACCACCACCAGCACCAGTCCCAACAGCGCGCCGGTGCGCAGATGCGCGGCGCGGGCGTAATAGGCCTGGGTCGAACGCCCTTTTTCACGCAGCCACAGCCAGACCAGCAGCGCCAGCGTCGCCATGCCGCCCAGCAGGTGCGCGGTGACGACCAGCGGTTTCAACAGCTTGGTCACGGTCCACATGCCGAGCAACGCCTGGAAGATGATCAGCGCCAACAACAGCAGCGGCAGGCCGACGCCGCCCGCGCCATCGTTGCGCCGACGCCAGGCCATCACCGCGATCGCCAGCACCATCAGCCCCAGCGCGCCGGCGAAATAGCGATGCACCATTTCCTTCCAGGCCTTGGCGTGCGACACCGGGCCATCGGGGCGCTCAACGAGTTCGGCGTCGATATGCTCGGCCGCGTGCAGCGGGGTGATCTTGCCATAGCAGCCGGGCCAGTCCGGGCAACCCAGGCCGGCGTCCGACAGCCGCACGTAGGCGCCCAGGCTCACCACGCCCAGCGTCAGGATCAGGGCGACCAGAATCAGCGTGCGATAGGAAGTCATGGCGGATCCCGGTTAGCCGATCTGGGACGCTTTGAGTAGCAGCTTGAGGTCTTTCATGATGCGCTTGGGGTCCGGCTCGGCGGGAAAGCGCAGCATCAGGTTGCCCAGTGGATCGACCAGATAGATATGGCGTGCGCGTTCACCCACGGCCGGGAACTGCTCGATGAACGCCACCTCGGCTGGACGCCACACATGCAGGCCGGGATGCTCTGCCAACAGCGCCGGATCCACCGCGCCGTCGCCGGTCAGCACCCACAGCCGCTCGATGCGAGACTGCGCCTTGCCCTGCGCGATGCGTATCTGCCGCATCAGATACAGCTGCTGCGCGCAGTCTGCATCGCAGACGACCGGGCCGACGTGCACCATCACCCACTTGCCCTGCAGCGTGTTCAGGTCGAACGGCGTGCCGACGTGCAGTGCGCCCGCCGTCTGCTGCAGCGGGCTCACCGTGATCAGTTCGCCGTAATTGGTGTGGCCGGCCGGACGCCAGCCGAAAAAGGCCAGATAGGCGGCGATCACCGGCACTACAAACACGGCGACCAACAACAGGAATTTGCTACGCGGGGTTAATTGCATGGGTCTATTCTATGTATTCAAGTCTTGGTGTTCGTCTCGCCGTCGCGGCGCCGCCCGACGTTCATTATCAGCCACAACGCCGTCAGTGTCGCCGCCAAACTGTACCATTGGAAGGCATAGCTGACATGCGTATCGATCCCGGTATCGGGTCGTGGCCAGCTGCGCTGCAGTCCATCCTCCAGCGCGCTGGTCTGCTGCAACAGCACCGGCTGCAGGCTCAGGCCGGAGGTCGCGGCATAGCGTTCGAAATCGAGGTTCTGCCAGACACGCCCCACCGGCCCGGTCGACGCCAGCTCGACGTAGCGCGTGCTTGGGTCGACCGCCATCCCTTCCAGTCTGACGCGGCCCGCCGGCGTCGGCGGCTGCGGCACGTCCGCCCGCGACCGTCCGGTCGCCACCCAGCCGCGATTGACCAGAATGACCCACTCGCTACCGTTTACCCGCAGCGGCGTCAGCACGTGGTATCCCGCCACGCCATTCAGCACCCGGTTATCGATCAGGATGGTGTAGGCATCGTCAAACACGCCCTCCACTTCGAGCTTGCGATAGAGCACGCTGTCGCGATCCAGCCGTTCGCTGCCAACATGGATCGGCGGTTCGGTCGCAGCCGTATCGTAGCGCGCCTGCAGCGCACGCTTCTCATCGGCGCGACCGCTCTGCCAGTTGCCGAGCGAATACGTCAACACAAAGAAGAACAGCGCCGCCAGCGTGGGCCACAGGGTTGGCGCGAACTGCCACCGGCCGAAACGTATTTTCAGCAAGTGCATGGCACGCACAATCCGGTTAGACTGAAATTTTGCCGGGAGAGCCGTTTCATGCGCATTGTTGCCCTGCTGTTCATCGTCGTCATCCTGGCCAGCCTCGCCAGCGCACTCTACTATCTCATCAAGGACAAGGGGCAGTCCGACCGTGCCGTCAAGATGCTCACCGTGCGGGTCGGATTTTCCCTTGCGCTGTTCCTGCTGCTGATGGGCGGATATTACTTCGGCTTCATCCCGCAAACTGGACTGCGCTGATCCCAGTTCCGATCCCCGACAGCAAAAAGCCGCGCTGGACGCGGCTTTTTGCTGTCGGCCGCGGCACTGCCGCGCGCCGATTCCTGACCCGGCTTCAGATCAGCCAGTAGACCACGATGAACAGAAGCACCCATACCACGTCGACAAAGTGCCAGTACCACGACACCGCTTCGAACGCGAAGTGGTGGTCGGCAGTGAAGTGGCCGGCGATCGAGCGCAGCAGCATCACGATCAGCATCGTCGTGCCGACCAGCACGTGGAAGCCGTGGAAACCCGTCAGCATGAAGAAGGTGGCGCCGTAGACGCCTGCACCCAGGGTCAGGCCCAGATCCTGGTACGCATGGATGTACTCATAGATTTGCAGCCCCAGGAACACCAGACCCAAGGCCACCGTCATCGCCAGACCCAGGATCAGCTGCGTGCGGTTGTCCTTCTTGAGCCCCCAGTGCGCCCAGGTGATCGTCACGCCCGAAGACAGCAGCAACAGGGTGTTGATCGCCGGGATGCCCCACGCGCCCATCGGCGTGAAATCGAATCCGTCCGCGGTCAGGCCAGGGCCCGCCGTCGGCCAGGTCGCCTGGTAGCCTTCCCACAGCAGGCTGCCGGTGTCGGCGTCCGCAAGCCAGGGCACCGACAGCACCCGGGTGTAGAACAGCGCACCGAAGAAGGCGGCAAAGAACATCACTTCGGAGAAAATGAACCAGCTCATCGACCAGCGGAACGAGGAATCAACCTGCCGGTTGTAGCGGCCAGCCTCGCTGTCGCGGATCACCTCGGCAAACCAGCCGAACATCATGTAGAACAGCACCGCCGTGCCGGCAAGCAATACCCAGCCGCCGTTGTCGATCTCCCTCATGGTCATGGTGCCGCCAACCGCCATCAGCAACAGCGCCACCGAGCCGATGATCGGCCAAAGCGAAGGTTGCGGCAGATAGTATTTATCAGTTTGTGCCAGACTCATCTCATCCCCTCTTTCTTGTTTCGTAGATCGCTCAGTTCAAGAATTGCATTGCCAGATACACCAGCAGCAACATCGTCAACACAAAAACCGCCCCGCCTATCAGCCCGGCAATGATGACCTGGGCCGGCGTCAGGCTTTGCGCATCGGCGTCGTAGTCACGCCGTTTGCGCACGCCGAAAAAGCTCCAGAAAACCGCGAGCACAACCTTCAGGTTGTTGCCCGTTTCAGCCATGCGGACCCGCTTTCTTTCTGTCTGACGCCTGCTTCTTCGCATCAAGATCGAAGAAGGTGTAGGACAGCGTCACGGTATGCACATCCCGATCCATGTCCGGATCCAGCACGAACATGACCGGCATGCGCCGGGACTCGCCTGCGGCGAGAGTTTGCGGCGTGAAGCAGAAGCACTCGATTTTCTTGAAAAATCCCGCCGCGCGCGCGGGCCCATAGCTCGGAACCGCCTGCCCCACGATGGCATGGTCGCTGATGTTGCTGACCTCGTACTCCACCTGCACCAACTGCCCCGGATGCACCTTGAGGCTTCGCTGCAGCGGCTTGAACCGCCATGGCAAGGCTTCATTGGTATTGGCGTCGAATTCCAGCGTCACCAGCCGGCTCTCGTCGACCTGGGTGTTTTTCACCAGGCTCTGCTCGGCGCCGGAATTGATCCCGGTTACCTCGCAGATCTTGTAATAAAACGGCACCAGGGCAAACCCGAAGCCGAACATGCCCAGCGTCACGACGACGAGCTTGGTCAGCGTTTTGGCGTTGCCCAGGGCCATGGCCTAGTTCAGCCCGCTGTACAGCGTGAAGAGGAACAGACCGAGCGCCAGCACCGCCAGAATGACAGCCGTGCGATATTTTCCATTGCGCTTGTCGGCCATGTTCACTGCCCCGCTCACTTCACCACCGGTGCGGTTTCAAAGGTGTGGTACGGCGCGGGCGACGGTAACGTCCACTCCAGACCCTCGGCCCCTTCCCATACACGGTCGGTTGCCTTTTCGCCGCCCTTGATCGCCTTCAGTATCACGGCCAGGAAGATCAGCTGGCTGAAGCCGAAGATAAAGGCACCAACAGTGGCGATCTGGTTGAACTCGGTGAACTGCAGCGCGTAGTCCGGAATCCGGCGCGGCATGCCGGCGAGACCCAGGAAGTGCATCGGGAAGAACACGATGTTCATGCCGATCACCGACAACCAGAAGTGCCACTTGCCCATCGTCTCGTTGTACATGTGGCCGGTCCACTTCGGCAGCCAGTAGTAGATGCCGGCGAAGATCGCGAACAGCGCGCCGGACACCAGCACGTAGTGGAAATGTGCCACCACGTAGTAGGTGTCATGCAGCTGGATGTCGACCGGCGCGATCGCCAGCACCAGGCCGGAGAAGCCACCGATGGTGAACAGGCAGACAAAGGCGATGGCGAACAGCATCGGGGTTTCGAAGGTCATTGACCCCTTCCACATCGTGGCCACCCAGTTGAAGACTTTCACCCCGGTGGGCACGGCGATCAGCATGGTCGAGAACATGAAGAACAGCTGCGCGGCGGCGGGCATGCCGACCGTGAACATGTGGTGCGCCCACACGATGAACGACAGGATCGCGATCGACGCGGTTGCATACACCATCGAGGCATAACCGAACAGTGGCTTGCGTGCGAAGGTCGGGATGATCTGCGACACGATTCCGAAGGCCGGCAGGATCAGGATGTAGACCTCGGGGTGGGCAAAGAACCAGAAGATGTGCTGGAACATCACCGGGTCGCCGCCGCCGGCCGCGTTGAAGAAGTGCGTGCCGAAGTTGCGGTCGGTCAGCAGCATGGTCACCGCACCGGCCAGCACCGGCATGGTGGCGATCAGCAGATAGGCGGTGATCAGCCAGGTCCACACGAACAGCGGCATCTTCATCAAGGTGATGCCGGGGGCGCGCATGTTGAGGATGGTGGTGATGATGTTGATCGATCCCATGATCGACGACAGGCCCATGATGTGGACAGCCAGAATCGTCAGGTCGTAGGAAATGCCGCCCTGGATGAACAGCGGCGGATACATCGTCCAGCCGCCGGCAACCGCGCCGCCCGGCAGGAAGAAGGACGCCATCAGCATCAGGCCTGCCATCGGCAGAAGCCAGAATGCCCAGTTGTTCATCCGCGGGAACGCCATGTCGGGCGCGCCCAGCATCAGCGGCACCTGCCAGTTCGCGAAGCCCGAGAAGGCCGGCATGATCACGCCGAAAATCATGATCAGCCCGTGCATCGTGGTGAGCTGGTTGAAGAAGTCCGGGTTGGTCAGTTGCAGGCCGGGCTGGAACAGTTCGGCGCGGATCAGCAGCGCCATCGAACCTGCCGCGAACAGCATGATGAGTGCGAACCACAGATACAGCGAACCGATATCTTTGTGGTTGGTGGTGGTCAACCAGCGCATGACCCCGGTCGGGTGACCGTGGCCATGGTCGTCGTGGGCGTGTGCAGCATCAGACATCGTGTGCTCTCCTCTTGATTTTGTTTACTGCGCTGCGGGTGCGGCGGCTTCGCTGGCGGCCCCACTCCGTGCTGCGGCGATCTCGGCAGGCTGCACCTGATCCCCCGTTTTGTTGTCCCACGCGTTGCGCTGGTAGGTCACCACCGCCGCGATGTCGGCATCGGACAGCTGGCCGGCAAACGCCGCCATCGTCGTGCCCGGCTTGCCGTTCATCACGATATCGATGTGTGCGGCGATCGGTCCGGTTGCGACCGGCGACCCGCTGATCGCCGGGAACACGCCCGCCATCCCCATACCGTTGGCCTGGTGGCAGGCGGCGCAGTTGGCCTGATAGACCTGCTCGCCGCGTGTCACCAGTTCCGCCATGTCGAAGGTGCGGGTGTTGTCCGCCGCAGCGATTTCCGCAGTGCCCTTCTTCTTCGCCACCCAGGCGGCGTAGTCTTCTTCAGAGACCACTTCGACCACGATCGGCATGAAGCCATGGTCCTTTCCGCACAGCTCGACGCACTGGCCGCGGTAGGTGCCGATCTTGTCGGCGGTGAACCAGCTGTCGCGGATGAAACCGGGAATGGCATCCTGCTTGGCACCGAGCGCGGGCACCCACCAGGCGTGCAGCACGTCGTTGGCAGTGATCAGCAGGCGCACGCGCTTGCCGACCGGAACCACCATCGGCTCGTCGACCTCGAGCAGGTAGTGCTCACCCTTCTCGGCCTTGCCTTCGATCTGCTCGCGCGGCGTCGCCAAGGTGCTATAGAAGCTGACGCCATCGTTGAGGTAATCGTAGCCCCACTTCCACTGGTAGCCGGTAATCTTGATCGTCATGTCAGGATTGCTGGTGTCCTTCATGTCGATCACCACCTTGGCGGCGGGATAGGCCATGCCCATCAGGATCGCAAACGGGATCACTGTCCAGATCACTTCGACGGTGGTGTTCTCATGGAAATGTGCGGCCTTGTGGCCCACTGATTTGCGGTGCTTCAGCAACGAATAGAACATTGCGCCGAACACCACGATGAAGATACCCAGACACACCAGCATGATCAGGTTGTGCAGATCGAACACATCCTGCGCCACCTTGCTTGCCGGCGTGGGCAGGTTGTATGCGTACTCTGCAAGTGCAGACTGACTGAATGCCAGTGCTGCCCCGATCATCCCTACACGTTGCCACTTCTGTTTCATCGCGTCCCCCGTCCTCTCGTCCCCAAATTATTGGTGTCGTTGCGGCGTGTGTTGCGTTCCGGCCTGCAACCTGCGCGCTTCGTTATCCTTGCAACCTGCTGCGCAACGTGACGGCCAGCTGCAGCCGCGCCTCGTCACTCAGATACTGTCCCACCTCCGTCGCCCGGCCATGCGAACTCAGACTGAGTCGGCAATCCCTGCCGGGCGCCCTGCAATCGCACACCACGCGTGCCCACTGCCGGTTCATTTCACGTCGGCCGGCGCGGGTACCGCAATGCCATTCCATCACCACTGCATCGCCGTCGATCATCAGGCTTTCGTAGTCCCCCGCCCGCCTGCGCAGCGCTTCGAAAGCCCAGGCGAGCAAGCCGATCTCCAGTCCGGCAAACGGCAGAATCAGCCAGTAACCCAAATACGCAAAGCCGATCGCCGTTGCAAAGCACACTGCCGCCAGGCTCCAGAAAACGAGCCGTTCCTGAGTACGGGTCAGCGAATGATTGGGGCGGGATTGAAAGACAAACGCGCCTGCGGACCCGCCCTCACAGTCGTCCAACTTCACCTGTTGCATGTCAGGAATCGCGGAAACCACGTGCGGCAATATGTCGCGGACAGTACCACGACGCTCCATCCCTGAACAAGCGGTACGATCGTATTAAGTTATTGATTTATTTATAAAACATCGTTATTACAGACTATTCTAATTATCTAACTCTCTAGGCAGCGTCAGCCATTGCGGCGTGCGCTCCACAGAAAATCCCGCAGACTGGAAAGCCTGCACACCCAGGCACGGCGACGGCAATCGTGTCTGCAACGCCGCCACATTTTCGGCCTGGAATGTCATCGCTGGGTCAATGTGATTGCCGACCCAACCGGCCCATGGCAGTTGTCGCTGCGCAATCGATTCGGCGGTCAGCACCGCGTGATTGAGGCAGCCGAGGCGCAGGCCCACCACCAGCACGACGGGCAGCCCGAGGCGCTGCGCCAGGTCGGCCATGTCCGCGTCCTCGTTCAGCGGCACGCGCCAGCCGCCGGCGCCTTCGACCACCACCACATCGGCCGCAGCGGCCAGCCGTGCAAACGCCTCGGCGATGACGTCAAGCTCGATCCGCACCCCCGACTGCTGCGCGGCAATGTGCGGCGCAATCGCCGGCTCGAACGCATAAGGATTCACATCACGGATATCGGCGGTGACGTTGGCCGCATGCAGCAGCGCCGTCACGTCCTCGTTCAACTCGCCCGGCATGTGGCCGGCCGCCACCGGCTTCATCGCCGCCACACGCAGGCCGCGCGCGCGCAGCGCATGGAGCAGCGCCACCGCCACCCGTGTCTTGCCGACGCCGGTATCTGTGCCGGTGACGAACAGGCCTTTCACGCGCGCCCCAGCTTTCTTTTGCGTTCGCCGATCGCGAACTGGATGACCTGGCGGCCGTCCTCGCGCTGCAGTTTGTCACCGACCCAAGCGTGGCCGTAGATCACCTCGAAGGTGGCCGGCAGGCGCCCTTCAACCCGGTTCGATTCGTAGGCCTGCTCCAGCCGCGCCCACGCCGACTTGCCAAGCAGGCCGCGCCGCCGCGCCGCTGCCGCATTGTGCGCGCCGATGCCCTTGAGATCGCGCATCAGGGTCTTCAGGTCGGCATAGGTCAGCGTCAGCATTTCCATTTCCATCACCGGGCTGGAAAACCCGGCGTGGATCAGCATGTCGCCGATGTCGTGCAGGTCGATGAAACGGTTGACGTGAGGCGCATCGTCGACGGCCGAAAAGGCGGCGCGCAATTCCTTCAGCGTATCGGGCCCGAATGTGGCGAACATCACGAGCCCGCCCGGCGCCAGCACCTGGTAGAAGCCCCTGAACGCGGCTTCCAGATCGTGCGCCCACTGCAATGCCAGACTCGACCAGACCAGGTTCACGCTGTTGGGCGCGAGCGGCAACCGGTCCATGTCGGCACATACCAGGTGGGTGAAGGGTGAGGGGTGAGGGGCGAGGCGTTGCAGGGCACGCTGCGCCCAGGATGGCTGCGGCAGGCGCGCACGCGTCGCTGCCAGCATGGCCGGCGCGATATCGAGCGCGCAGAGTTCGGCTTCCGCGTAGCGCGAGCGCAGATGCGTCAGGCCGTAGCCGGTGCCACTGCCGACATCGAGCACGCGGCCGGGTTGCAGGCTCACGAAGTCGAGCCGCTCGAGCAGGCGATCGCACACCTCGCGCTGCAGCACCGCGTGCGCATCGTAGCTGGCTGCGGCGTGATCGAACGCGCGCCGCACTTCGGCGAAATCGAGTTCGGAGTCAGTCATGGGCAAAACGTCCGATCGCTGCGGCCACGTCTTCGCCATGCGACAGATGCGGCGCGTGCGCTGCGCGGGCCAACGCGCTGTACTGGACATTCGGCAAGGTCTCGGCCAGCCAGGCGCCGGCCGCCGGTGGCGTCAGCGTATCGAGCACGCCATGCAGCACCAGCGTCGGCTGCGTCAGCCGCGGCAGTTCTGCACGCAGGTCGGTGTCGCGCAGGATTGCCAAACCAGCCGCCAGTGCCTCGCTGCGCGCGACGGGCGCGGATAGCAGTGTCTGTCGCAACTGCTGCAGCAAGGCTTTCTGCCCGGACATGCCGCGCGCCTGCAGGCTCAGAAAACGCAGCAGGGTCGCCTGCGGATCGGCCTTCAACGCGGCGCCGAATTCCTCCAGGTCGGCCAGCGCCATGCCGCGCCCCCAGTCTTCGGTCGCCACGAATTTCGGCGTCGACGCCAGCAGCACCAGGCGTGTGATCCGGTGCGGATGATCGAGCGCCGCACGCATCGCCACCTGACCGCCGAGCGACCAGCCGAGCAGCGTGGTGTTGTCCGGCAACTGCGCGGCGAGATCGTCGGCCCAGGCCTGCAGGCTGCTGTCCGCCAGCACGGCGCGACCGCCATGGCCCGGCAGGTCGAACGCGCGCACATCGAAATCGTTTGCCAGTCGATCCGCCAGCGCATCGAACACGCGGGCGTTCATGCCCCAGCCGTGCACCAAGGCGAGGACGGGCTTAGGCGCTGGCATGCAGGGCCTCGACCAGTTGCGCAATATCGTCGGCGCTGTGCGCGGCCGACAGGGTGATGCGCAGCCGCGCCGTACCGGCCGGAACCGTCGGTGTGCGGATCGCGGGCACCAGCAGGCCACGCTTAAGCAAGGCCTGCGACAGCCTCACGGCTTCTTCGTTGGTGCCGATCAACAGCGGCTGGATCGGCGTGTCGGACGGCATCAGTGTGCCCAGCTTCAGGTCAGCCAGCCCTGCGCGCAACTGCGCGATGTGGTTGCGCAAGCGCTCGCGCCGGGCATCCCCCGCTTCGATCTGGCGCAGGCTTTCCAGCAGGCACGCGGCCAGCAAGGGCGGCGAGGCGGTGGTGTAGATATAGGGGCGCGCTTTCTGCACCAACCAGTCGATCACGCTTTCGTGTGCCGCCACCGCCGCACCCGCCACCCCGGCTGCCTTGCCCAGTGTGGCGAGATAGATCACGCGGTCGCTCGCGCGGGCGCGCTCGGTGAGACCTCCGCGGCCACCGTTCAGCACACCGAAGCCGTGCGCGTCATCGAGATAGAGCCAGGCGTCGTAGCGTTCGGCCAGATCGAGCAGCGCGTCGACCGATGCGACGTCACCGTCCATGCTGAACACCAGGTCGGACACGATCAGCTTGTCCTGCGCCGTGCTGGCCGCCAGCTGGCCTTCGAGCTGCGCGAGGTCGTTATGGCGATAGCGGGTGAAGCTCGCGCCCGACAGTTGGGCGGCATCGACCAGCGAGGCATGGTTGAGCTTGTCAGCGAAGACTTCGCCTTTCTTCATCAGCAGCGCGGTGAGCACGCCGAGGTTGGCCAGATAGCCAGTGGAAAACAGCAGCGCCGCGGGCTTACCGACGAAGCGCGCGAACGCTGCTTCGAAGTCGTCGTGGAAACGATGGTGGCCGGTGATCAAGTGCGCCGCACCGGCGCCGATGCCGCACTGTTCGATGGCGGTGTGCGCGGCGGCCACCAGCGCCGGATCGGCGGCGAGGCCGAGATAGTCGTTGCTGCAAAAGGAGACGACGCGGCGGCCATCGATCGTCACGTGCGCGCCCTGCGCGCCGTCGAGGATGCGGCGGTGGCGCTCGAGGTGGTCGTCCTTTAGCGCCGCCAGCCCCTGCTGCAGGCGGGTCAGCGCGGCGTGGGTCACAGCGCCGTCAGGCCCAGCGAGTCAAACAGGCGCTGGTCGCGCTCCCATTCCGGGTTGCCGGAGGTGAGCAGCTTTTCGCCATAGAAAATCGAGTTGGCGCCGGCGAGGAAGCACAAGGCCTGCACCGCGTCGCTCATCTGCTGGCGGCCGGCCGACAGGCGCACGAAGCTCTTCGGCATGCAGATGCGTGCGACCGCGATGGTGCGCACGAACTCCAGCGGCTCGAGCGCCTCGGTACCGGCGAGCGGCGTGCCTTCGACCTGCACCAAGAGGTTGATCGGCACCGATTCCGGCTGCGGGTCGAGGCTCGCCAGCTGCGCGATCAGACCGGCGCGCTGGGTGCGCGACTCGCCCATGCCGACGATGCCGCCGCAGCACACGTGCAGGTCGGCATGGCGGACTCTTTCAAGCGTATCGAGGCGATCCTGGTATTCGCGGGTGGTGATGATGTCACCGTAGAACTCGGGTGCGGTGTCGAGGTTGTGGTTGTAGTAGTCGAGCCCGGCGTCCTTCAGCTGCTCGGCCTGGCCGTCCTTCAGCATGCCCAGCGTCGCGCAGGTCTCCAGCCCCAGGGCCTTGACTTCGCGCACCATGTCGAGCACCGGCTCGAGGTCGCGCTGTTTCGGTCCGCGCCAAGCGGCGCCCATGCAGAAACGCGATGCGCCGGCGGCCTTGGCAGCCTTGGCGGCGGTCAGCACGTCGTCCAGATTCAGCAGGCCCTGGCTTTCGATGCCGGCGTCGTAGCGCGCCGACTGCGGGCAGTAGCCGCAGTCTTCCGAGCAGCCGCCGGTCTTGATCGACAGCAGCGTCGAGAGCTGCACCTTGTTGGGGTCGAACTGTGCGCGATGCACGGTCTGCGCCTGGAACATCAGGTCGGCGAACGGCAGCGCGAACAGCGCGTCGATTTCGGCCACCGAACGGCGCACCCCGGGTTGAGTCATGTCATTCATTGATAGCCACCTCGATAGTCAAATCTGTCCACGGCTCACGCGCGGCCTTGAAAATGTCGTAAATCGCCCACGGCACGATGATCACTACCGCCGTCCCCAGCACCAGCATCAATCCCTGCCAGCCGTCGAGCAGGCCGTAGATCGCCGGGCCGATCACCATCAGGCTGCCCATCACGCCGTAAAAGCGGTAGCCTGCCCACTTGTTGTAATGCGTGGTGCGCGGGTTGGGATGGTGGGCGATGCCAGCGTAGACGAAGATCGACGCGCCCAGCCACAGCATCACCGGCGGCAGCGACAGCACGAAGGGCAAAAAGCCGATGTTGTGGCTGGCCAGCAGCTTGCCCAGCAGCAGCGCCGTCAGCGAAATTGTCAACGCCAGCACAGTCAGGATATTGAACAGCTGAGCGGCAAAGCGGGAGGACGAAGCGGAGATGACGCGTTTGGCTTTCATGGCCCGGATTTTCGGGGTCGACGACCCGGCTGTCAAATTCGACCCGCGCCTGAATTGAACATCAGCTCATTTTTTGATCGAATTTTTCCGCTCTGCTGCGTGCTGTGCGGGGCCAAAGCGGCCCGAACGCTGTGCGCAGGCTGTCTGGCCGACCTGCCCTGGCACCGCCAGCCGCAGTGTCCACAATGCGCCACGCCCACGCCGGACGGGCAAGTGTGCGGCGCCTGCCTCAAGCACCCGCCCGCGTTCGACCACACCCATGCCGCGCTGGCCTATGCATTCCCGCTCGACCGAATGATTCCGCGCCTGAAATACCACGGCCAGCTTGCGATTGCGCCGGTGTTGGGTGCCTGCCTGGCCCAGGCCGCCGCGCAGGCGACCCGTCCCGACCGCCTGATGCCCATGCCGCTGCATCCCACCCGCATCCGCGAGCGCGGCTTCAATCACGCCACCGAAATCGCGCAGACGGTGGCCTCGCAGCTCGACCTGCCACTCGACCTCGACAGTTGTCGGCGTACCCGCGACACGCCGCCGCAAATGGGGCTGAAGCACGACGCGCGTCGACGCAACGTGCGCGGCGCGTTCATCTGCTCGAACGAAGTTCAGGGACAACGCATCGCACTGATCGACGATGTGATGACCACCGGCACCAGCCTCGACGAACTGGCCGCCACACTCAAGCGCGCTGGTGCAGCCGAGGTGAGTTGTTGGGTGGTGACCCGCGCGCTGCCGCCAGGCGGCTGATTCAGCCGAGCACCGGATGCAGCGCGCCGAGCGCCGACGCCAGCAGGCCGAGCGCGAGATTGGTCGCCATCACCGGGCGGATGCGTGTCATCGCCTGCGCCGCGGCGGGCGTGTCGGCTGCCGCCACCGCACGCTTGAGCGATGCAAACAGGACAAAGTACAGATAGGCGAACACCAGGCTCATCGTCCAGCCGATCGCGGCCATGGCCAGCAGACTGCCACGCGGCGGCGCCAATTCCATCAGCGCATGCCCGCTGGCGAGCAGCACGGCGATGAAGCCCCACACCCAGGGAAAGAAACGGCCAAAAGTTGCAGCCCAAAGACTCAGGCGCAGCGGCGCGTCGAGCAGCATGCTCGCCGGCCGCAGCGCCATATAGGCAAAGAAGATCCCGCCCACCCAGGCCACGGCTGCGAGCAGGTGCAGGGCGAGCAGGCCAGCCGTGAACGCCATCAGGCAGCCTTGGCGTACGTCATGCCAACCGCCTGCGGGAAGCCCTCCTCGATCGGCAGCGACGGATCGCGCGACCACTCGTTCCACGAGCCAAAGTAGATCTTCACGTTCTTGATCCCCGCCTCCTTGAGGACGAGGAATGTATTGGAGGCGCGCGCACCCTTGAAGCAGTAGACGATGACCGGCGTCTCCGGCGTGATGCCCGCCGTCAGGCACTCGGCCAGCACTTCGTCCTTCGCCTTGAACACTGGACCATCGGCGCCCGGTTTCATCAGGCGGTACCACTCGATCCAGCGCGCGCTGGGAATGCGCCCCTTGCGCGGGCAGAAGTCGGGACCATAGGGCGACGAACTCACCCCGATCCATTCGTCGACATCGCGCACGTCGAGCAGCGTCGCGCTGCCGGACTTCACCGCCGCCAGCATCGCGTCCTTGTTTACCATCACGTCGGCCGCGCCATGCGTCGGGAACGTTGCCGGGGTCGGGGTCACCACCTCGGTGCTGGTCGGCAGGCCGGCTGCCAGCCAAGCCTGGTAGCCGCCGTGCAGGACCTTGATGTTCGGATAGCCGAGATAGCTGAGAATGAAATAGCCACGGCACGACTGGCCGAAACCGGTGTTCATGGCGTCCTCGTACAGCACCGCGGTCTCCTTGCCCGACAAGCCCGCCGCGCCGAACGCCTCGGCGAATTTCTCCTTCATCGCCTCCAGGCCATCCGGATCGGAAGTCGCCAGATAGGTGAAGATCTCGCGCAGGTTCACCGCGCCGGGCAGGTGCCCTTTGGCGTACACGTCCGGGTCGCGGGTATCGATCACGACCATGGGCTCGCTTGCCATTGCGGTTTGAAGCTCGGCGGGTTCGATCAGTACGCTCATCGTTTTCTCCTGGGTTGGAATGCAGATGAGCCTGCTTTTGCAGTTAGCGTGCCAGCAATCAAAAACGCCCAATCACAAGCCCTGGCGCAGGGCGCAGCAATTCACCCCAGCTACACCTGCAATGGATCGTGCACAAAATGCTTACAGAATGTAGGCCTGCGCCCTGTGGCTGGAGGGAGACGCCTCAGCCGTAGATTTCTTCTACAGCAAAAATCCGCCGGTGTTCGCGCATGGCGTAGCGGTCGGTCATGCCGGCAATGTAGTCGGCCACCGCGCGCGCACCTTCCAGCGATTCGCGCGCCTGGTGCTCGGGCGGCAACAGGCGCGCATCGCCGGTGAAGGCGGTGTAGAGATCGCTGATGATGCGGCCGGCCTTGGCGCTCATGCGCGCGACCTTGTAATGGCGATACAGGTGGCGGTGCAGGAAGCGCTTCAGCTCGCGGTGCTCGTCCAGCAGGGCCGGGCTGAAGGCCGCCAGCGGCGGCGCAGCACGCACGTCGTCCAGCGTCTGCACGCCGCTGTTTTCGATATTGATCCGTGTCGTGTTGACCAGGTCGAGGATCAGCGTGTTGATCATGCGCCGCACCGTCTCGGTCACCACGCGGCGGCCATTCAATGCCGGATAGCGGGCGCGCACCTCGCCCTGGTGACGCGCGAACAGCTGCACCTCCGCCAGCTGCTCTTCGGTGATCAGCCCCGAGCGCAGGCCGTCGTCGACGTCGTGATTGTTGTAGGCGATCTCGTCGGCCAGGTTGGCGATCTGCGCCTCCAGCGAAGGCTGCTGCTTGTTGAGAAAGCGCGCGCCGATGTCGCCGAGCTTTTCGGCATTGCCGAGCGAGCAGTGCTTGAGGATGCCCTCGCGCGCCTCGAAGGTGAGGTTGAGCCCGTCGAATTCGGCGTAGCGTTCTTCCAGCAGGTCCACCACGCGCAGCGACTGCAGGTTGTGTTCGAAGCCGCCGTGCTCGCGCATGCAGGCGTTCAGCGCGTCCTGCCCGGCGTGGCCGAAGGGCGTATGGCCGAGGTCGTGTGCCAATGCCACCGCTTCCACCAGGTCCTCGTTCAGGCCCAGCAAACGCGCCATGGTGCGGCCGATCTGCGCCACTTCCAGGCTGTGGGTGAGCCGGGTGCGGAACAGGTCGCCCTCGTGGTTGACGAACACCTGGGTTTTGTATTCCAGCCGGCGAAATGCGGTGGAATGGATGATGCGATCGCGGTCGCGCTGGAACTCGGAGCGCGGCGCGGCGGACGGTTCGGCATGCCGGCGCCCGCGGGTTTGACTGGAATGCGCGGCGTAGGAGACGAGCGTTTCCATTTCTTTTCCTTTACTGCGGCGCGATCAGCACACCGTTCAGCACATCGGCCGGCACGTCGCCGGTAATCACTGCCTCGCCCAGCTTTTTCAGCAGCACGAAGCGCATTTTCCCGCCCTCGACTTTCTTGTCGTGGCCCATGTATTCAAGATAGGTGTCGACGCCCAGGTCCGGTGCCACGTCCGGCAGCCCGGCGGCGCGGATCAGCGCGCGGGTGCGCGACACGTCGGCGTCACTGATCCAGCCCAGCCGTTGCGAGGTCTGCGCCGCCATCACCATGCCGGCCGCCACCGCCTCGCCGTGCAGCCAGTTGCCGTAGCCCATGCCGGTCTCGATCGCGTGGCCGAAGGTGTGGCCCAGGTTGAGAATCGCGCGGATGCCGCCTTCGCGTTCGTCCTCGCCCACCACCTGCGCCTTGATTTCGCACGAGCGGTAGATCGCGTGGGTGACCGCCGCCGGGTCCAGCGCGCGCAGCTTGTCCATGTTGGCTTCGAGCCAGGCAAGGAATTCGGCGTCCCAAATCAATCCGTACTTGATCACTTCGGCGAGCCCCGCCGACAGTTCGCGCGCGGGCAGCGTCTTTAGCGTGTCGGTATCGGCCAGCACCAGCTTCGGCTGATAGAACGCGCCGATCATGTTCTTGCCGAGCGGATGGTTGATGCCGGTCTTGCCGCCCACCGAGGAGTCGACTTGTGACAATAGCGTGGTGGGAATCTGGATGAAGGGCATGCCGCGCTGGTAGCAGGCTGCGGCGAAGCCGGTCATGTCGCCGATCACGCCGCCGCCCAGCGCGATCAGCGTGGTCTTGCGCTCGGCGCGGTCGGTCAAGAGCGCATCGAAAATCAGGTTCAGCGTTTCCCAGTTCTTGTAGGCCTCGCCGTCCGGCAGCACCACCTGCGCCACCGTTACCCCGCCCGCCTGCAATGTCGACGTCAGCTGCGACAGGTACAGCGGCGCCACCGTGGTGTTGGTCACCACCATCACGCGTCGCTGCGCCAGATGCGGCAGGATCAGGTCAGCCCGGCCCAGCAGGCCGGCGCCGATATGGATGGGATAGGAACGGTCGCCGAGGTCGACGGTGAGGGTTTGCATGGGGAACCGCGAATCAATGAACAATTGCGTCGATTGTAACCAAAGGCAGGCTCCCCACGGCATCGAAACGGGAAACCGCCAGCAACCACACCTGGGGCGAGCATTTTGATCTACAGGAGGAATGGATAGTCCGGAATGACTACGGCGAAAGCACAAATGGATTGGAAAGTGCGCTCATGAACATGCGAAGCCTGCCGATTTCACTGTTTATTAAGGAGGTGAAACCATGAATATGATTCTTGCGACCTGGGCGTCCATTGCGATTGCCATTGCTATCTTCGCCGCGGTCTATCTTGTCATGCGAATCCGCAACGCGCACAGTGAAGCGGAGATAAGTGAAAGAGAGCACGCTCAGGAGGAGGAAGCCTATCGCCTGGCGAAGGCGCGGCTGATCTATCGCAGAGAACTCAAGTTCAAAAAAGACGACCCCCAAACCTCGATCTTCGGCGTGGAAGTGCCAACCCATCTTCGAATGGGCTAAGTCCGTCCAGACAAAACCGGTTGCGGAAAAGCGGCTCAGCCTGCGTTCCCATTCGACCCGGTCTTCGATTCAAGCGTGGAATGTCTATTCTCCGATTTCGACAGCATGCGCACGCATTGACATAACCCCCCTGGCATCACTGCCCACAAAGTTCCGTCGATATTTGCAGCCGTGCAGCGCGGGCCCGGGCACACGTCGGGATACCCTCGCAACACGGCATTTTCATAGACCGCCTTGAATTGCCGGATCCGCCGCGCAGCGCCGATGCGGCTTCGCGCTTTGCATCACGGCCGACTCGACCCATAATCCCCTCATGGAAACGCCCGCCTCCATCGAACTGCGCCATCGCCTCAGGAGAATCCTGAGCGCGCATGGCGGCGTGCGCCTGGCGATCCTGTTCGGCTCCCATGCAACCGGGCACGCCACGCCCCACAGCGACCTTGACCTTGCCGTGCAGATGGCCGCCCCGCTGACTGCCGAAGAAAAAATCGCGCTGATCGAGCGGGTCGCCGAGACGACCGGCATGCCGGTCGATCTGATCGATCTGAAACGTGTTGGCGAACCCTTGTTGGGCCAGATCCTGAAGCACGGCGTCAGGTTGGTGGGCAGTGACTCAGACTATGCTTCCCTGCTGAGTCGCCATCTGTTCGATGCAGCCGACTTTCTGCCCTACCGCAACCGCATCCTGGCCGAACGGAGGCGCGTATGGATCGGCAGGTAATCGAGCAGAAGCTCGAATCGCTGAGACGATGCCTGGCGCGGATCAGGGAAAGAGCCCCTGCCACGGCGGCAGAACTCGAGCGAGACCCCGATGCCCAGGACGTGCTCACGCTCAACCTCACCCGCGCCGTTCAAATATGCGTGGATATCGGCACCCATCTGGTCGCCGCCAGCGAACACCCCGCACCGGATACGATGGGACAGACCTTTGACGTTCTCGCCAACATGTCGCTCATCGGCCCGGAACTCGTCCTGCGCATGAAAAAAGCGGTCGGCTTTCGCAACATCGCAATCCATAACTACGAAGCCCTCGACTGGCAGATCACACACCTGATCGCCACACGTCACCTCGACGATTTCACGGCATTCGCCGCCGCCATAATGAATTTCATGGACCGACACCAGGACAAACCTGAATAATCCGCCCATGGACCACTTCGACCCCGCGCTGATCTCGGTCATCATGCCCTGCCACAACGCCGCGTCCTTCGTCGAGGAAGCGGTCAACAGCGTGCTGGGGCAAAGCTATCCGCGGGTGGAACTGGTCATCGTCGACGACGGCTCGACTGACGGCTCGTCGGAAATTCTGCAGCGGCTGGCTGCCGCGCGGCCCGACACGATCGTCCTCATCTACCAGACCCGCACCGGTCCCTGGGCTGCGCGCAACCGCGCGCTGGCGCATGCCAGCGGCAATTTCATTGCCTTTCTCGACGCCGACGACGCCTGGCATCCCGATGCCCTGACCCGGATGCATGCCGCACTCGATAACGACCTGGCCGAAGTCGCCTGGTGCGGCTGGCAGGCCATCGGCGTCGCCGCGATCGACCCGGAACCCAAGCTGCCGCCCACGCTCGACGCCGACGCCGCCATCGCCCACAGCTTCGAGCACGGCGCCTGGCCGCTCAATTGTTTGCTGATCCGCCGTCATCTCATCGATGAACTGCGCGGATTCTCGGAGCGCGCGCCCACCGCCATGGACTACGACCTTTGGCTGCGGCTGCTGGCGCGCCAGCCGCGCCTGGCGAGTCTGCCCGACGTGCTGGCCTACCGCCGCTACTACCCGCGCCGCGACGCCCGCATCCCGCACTGGCAGCAGGTATTCGACGCCGTCGCCGTGCGCCGCGACTTCGCCCGCCACCACCCGGTACTGGTCGCTCACTACACCCCCGGCCACCGCAACGAACTCATCTACGGCGCCCTGCTGCGCGAAGCCTATCGCTGCCACTGGCGCAACGACACCGAATCCGCCCGCCGCCTGTTTCGTCGCGCCTTCCGCAAAGCCGACTGGAAAGCCGCCGACCTCAAGCACCTACTCGCCAGCCTGCTGCCTGCGCCGCTGTATCGCAGCCTGGTTGACTTCATCACCCGCCGCCGCAGTGAGCGTTTCGAAGGCTAATCGCAAGCTGCAGCCTCGAATTTTTCAGGAACGCACAGCCTCAGGAGGCCGCTGGTGGATTACAAAGACCCTCCCGCTCGATCCGGCCACACGTTGCACATGTCCGCACATCGGGTTGACCCGCCCAAAGTCGGCATTGTCATCGCGACCTATAACCGCAGCAATGTGCTCGCGCACGCAATCGAAAGCGTCAGGCGATCCTCCCTGACCGACTGGGAATTGCTGGTGGTCGGCGATGCCTGCACCGATGACACCGCCGAGGTGGTGGCCGGGTTCCACGATTCCCGCATCCGCTTCGTCAACCTCGAACACAACGTCGGCGAGCAATCGGGTCCTAACAACGTCGGCGCCTCGCTGGTGCGCGCACCGATCCTGGCCTTTCTCAATCACGACGACCTGTTCTTTCCCGACCACCTGGCGCGCAGCCTTTCCCACCTCGAAACCACGGGTGCCGATCTCGTTTTCTCCGGTGTTGCCGCAGCCGAGCCGCGCTCGATCGAACAGTTGGAGCAGCGCAACCTGGGATTCACGCTGCTGGGCGTCAGCCCCGACGGCAGCTATCAGCCCTATGTCTTCGCGCCCGCATCGGGCTGGGTCATGCGCCGCGCCCTGATGGACGAACTGGGCGGCTGGCGGCCCGCGCGCGACTGCTCCATCGAACCTTCGCAGGATTTTCTGTTCCGGGCATGGCGGGCCAAAAAACGCCTGTTGGCCCTGCCCGCCGTCACCGTCCTGGCCGTGCAGTCGGGCAAACGCAAGGATTCCTACCTGCGCCGGCAGTGCCCTGAAATCACCTATTACTCGACACGCATGAAAGATGATTTTTGTTTCAGAGAAGCCGTGCTTGCCAGCGCGGCTTTCGAGCATGCCCGCCGCTTCATCGTGGCATCGCGCACACTCAACTGCACGCCGCAGCAAGTCGCTTCGGTCGTATTCTATAAATGGATCTGCAGGCTTGGCATCCACCCGAGGGCGCTCACCATGCGCATCAAACATGGCCGGGGCGGCTGGATCCGTGAACTGCGCCGCATAAGGGGACTGGATGGGGCAGGTTGATCGACAGGGAGAACAACATGAACGAGCATCATGACTGGGAACTGGCCGGCATGCGCCAGGATGTGCAAGGCATTACCCGCGACTGGCAATTCGTCAATCAGCCGCTTATTCATGGCGTATGCGTCAAACAGATCGACAACGTCATGACCGGATATGGAACCCTGACCGAGATCTATCGAAGAGACTGGGAACTCGACCAGGACGGGGTTGACCAGGTATTCCAATCGGTGCTGGAGCCGGGTGCCATCTCGGGTTGGCACGCACATGCCGTGACGACCGACCGGCTTTTCATCGGCCTCGGCCGCATGCGGATCGTGCTGTATGACAGCCGCAAGCATTCACCGACTTTCGGTCTGGTGAACGAATTCCGCGCGGGCTCGGCTCGCCCGAGCCTCGTCGTCATCCCCCCGCAGGTGTGGCACGCAGTGGAAAACATCAGCGGAACGCCTGCCCTGCTCATCAACGCCGTGAACAAGGCTTACCGCTACGAATCGCCCGACCATTTTCGACTGCCACTGGAAACCGATCAGATTCCGTACCGGTTCCGGCAGGCGAAAGGCGACGCACTGGATGGCGTACCCAAAGCAACAGCAGTCATACGCTCCGCATCGTAGCGTCAGCACAGGCGCATCACGTGGGCTTCACACAGCCGGACAAGAAAAACGCCATAATCTCGTCTATTGCGTCGAACCTCCGTCGCGCTGCCTTTTCTGAGCCACGTCACATCCATGCCTGACCGCATCCTGCTGGTTTCCCCAGCCTCGCCGTTTGACCCCCAGTCGGGCGCACAGCAACGCACGGCCTTGCTGCATCAAGCCCTTCAAGCCCTGGGCGAAGTCGACGTATTGCTGCTCGAACCCACCTCAGGCCCCAGCCAGTTGGCCCCAGCCAAGCCCGGCATCCTTGCCCATGGATTGTGGCATCAACGCCCGCTCGGCATCGGGAAATACGAGCCCGACCGTGCCCTGAACCAGGCACTCAGGGCCGCCGGCGTTGACCTCAGCCGCTATCAACTCATCGTCAGCCGCTATCTCAACCCCATCACCAAACTGACGGTTCCGCCTGGCGTGCGGACTGTTGTCGATCTCGACGACTGGGGCTATCACTACGCGCCCGGAACGCTGGCGCTGGCTGCGCGGCTCAAGTCGATTTATGCCGCCTGGCTGGCGCAGCGGCAACTCAAACGATTCGATGCCTACTTTTTCGTCAGCCAGCGCGACCAGGCACGCCACCCCGAACTCCGGTCGGCGATCCTGCCAAACGTTCCTTTCAATCCACCCGCCCAGCCGTTTTCACAGGTGGACAGTTCCACCCTCCTGTTCGTTGGCTCGCTCTGGTATGCGCCCAATCGCGAGGGCATCGACCGTTTTCTCGCCCGCTGCTGGCCCGCCATCAAGGCTGCCCAGCCTCAAGCCCGGCTGCTGCTCGTCGGCGCTGCTCCGCCTGCGGTACGGCAGGCATGGGAACACCACCCGGATGTGTCTGCACCCGGATTCGTCGACGACCTTGGCGAAGCCTATCGCCAGGCCGCATTCACCATCGCACCGATCTATTCCGGTGGCGGCACCAACATCAAGGTCTTGGAATCGCTGGCCTACGGCCGCGCGTGCGTGACCACTCCACACGGCGCCGACGCATTCACATCCGAACTGGCCAGCGGGCTGGGCATCGCCCAGGATGACCCCGGCTTTGCCAGATGGTGTATCAACTACCTGACGGATATCAATCACCGTCGTAGCCAGGTGGAAATAGGACACAAGCAAATCAGGAAGAACTACTCGCTCGCCCTGTTCACCGAACGGGCAAGGCAACTATGCGACACACCTATCCAATCCGGCCGGGTCACGCCATGATGTTTAAACAGTTTTTCGTTGATCGGGCCATCATTCTCCGCAGCCTTCTGGAAGTCAGACTGCCACTCTATCGACTGCGCACATATCCGCATGCCGCCATCCCTGGAACGGTCACCCGTTTTGCGATCATTCCTGGTGATGCCAGCAACCCTTCGGGCTCATTGGGCGACATGGCAATGTTTACCGCATTGCTGAAATCACTACGCAAACACAACGCCAACGCTACATTCACCCTCATCGGCAGGCGAAATCACAGCATAACGGTGCCGGGAATCGGGGAGGTTCCGGTTGTGGCCGCCTGGTCCGGAAAGGCCGGGAGCATCGCCTTCGACAGACTGATTCGCGAGCAGCATGCACTTTTCGTGATGGGCGCCGACATACTGGACGGTGAATATGGCGCATCCCTAGTGCAGCGCATTGCCTGGTACTGCAATCACAGCGCACGACTCGGCATCCCGGCCACAATCCTGGGTTTCAGTTTCAATCGGCACCCGCGCCAACCCGCTGTACATGCCTTGGCGAGGCTGCATCCCATGGTACGGGTGAACGTTCGCGACCAGGCCTCATTCGACCGGTTCAGGGGGGTGGTCGGCATCCCGGCCAACCTGTGTGCGGACAGCGCTTTTTTGATGCCTCCCGCCTCCGATCCCGACCCCGAGGCCGAGGCCTGGATCGCTGCCATCCGAGCCTCGGGCCGCAGTCCGGTTGGCGTCAACCTGAATGCCCACGCACTGGCACCTGCGCTCGCGCAAATCGGCACGGACGCATTGATCGACCACATCGCCAATCAGCTTAAGCTTGCAGGCGAAGCCAACCAGTTGGCTTTCATGCTGATCCCTCACGATCTCAAACCGCAATCGGCCGACGTCGCCCTGCTGCAGGCACTCGAGAAGCAATTGCAGCTAAAAGGCTTCCCGCATGCTCGCTATTCTCCGTTCAGCCGACCCGACATCATCAAACGGGTCGTCGGCATGCTCGATTTCGTCATCACTGGCCGCATGCATTTGGCCATCGCCGCACTGGGCAGCGGCACGCCCATCCTGGCCATCACGTATCAGGACAAATTCGAGGGGCTGTACCAGCACTTCGGCCTGCCACTCGAACACACCCTTTCGCCCATGCAATGCCTAAGCGATGAGATCCTCTCCAGGATCAACAACCTCTGTGAGAACAGGCGTGATTTGAGTGAGCGCATATGCGCCAGTCTCCCGCAGGTGGAGGTGCTTGCCTCGCGCAACCTGTTATTAAACAAAATTTGACGGAAGTCACCTGACAAAAAATCACCTGAAACACGGCTACAAACACAACACAAGAAGCATTCAGAAAAAAGGGGGGGATATGTTTATCGGAACCAGTTAACGGCCAGTATCAAATTCAGGCCGACGTAGTACTTGAAACCGGAGCTGTTCGTTTCCAAGCCTATCGGGCTGGCCTTACTGTCATGCTCACTTGCCGTCGAATTATCGCGATAAGGGGACAAAAATGCGATGCATGTATCAACTAGAAGCCGGTGATACTTGATGGCTTGTCATATTTGCGGCTCCGAAAGCAGCGTCATTTTCAGCGCAAAAATCTTATGCAAATACGACACGCCCTACCACTATTGCGCTGAGTGCGATCACATATTCGTCGACCACCCCACGTGGCTGGACGAGGCTTACTCGGATGCCATCATATGGGCTGACACGGATGTTGCCGTACGGAATATCTTCACCGCCCTCAGGCTCGCGGCGATCTATTACCTGGTTCTTGGCGACCGGGGACAAGCCCGGTATGTCGATGCGGCAGGTGGGTATGGCCTGCTGACCCGTCTCATGCGCGACCTCGGATTCGATTACTACTGGTCTGACCGCTACGCAAAGAACCTGTTTGCCAAGGGATTCGATTACGAACCCCGACACGGCGCCTGTCTGGCCGTCAGTGCAATCGAGATTCTTGAGCACACAACCAACCCCCTCGAATTCATTCAGCAAAACCTGAACGCGCATCAATCAGGGACATTCATATTTACGACTGAAGTTTTTCCCGACAACTGCCCGCCTCCAGCCAATAAATGGGGTTACTACTCGCTTGAAACAGGACAGCACATCGCTTTTTTCTCTCGCAGGGGTTTGGAGCGGCTGGCAAGAAGGCTGGATATGCATTACTACCCGCTCGGGCGATTGCATCTGTTTTCGAAAGCGCCTCTGCCATCCTGGAAGCTCAAGTTGGCAAGCCAAAAGCTGATGGTGATTCCTATTGCCTTACTTGCCGCATTTCGCCTGGGTTCGAGACGAGGGCGGGACCAGATGATCATCCGTAAGCAAAAAGGTCATACCCAGGCATAAAGATTGCTTTTAATTCGGGCTCCCTCTTCAAATCTACGCGAATTCGAAAGGTGCACCCTGAAAACAGCATCCGCCACGGCGAAAAGTGGGCATATCGGCAATATCGTCAGCCAGCCGCCACATTTCCGCCACATGCTGGCCCATCTCGTGCTACCAGGCGATAACAACAAACATGGCCGGATTTAATCTCGTTGGACATCTGCATGCCTCGGCCGGACTCGGCAATACCGCGCGAAGTTTTGCTCGTGTACTGGAACACAATGGCCATGATGTTGTTGGCCTCGACATCGACTATGGGGTCGATCCGAAACGGAAAACCGTGGCGGTCGATTTCGATATTGTCGAATCGGTAGAGGCCCTGCCACATGCTCACACGCTCTGGTTCACGGCGATACAACTGCTGCCTTCGCTCTGGTTAAGACGTCTTCGTGGCCTGCGGGAGAGCCGCTTCAGGAACGCCGGTTTTCTATTTTGGGAACTCCCTGTTTTGCCGAAGGCATGGGTACCTGCGGCTCAACTATTCGATGCGCTTGTTGTATGCAGCACGTTCGTCAAACAAACGCTGGAGACGTGCGTTGAAAGCACACCCGTGATATTCGCGGAGCACCCTTTATTGCTTCCGACGTCCCTGACACCGGTGAATCAGGTTCGATCCGGGCTCGGCATACCGGACGGCGCATTTGTTTTCTGTGCAAGCTTCGATCTGGCCGGGGATGTTTCCCGCAAGAATCCGGCTGCGATAGTCGAGGTATTCCGCCATGCGTTTCCTTGCGATAACAGCGTCCAGTTAGTCCTGAAGTGCAACGGCGATCTAGCGGCCGCCAGCGAGCATCCAGCAATACGTGCGGTGCTCGCGCATGCCGCAGCCGATTCAAGAATTCATCTGGTGACGTCGTCGATGCGTTATGAAGAGGTGCTCGCGCTATACAATGCCGCCGACGCCTATCTTTCATTCCATCGCGCAGAAGGGCTGGGCTTGGGCCCAATGGAGGCCATGGCACTCGGCAAGCCCGTGATTGCGACGGGCTTTTCCGGCAATACGGAATACATGACGGAACAAAACTCCATCCTCGTGCCATACCGTCTTGTGCAAACCATCGGTAGCCAGTGGCAATACACCACCCGCTTTGCAGGAAAAGGCGCGAAATGGGCAGACATTGATTTTGCCCAGGCCGTGCACGCTGTTCGGCGAATAAGGGAGGATGCCGTATTAAGGGACAAGATATCCCATCGGGCACGCCGGGACATGATGGAGCGGCAAGAAACCGCTTGGGAAGCTGCATACATACCGTTGCTGATCGAAACACTCGACGCCAGCGGCTCTATCCCTGACAGAAATCCACAGGCAAGAACATTGCGCTGGGCCGAGCTTCTCAACCCCGTGTTGATGGAGCTTAATGCCAAGGCATCATTCAGGCATTTTTTCTAGCCGTTTTTACAATAAATTTGCAATGTCCTACGTTCAGCGCCCCTACACTTTGGCGGTGTGTTCAGGGTCAGTCCATGCATAACGGGGGCCGCTGAGCCCACGACACAGCATAAAAATTAAGCTGGATTTAACGCGCACTGTGACACCCTCGCGACTGCTTCATCTGCGGTTCGCAACCGGCACCGCAGCCAGCCAGCCAGGCATGTGGTTTGCTAGTACCATGCTCTACTGAAAATATCAGACCGGCCCGGCTGGTCTTCAAAACATTATGCGTTCAGCCATCCAATGAGCCTCGGCAACACCATCCGCCACGGTGCCAAGTGGGTATTCATCGGCAACACCGGTAGCCAGCTCATCAACTTCGCTTTGGGGCTGATTCTTGCGCGCCTGCTGATGCCGGCCGAGTTCGGCATGGTGGCGACCATCCTGATCTTCACCAACCTGGCCGGATTTGTTTCGGGCGGCGGCATGGGCCAGGCGATCGTGCGGGCCAAGGAAGCCGGCAAGCGGGAATACGATCTGCTGTTCACCATGCAGTCCATCGTCGGATTGGTGATCGTCGGTTTCTTCTTTGCCATCGCTCCCTGGTTTGGCCGCTGGTACGACAACCCGCTTTATGCCGACTTGCTGCGGGTGGCTGCCCTGTCTTTTCTGATCCGTCCGTATTTCAATGTGCCCAGCAACATCCTGCACCGGGACATGCGCTTCAAGGCGAAAACAGCCGTCCAGCTGTCCAATCTGGTGGTCTACAACAGCGTTGCGCTGAGCCTGGCCTGGCTGGGCTACGGCCCGTGGAGCCTGATTCTGGCCGGACTTGCCAGCTCAGTTGCGGGGGCGTTGCAATATGCCTGGTATGCGCGCTGGTTCCCGGGCATCTGCTTTGATTTTGCACGTGCGCGGGAACTGATCCGCTATGGACTGCTGGCCTCCAGCAACAACATCGTGGTCTACGTGCGCGGCCAGATACCCACTTTCATCCTGTCACGCACACTCGGGCCGGCCAGCGTCGGCCTTTTCAACAAGGGGGAGAGCCTCGCAAAAATGCCCCATTCTTTCATCACGGGCTCGGTCTATCCCGCCCTGTTTCGCGCGCTGGCGGCCGAACAGGACAACCTGGACAAATCCCGTTATCTGTTCTTTCGCAGCATTAGCCTGGTTGCCGTATACGCGACGCCGTTTTATATCGGCCTGCTGTGGCTGGCCGAACCCTTTGTTCGCGGCGTGTATGGCCCGAACTGGGTTGAGGCCGCAGGCCCCCTGAGCATTCTGGTGCTGGCCTGGCCTTTCTGGCTGATGGGCAACCTTTCCGGAAACGTTCTGGCTGCCCGAAACTGGCTGGATCGGGAATTGTTCGTGCAGATTTCAACCGTAATCATCTCGGCATTGGCGATCATCATCGGTCTTCCCTACGGGATCGAGGGCGTGGCCTGGGCCATCGTGTGCAGCGTAGCGTTCATTTCCCTTTACCAGTACGGGCTGGCGGTGAAATGCCTGAAAGCAAAACCCTCGGGCTATCCGCTCGCGCTGGTTCCCGCCGTGGTGCTCAACAGCCTGCTGGCGGTAGTCCTGTTTGTGACCGACCATATGCTGCCCCAGTCGCTGCGTAGCAATGATTACACTTATCTCGCGCTGATGGGCCTTGCGGGGGGGGCGGTCTACCTGGCGGGTTTCCTTTATCTGCCCTTTTCTACTCTTCAAACCGAGCAGCACAGGTGGAAAACGAAGCTGCGACTGACCGCAGAGCCCGTCGCATGAACGCTGCCTTTGCAACTGACCGGATTCCGGACTTGCGCTACACACGCAATTCTTGGCAGCCTGAATGCGGGCCGGCTCACAGGCTCTTTTCCGAAAGGCGAACGCGATGAATCACAGCAACACCAATCACGGCAACCGCTCAAAAAATGTTCGCAGAACAGGAGTTTTCAGTTTTGCGTTGGCGGTTCTGGTCGTCCTTGCCACAGGCTGTTCCGAGTCAGAAAAATCCCTTGTTGTGTTTGAAGACGTCACCCAGGCATCCGGCATCGGTGATTATGTTGGCATGACCTACGGTGCCGCCTGGGGCGATTTCGACGGTGACGGACTGCCGGATCTTTATCTCACCAACCATCTCAATCCAGCCAAGCTTTATAGAAATACAGGCGAGAGGCGATTCGAAGATGTCACAGCCACATACTTTGCATATGAAGATACCGTGGCCGACAAACACGGCTTTGCGTGGGCTGATTTCGACAATGACGGCCGGCAGGACCTAGTGCAGTTGACCGGCGCGGTGAGGGGCGTGGGCGCCGAGCCCAAACTGCTTTTCCATAATCGCGGCGACAGGCTGGTCAATGCCGCCGAGGCCTTGGGCGTGCTCAACCCGGATGGCCGCACCCGCATGCCCTTGTGGTTCGAGCTTGACCACGATGGCCGGCTCGATCTGTTCCATGGGGCGGAAGCGCGTTTGGACGACAAATCCCCGCCCTTCGTTTTTGCGCAGGGCGATCATGGCTTCGACGTATCGGAAACTCTTGCATTCGGCTCACGCACCGTTCCTTTCTGCACGCTCGTGGAGTTGACCGGTGACAACCGCGCCGAACTGATGTGTCGCATCGTGGGTGATAACCGTACGGCGCAGATTTTCGATCTGGCCACGCAGCCCCCGCGTGAACTTGACGGCTTGCCCGCCACGGCCTTCGAGGATATCGCGGCAGCGGATTTCGACAACGACGGACAGTTCGACCTTTTTCTCGCACGCAAAGGTTCGCCAGGGCCCATCGCAGTCGGCCGGGCGACGGACAGGGAATTTGTTGCAGACGTATCCATTGTCAACGGCAACGTGGACACCCCCATGGGCTTCAGCTTCCATACGCCGGGTTCGCTTACGCTGAGCGTGGCATCAGGCAACCCCAACGATGCCGTAAGCACGGAGCACATTTACCTTGGCCAGCAGGGCGCACACCCTGCCGGGATGAAATTTGAACTGTCTCCTACGACACCCGGTATCGACGGGTTGCTGCCGAACGCACCGGCGAAAGACAAGGGTGTTTATGTCGGCTTTACTGCGCCGGACAAGTGGGATATCCGTGTCACAGCACCGGCCAGCGCCCTGGCCGCGGGCAAGCCCAAAAATCAGCGAATTCAGATTCGGGTGGCCGCAACCGCACCGATCACCCAGTTCGAAGTGATCGGCAAAGCCAACGACCAGGCAGCCCCCGCGCGACTGTTCATGAACCGTGGGGGGAAGCTGATCGAAGAAAGCGAAAAACGGGGCGCGAACATGCGACAGGTGGCGGGCGCAAACGTGGTCGCCGGCGATTTTGACAATGACATGGATGTCGACGTGTTCGTGCTTGCCTCCGCTGACGTCGGACAGCAGGAGAATCTGCTCCTGCTCAACGACGGCAAGGGCAATTTTGCTGTGGTCAAGGCGGCCGGAGGGGCGGCCGGCAGCCTGAGCGGCGTCGGAGATTCCGTCACCACTGTCGATTTCGATGGCGACGGTTTTCTGGATGTGCTGATCGCCAACGGCGGCAGCATGGGGCGCAACCTGGGACTGCCCTCCGACGGTGGCGGATATCAGCTCTTTCGCAACGTCGGCAACGGCCATCACTGGATCATGGTTGACCTTGAAGGAACACGTTCCAATCGAGACGGCATCGGTGCGGTGGTGCACGTGAGCGCCGGTGGCGTGACCCAGATGCGGGTGCAGGACGGCGGCGTGCATCACCGGAGCCAGAACCATAGCCGGCTGCACTTCGGACTGGCGAAGAATGCAAAAATCGACAAAATTGCCGTGCACTGGCCGAGCGGGCTGGTACAGGAATTGCAAGGCATAGAGGTGAATCAGGTGCTGCGCGTGAAGGAATCCGGCACGTGATTAAACCTAAAACGAATAAACTCATGAACCGCGAAGATGCATAAGGGGGACACAGCATGGGTCCTCCACTGCCTTTGCAGCTGATTTGTAGCGGCAAGATAAGGGATCGAGTCAATGTTTTTCTGGAAGAATAAAAAACCCAGCCACGAGCGGGCGATGGACTGGTTCAAGGCCAACATGGTGCCCGGACAGGGCATCATTGTTCACACCAAGCAACCGGTGCCCTACCCTGAGGTGACGGGCTATTTCATCCCCACGCTCTACAACTGGAACGAGCCGGAACTGGCGCGCACCTGTACTCGCTGGCTGATGTCAATCCAGTTGCCGGATGGCGCCTTCCCGGCACCCGACGGCGTGCCCTACACGTTCGACACCGCGCAGATCATGCGTGGGCTGTGCGCTGCGGTCGGTGACGTGGACGGAGCCGAGGATTCTCTGCGCCGGGCGAGCGACTGGATGCTGACGCAGGTGGATTCCAGCGGACGGCTGCTCACCCCCTCGACCGAGCTGTGGACCGACATCGCCAGTGACCTGATCCACACCTATGCGTTGCCGCCGCTGGCCCAGGCCGGGAAGCTGCTCGGCGTGAAGGAATATGAGGACGCGGCGAAGTTCGTGCTCGATCATTACAAACAACGGGACGATCTGGTGCCGTTCAACCGCCTGTCGCACTTCCATGCCTACGCGATGGAGGCGCTGTGCGAAATGGGCGAGCTGGACCTGGCGCGCCAGGGCATGGCCGATGTGGAAAAATGCCAGCGGCCCGACGGCAGCATCCCCGCCTATCCGGATGTCGAGTGGGTATGCTCGACCGGCATGGCACAGTACGCGATCGTCTGGTACACCCTCGGTGACAAGCAACGCGCTGACCGTGCGATGGCCTACCTGGAGACAATCCAGAACAAATCCGGCGGTTTCTACGGCAGCTACGGCAGGGGCGCAAAATACATCGCAGGCGGCGAGATCAGCTGGGGGGTGAAGTATTTCCTCGATGCCTGGCTGTTGAAGCGGCGTGCGGAGGGCCAGCATGCTTAAAGTACTGACCGTCTTCGGCACCCGCCCGGAGGCCATCAAGATGGCGCCGCTGATCGCCGAGCTGGAGCGCCACCCCGGCGTGATTGAAAACCGAAACTGCCTGACCGGCCAGCACAAAGACATGGTCGCGCCGCTGATCGAGCTGTTCGGTATTCGTGCCGATTACGAGCTGAACCTGATGCGCGAGAACCAGACGCTGGAGCACATCACCGTCAGCGTACTGCAGGAAGTCGGGAAGATTTTGCGCGAAGAGAAGTTCGATCTGCTGCTGGTTCAGGGCGACACGACAACATCGATGGCGGCTGCGCTCGCCGCGTTTTACGCCGGGGTAAAGATCGGACACGTCGAGGCCGGCCTGCGCACCTTCGACAAGCACCACCCCTACCCCGAAGAATCCAACCGAAAAATGATCGACGCCGTGTCTGATCTGTTCTTTGCGCACAGCGACAAGGCCAGGCAGCATCTGCTGAACGAAGGCATTGCCGAATCGGCGATCTCGGTCACAGGCAACACGGTCATCGACGCGTTGCTCGACGTTTCGGCACGGCCCTTCGAGATTGCGGGTTCACCACTCGAAGCGATCCCGTTCGACACCCGGCGCATCGTGCTGGTAACCGCACACCGTCGCGAAAGCTTCGGCGGGCCGTTCGAGTCGATCTGCAAAGGCCTGGCCGAGCTTGCGCGCAAATATGCCGACGATATCGAACTCGTCTATCCGGTACATCGCAATCCGAATGTGCGCGCTGTCGTTGGAAAGTACCTCGCCGATCTGCCCAACGTACGCCTGCTCGATCCGCTCGACTACCTGCCGCTGGTGCAACTGATGAAGCGCTCGTATCTGGTGCTGACCGATTCTGGCGGCCTGCAGGAGGAAGCACCCAGCCTCGGCAAGCCCGTGCTGGTGATGCGCAAGGTCACCGAGCGCCAGGAAGGCGTCGAAGCGGGAACGCTCAAGCTTGTTGGCATGGACGCAGATGACATCGTGCGCGAGGCGAGTCGCCTGCTTGACGATCCCGCCGCCTACCAGGCGATGGCGACACGAGCCAACCCCTATGGCGACGGCACCGCGAGCGCCAGGATCGTGCAGAAGATCCTGGCCGACCTGGAGCCTGCGGCGTGAGTCAGCCGCTGGTCAGCATCGTTCTGCCCACCTACAAGCGTGCACACCTGCTCGCTCAGGCGATTCGCAGCGTGCTCGACCAGACCTACGTCAATCTGGAACTGATCGTCGTCGACGATAATTCGCCCGACGACACCGCTGCGGTAGTGCAGTCATTCGACGATCTGCGTATCTGCTACGTGAAGAACGATCCCAATCTGAAGCTGCCGCGCGCACTCAACCGGGGCTTCACATTGGCGCGCGGCGAGTACCTGACCTGGACCTCGGACGACAATCTGCTGGCGCCCACGGCGATCGAAAGAATGGTCGGCGTGCTGGCCGGCGGCGACTGCGACTTTGTCTACGCCGATTACTGGATGTTTTCCGAACAGGACGCAGACGGTAATCCACTGACGCCCCAGCACGACCACCTGCCGGACACGCTGCAGCTCGACAAGGGCAACCACATCGGCGCCTGCTTCCTATACACCCGCGCACTGTACGAAGCCGTCGGCGATTACGACCCCGAGCTGTTTCTGGTCGAGGACTACGACTATTTTTTGCGCGCGGCGCGAAAGTTCCGTTTCTGCCACATCGCCGAGCCCTTGTATTTCTTCCGCCGCGACGACGCCACACTGTACTGCTCGCGCTTTCCCGAGGTGAAGGCGTCCGATGTGCTGGTGCGCTACAAGAACGGCGCAATCGACGCCGCCGACGCCGCAGCGATGCTGACCGGCCTGCTGCTGCAGCATCCGGCTGCGCTCAAGGACGCCAGCTTGCGGGGCGCTCTGGCGATCCGTGACCGCCTTTCCTATCGCCTTGGCGCCTGGCTGGTCGAGCGCGGCTGCATCCATCTCAAGCACCGCATTACCGCCGACATTGCTCCATTATTCATGCGCTATCAGTCGGGCGAGGCCAGCTTCGCCGACACGCGCGCCGCCTTGCTGGACCGTGTGCACGCACACGGCACGCTCGCCTACGTCGCCCCCAGGACCTGACGCCCATGTTCAGAATAATGCAGACCGCATTGAAAGGCCCCGCCCAGGCGTGGGCCCAGCATCGCCAGCTGGTGAAGGGCCATCCGGGCATCGAAAGCGGACTCGCCGCGCTGCAGTCCGTTTGCCCTGCGCCCAAGGACGACGCCGACGCCCCCATCTTCCTGCTGTCTGCCGGCTGGCGCTCCGGCTCCACGCTGATGCAGCGGCTGATCATGTCGGATAAGCGGGTACTGATCTGGGGCGAACCCTACGACGAGTGCGGCCCTATTCAGGCGATGGCCGGCACGCTCAAGGCCTTCCGCCCCAACTGGCCGCCCGCCGAGTACTACTACGACGGCACGCCGCCGGACCAGCTCACCGGCAGCTGGGTCGCCAACCTGTTTCCCGCGCCGAAGTCGCTGTGGCACGCCCACCGCCAGTTCCACGACGCGTTGTTCGCCACGCCCGCCACCGAGGCCGGCGCCGCGCGCTGGGGCCTCAAGGAAGTGCGCCTCGGCATCGAGCACGCACGCTACCTGCGTTGGCTCTATCCCAATGCGCGCTTCGTGCTGCTGTATCGCAACCCGCTGGAGGCCTACCGCTCGTACTGCCGTTACGGCCGCAGCTGGTACGACACCTTCCCGGACCGACCCGTGTTCACACCGACTGCGTTCGGCGCGCACTGGCGCAAGCTGATGGAAGGCTACCTGGCAGGTGCGGAATCGATTGGCGCATTGCTGGTACGCTACGAGGATCTGGTCGGCCCCAATCCGCCCCTTGCGGCGCTCGACGCCTACCTTGGTATACAGACCGACCACGGCGTGCTCACCAAGAAGGTTGGCAGTTCGGAACGCGGCGGCGAGAAAGTGCAGGTCAACGCGCTGGAGCGCTGGTTGCTGAAACGGGCAGTCGGGCCAGTGGCATTGAGACTCGGTTACGCATAGCAAAACAATGGCGGCATCAAATAAATTCCGTTGCTCGACGATCGCGTGCCGACACTTGTTGTATTCGACGGATGGAAGGTAAAAAATCTGATGCACGCAAATCTTTTTACCGACTACCTGCCGTGGCGTTTTCGCGCATATTTGGAACGGCGAAAATTGGAATCGTGGCGCCAACGATGCGACAAACTGATCGAGGAAACCCCTCCCTATTTGGCCAATGGGGATGGTTCGGATTTTGAGGTTCATTCGCTCCTGGGGTCGCGCCACGTGGGGATGTGCTTATGGTCCATCAAGAGCTTCTTGCATCACGCACAGCGCCCGTTTTCGATCGTTCTGCACGACGACGGATCACTGAGCCTTCAAGATATTGAAAAACTGCAGCGCCATTTGCCTGGCGTACGCGTTATACGGAGAGCGGACGCCGATACATTAATCAGGCCAATAGTGTCACCTTGGGAAGCAGTTCAGGCATACCGTTTTGGCAACCTTGGGACTACGGATTACAGCAGGAGGATGAGCGTATTTGCCCTCAAGTTGCTCGATTTCAATCTGCTCACTGCAGCGTCACGCATATTGGTCCTGGATACCGACGTCCTGTTCTTCCGCAAGCCGTCGGAGGTGCTCGACTGGATCGACAACAAGTCGGAAGCGCAATGCATGTATTGTTACGAAGACTATGCGCCTGTAAGAAACAAGGCCGGCACAATCGTTCGATTTGAAAGGAAGGCCGCGCCAAGCTGCTACTTCAATTCAGGATTGATTTGCTTTGACAAGTCTGCATTGGACTTAGGCATATTGGATAGCTGGCTGAATGAACACGGTCATCTCACGAATACCCTTTACACATTTGAGCAGCATGCATACAACGCTGTGGTACATCAATGTATAAGCCATGCGCCGCTCTCAGCAGAGTATTCATTCAACTTCAACGAACCGAATGGTGTGGCGACACACTTTGGAATCAAGAGCCTGTTTTTTGAGAATCTCAATAAAGTCTACGGGGACTTGGTAGGCGCCTGATATCCCGGAAACCATTGAGACAAATGAAGAGTTTCGAGTGGCCGCAGCGTCGTTGCACCAAACAGTTTCGGCAAGTAGGTAATTTCCGGCTCAGTCGCGATTGGTTTAATAGTGAGAAACTATCGGGACAGCCAGAACAGCGATGGTAAAAAAATGAGAAAAGATTGTTGATACCATGGACGCCAGCATCATCGTTTGCACCTATAACCGTGCGGAGTCACTGAAAGACACGCTCAATGCCCTTGCTGCCCTGAAGGTACGACCCGGTCTTGAATGGGAAGTCCTGGTGGTAGACAACAACTCGCACGACCACACACGCCAGGTTGTCGAAGCGGCACAAAAGAACTGGCCACGTCTGCGCTATCTATTCGAGCCGGCGCAGGGCCTTTCACACGCGCGCAATCGCGGCATTTCGGAATCGACCGGCGAATCCATCCTTTTTACAGACGACGATGTGATGCCTGAGCCCGAATGGCTGGAAACCACACTCGGTGGCCTGGATAAATATCAAGCCGACGCATGCGGCGGCTACATCGCACCGATCTGGGAATCGCCGCCGCCAGACTGGCTGACCGAGCGGTTTTACGGTTTTCTGGCGGTACGCACCGACCGAACTGATGATTACCCCATTACCGACACGAGTCACACACCCTTCGGTGCAAACATGGCTTTCCGCAGAAGTGTATTCGACCAGGTAGGCGTGTTCGATACCAGTCGCGGCCGCAAGGGCAAGGTGTTAGCCAGCGGGGAGGATGGCGAGATGTTCGAGCGTATCCTGGCCATGGGACTCAAAGTAGCGTTTCTAGGTGGGTCGCGTGTGCATCACAAGGTCGAGAGCTTCCGGCTGACAAAGCGATATTTCAGACGCTGGCGGATACAGACGAGCAAGAATCTCGCGATCAGCCGAGGCCTTCCCGGCCCGCGACGCTTTGGCAACATCCCGCTCTACCTATTTCCACAGTTCCTGCGCGCAGCCTCCAAGGCATTTGTTGGACGTTTCACCCAGCCGAGTGACGAAGCGTTCAATCGTGAAATGATTGTTTGTCACTTCATCGGAACATTTTCCGGCCTATGGCAGGCGCGGCATAGCCAACGCGGCGCTTAACTTGTGAAGCATTTATTCATGAAGCCGAATGCAGCGCCAATGCATCAAGCATCGCAAGACCTCATACGGAATATTTTTTTGACAAGCTCGGTTTTCTTGATTGACGGGCACGGGCTGCGAAAAGAATCTGTTGCATCCGATCATGGACATGGTGCGCGTACGCCCCAAACATACAAATTCACATCAGGTTTTATCAATGGTTGATTCGCCCTCAAATTGCTCAATGTCTCCCGTTTTTATTGTGGGTGCCCCGCGCTCCGGTACGACAATGCTGCAATTCATTCTGGATGACCTGCCCAATTTGTCCATGCCGACCGGGGAGTCGCACTTTTTCATCCCCTTGTTCCGGAATCAGCACGATTTCTCCAACCTAAACACGCGCGCAGGCATGCGTCGGTTGTTGCAAACCATCGACGATTTCAATCCCATATTTCTGTATGGCGATTTGCACGGCTTGAAATTTGACGTCGATCAGCTTACCGATGCGTTCTTATCTGAACGCCGGGCCAGCGTGCGCGATGTCATCAATGGCATTTTTGAGCACAATGCCCGTGGAAGGGGCAAGACCCGATGGGGGGACAAGACACCCTACTACGCTTTGCATCTCGACAAACTGGTTGAGTGGTGGCCTGACGCCCGGATTATCCACCTGATCCGGGACGGCCGGGATGTGGCGCTCTCGCTATTCGGCCGCAAGCATGATTTCGGTGCCTACAACATCTACTATGCTGCGCAATACTGGCAAAAATACGTCGATATCTGCCGTGAGCAAGGTCGCCTCCTGCCTGCCGGGCAGTACCTCGAAATCCGCTATGAAGACGTATTGAACGACAAGCCAGCTGCCATGCGCGCAGTCTGTGATTTCATAGGTGAACCCTACCCGGACACGTCTGGACAGGACATCTCCTCACAGCCAAAAATCGCGCGCCAGTTAAAGACCGTAAACAAGGACAATCAGGGCAAGTGGCGGCATACACTGAGTGCCTGGCAAATCCGCGTGTTTGAAAGTGAGGCTGGATCAAGCCTGCAGCAATTCGGTTATCCAATACTCACGTCATCACGCCGGTTACCCTTACCCGTCCGAGCGCTCTACCGAATGCACAATGCTCTTGCAATCAAGCTGTATCAGCTCATCGGGCGCAGCCGCAGCAGATTGAACTTCGTCGTGCGGCCTGCGAACAAGACCCAGGCATCCTCAACATCATGAACACTACAACTGGACCCAAGGTCAGCTTCTCAGTCAACGTCTGCAATTCTGATGCGCCCTATCTAGAGCAAACGCTGCGACACATGATTCGCCAGCTGAATTTCCCCTTTTTCGAACGCATCGCAACGTACGACCCCGGCCGCCAGGAAGGCAAGTATGCGGAACGCATCCAGGGTTCGCAGAACGATGTTGAGCGCATTTTGCAACGGCTTCTGGATGACCAGATCATTGACCGCATCGATGTCGTACCGTGGACAGACGGGGAACAGCACCGCATCCTGATGAAGTATTTCGGCGATGAGAGCATCGACCTCAAGGACTTCTCCGGCGCCCCCATCTACCAATATCTCCATGCGCTGGACGGTTGCAGCGGTGAATACGTATTCCACGCCGATTCGGACATGCTTTTCCATCGCGCAGGCGATGGCTCATGGATTGCGGACGGCATCGCACTGATGCGGCAAGAGCCCCATGTCATTGTTACCTGCCCACGGGCAGGACCGCCCCAAGCCATGAACTGGTTGGAGAAACTGACAGGGCATTCATTCGAACCAGCACCCAGAGAAAAATGGCGCCGCGTGGATTTCACCTCGACCCGATACTTTCTGATGGATATGACCAAGTTCAAAACCAGCTTGCCGCTCATCCAGGAAAAGCCGGGGGAGCCACTTGAAAACAGTCTGACACACACGTTTGGGAAAAAGGGTCTGGAGCAGTGGAACCTGACCACACTTGATCACTGGACGATCCACCCATGGAGACACGACGAGAACTATGTTCGCTACCTCGACGACTTAATCTGGGCGGTGGAAAAAGGCGTCTACCCGTTCAAGCGCAGCGGACATAGATGGGACATGCGCACCGAGGGCGAACATATCAACGAATGGCTGGCTGTTCTGCGCAAGCACGGGCATGCCCTGGACTAAGCCGATTGCAATGTCAGCCCGCAACCGCCTAGCAGTCATCATCTGCACCTACAATCGAAGTGCGTCATTGATCCAGACGCTGACCTCACTTTACGACTGTGGTTACAGCGGGCCTGAGCGAGTCGACATTCTGGTAGTGGCCAACAATTGCAACGACGATACGTTGGCGCGACTGGCCGATTTCAATGCCACCCACCCACGCGACAACCTGACCTTGTCCTGGATCGAGGAAGCCCGTGCTGGAAAATCCTATGCGCTGAATGCAGCCATTGCGCATACCCCACACGATGCCTTGTGCTTTATCGATGATGATCAGACAGTCGAAGCCGGTTATCTTGCCCATCTGCTCGATGGCATGGACGCCCACCCCAACGATGCCATCTACTGCGGCCGCATATGGCCTGCATGGGATGGCAGTGAACCGCCCTGGGTACATACCCAGGGCGAATACGCCATCCCGATCCGACCGTTCCCAGAATTCGACCTGGGCAGTGACCCCGTAACCATCACGCCGCATGGCCGCTATCCCAGCGGCGGCAACATCGTAGTTCGACGGCAAGTATTCAATGCCGTTGGGATGTTCTCGGTGGATATGGGACCCACAGGACACAACCTTGCGGGCGGAGAAGATCATGATTTTCTGAAGCGCGCAACAGACAAGGGATTCCCAATACGCTACCTGCCTTCGGTCCGGCAGCTCCATGCGATCGATCAGGAGCGCATGGGCACTGTTTACACGCTACGGAAAAGCTACCTTCGCACGCGTGCGAACTTCATGATCAATCAGGTGGAGTCCCGTCCCCGCCTGTATATGTTCAGGAAAATTCTTGAGCACATGGGCAGTGCTGTTTTCACGCTGGATGCCAGGCGCCGGTTTTTTTATCTGGTTCGGCTGTCTGCCAGCCTGGGCGAACTCGCTGGTGCGGTGGATGCGTACCGAGCACCCAGTGCTGCTGGAATCACCCTGCCCCCCGACCGCGGCATGCTTGGCATCGAAGCCTTGGCATTGCTCACCGGCGCCAGCGGTCTGATCGCCTGGTTCGCCTCCGGCGACGCACGTTGGGCTGGCATCCTGCCCACAATGGGTGTGGCGGGCCTGGGAGCGCTGGCACTGCTGGCCAAATCGGTGCTCGACTTTTCGCAGACCGGGCCGCGCATGCGAGAGGAAGTACTCACTTACTACCGGCGCTACACCCTTTTGGCACTGGCACGCCTGACCGCCTGGACGTTTGCGCTGATGCTGTTCACCGGCGGCGCGGGGGTCTTGCTGTACTTCATGCTCAACACGGTACTCGGCGCATCATGGTCGACGGGTTTGGCGTTCATCGCCGCCATTCTCGGCGTGCTGGGTGCGTTCTCGCTGCAATTCATCCGCATGTTGCGCTTCAATCCCGGCCTCCTGGTGGCATCGATGCATTACCGCATGAGCAGGCTATACCTGCTTTGGCAGTGGATGACTCCGGCCCGGATCGCAAGCCTGCAAGGCGGCGCAATGGGCCTGGCCGGGCTGCTGCTTGCGGCCGCCAGCTGGCAGCTATCGAGAGAGGGCCGTATCGGCGACCTCATGGCGCTGTGGGCGGCCATACTGTTTGTTGCCGGGACGATCGCCTGGGCGAGCTGGCAGCCGCTAGCGCGTGCCCCACGCAAAAGGCCCCTACGCGCAGCCGATGCGCCGCCCAATATCCTGATGATCGGCTCTGACACGTTGCGCGCCGACCGGCTGGGTGCGTTGGGCTACCACCGCGCGCTGACGCCCAACATCGATGCGCTGGCTGCATCCGGCACTTTGTTCGCAAACTGTTATGTGCCGTGCGCACGCACCGCGCCCAGCCTGATCTCGATGCTTACAGGCACCTGGCCGCACACGCATGGAATCCGTGACAACTTCATTCCCGATGAGGATACGCAGCTCAAGGTGGATGCGCTGCCCACGCTGCTGAAGCAGGCGGGCTATCGCACCGCAGCACTCTCGGACTGGTGCGGCGCCGATATGGGCAAGTTTTCGTTCGGCTTCGACTACACCGATCTGCCGGAAGACCAGTGGAACCTTAAATACCTGATCCGCCAGGGCCCCAAGGACTTGCGCCTGTACATTTCGCTGTTCACCCACAACCGGCTTGGCCGCCTGTTTCTGCCGGAGCTGTACTACCTGGGTGGCGTACCGCTGACACAGCCGCTGGGCAAGCGTGCGCGGCGGCTGGTATCGCGCCTGGCCGAAAGTGCGGAGCCTTTTTTCTTCAATGTGTTTTATTCCACCACACACCCGCCGTTTGCTTCCGCGTGGCCGTGGTACACGCGCTTCGCCGACCCGGGATACACAGGCGAATCCAAGTTCGCGATGACACGGCTGACCGACCCGTTCGACATCATTCGCCGCCAGGGCGCGCCCAAGGCAGAATTTGACCTCGATCAGATCATCGATCTGTACGACGGCTGCGTGGCGGAGTTCGATGATGAAGTGGGCAAAATGCTGGCGCATCTTGAAACCTGCGGCCTGGCTGGTAATACCATCGTTGTCGTCTATTCCGATCACGGCATGGAGTTTTTCGAGCACGACACCTGGGGCCAGGGCAATTCGGCTGTTGGCGAAGCCAGCCCACGCATACCGCTGGTGATCCGCGATCCGCGCCTGGCGCCCACAGGAGAAATAGACCAGGTGGTGCGCTCGATCGACCTGGCCCCCACTCTGCTTGAGCTCGCCGGCCAGCCGCCGGTCCCGGCAATGGACGGGGTATCGCTTGCGGAATGTCTGTCAGCAGACGGCGTCTGTCCCAAGCTCGACGCCTTCAATGAAACCGGCATCTGGATCACCGACATTCCCGGTCTTCCCGATGGCCATCTGCGCTATCCGGATTTGCTGGAGCTGATGGAGGTGCCGGACCGGGCCAGCGGCACGTTGGCGATCAAACAGGAATACGGCGAGGTGATTCTTGCCGCCAAGGACCGCATGATCCGTCATGGCCGCTGGAAACTTGTCTATCAGCCGCTCAGAAGCGACTACTTGCTGCGCCTGTACGATCTGGAATCCGATCCTGCCTGCCGGCACGACGTGTCAGCGCAGCATGCCGACGTCACTGCGGATTTGTGGAAACGCCTGCAAGCCTTTATTGGCCGGACTGAGCACCTGTAAGGACTGACTCATGACGAGCGCTGGTAACCGGTGCTGTCAATCTGTGCAAAATCGGCAGTAGGGATTATTCGGCGAACCTATTTTGGGTTGCTCGGCCGACGCAGGGGCAGCAGCGGGCTTTGTCTTGTCGGGCTCGGTCGAAGCTTCAATCACCGCAACTGGCGCGGCATCCGCTGGCGTGCTGGCTTGCGTGTCAGCCGCCTGTGCCGGTCGGATCGGTTCAGGATAAGGCAGTTTGCCGCCCAGTTCGGTGTAACGGCGTTGCAGGCTTCTGGTATCTGGATTGTGCCGCAAGCCTTCGCTGACCGCTTCCAAAGCCTTGCCGCGACTTTTCATCTTGTCGTACATATCTGCCAGCGTCATGTAGGCACGCGGCTGCTTTGGATTCAGTTCGATTGCCTGGAGCAGGTTGCTCACTGCCTCGCCGTCACGTTTCATCATCGACAGGGCGATGCCGCGATTCATCAGGATTTCCGGGCGCATGTAAAAGTCCGGCGCAGCATGCGTCAACACATAGTCAAACTCCCTCACCGCAGCCCCCAGGGTTTCGTTTTTCTTGGAAGAGAACGTGCCGCGTGTATGGTTCAGCAATTTCAGTCCGACACAGTAGTGATGGATATGAATGAAATCGCGCCCCATGGTTGTTTGCCAGGTTTTGAACGCATCCGACCCCTGATTGAAACGCGCTGCGCAATACGGCGGCAGCGTGGCCATCTCGGCCGGGGTGGGCTCCCAGGCGGCCTTTGCTGATGCAATGGGTAACAGCATGGCGAACCATGCCAGCAGCATTTTATTGAAATAGCTCATCGCATCGAGTCCTCTTTGTATCCAAACATGCGTTTCGTTTATCCGGCGGCATTGATTTCACGGATCGCCAGCCAGTCAAACAGGGTATTCAAGCCACGCCATTCAAGACTGAGTACTTCAGGAAAACGCGGGTACAGAGTACAAATATGCTGCGGAAGCAATTCAAAGCCGGCGGGTTGAATGGCTTTCCCCAGCATTTTATTCTGGTAACCCCGCACGCTGTAGCGTACGCGCCGCCTGAAATATTTTTTCCATTCGCGCGGCAACCAGGGTGAGACGGAATCGAATTCGAATCCGGCTTCGAGAGCCACAGTCACCTTGTTGTTGTCCCAGCGCGTGTCACCGCGCAAATCCCATTTCAGCATCGCCCCCATCAGCGCGTCTTCACCGATGGTACCAATGGGCATATTGATCGCCTGGCTACGGATACGTTCAACAAAGGCGCCACGCAGTCCGTACAAATTGCCCGCAACGCCCTTGTTTTCCAGCATGTCGCGCTTGAATGCCTCCACGCCGCGTCCACTTTTTGGCAGGGCGGACACGCCATTAGCCTGCGAATTCTGCATCAGCGCCAGCGCCATGGCATCAAGCGCACCCGGTGTGGCACGCACATCGCCATCGATGAAAAAATAGTTCGAAGCTTCGCGCGGCGACACCTCGTGGACAAAGACATTCCAGGCATTGGCCTTGTCGCCCAGTGTGATCGAAACGAGGTGAACATTGGGATGTCTGGACGCGTAGTCCTGCACCAGCGCTTCGGTACGATCGGTACAGGCATTCGCAAGCACATAGCACTCGATTGGCTGACGGGTGGAAGCCTGCAGGCTGTCGAGGCAGGCAATGATGTTGCGTGCCTCATTATGGGCAAAGACAGCGACGGGCCAGGCTTGCGTAGTGTCAGTCATGAATAGGGATCAAGGTCGATGGGCTGTCAGGTCAGTTTCCGGGTTTTCTCGGCGACACGTTCCCAGGAAAATTCGCGTTCTACCCGATTCAAAGCATGGTGCCCCATTTCCTGGGTGAGCGCAGGCTGGGACAACAGACTGCGCAAGGCGTCCGACACGGCATTAACCGTCGCACCATCCACCCTAACGCCTGTTTGTAGATGCAGCACCGCCGATCCCGTGCCCCCTGCTTCGCCCGCCAGGCTTGGCTTGCCGCACGCGGCCGCCTCGATGAATACCATGCCAAAGCCCTCATTGTCGCCGTCGATATCCCGGTTGGGCATGGCGAACACGTCGCAGGCATTCATCCAGCGCGGCAAGTCGGCCTCGCTCACCGCGCCTATCCGGTGGACGACCGCCTGCACATTATGTTCCGCGATCAGGCCATCGAGATAATCCGCATCTTCGCCGATGCCGGCGATGACATAGCGCACCGGGATGCCCTCGGCATGCAGTTGCGCCACGGCACGGATCATCTGGTCGAAGCCCTTACGGCGCGACAGGCGGCCCACCGAGAACACCAGTTTTTCATCCGGGCGAATGCCGAGCCCTTCACGCAGGCCGCTGACATCCAGCCCGGGCATGAACACCGATACGTCGACACCCGGATAGATCACCGTGATGCGCATTGCGTCGACGCCCATGCCGAGCAGCGTGTCGCGCGTATGTTCGCTGTTGGCGATCACACGGTCGGCATGGCACAGGGCAAACCGCATCGCCTTGTATTTGCCGCCGCGGCCCCAGGTGGTCAGTTCTTCGCCATGCGCGTAGATCATGATCGGGCGAAACGTCAGGCGCGCCACGGCCCATGCCACCAGGCCTTCGGGCAGGGCGCGAAAGGCATGCACCGCATCGAAACGGTGGCTGAGCACCAGCGCCAGCGACTTGAAGAAAAAGCGCGCGTACATCGCCAGCGATTCCGGGCGCAGCCAAGGCACGCGTCTGAGATTCAGGCGATGGATGGTATTGGGGTGGACGGCGTCGACCGCCTGCGCGCCCGGCACATCTGCGGTGACGATGTGGATCTCCTTGCCACCCAGGCGCTTGTACACCTCAGCCGCCCAGACGGCGGTGCCGCCCTTGGTGGGCAGGAAGAGTTCGGTGAGGACAAGCAGGCGGTTCATGGACGGGGGTTAGGCGAGGGAGGGGCAAGCGCAGCCGTCACCCCGGTGAACGCCGGGGTCCAGTTGAATAAAGGCGCTGGATTCCGGCATCCGCCGGAATGACAGTTGGGGGCATGAAGTCTCGGCTCATTCATGTATCAGCCCTTCAGCATCGACAACACTGTACGCAGGCTTTGCCAGCCCGGGCGTTCACAGAGTGTGGGCAGGACAGCGCTGACGGCTGCGAGGCGCTCGCCGCGCTTGTTCAATGCGCAGCCCAGGTTATAGCGGGCGCTGGCCATCCTCTCCGCCACGCCGGCCCGAACGGAAGCGGGAAAATTTTCTGCCAGCCGCGCCAGGTCGGTCAGCGTACGCACGTTTTCGCGCTGCGCCGCCACCGGGTCGCGCCGGGTGGCGCTGCCGCCGTGAATCACGTAGACACCAAGACTCTGGCACACCACGCCGATGCGGCGACTGCCCGCCACCAGCCGGGCGAGGAAGTGCACGTCCTCGCACACCTTGAAACCGGTGGGGTAACCGCCCAGTTCGACGAAGCGCGCGCGCGGCACCGACAGCGTGTGGGTGTCGCCGAAATGGTCGGCGACGAAGGCTGCGATTTCGGCGGGCGTTTCGACCACCACCCGCGCCGCGCCCGCTGCCTTCTGCAACATCATGCGGCCCGATTCATGCTGCGCCATCGAGGTGCCGAGCAATGTTCCGGCATCGTCGCGGTATTCGTAGTCGCCGGTCAGGCAATCCAGCGGCGCGCCCTCGGCGATCCATTCGGCATGCAGCCGGATGCGGTCGGGCGCATACCAGTCGTCGGCATCCAGAAACGCCAGCCAGTCGCCGCTGGCCGCGGCCGCGCCGGCATTGCGCGCCACCGAGACGCCGCTGTTCTTTTGCTGGATAAGGCGAACGGCCTCCCCGAATCCAGCCGCGACTTCGGCGGTGGCATCGGTCGAACCGTCATCGACGACGAGGATTTCGTGCGCCGGCCAGCTTTGCGCGCGCACCGACTCGATCGCGCGTGCCAGCGTGGCGGCGGCGTTGAAGGCGGGAATGACGACCGAGAAGCGCGGGTTCATGCGCGCGCCCCCAGCAGGGCCAGCGGCAGCGCCAAGCCACTGAGCTGTGCGATCCGGCGAAAGCGCGGGATCTCGTCCAGCCGCGCGTGCCAGGCGGAAAGCCGCAGTTTGAGACGGTTTTCGATCCAGTCCGGGTCGCGCTGCCGCATCACGCGCGCAAGTTCGAGCGGCGTGACAAAGCGCAGGTCGGGACGGCTGGCGAGCGCATCGCGCAGGCCGGTTTCGAGCGTGGCCAGGCTGGCGTCCGGCGCCTGCAGGAAATTGAAGCGGTGGGTTTCGGCCAGGCAGGCGCGGCCCTGCCGGGTGCGGGTGATCAGCCCGTCGAGCAGGCGCTGCGGTGCATGCCCTAGCGCGGGTTCGAAATAGACATCGCGCACCAAGTAGGTTTGCCCGGCGAGTGAACGCTCACCTGTCAGCAGGGTGGCATCGACGCAGCCGGGCTGGCCGGTGGCTGTGCGGCAGGTGTCGCGGCGACCGGGCGTGATGACGGTCTCGACCCCAACCTGTGCCCAGGCGGCTTCGACCGCCTCGGTCCAGACGAAGGTGGTGGCGACGGCCACCTGCGGCGCGCTGCCGAACAGGGTTTGATAGGTGTTCGCTTCGGCGGCGACAGCCTGCCGGATCGCATCCGCCGGCAGCGCGCGCGAAGGCAGCACAGACGCATCGACCCAGCGGCTTTGCAGCGGCGAGGGCAGGCCTTCGGTCGTGGCGGGTGCGGGCGCGGTGAGCCAGTCGCGCACGGCGCTGTCGCGCTGCGCCGCATTCATCAGCGCCAGCGGCCAGTAGTGGCATTGGCCATGCAGCTGCGGCGCGAACACGCCGGCGGCGATGCCCGACTGCATGGCGGCGCGCACGCCGTCGAAACGGGCATCGGTCAGCGGCAGCGCATGGTATTCGCTGCAACCCGACGCGGCGATGCGCGGGCCGTCGGGGATTTCCAGGATCACGCCCAAGGTCATGACCGCCGGCCGCCCACTGCAGTCTCGGATGCCTTCAAGCACGGCGGACAGGCGGGCCAATGCCTCGGCCTGCGCCAAGGGACCCGCACCCCAGTCATCGCTTTCGATGACCAGCACCGGATGGCGCAGCACCGGCTCGCGCCAGCGGGCCGCGAGCGGAGCGGAGAAGGAGAGCAGAATAGTCGCCCATAGCAGAAGAATGGCGGCCAGGGCGAGGACTGGCATCGTCACCGCGCAGCCTCCTTCATCACGTCATCCCGGCGGACGCCGGGAGCCAGTTCAGTAAAGGCGCTGGATTCCGGTATTCGCCGGAATGACGAGATAGGGGGCTGTAATACACTCATCAATACCCCATCCGGGCGGCGACGTCCGCCACCTGCGGCAGCACGCGCTCGATCTTCTCGCGGTTGCGGCCGTCCTTCCATTTGTCGAGGCGGATTTCGGAGAAGGCGTTGTAGGGAATGTCGAGCACATCGGCGCAATGTGCCTGCAGGCGGGTGTCGAAGTCGAGGCCGCAGCCTTCGAATATCCGGCGGAAGGTGGCTACCGGGTCACGCAGAAAATCTTCGTAAAAAACCTCGACCCATTGCCCTGCGGGAATATGCGCCTTCGCATCGAGGATGGCCTGGTTGATCGCCTTGTACTGGAAGGCGGCGACGTCTTCGACCGGTGCATTCAGATAATTGCGCCAGCCGTCGGCCAGGAAGAAGCACCACTGGGCCAACGTGCCGCTTTCCACCGCCACCTGGGCCGGCAGGTCGTTCGACCAGGTGGCGAATTCGTCGGGCTTACGCCAGCCCTCGATCAGCGAATTGAGGTTGTCGCCGGGGCTGCGCTTGACGAAGACGAAGACGGCGTCGGGAAACAGCGCCTGCAGGTAGGGCACGCACAGCCCGTTCTGGTTGTTCTTGTCGACCCAGCGATGCCGGCCGGTCCCGCTGTAGAAATAGCGGCTGACGGTGTCACGGTCGGCCGCGCTGGCGTCGCCCGCATCCAGCGCATGCGTGTCCCAGTGCTTGTCGGACAGGGGATGCAACGCCGTCCAGTAATCGTGGGTTTCACGCTGCAGGGTGCCGAGCTCGCGCGACTCGGACAGGGTCTTGTAGACCAGCGTGGTGCCGGCACGGGAGCAGCCGACGACGATGACGGGACGCTGCGCGGGCGGCCGCGAGAGCGACCAGCGCACGCTGCGTGCGCCGCGCTGCAGGCGGCGTGCATGCCAGGCAAGGGTCTTGCCGACTTTGGTGAGGAATGCGTTCAACGGGCTGGGCTTTCTGACTTTATGCCGGTCCTGACGAACATACAGGATTCGTGCCAAGGGGCAGGCTCGTTTATATTGGCGGACATTATCCCGCATCACACCGACACAACACACCATGGATGGCATTTTTGGCTGGCTGGGCGACCACGGCGCGCATCAGGAACTGATCCGGCATATGGGCGACGCGGCCCGTCTCTCGCAGGAAAGCACCCCGCACACGCACAGCACCCCGCAGCTGGGCGTGGCGGCCGCTTCGCGCTTCGGCAAGGCGGCCATTCATGTGGAAAACGGGCTGGCCGTCGCGCTGAACGGGCGCCCGCACTTTCTTGACGACGACCTGTCCGCACTCGCGCAGCAGCAGAATCCGGCCGCGGCGGCGGCGCACGGCTGGCTGCGTCATGGCGAAAAACTGCCGGCGCGGATGCACGGCACCTTCGCCCTCGTCGTGCTGGAGCCGCAGAAAAAAGCCGCCTTCCTGGCGCTCGACCGCGTCGGCGCCGAACGCCTGTGCTTCGCCCGGCACGGCGGCCACCTGGCATTCGGCAGCAGCGCGCAAAGCGTGGCGTCCCACCCCGCCGTGGGCCATGTCATCGATCCGCAGGCGATTTACGACTACCTCTATTTCCACACCATTCCGGCGCCGCGCAGCCTCTACCAGGGCGTGAAGAAGCTGCTGCCGGGCCAGTATGCCGTGTTGCGCAACGGCCGCCTCGACACCGGCTTTTACTGGCAGGCCGACTACAGTCCGGTGGACGCCGGCTTTGCGCGCCACCGCGCCGACTTCCGCGACACCCTGACGCAGGCGGTGCGCGACGCCGACGCACCGGCCACCGCGGCGTTTCTTTCCGGCGGCACCGACAGCTCGACCGTCGTCGGCGCCCTCACCGCCGCGCGCGGCGCGCCGGTCGACACCTTTTCGATCGGCTTCGACGCCGCCGGCTTCGACGAGATGGAATACGCACGCTGCGCCGTCGAGCGCTACGGCTGCAACAGCCACGAGTACTACCTGAAGCCGGCCGACATCGTGACGGCGATTCCCCTCATCGCGCGCGAATACGACGAACCGTTCGGCAATGCGTCGGCGGTACCGACCTATTTCTGCGCCAAAACCGCAAGTGAAGCCGGATTCGAAAACATGTTTGCCGGTGACGGCGGCGACGAGATCTTCGGCGGCAACGTGCGTTACGCCAAGCAGGGCCTGTTCGAGGTGTACGGCCGCCTGCCCGTCCCGCTGCGCCGCGGCCTGATCGAGCCGATCGCAAACATGCCAGGCCTTTCGGACAGGTTTCCGCTGTCCAAGCTGAAAAGCTATGTCGCCCAGGCTCGGGTCGGGCTGCCGCTGCGGCTGGAAAGCTACAACTTCCTGCACCGCACGCCGCTCGACCAGATTTTTTCTGCGGATTTCATCAGGGCAGTCGACCCCGCGACGACCGATGCCGCGTTGACCGAGGTGTATCAGCGCACTGCGTCGGACCACTACATCAACCGCATGATGCACCTGGACCTGAAGTTCACGCTGGCCGACAACGACCTGCGCAAGGTGGGCACGATGACCGAGGCGGCCGGAATCGAAGTGCATTACCCGCTGCTCGACGACCGCATGGTGGCCTTTGCCAACCATCTGCCGGTCGACTACAAGGTGCGCGGGCAGAAGCTGCGCTGGTTCTTCAAGGAAGCGCTCACCGACCTGCTGCCGGAAAAGATCATCAACAAGAGCAAGCACGGCTTCGGTCTGCCGTTCGGGGTGTGGAGCAACGAATATGCCCCGCTCGGCGACCTCGTCGGCGACAGCCTGTCGGACGTCAAAAAGCGGGGCTGGATCCAGCCGGCCTATCTCGACCACATGCTCGCCATGCAGCGCGGTCCGCATGCCAGCTACTACGGGGTGATGATCTGGGTGGTGGTGATGCTGGAGCAATGGATGGCGGCAAACAAGCACTAAAGGGCTTGGCGGCCCAACCCATCGCGGCACCTTGATGCCCTCCGGGTAGTGTGCCGGTGGCGTTGAAATCACGCCACCGGCACGAAAATCGGGGTGGTGGTGCCCCGCCTATATGTTCATGCGCCCCCCGACCCCCTCATGGTCGAACCGGCTGGACGGATGCAAGGGCACGCCGCTTCTCACCGGGATCAGGACAGGCGCAGTTTTGCCCAGCACACCTGAAAACTTGGCGGTCAGGACGAGAATTATCATCAGGTGATAGGGCAGGTCAAAGTAGGCCATTCCAAGGAACGTACCGCCTGCGGCATAGCCAATCAGGCTCACCTGGATCATGGACGCCAGATCGGATGCCCATTTGTTTTCAGGATCCTTTTTACATCGATTGATGACCTGCTGGGCGCGAATCCACGCCAGCAGACCGAGCAACATGAACAGGCCGAAGCCGATAAATCCCTGCTCGCCCATGATCTCGAAGTAAATACTGTGCACGTCACGCGTATTGAACGGGTTGGGCGCATATTCCCGGAAAACGGGCGGCCGCCACATCTCAAAGCCGCCGCCGGTCACGCGGTCCTTGGCCACGTTGTACGCCGTATGCCAGGCGTTGATCCGGCCTTGTGCCGACTGGTCTTCCTCATAGGTTTGAATGGTATTCATGCGGTCGTACCACTCCTGGGGCATGACCATGGCGATGATGCCGACCGCCATGGCCATATAGATGCCGGTAACGATTTTGTTGCGGCTTTTGAGCCACAGGAAAACGCCCATCGCCACAATGGCCACAAGCCCCCCGCGCGACTGGCTACCCACGACGGCGACGCCGGTCAACACCATGGCACTTGCAAGTCCAATCCTGACCCACTTTTTAACTTCCTGAAGGTGCAAATAGCGGATGAGCGGGATCGCCATCACCATTGCCAGCGCCAGTTCATTGTTGCCGCCAATGAAGGTTTCAGCCGGACCCTGCACCCGGTAAGCACCGCCATTGACGATGGTGAAAATTCCGCCCTTGACGCCGTAAAACCCGAATGACACGGCGATCACCCAGATCAGCCAATGCAGCTTGTGGCGGTCGTTGATGATCAGCGCGGTGAGAAAAATCATCAGCTGGATCTTCCATACCTTGTCCCACTGGAACCAGGCGGAATCAGGATAAAACGCAAAGAACGTGGTGAACAGCATCCAGCCTATGAAGATCAGCAGCAGGACCGTCTCGCGCGACCAGACCATTTCCTTTTTCTCTGTCGAGAACATGAAAGCCGTGATGGTGACGAGGCCGACAACCATGGCGAAAGGGAAATCGTAGGCAAAACCCCATGCCAGCCGGTGCGGATTCATGTAGCCCAGCCACGACCACAGCAAAATGCCCAGCCAGGGCCGTTTGAATACAAACGGCAGCAGGCTGAAAATTACGCCGGTAACGAAAAGGTCTCTCATGGCTTCCGCTCCCTCACCGTTTCAGGACTGAACCAACGGACGCGTCGAGGCAAGGCCACGCCAGCCAGCATCCCGGATGCCAGGCGCGCGGCCAGCGATTGTTCGTGACGCAGACCACGGTCCTTGACCTGATACAGACGGCCCTTGCCGCTCTGCGTCATGCCGAGCTGTTCGCCTTGTGCCAGTTTTGCCACGGCTTCGGCGTAGACCTCCGAGCTGTCCTGCACCGCGCGCCAGAACAGCACCAGTTCACTGTCGCCCTCCCGCACTTCCGGGCTGACATGGGCGATCAGGCGGCCGGTGTCGATGCCGGCGTCGATGTAATGCAGGGTGCAACCGATCTTTTCCGGTTCGCCATTGTAGAGCGCCCAGAAGGTGCAGTCTGCACCGCGGTATTCGGGCGACAGGCCGCCGTGCAGGTTGACGATGCCGAGACGGCCTTCTTTGAGCAGGTCGCCACGGATCAGCGAGGTGCCGAACACGCAGATCAGGTCGGGTTTCAATTCACGCGCCAGCTTGACCACCTCGGGGTGGTTGATGTGGGGAACTTCGCGCACCAGTTCGGGACGGTCGAGCCGAGGTTTGCCCTGCGGAAAAAAGAATTTCGCCTCGGGGTTGCCGGTGTAGCGGCGACGATCGCGCAGCCAGCGCCAGACCTTGCGGAACAGACTGTCGGGGCGCAGCTTCTTGAGGGTTTTTATCAGGCTCCACTCGCCGCCGGTTTCCTGCACGATGGCGAGTGCTTCGCCAGCGCGGCACAAGGCATTGGCCACATGCAGATGGCGGGCGCTGCGCCCGCACAGGATCATGATCCGCAGCCGGCTCATCGCGCCAGCCCCCGGGCCGCAGCCGGGACGGTGGGCACGGCGATATTGGCCATATCCATGATCAGCGCGTCTGCGAAGAACTTGGCTGCCCAGTTGGGAAATTCGAAGCGTGAATACGCGCCCCAGATCGGCGCCGACCCGGGAATCGCCCCGCGCACGATGGCGTCGTCTTCTTCCAGTCGCTGGGTGCGCTTGACATAGGCAATCGCGCGTCCGGCCGCATCGCGGTAAGCCTGATCACCGGTGATCTGTGCCAGGCGCAGCCAGCACAGCGCCATTTGCGCGACGCCGGTGACGCAGGCGTAGCTTGCGGTCGGCGCCCAACCGTCATCGTAGGTGCCGGCCAGCCAGCCGTCACTGCGCTGTTTTTCCATCAGGCCGCGGGCGGCCAGTTCTGCCGCGTCGAGATAACGCGCCTCGCCCAGCAGCACCGCCACTTCGATGAAGCCGCGAATGGCATAGGCAATGGTGTGAGTGAAGGGATCCTTGTCCGGCACGAAGGCATTGGTGGCAAACCAGCCGCTCGGCGTCTGCTGGCTCAGCGCCCAGTCGAGGTTGCGACGCGTCGCCGCAATGAATTCAGGTTCGTTCGCCACCACACCCATGGCCGCCAGCGCCCAGATCGCACGTGTGTTGTAAACGTGCGGTACGCCATGGTGCTCGAATTTTCGGTAGCAGCCGTCCGAATCCTGCTGCGCCACCAGCCAGTGACCGGCGCGCACACCGGCTTCCAGGCAGTCCTGCCGTCCGAGCGCCGTATAACCTGCCACCAGACCGTGCATGATCTGGCCCTGGTTGAAAATGACCGGGTGGCTGCCGGCCTCGCCGAAATGTCCGGGAAAGGCACCCTCTGCCGTTTGCAGCGAAAGCTCCCAGTCGATCATCTTGTGGGCGCGATCGATCAGTTCCGGGCGGTCGAGCGGCTCCGCTGCGGCGAGGAAAGTCTCGATGATGTAGCCCGTGGTCTCCGGATAACTGGGCAGCCAGCCATCCTCGAAGCTCCAGCCGGCAGCGACGCCGCCCCGGTCGGTTTTATGTTTGCGCACATCCTGCGCACGGCACAGCCAGTCGATGGCGCCGCGCAAATGGGTCCGATGATCGTGTTCGGGTTGCCGGGCTGTGCCGGCGAAGTCCTGCACCACCAGGCGCAGGTGGCGCGCTTGCCATGGCTTGTAGCGCAGGGGGAGTTGCAAGAGCGATAACGGTTTCATAGTACGGTTCGAGTCATTTCAGTTAGGCCACAGCCTGCTTCAGGGCACCGGCCAGCGGCACGTGGCTCACCACATAGCGGTGCTTGCCGGAGGCCTCGGGGGGGATTTCGTCCAGCATGCGCACCTCCACGTGCAGCGCATCGCCGAGGCGGGCACGCAGTCCCGCCACCACGGCCGCGTGGGCGGCTTCGTTCCATCCTGCGTTCGGCACGATCTGCACCTCCATGCGGTCGAGCGCATGCTGGATGCATTTGAATTGTGCAATCCCCGGCACCGCACGCAGCACATAGATCACCGCCAGTGCATGCATCACCCGGCCATCGGCGGCGACAACGAAGTCGGTCTGCCGCCCCGTCACCTCGGCGATCACGTGCAGTCCCTGTCCGCCTGCAGCCGGCTCTGCGGACACGCGCAGCACATCACCCGTCCGATAACGGATGAAGGGCTGGGCCGCTGAAGTCAGGCCGGTGATCACGGCCTCGCCCGCCTCACCCGGTGCCACCGGCTGGCCGGCCGCGTCGAGCACCTCGACGATATGGCTCTCGCTCATCAGCAGCATCTGCCCGCCCGGCGCCTCGTGGGCGGTGAAACCGATGTCGCGGCTGCCGAATTCGTTCGCCACCGGTGCGCCGAATACGCGGGCGATCAGCTCACGCTGATGCGGATACAGCGGTTCACCGGTGGTGCACACCACACGCAACCGCGGCAAATGCAGCGTGCGCTGTCTGGCCTCGGCATACGCCGCCAGCAGCGCGACACTCGATGCATAGCCGTACACGCACCTGGGCTGCCAGGCCTGCAACGCGTCGAGATACGCATCCATGCGCTCGGGGGACATGGCGAAGGCGTTCAGCACCAGCTGGTTGACCAGCCGGTCACGCAGGGTCTTGATGCGGTCGGTCTTGTTGAGTTCGACCGGCGCGCCCCACAGATAGGCCTCGCGCTCGCCCGGCTGCACGCCCCACCAGCGGCGGGCACGCATGCGCCCGGCGGCATCCGAAGCCTGGCGCGTACGGCCGAAGTAGAAAATCAGCGGCTCGCCGCTGGAGCCGCCCGTGGTGTACTTGAATACGCCACCCGGCGCTGCGCGCCAGACCAGTTGGTCGACGTTCTCGCGGGCGTCGCGCTTGTTCATCGTCGGCAAACGGGCCAGATCGGCAAGCGTCACCCCGCCAGCCTTGACGGCTTCATCCAGCCCGGCCGCACGCAGACGGTCGGCATGCCATGGGCTGTGGGCGAGCGCACCGTGCAGCAAGCCGTTGAGGCGACGGGTTTGATAATCCTGCATCGCATCGCGCGACAGCCATTGGGTGCGCTCGAGCTCGGCCAGCATCGCGAAGGTGGGGCGGCGCATTGCGGCTTCCTGCGCACGATAAACACTGCGGGCGAACCAGGCGGGGACGCTCATTTGACCGCCAGCTCCGGTTGGCTCGCGGAGGATTGCATGATGTTGTCGAACGCCCGCAGCAGTTGCGCCACCCGCTTGTCCCACTGGTTGTCACGGGCGTATTCGAGAATTGCATTACGGTCCCAGTCCTTGTCGAGTGCTGCATCCAGCGCTTGCTGCAGCGCAGCGCTGTCGCCGAACGGCACGATGCTGCCAAGCTCGGCGCGGCAGACCACTTCGGCATTGCCGCCGACATCGGTGGTCACGACCGGCAGACCGCAGGCCATGGCTTCGAGGAAGACATTGGCCCAGCCTTCGTTGCCGGTGGCGAGCACAAACACATCGGCTGCCGACAGCGGCCATTTGAGTTCGTCCGGCGGCAAGGCGCCGAGAAAATGCACGCGATCAGCCAGACCCAACCGCGCAGCCTGGGCGGTGAGTTCGGCACGGTTATCCCCTTCCGGGCTGGCGCCGCCGACGATGAGGTAATGCAAGCCGGGGTGGCGCTCAAGCAAGGCCGGCATGAGGTCAATGACGCGGTGCATGCCCTTGCGCTCGACCAACGCTCCGACCGAGACCATCACCAAGGCATCCCGCGGCAGGCCGTATTTTTGCCGCGCGGCGTGGCGGTCAACCGGCTGGAAGCGTGCGATGTCAATGCCGTTGCCGACGACTTCGGTGTTGGCCTCGGCCGCGCCCAGCTCGATCGCCAGCCGGCGCAGCGAATCAGACACGGAGAACACCCGGTCGGCCGCCTTCAGCGTGCGCGACAGTCGTGGGTGCAACTCAGGATTGCGGCTGTGCGGCACTTCGGTGCCGCGCAGGGTGACGGTCACCGGCAGCTTGAACCAGCGCCCCAGCCGGGTGGCGGCCTCGCCATCAGGGTAGGCAAAGTGGGCGTCGATCAGGCGCGCGCCCTGCCGCTTGAGCGTGCGCATCAGGCCGACGCTTGCCAGCGCCATTGACCAGCCGTCGAGCCGGCGCAGCAGGCCGGGCAGCGCAAGATAGCGCGGATGGTAGACGCGGATGCCCTGCTGGATTTCCAGCGCGGGCGCCTGCGGGCGGTAACCGGGGCGCAACAGGCGGATCAGTCCCTGGCCGGGAAACCACGGCTGCGGCGAAATCACCGCGAGCGGACGATGGCGGGCAACGCGAAACATGCGCTCGCGGATGAACAGGCCGGCACCGGGGCGCACCGCGCTGGGAAACAGCGCGCTGAACACGACCAGGTCAATGCGGTCCGGATCGACCTGCGCCTCAGCCAAGCGCGACCTCCCCGACCGGTTTAAGCAGGCCGCCGTACACGCCGCGGTAGCGCGCCACGCTGGCAGCCCAGTTGCGCTCGGTTTCGACGAACTGGCGGCCGTTTCGCTTCATGCTGTCCCAGCCCTGCTCGTACTTCAGCAATCCCACCACCTTGCTGGCAAGATCACCCGCATTGCCGGCATGGAACAGCACGCCGGTCTTGCCGTCCTGTATCAGTTCCTTGTGGCCGCCGACGTCGGAGGCCACCATCAGCCGGCCCTGCGCCATCGCCTCCAGCGGCTTCAGCGGGGTGACCAGTTCGGTCAGCCGCATCCGGTGGCGCGGGTAGACCAGCACATCGACCAGGTCGTAATAACGGTTGACCTCGGCATGCGGCACACGCCCGGTGAACACCACGCGATCCATCAGGTCGAGCGCCATCACCTGCTGCTTCAGCGCGGCATCCTGCGGTCCGCCGCCGACCAGCAGCACCTTCAGATCGGGCATCTGCTTGAGAATGGCGGGCAAGGCAGCGATCAGCAGATCGAGGCCTTCGTAGGCATAGAACGAGCCGATGAAGCCGAGCACGCGGCTGTTGCCCAAGCCGAGCTTCATTTTCAGTTCGGGGTCGGGCTTGCCGCCCATTTCGAATTTCTCGACATCAACGGCGTTGGGGATGACGGTGATCTTGTTCGCCGGAATGCCGCGCTCGGCCAGATCGCGGCGCAGCCCTTCGCAGATGACGGTGACGGCGTCGGCGTTTTTCACTGCCCAGGTTTCCAGCGCGCGGGTGAGTTTGTAGCGCAGGCTGCCTTCCTTCGTGCTGCCGTGGTCGACCGCCGCGTCTTCCCAGAAGGCGCGAATTTCATAGACCACCGGGATGCCGAGCGTGCGGCCGACACGTATCGCCGGCACCGCGTCGAGTACAGGCGAATGGGCGTGGATGACGTCCGGTTTCAGTTCCCTGGCCAGCTCCAGCAGGCGTTTTTCGATTGCGCCCATCACCGCGAAGGGGTCGCCGCCGGGCAGCTTGGCGAGCAGTCCGGTCGGCGTGGGTGTGCGATAGAAATGCAGGCCGTCGGCGTCTTCTTCCGCCACCGTGCAGTTGATCTGCTTGGGGCCGGACAGGTGATAAGTCTCCCAGCCCAGTTTGCGCTGGTTGCGCAGGATGGCGGCACTGCGGAAGGTGTAGCCGGAATGCAACGGCAGTGTGTGGTCGAAGACGTGGAGGATTTTCATGGGGTGCGGGTTTGTTTTGTGCCGTCATTGCGCGCAGCGCGAAGCCATCCATAAGGTGCGCTCGCAATGACGGACATGGGAGTTGTGCTCATGCGGCCTGTTGTTCCGATTCGTCCATCCCCAGCACCTGCCCCAGGAAGGCGTCGAACATCAGCACCGTCCACAGGATCACCGAATAGTCGCGACGGCCGGACTGGTGCGCCTCGACCACGTCGCGCAGGAAGGCCTGGTTGAACATGCCGGTGGACGCCAGCCGTTCGCCGAGCACCACGCTGCGGATGATGGCAGCGAGCGGACCGCGGAACCATGCGGCAAGCGGCACCGAGAAGCCCATTTTCTTGCGGTACAGCACGTCGTTCGGCAGATAGGGTTCCATCGCTTTTTTCAGCAGGTACTTGCCTTCGCTGCCGCGCAGCTTGAAGTCGACCGGCAGGCCGGATACCCAGCCCATCAGTTCGTGGTCGAGCAGCGGCTCGCGCACTTCGAGCGCGTGCGCCATGCTGGCGCGGTCGACCTTGGTGAGGATGTCACCGACCAGATAGGTTTTCATGTCGAGGTACTGCACCAGCGAAAGCGGGTCGTCGGTGGGCGAGACGGCGGCGTGGCGGCGCAGCACTTCCACCGCCTGGTAGCCCTGCAGTTCACGCTTGAACGCGGGCGAAAACAGCAGCTGACGCTGCGCGTCGGACAGCAGCGAGACACCATGGAAATAGCCCTCGACGGTATCGCGCGCCAGCGCCTCGAAAGTGGTCTTGGCACGGAACACTTTCGGTGCCCAGTCAGCCTTGGGGTAGAGCTTGCCGAGCGTGCCGAACAGCGGTCGCCTCAGCGCCAGCGGCATCACCGCGCGCATGCGCTCCTCGTAGCGGAACCAGCGGTAACGCCGGTAACCGGCGAAGTGCTCGTCGCCGCCGTCGCCGGAGAGCGCGACTTTCACATGCTTGCGCGCCAGTTCGCAGACGCGGTAGGTCGGCAGCGCTGACGAATCGGCATAGGGCTCGTCGTACACCTGGGCGAGCTGGCCGACCAGGCTGAAGTCGTTGGCGGCGACGGTCTCGACGTGATGATCGGTCTTGTAGCGGTCGGCCACCTGCTGCGCAAACTGGATTTCGTTGAAGGCGGGATCGTCGAAGCCGATCGAACAGGTGTTGACCGGCGTGGCCGACTGCGTGGCCATCATCGCCACCACTGCGCTGGAATCGACGCCGCCGGACAGGAAAGCGCCCAGCGGCACGTCGGCGATCATGCGCAGGCGCACCGATTCCTTCATGCGCTCAACCAGCTCGTCCAGCGCGGCCGCTTCGTCCGTCACCTTTACTGGAGTGAATGGCATGTCCCAGTACTGCTTCGGCAGCGCGCGCGCCGCGCCGCGCTTGAGCGTGAGGGTGAAACCGGGCGGCAGCTTGCAGGCGTTCCTGAAAATGGTGCGCGGCTCGGGCACGTAGCCGTAGGCAAAGTATTCCTCGACCGCGAGCGGGTCGATGTTCCGCGTCATACAGGGATGCACCATCAGCGATTTCAGTTCGGAGCCGAAAATGAACTCACCGGTGTCGAGAAAGGCGTAGTACAGCGGCTTGACGCCGAAGCGGTCGCGCGCGACGAACAGCGTTCCTTGGGTGCGGTCCCACAATGCGAACGCAAACATGCCGCGAAAGCGCTGCACGCAGGCCTCGCCCCAGGCCTCCCAGGCGTGGACGATGACTTCGGTGTCGGAATGGGTACGGAAAGTGTGGCCGAGCGCTTCGAGTTCGGGCACCAGCTCCTGGAAATTGTAGATTTCGCCGTTGAACACGACGACGACCGAGCCGTCCTCGTTGAACAGCGGCTGCTGGCCGGTGGACAGGTCGATGATGGACAGGCGCCGGTGGCCGAGGCCCACGCCCGGCTCCAGATGCAGGCCGCCTTCGTCGGGGCCGCGATGGAACTGGGTTTCGTTCATGCGATGCAGCAGCTCGCGCGAGATTTCGTTGTCGCCGCTGGTATCGAAAATGCCGGTGATGCCACACATGGTGTTGTCCTGTTCCCTGTCGATTTATCGGGCGACCTGGCGGCGCTTCAGCGCCAGCGCTCCAGCGTCAGGTCATACACCGTGGCATAGGCCTCGGCCATGGCCGGGATGCTGAAGCGCTGCTCGGCCCACTGGCGTGCATTCGCCCCGTGCTCGGCAATACGCGCCGGCGCATCCAGATAACCCAGCAAGGCCTGTGCCAAGCCGGCCACGTCGCCCGGCGTCACCAGCATGCCGTTGACGCCATCCTCCACCAGCTCGAGGTTGCCGCCCACTGCGGTGGCAATCACCGGCAAACCGCTGGCCAATGCTTCCAGAATGGTATTGGAAATGCCCTCGTTTTTAGAGGGCAGCACGAACACATCGAGCGCCTGCATGATATCCGGGATGTCGTGACGCTCGCCCGGCAGCCAGGCCAGGTGCGCCAGCCCCGCGCCTTGCAGCAGCGCCAGGCAGGTGTCGCGCGCGGGGCCGTCGCCGACAATGGCCAGCCGGGCACGCTCGGCCCGCTCGGGCTGCTGGCGGATGAGCTGAATGAAGGCGGCGGTAAGCGTAGGGTAGTCCTTGACCTCGACCATGCGCCCGACCGATCCGAACACGATGCTGTCGGGATGTGCAAAGTCGGGGCGTCGCCCGCTGCGCGGATGAAACTTGACGCTGTCGACGCCGTTGTAGATCTGGTGAAGCTTGCGCGGTGGCACATGGATCACCAGGCGCAGCCAGGTTTCGAGGTCGCGGCTCACGCTGATGTAGTTCGACACGAACGGCCGCGCGGCGCGGCGCAGCAGGTTGTATTTCCAGTTGCGGCCGTATAGGTCGAACACGTCGCGGCCATGCTCGCCGTGCACGGTGTCGCGGATGCCGGCGGCGGCGGCGACGAACTGCGCCTCCAGCGCGGCGAGGTTGCGGGTATGCACCAGATCGGGCTTGAGCCGGCGCAGCAGCTTCCACAGGCGAATCGCCCAGCCGAGGCCGTGTCCCGGCGCGCGGTGCAGCGCATGGAAATCGACCCGCTGCGCGGTGATGCGGTGACGGAAATCGCTGAAGTCCGTCAGCGCCACCACGGTATGCCGGTAACGTTCCGGCGACAGGGTGTTGAACAGGTTGACCATGCCGTTCTCCATGCCGCCGGTATCAAATCGGTGCACGACATGCACGATGTGTGCAGGCGTCACGGTCCATCCACCCGATCGAGCGCGCCCGCGATCGCGGGCTCCATGTCGGCCGCAAAGCGCGCCAGCGTAGCGGCTGCCGCTTCGGGCTCGGTTTCATCGTAGGGGGTGGCGATCAGCACCGAAACGCCGTCGTCGCGTTTCAGCTGCACGCGATCGATCGCGAGAATCAGCTTGGCGACAGGATCGTTGACGGTGGCGCGTTGGCCGATCAGGTTCCACTGCCACACCAGCAGGCGCTGGCTGTTGCGGCCGCGCATCTTGGCCTGCCGCACCTGTCGTGTGTGACCGCCGATTTCAACGGTGGCGATGCGCTCGCCGACGTTCGACCAGTCGGGGTCCTTCTGCCGGATCATGAAATTCTGCGAATTGACGAGTTCGGCGCCTTGCCGCTGGGTGGCGTAGTAATTCAGTTCCAGCATCACCACACGGCCGGCCTGGCCGTAGGCCTGGCGCAACTGGCGGTCGGCACCGACCCAGTGCGGTACCCAGCCGGTAAAGGTATCGGCGGGCTGCCATCCGCCCTGAGCCTCGACCTGCAGTTCGGGCAGGGCCGGCAGCGGCCGCGCAGTGAGCCAGGCCGCATAGGCCGGCCACAGGCCGGCGACCACCAGCACACCAAGCGCCACCGGCAGCAGCGGCCGTGCGGGGCCCGCCGGCGCTGCTGCCCGCTGGGCGGCCACGGGTTCAGGCTGGTCGTCCTCGCGCCAGAAACTGCCGATCCAGAACAGCAGCAGCATGACCAGGCCAAAGAAGGCCCAGCCGTAGATGTAGTGGTCGACGCCGAGCGCGAGCTTCATGTCGGACAGGTGGGCGATCATCACGATCATGTAGGCGCGCCCGCTGTTGGCGAAGATCGGCACGATGACGGCGGCGATCGAAAACAGCAGGCGGCGTTTCCACGAGCGGTAGGTCAGGTAGGCGTACAGCACGCCGAGCGTAACCGAGGCAATCAGATAGCGCAGCCCGGAGCAACCCTCGACCACCGACCAGTCGCCGCTGGGAATGCTGAAGGAGAGGCCCTCGCGGTAGACCGGAATGCCGGTGGCCTGCAGCAGGGCCACCGTGAAGTCGGCGGTCACCCGCATCAGTGGCGTGATCAGGAATTCGCCCACCGGCACCGCGAAGAACAGGAACATCAGCGGGAAAAATGCCGCCCAGACGAAGGTCCGGCCGAGCAGCGTCCACACCGCCGCGATCAGCATGACGATGAACGCGTATTGCGCGACCACCTTGACGCTGCCGGCGTCGGCCAGCAGCCAGCCGGCACCGGCCGCCGCCAGCAGGATCAGACCAGCCAGGTCGGGGCGCGGCGCAATACGCGCGAGTTCATGACGTTGGCGCCAGATCAGCCAGGCGCTGATGGGGAAAATGAGGTAACCGTGGGTAAAGGTTTCCGAGCGCTCCCAGATTTCGACCATCGAGAAAAAAGTTGGCCAGAACAGGCCGAACAATGCCAGCAGCAATCCGGCCGTCAGCAGGCCCGGAACGCGCCACGAGGGATGGGGCGGCGTCGGCGTATCGGACAGGGTGCTCATGCGGGACAGGTCTCCAGGACGGGTTGGGCGGCGGATGCTGCGTCGAACAGGGAATCGATCGCAGCCAGATTGCGGGCCCAGTCGTAATTCGCCAGGATGCAGTCGCGCGCCGGCGCGGCGCTGGCCGGGGCCTGCAGGCAGTTCAACACCGCGCGCGCGAAATCGGCTTCGCCCTGCGCCAGCAGATAGTCGCGTCCGGCTTCGGCGCGGATGCCTTCGGCGGCTTGCGCGCTGGCAACGACCGGACGCGCCATTGCCATCGCTTCGAGCACCTTGTTCTGCACCCCGCGCGCAATGCGGAGCGGCGCCACGGCACAGACGGCGTGGGCGATCCAGGGCCGCACGTCGGGCACGCCACCGGTGACGACGACGCCGGGCTGGCGCGCCAGCGCGCGCACCGCCTCGCCGGGACGGCTGCCGACGATGGTGAACTGCGCCGCCGGCACCGCTTCGCGGATGGCGGGGAAAATGCGGTCGGCAAACCAGGTGACGGCGTCGATATTGGGCCAGTAGTCCATGGCACCGGTGAACACCACACCGCGGATATCATCCGCATACGGGTTCGGATAATCGCGCGCCGGCGAGAAATAGTCGGCGTCGACGCCGTTTTCGAACGCGCCGATCTTGTGGCGCGCCTGCGGTGCGCGCTGCTGCAACAGCGCCGCCTCGTCGTTCGACACCAGCAGGGTGGCATCGAGATCCTGCGCCATCCGGGCTTCCCACGCGGCCAGCTTGCGGCCTTCGCGTGCATACACCCAGGACAGCGGCCAGCGCTGCGTCGGCGCGTACTGCGTCCATTTGTCGGAATCGACGTCGACCATGTCGAGCACGCGGCGTTCGAGCGTGGCCGGCATGAACTGCGCCATCGCCGAGGAAAAGGCCAGCCCACGCGACACCGTGCCGGCGGCGGCCAGCCCAGCGGCCCAGCGCGCGAGTTCACGGTTGCGGTAATACGGCAGCGTCAGCGCCTCGCCGGTCACGAGGCCCACCAGGCTCGCCAGCCGGGCGCGGCGCGGATGCAGCGGCAACAGCCTGATCGACTTGCAATACGGTTTCAGCGCGTCGCGGAACTGCCAGTCGTCGGGATCGTCGACGAAAGCGCCCAGGTGGATGTCATAACGCGCGGCGAGGTGCCGCAGCAGGTGAAACGAGCGGATCTTGTCGCCCTTGTTCGGCGGAAACGGGATGCGGTGCGCGAGGAACAGCAGGCCTTCACTCACGCCTTACCCCAGGTTCTTCACGATATGCGGCCCGATGACGTTGGCAATCGCCAGCGGCATTTTCTTCCAGGCCTGGATGAACAGACGGTATTTCGGGTTGAGCGGGTTGATGTCGGGCACGCCGCTGTCCGCCACCAGAAAATATTCGTAATACAGCGGCGTCGGCTCGAAGCCCCAGTTCTTCTTGAAATCGAACGAGCCGGTGCCGCGTTTGCTGCGGCCGAAGTCGAACACCTTGAGGCCGCGTTCGCAGGCGCGCCGCATCAGATCCCAGTACATGAAGTCGTTGCCGGCCACTGCACGCGCGGCGTCGACGCCACCGCCGTAATACGGCAGCACCTCATCGCGGAAGTAGAACGACATCACGCTGGAAATCACCTTGCCGTCCAGCGTGATCGTCAGCACTTCGCAGTCGTCGCCAAATTCATCCTTCAGCAGACGAAAAAAATTGCGCGAGAACACCGGCGTGCCGAGGCGGTGCACGCTCGCCGAATAGGCCGCGAAAAAACGCATGGTGTCGACATCGATCTCGCCGGTGAGGCCGGCCTTGATGCCCTTCCTGACCATCGCGCGCTGCTTGCGCGGGATGGCATTCATGTTGGCTTCGACCTCGGGTTCGATGGCCTTCCTGAACGTGACGTAGAGGTCCTTGGTCGGCCAGTGCGCGTGTTGTGCGATCTGGTTGCGGTATTCGAGCGCACCGACGCCCAGTCGGGTGGCGAGCGCCTGCGCCGCCGCGTCGAGCGCGCGATACGCAGCGTCGTGGTCGGCAAGGATGCCGCCGTAGGCGCAGAACGGCAGCGAACCCAGACTGTGACCGAACAGGCGGCTTTTGATTTCGGCCAGCGGCAGCACGCCCACCACGTCGCCGCCGCGCTCGGCCAGCAGAAAATGCGTGCGGTGGCCAAACGCATCCTCGATCACCCGCTTCCAGCCGACGCGGTGAAAGAAGCTGGCGTCCGGGTGCGCATTCACATAGGCATCCCAGCGCGCGAGGTCGGCTGCATCAAGGAGGCGGACCGTGACTTCAGCCGCAACGGCATTGGGCACGGCAAGAGATTCGGCCTGCATGTTCACCGTTCCGGAAGGAATACGCGGTCGACACGATCCCATTCAAAATCGTTCAGCAATTGCCGCATTCTGCCGGGCATGCGTTGCAGATTGACGTAATGACGGAAACGCGTCCGGGCGGAAATGCCGTGCTGGCGCGGCTGCCCGGCATCGAGCTCCCAGGGATGGAAGTAGAACATGCACGGCGCCTGATCCTGCGCGTTGACGCGGCGCAGCATCCAGCGCGACATCTGGTAGGGCAGCAGGCGGAACCAGCCGCCGCCCGCTGCGGGCAGGTTGCGGCCAAACAGCGGCACCGTGGTCGGCGGCAGTTCCAGAATGCCGGCCTCGCCATTGGGGCGGTGCGGAAAGCGCGGTGCGTCGGGCATGCCGTAGTGGTCGTGCTTGACCGGATAGATGCTGGAGCTGTAGACGTAGCCCGCATTCTGCAGTTCTTCGACCGCCCACCAGTTGGCGCGGTTGATGGAGAAGCTCGGTGCGCGATAGCCACGCACGGCGACGCCGCCGAGGTCTTCGAGCAGGGTCTTGGCGCGGGTGATGTCGTCACGGAATTCGGCCGGCGTGAGGTCGCTCGCGCGTTGGTGGCCATAACCATGGCTGGCAAGTTCATGGCCGTTGTCGACGATGCGGCGTACCACCTGCGGATAGCGCTCTGCGATCCAGCCCAGCGTGAAGAAGGTGGCCTTGGCATGCGTCTCATCCAGCAGACCCAGGATCACCTCGACGTTGCGCTCGACCCGGCACGGCAGGCTGTCCCAGTCCTCGCGCCGGATGTGCGGGGCAAACGCCGAGACCTGGAAGTAGTCCTCGACGTCGATCGACATCGCATTCTTCATCCGCGGCTTTTTCAGTAGGGCGCTCTCCATCACGCGGCACGCCTCCCCTTGTGTCCCGGCAGCCAGCCCTTCAGCGTGTGCGCAATGCGCATGGCCGCGCGGCCATCCCAGAATTCGGGAATACGCCCGGCCTTGCCGCCGCCCGCCATCACTTCGTTGAACGCCGCCCGGATGGCATCGGGGTCGGGGCCGACCAGGGTGTTGGTGCCTTCGGCAATCGTGATGGGGCGTTCGGTGTTCTCGCGCAGCGTCAGACAGGGCACGCCGAGCGCGGTGGTTTCTTCCTGGATGCCGCCCGAATCGGTGAGCACCAGCCTGGCGTCGCGCATCAGGCCGAGCATTTCCAGATAGCCCACCGGCGGCAGGATATGCAGGCCGTCGAGCTTGGCGGTGAAGCCGAATTTTTCGATATTGCCGCGCGTGCGCGGATGCAGCGGCATCACCACCGGCAGGCGGCGGTTGATTTCTGCGACCACGTCGAGCAACGCGGACAGTGTCTCGCGGTCGTCGACGTTGGACGGCCGGTGCAGCGTCAGCACCGCGTACTGCGGCAGCGCGACGCCGAGGGTGCGGCTTGCCGGCACCGCGCGCTCGAGGTTGCGGTACAGGGTGTCGATCATCACGTTGCCGACGAATTCGACGCGCGCGGGGTCGATGCCTTCGCGCACCAGGTTGGCGAGCGCGCTCTTTTCGGTGATGAACAGCAGATCGGAAATTTGGTCGGTCAGCACGCGGTTGATTTCCTCCGGCATGCCGCGGTCGTAACTGCGCAATCCGGCTTCGACGTGGATCACGCGCACGCCGCGCTTGGCTGCCACCAGTGCGCAGGCGATGGTGGAGTTGACGTCGCCCACCACCAGCACGGCCTGCGGCTGCGCGCTTTCGAGCACCGGCTCGAAACGCTTCATGACCTCGGCTGTCTGCACCGCATGGCTGCCGGAACCGACTTCAAGATGGTGGTCGGGCGGCGGGATGCCGAGGTCGGCAAAGAAGCTGTCGCTCATCGCCGCATCGTAATGCTGACCGGTATGCAGCAGCTGCGCAGCAATGCCGGTCTCGGCGAATGCCGCCATCACCGGCGCGATTTTCATGAAATTGGGGCGGGCGCCCGCCACGCACAGTACCTGGGTCATGGCCTAGCGTACGGCGTCCTGGTTTACCGGCGGCGTGTCCTCGTCCGCGGACTGGCGCTCGCTGACCGTATACAGAATCTTGCGCACGATGGGCAGGATGCGGTTGACCGAGCGCTCCAGCTGATCGATGCGCTGCACCACGCGGATGCTGTCCTCGCTGT
>Ga0180009_10000240_pt1 | contig 80981 bp, 66 predicted proteins | sample OS_PC_MetaG_FD_123537 | JGI IMG/M metagenome (GOLD analysis project Ga0180009, IMG submission 123537) | Groundwater microbial communities from the Aspo Hard Rock Laboratory (HRL) deep subsurface site, Sweden - OS_PC_MetaG | ecosystem: Environmental > Aquatic > Deep subsurface > Groundwater... | reverse complement strand
TTCCATAGGGAGCCTCCTTGTGGGTCTGACTCGGGGCGATTTATTCGACCCCGCTCGCTCATTATATGAGCTGTTCGCCACCTGGAGGCTCCCATTTTCAATTACTTATGCATTCAAACAGTACATGAAACAACCTAATAGAATCAGGAGAATCCGTATTTTCTCCCCAAGCATAGTGTTGTTGCCTATCCTAGTAGCGGTTTGTTTTGGTTGTCAACGGCTTTTTGTTAGGCGAAAAAACAGGGGTGCTCCCTTCTCACGTCGAAGCAGATTCCAACAAACCGAGATTCCTGCGCTGACATACGGTGCGGGCTGAAGAATGTATTTTGGCAGGTTACCCCCCGACAAAAGAAGGATGCATGAAGAAAAGCAAACGTGTATACTCTCGCACCATGATAATCCGTAGAAAAACTCGACAAATCAAGGTGGGCAACGTAGCGGTGGGCGGCGACGCCCCCATTGCCGTGCAGTCCATGACCAACACCGACACCCGGGATGTGGCTGCCACCGTGGCCCAGATCCACCGGCTCACCGAAGCGGGCTGCGAGATCATCCGGGTGGCGGTGCTGGACCTGGAGGCGGCTGCGGCCATCACCCGGATTCGGGAGCAGATTGCCATCCCGCTCATCGCCGACATCCATTTTGATGCGCGGCTGGCAGTGGCCAGCATGGAGCACGGCGCCCAGGGCATCCGCATCAATCCCGGCAATCTGGGCGGCCCGAACAAGCTGACCCGAGTGGTGGCCGCGGCAAAACAGCACCAGGTGTCCATCCGGGTGGGGGTCAACTCCGGCTCGGTGGAAAAGGATATCCTGAAAAAACACGGGCACCCCACCCCGGACGCCCTGGTGGAAAGCGCCCTGCGCAATGTGCGATTGCTGGAGGCCCTTGATTTCCACGAGATCAAGATATCCCTCAAATCCTCCGACGCCATGACCACGGTGGAATCCTACCGCCGCCTCGCCAGCCAGTGCGACTACCCCCTGCATCTCGGGGTCACCGAGGCGGGCGGCCTCATTGCCGGCACGGTCAAATCCAGCGTGGCCCTGGGAATTTTGTTATACGAGGGCATCGGCGACACCTTCCGCATCTCGCTTACCCGCGACCCGGTTGAGGAGATTCGGGTAGGCTTTGAACTGCTCCGCAGCCTGCACATCCGCGAACGGGGGCCGGAGCTGATCTCCTGCCCCACCTGCGGCCGCTGCCAGGTGAATCTGTTCTCTCTGGCCGAGCAGGTGGAACGCCATATCCAAAACATCGAAACCCCTTTGAAAATCGCGGTCATGGGCTGCGTGGTCAATGGCCCGGGCGAGGCCAAGGAAGCGGACATCGGGGTGGCGGGCGGCCACGGAGTCGGGATTATTTTCAAGAAGGGCCAGCTGTATAAGAAGGTAGCTGAAGACAAGCTTCTCGCCGTTTTCCTGGCCGAGATTGATACCATGATTGAAGAGGCGCGCCAGAACGGCGCATAATTTGTAAGCGTAAACGTTGATGGACTCGTACCAACTTGTAATTTGCTGCAGACAGGTGCTTCGACAGGCTCAGCACGAACGGAATATCAGTACGTTAAGACAGTATCCGTTCGCCCTGAGCCTGTCGAAGGGCAGTTGTTACGAGTCCATCAACGTTTGACCCTCCGCGAAAGCCCCAAAAGTTCCCTCCCGTCGAGGGAGGGGGAGTAAATTTGGAAGAGATTTGCGAGAGACTCATCCGTAAACATTCACCAGGTGCCCCATGCGTTTTTCCCAACTGCTCATCCCCACCCTGAAAGAAACCCCCTCCGAGGCCGAGGTGGTCAGCCACCAGCTCCTGCTCCGGGCCGGATTTATCCGCAAACTCTCCTCCGGCATCTACTCTTACCTGCCCTTGGGCCTTGCCGCCATCCGCAAGGTCGAACGCATCGTCCGCGAGGAGATGAACCGGGCCGGAGCCCAGGAGCTGCTCCTGCCCATGGTCCAGCCCGGCGATCTCTGGCAGGAATCCGGGCGGTGGGAAAAGTATGGCCCGGAGTTGCTGCGCTTCACCGACCGGCACGGCCGGGAAAGCTGCCTCGGACCGACCCATGAAGAGGTGATCACCGACCTGATCCGTTTCAATGTCCACTCCTACAAGGAGCTGCCCCTGAATCTCTACCAGATCCAGACCAAATTCCGGGATGAGATCCGGCCCCGTTTCGGCCTGATGCGCGGCCGGGAATTCATCATGAAGGACGGCTACAGCTTCGACGCCACCGAGGAGGGGGCGGATGCGACCTACAAAAAGATGCACGACGCCTACCACCGGATCTTCACCCGTTGCGGCCTGGCCTTCCGGGCCGTGGAAGCGGACACCGGCACCATCGGCGGCAGCTTTTCCCACGAGTTCATGGTCCTGGCCGACACCGGCGAGGACACCATCGTGATCTGCAAGGGATGCGAATACGCGGCCAACATGGAAAAGGCCCGCTGCCAGACCCCGGACGCTCCGGCAACCCCGCCCCTGCTCGCCCTCACAAAAGTCGAAACCCCGGGCAGGAAAAAGGTGGCCGCGGTTACGGAATTTTTGAAGATTTCAGCCAGGGAGCTGGTCAAAACCCTGGTCTACATGGCCGAGGACAAGCCGGTGGCGGTCCTTCTCCGCGGCGACCACGAGGTGCAGACGGTCAAGCTCGCCAATGCCCTGGGGGTGAACACCGACAACCTGCGCTTGGCAGACGACAAGGAGATCTTCGACGCCACCGGCGTGCCCAGCGGCTATCTCGGGCCCATCGGCCTGAAAATCCCCGTGCTGGCGGATGAAGAACTCTCCCGGATGCACAACTTCGCCATCGGCGCGGGCGAAAAGAACTTCCATCTGCTCAATGCCAATCTGGGCCGCGACTTTACCCCGCAGACCATCGCCGACCTGCGCCAGGTCACCGGCGAAGACCGTTGTCCGCTTTGCGGCGGGAGCCTTGAGCTGACCCGCGGCATCGAAGTGGGCCACATCTTCAAGCTGGGCACCAAGTACAGCGAGGCGCTCAAGGCAACTTTTTTGGACAACCAGGGCACGGAACAGCCCTTCATCATGGGCTGCTACGGCATCGGGGTCAGCCGCACCGTTGCCGCAGCCATCGAGCAGAACCACGACAAGGACGGCATCATCTTCCCGCTGCCCATCGCCCCCTGCCAGGTCATCCTCTTGAACCTCTCCCCCAAGGACGAGGCGATCACCGATGCGACCAACGAACTGTATGGCCAACTGGGAAAAAGCGGGATCGAAGTCCTTCTGGACGACCGTGATGAGCGGCCGGGCAGCAAGTTCAAGGACGCGGACCTGCTCGGCATCCCCTACCGGGTCATGGTGGGCAAGGGCTTCAGCGAAAAGGGGGAGGTGGAGATCCGAGACCGGGCCACCGGCAACACCCTGAGCCTGCCCCTGGCCGAGGCCGAGGCTAAAATCATCGACCTGGTTCGTGGCGCGCTGACTCCGCCGCAATGACCAGGGCTCAACCGACACCATTACCGCCGGCAGCCGCATGGTTAGCATAGAAGCAATAGTCGAACGGGCCAGGGGCTACATGCCCGAGGAAGATCTCGCCCCGCTCATAAAGGCGCATGAATTTGCCACGGAATGTTATTCGGGCAAGCATCGCCTTTCCGGCCGGCCCTTTCTGTACCACGCCCTCATGGTCACCGACATTTTGGCGGCCATGCGCCTGGATGTCCCCACCCTCTGCGCCGGGCTCCTGCACGGCGTGCTCAAGCAAGCCGCCGATCTCAAGTCCACGGAGAAAACCCTCCGCGAGACCTTTGGCGACGATGTCGCCAATATCGTCAAGGGCGCCACCAAGATCACCGATGTTCAGTTCAACAGCCACCTTGCCTACCAGGCGGAAAATATCCGCAAGCTCCTTCTGGCCATGTCTTCCGATATCCGGGTTTTGCTGGTCAAACTGGCCGACCGGCTGCACGACATGCAGTCCCTGCGGCATGTACCGCGCGACAAGCAGGTGGAATTTTCCCAGGAGACCATGGAGCTCTATGCCCCGCTGGCCAGCCGGCTGGGCATAGACTGGCTCAAGCGGGAGCTGGAAGACCTTGCCTTTTCCCATCTCCTTCCCGACGAATACGAGGATCTCGCCACCAAAATCCATACCTCCCTGGCGGACCGGGAAACCTATGTGGACGAGGTCAAGGCGCTGCTCAACCGGAAATTGACCGAGCATGGCCTCAAGGGGTTCCGGGTGCTGGGCCGGCCCAAGCATCTGTACAGCATCCACAAAAAGCTGGTGGCCCAGAATATCCCCTTCGAGAAGGTCTACGACAAGGTTGCCTTCAGGATCATCGTCTCCTCGGTCAAGGAGTGCTACGAGGCCCTGGGCATCATCCACTCGCTGTGGCCCCCGGTGGACGGGCGCTTCAAGGATTTCATCAGCTCCCCGAAAAACAATATGTATCAGTCGCTGCACACGTCGGTGGTGGGGTTGCGCGGGGAGTTCATGGAGGTGCAGATCCGCACCGAGGAGATGGATCAGGTCGCCAAGGAAGGCATTGCCGCCCACTGGGCCTACAAGGAAGGCAAGGCCATCACCTCCAAGGACGCCAGGCTTTTCAAATGGCTCAAGCAACTGGTGTCCACCCTCCAGGAACTGGAAGACCCCAGGGAGTTTCTGGATGCGGTCAAGGGCGAGCTCTACGAGGAAGAGATCTTCGTGCTGACCCCCAACGGGGAGGTAAAGGAATTTCCCAAGGGCAGCACCCCCATCGACTTTGCCTACAGCATCCATACCGAGGTGGGGAATCGCTGCACCGGCGCCAAGATCAACGGAATCATCGCCCAGCTCAAAACCCAGCTCAAGAACGGCGATCTGGTCGAGATCATCACCTCGCCCAAGCAAAAACCGAACCGCTCCTGGCTCGGGCTGGTCAAAACCGCCCGGGCCAAAAGCCGGATCCGCCAGTGGCTCAACCAGGAGGAGCGGGAAAAAGCCCTGCAGGTCGGACGGGAAATTTGCGATCGTGAGCTGAAGCGGCACAACCTCAGTCTGAAAAAGCTGATCAAGACCGGCCACCTCCGGGAGCTCCTCAAGACCCTTGCCTGCAACTCCCTTGACGACCTCATGCGCCGTGTCGGCTCAGGGAAAATGACGGTTCAGGCCATTATCAAGGAGCTGCAACCCGAGGAAATCAGGGAAACCCTGCCCGAGGACATTGTGCCGGAAACAGCACCGGCCAGGGGAGGGAAAAAACAGGACAAGGACAACATCATCCTGGTGAGCGGCGCGGACAATGTCCTCACCAAGATCAGCCATTGCTGCATGCCGGTGCCCGGCGATGAGATCGTGGGCTTCATTACCTCGGGCCGGGGGATTTCCGTGCACAAGGTTTCCTGCCCCAACCTCGCGGCTTCGGACCAGCAACGGCTTATCGCGGTCAACTGGGCGGAAAACATCAAGGCCACCCACCGGGCCCAGATCCAGGTTGTCGCCCGGGACCAGAAAGGGTTGCTGGCCACGCTCAGCAATGCGATCAGCCACGACGACGCCAACATCCTCACCCTTGAAGCCACAACCTCAAGCGGCGGAACCGCCAAGCTCTCCATAATCGTTGAGATAAACAGCCGGGAACATCTCTTGCGCCTGTTGCAGCATGTGCAGCAGATTGACGGTGTACTGGAAGCCAGAAGAGCCTAGGGCAGCGGGACTGATCCAACCCAGGGCTTTTCCGAATACTAGCAAAAAAAAGCCCCGGCTTCTTAACGGGAAGCAGGGGCTGCAAACATCACTGTCGGAGAATATCAGGCAGGCTTGACCACGGCGCCGGAACGGATGCAACGGGTGCAAACACGGACCTGCATGCCGTTACCACCGGAGGTGGCCATTCTAACCCGCTGCAGGTTCGGCAGCCAGCGCCTTCTGTTCTTGTTGTTGGCATGGCTGACATTATTACCGGTGGTCGGACCCTTTCCACAAATCGCACATTTTTTTGACATGACAAAACTCCTTTACACCCAGAGGGTATAAGTTTCGTACGAGCAGGCAAGCTGCTCAACTCAGCTTTAACAAACCGCGCCAGCGGGTATCTTGAAATCACCAGACAGAGACCGCCCGAGTTCTTCCGGCCGATCCCTTTTCAAAGAGGAAAATGTATACACCTTCTCCCGGAGCTTGACAAGTATTTTGTTCTCTTTTTTTGTCCTTCGAAAGAAAACGCAACAACAGCAAAAAGATCGGAACAAACCAGAAAAAGGAGTGTCTCCCCAACAGACAGACGCACTGCCCATGCTCCCCGGCGCGCAACACCGCCGAAACGCATCCGGAGATGGGCCGCCCTCCGTGCCGTGAGTTTTGTTTTGTATTGACAGCCCAAGGCAAACACAGGTAGAGAGTACAGACTATAATTCTAAAACCGGTTGCACTCCTAAGCCTCTTGCAAAAGGAGGAAAAGACTCCTCGACACGCTCAGGAGAACCCTGTCGAAGCACGACAAACCATTTAGCAAGAGCATATCCTAGATTAAAAAAACAGGGCTGTCCTTTTTCCCCCAGCCCCTCCATCCCCACAATCATCGGCACAAGGCGCATATGAAAAAAACAGAAAACATGGTGTGGCGTTTTTTCGCATCGGTCAGGCTTGCCCTTTTTACCCTGCTGATCCTTGCCACGACCTCCGTAATCGGCACGCTTATCCCTCAAAAAAACCCGCCCGGGTTCTACATCGACTCTTTTGGGCAACGCACCGCGCAGTTCTTTCAACTGCTCGATGTGCCGGACATGTACAACTCCTGGTGGTTTCTCTCCCTTCTTTTCCTGTTCAGCATCAACCTCATCGTCTGCACCATCGACCGGCTCCCCAACGTCTGGCAGATGGTGGTGTTGAACAATCTGGACACCGACCCCGAACGGCTGGAAAAAATGCCGCACCGCCAGCTTTTCCATGCCAGCGAAAACACCGACGCCCTGACGGAAACAGCCATTGCCCTTCTTGCCAAGAACGGCTGGAAAGCCGCACATGAAAACAAACCGGACGGGTCGCTGATCTTTTCGCAGAAAACCCCGTGGAGCCGCCTTGGCGTTTACGCCGTGCACCTGAGCATCCTCGTCATCTTCGCCGGGGCCATCATCGGCTCCCTGCTCGGATTCAAGGCGGGCATCATGCTTCCCGAGGGAGGCGCCAGCGGCACCGTCTACGAAAGCGGAACCGGCAGCCCCATCCCCCTTGGGTTCACCGTGCAATGCGACGATTTCAATGTTGAATATTACGCGGACGGAGCAACCCCGAAGGAGTACCGCTCCGTTCTCACCGTAGAGGAAAACGGAAAAACCACGATTGACAAGCGCCCCATTATCGTCAACGACCCCTTGCACTACAAGGGAATCACCTTCTACCAGTCAAGCTACGAACCCATGCAGGGGTTCAACGTGATCATCACCAACACAAAAACCAAGGCCAGCCAATCCTTCCAGATTCCCTTCGGACAGAAAAACAGTTGGGCCGAGGGAGGCATCGAATTCGGGATTATCAACCAGGAAGTACGCAGCCGCATGGGAGATGTCAACCGGCTGAAGGTCTGGTTCTCCGACGGACAGGGAGAACCCAGCATTTTCTGGATGGACAACAGCGCAAGCCAGACCATTACCAACCCGACAGCGACCTATGAATTCGCGGCAAGCCAGGTGTACGCCACCGGCCTGCAGGTAGCCAAGGATCCCGGGGTATGGACCGTCTATGCGGGTTGTACCCTGATGCTCATTGGCCTCTACGTGGCTTTCTTTCTTTCACACCGAAGGATTTGGGTTTATATTACCAGGGAAGAAAATGAGAACCGCTGCCGAATTCTGGTTTGCGGTGCCACCAGCAAAAACAAGATCGCTTTTGAAAAGGAATTTGCCGCCCTAGTTCAGGGCTTCACCAACGACTCCTCGTTTCATAACGCTTAAGGATCCGCCATGAATAGTTCACAACTCCTGGGCATTACAACGTTTGCGTATCTGTTCTCCGCGGTACTGTACATTGCCATGCTGGTCTTCCGCGCCAAGAAGATCGGCCTTTTCGCCACGCTGGTTACCGCCGGGGCGTTCCTGATCAACACCGCAGGCATTGGTCTGCGCTGGTACGAATCGCACCAGATGGGGATCGGTTACGCGCCCCTTTCCAATATGTACGAATCCCTGGTCTTTTTTGCCTGGTCCATCGCCATCGTCTATCTCTTCATGGAAATACGCTACAAAAACCGTGTACTCGGTGCGTTTTCCATGCCCTTTGCCGCCCTGGCCATGATCTTGGCCGGCCTCAAGAACCCGGATATCAAACCGCTCATCCCGGCCTTGCAGAGCAACTGGCTCATCGCCCATGTCATCACGTGCTTTATCGGCTATGCCGCCTTTGCGGTTGCCAGCGGCATGGGGATCATGTACCTGGTCAAGGATCGAAGGTCGGACAAGACCGCCGGCCCCCTCATCGCCTCCCTCCCTGACCTCAAGGTGATCGACGATATCATTCACAAGACCTTGCTATTCGGGTTCTTATGGCTCACCGCGGGCATCATCACCGGCGCCGTCTGGGCGAATTCTGCTTGGGGCACCTACTGGAGCTGGGACCCCAAGGAAACCTGGTCGCTGATTACCTGGTTTATCTACGCGGCAACCCTCCATGCCCGATTCACCAGGGGATGGGGAGGCCGCCGCATCGCCTGGCTGGCCATCGGCGGCTTTGTCTCCGTGATGTTCACCTACTATGGGGTCAATTATCTGCTTTCCGGTCTCCACAGTTACGGCTGATCCTGCCATGAAATAGTGGGCACTCGGTTACCTCATTAGATAGCACCGTACGAGCCGTAACGCACATTCCATTCTTCCTGCTTGACAAGGCTCGGCAAGTGGGTTTATAAAACTACATTTGTAATTGAATGGGGATTCATATACCCAATTTATAAACCAACCGTATTAGGGAGAAGCACAATGAAAAAAACCGTTCTCTGTTCCGTAGCCTTCGCACTGGTCCTTGGTTTTGCAGCAACCTCGGCTCTTGCTGCTGCCGCTGACGTTGTCACCTATCCCGCGGCAAAGGCGCCGATGGGCAAGGTCATCTTCAACCACAAAGCGCATAGCACAAAGCTTGGCGATTGCGCCAAGTGCCATGAAGGCACCCCGGCAAAAATCGCGATGAACAAAGAAGCTGCGCACGGCAAAGCCTGTCTTGATTGCCACAAAGCGATGAAACAGGGTCCTGCCAAGTGTGCTGAGTGCCACAAGAAGTAAGCATTCGCGCGTAGCATGGATACAAAAAAGGCTGCTCGAATGAGTAGCCTTTTTTTATTCTGAGCACCCTACTCTTCAGCCCGTCTTTTCGTCATCCCGGCGGAAGCCGGGATGACGTTCCGCAAAGCAATTCTTTGAGAAAAACAACACGCATGATCAACAGGTTGACGCATGGCACCCGCGCGCTGGCTGAAGTTCGATGGTATTCAGATTTTTTATTGTTTTGCCTCGAAAGGCACGGACTTGGTTTCTCGGAACCTCTCTTCACACCCCGTACGGTTACCCTCCAACGACAATGAAACATAGTGCATTACTCCTCGCATGCATGCTGCTTCTTCAGAACACCGCCGCCCACGGCGGCGCGGAAGACAGCACGGCAAAAAAGGCGGCTGACCATCCCCCTGTCGCCCCATCGGTTATCGTTCTGAAAAGCGTGTCAGGGAAAAGGCCCGCGATCTTTCCCCATGCCAAGCATCAAACCAGGCACGACTGCGACACCTGCCACAAAAACGAAAACTTCCCAAGGGACAAAAAGTGGGACCTCAAGACCGGGCATGCCCTCTGCATGGGGTGTCACAAGGCAAAAAACGAAGGGCCGACCAAATGCAACAACGCCTGTCACCAATAAACCAGCCCGCGACTTTGCAGGACAAAAAAAGGCTGCTCAATCGAGCAGCCTTTTTTCTTGCTTTCCGCCATTCCTGCAACCAAGGGTCAACCGTCAGGTGCTTCTCAACGCAACTGGCCGCTCACTCCTGATCACAGAAACCATGCCCAGTGCAACAACGTTCATCCTTTGCGTTCAGCACCTCGCCTCAGGCTCAACCCCGCTGCCCTCCCTTGCCAGAGATGCCACGCTGCAAATGGCGGCAATGGCGGAAAACGGACCCAGGAGAAGAAACAGGGCAAAGGCCGCAAGTCCCCAGAAAGCCTCACTGATCCGGCGATAAGAATCCCTGGCAGGGACAGTTCCCGTCGCTTCATTCGCACTCAAACCGCCGAGACTGATCTTGCCCAGAAACTGTGTGATGGTAGTCATTGTCATTCTCCTTGTTAAAAACAAAAGACGAGTACCGCTCAGGCCGCAACATCTCCCGATCTCTGCTCAACACTGATCTTTCTGGGAACAAGACCGCTGGACATGAAGGCCGTGCACTGCTTTCTTTTCTCAAAGGGGCAGTCGGCAATGTTCCAGCAGGGGGTGTACTGGAGCAACTTTTTTATAGCGGCGATGCTGATGCCATGCTCATGAATCATGTCGCGCAGACATTGAATCCACTTAATGTCGTCCATGGTGTAGTAGCGCCACTGTCCGTTGCGCAAAGGCTTGACCAGATTTTCCCTTTCGTAGATCCTCAGGGTCCGCGGGTGCACTTCCAGCATTTTGGCCGCAGTTCCTATGGTAAAGATTGCTTTATTGTCGGATATCATCGTCTCTACTCCGGTTTGAACTTCCCGCGGGCGGGAGATACCGCCCGCGGGAAGTCATTTTTCTTTATTCAGCCTCGCATGGGCCGTTATCAATGATGGCCGCTGGGCCGGAAAGCCTTGCCAAAAAACCGCTCCCCAAGAAGGAACCCGAGACCGACAACACCGAAACCACCCAGGGCGATCAAAAATTCGGACACGGAGGGGAAATAGGAGAAGTAGGTCGGCAGATCGTCAAAGCCGTTATAGATCGGCACGATCTGACCGGCAACCACGATGTCGTAACGCTGGAAGTACGCACCAACCAACACCATGAGGGCAGCAGCGGATAGTGCCTGCTGGCTTTTCATCCGGGAGAGGGTCATGATCACGAGGGGAGCAAGCATGCCGACCACGGTTTCGAATACCCAGAAATTCATGGCGAGCGGGCCCTGGATCAGGGACAGGGCTGCAAGACGGGCTTCCTCGGTGCCACCGGAAAAGGCGGCGATGAACTTCCAGGTGGTGGCGATGGCCAACAGCACGAGGGTGCTGAACATGACCTTGCCGGCGCCCTGGAGACCTTCGCGGGTGGACTGGCTCATTTCCTCGCCCCGCATCTTATAGGCCCAGTTGCTGAACAGAATGATCGCGGCGGCGCCGGTCATAACGGCGGAAGCAAGAAAATAGACGGGCAACTGAGAGCCATACCAGAAAGGACGCGCGGAAAGGGTCGCAAACACGGCGCCCAGGTTGGTATTGGCCGCAAGCTCAGCCAGAGCGCCAAGCACGCCTAGGGTAATGGCCAGGGAATATTTTTTGGTCAGGATCAGGTAAAACTCCACAAACATGAAGCCAACGGCCATGCTGTACAGGGTTCCCATCCACCAGATGTTGGAGGTCAGATTGGGGGAAAGCATGTTGTAGAGGAGCATGCGATGGGGATTCTCAAGCTCAAGGCCGATGATGAGGAACCCGCCGAAGATGACCACGATGGAGAGGTATACCATGCGGTTGGCGAGAGCGGTCAAGCGGTTATGCCCGAAGATGTGGCTCAGCACGGCAAGCAGGCAGAGCCCGGTGGAGATGATGGCGAAATACGCATAATTCGCGATCAGGATGCCCCAAGGCATTTCCCGGGTGTTGGCAAAGGCATGTTCATGCCCGGCAACCTGGGCATACAGACCGGCGCCGACACCGACCAAGGCCAGGATCGCACACAGGATGGTTAACTTGGTCACCGTCGGGGTAGCGACCTTTTCCTCTGCCACCTCAGCGAGTGAGAATGTGTTCAACATGATTTTTCCTCCCTAAATTTTTTATCTGCAATTTAACAGTTAGTGTAACTCACTCCCGGCCAGGGAGTTATTCCTGCGAACTTCGTTTAATTTTCGATTTAAACCTGTACTCAAACAGTTGCTGGTACTTTCTGGAGCAGGTGATACTTCCGGGCCGCCACCCGTTGATTGAGGAGTTTCTCCCCTCCAGAAGAACATTTTCAGCCAACTCTCCCCGGCCACCTCCTTTTCCGTGCATTCACTTGTTCGACAATGGGCTTTTCCTTGCACCGCTTCCATGTCGGAAAAATGAAAGAGCAAGGTGCGTGCCACAACATATCAATCCGCCTCCTTTTTTAGAATAAATACGGTTTTCCATAGAGAAGCAAGGAGTTAGAGTTTTACAACCACAGATTTCATATCTATCACGAACATATTATGTTGCAGGTTATTTAACCTGCAGGGCTATTTTTGATCTGACACCCACCCCGAAATGGACGCAAAACGATCCATTTGCCGGCACCAATACCCAACCACCTTGAAAACAAAAAAACGACACAACTACAAGATGATATTACACTCAGCCTCCATGGCATGCCGTATTGCACCCCCCAGCGCGCCCCATTGGAGTTCTGTTTTTTAGTCATTGAAATCAGCAACATAAAATCAAAACGGCGCAGCATTCGCCCCATCGGACTCCAAGCACCAGCGACATGCCCCTCCCTGGAGAATCATACCTCGATCATTGTTGGACAAAACGCACTGGAATAGCGCAACGGACTAAAAAGGAAAACCGCAGGGATAGCGGCACTCACACACCCCGGACGCATTCAGACCTGGACGCAAGTCCGCACAAATCGGCAGAACGAAAGAGAAGCCGAGAGCTCACCTTTTATTTGACAATACGAGTTGCAATACGATTGCGAGGGATCCAGGAATTTCCTGAACCAAGGAACCGGAGGTGGCGGGTGGGCGAATACCAGCAGAAAGGAGGCAACCAAACAAAAAAGCGGAAAACCCAGGCATGCCCGGGCTTTCCGCTTCAAAAAAACAGAACAGGCCTCAATGCGGTCGTCCGCTCGCTATCGCGGCAGGCGAACGCATTGAATCACAGGGCAAATCAATGCTTACCGGAAGCCTTGCCCTGGGGCGCGGGGCCGGTCAGTTTATTGTACCCCTTGACGCCCACATGGCAGGTGGTGCAACGGGTGTTGGAGGCAAAAGCCATCTGCCCGTCATGGCAGGCACCGCAGTATTTCCCTTTATACAGGGAAGCCATGGTGAAATCCGCCTTCTGCTCGGCGGCACCGGCTGCCATCTCAAAGAGCGTGTCATGGCACATGTCACAGGAAAGACCGGCGTCCATGGTGTGGGTTTTATGGTAAAACACCACGCCCTTCACGGGTTTTGTCCAAATAATGGGCGCCTTCGGACCATAGGTACCCTCATCGTAGGCTTCCTCGCCAAAGGATTGGCTGGAAAAAACCAGGAGGCCGACCACAGCCGCCAAGCCCACCATATTCATTACGCTCTTGGTATTGCGTTTCATTACAACCCTCTCCGCTGCTTGGTTAATCATTCATATAGAAAACGTTGGGCATGGCGCCGGTTTCAGGACGAAGAACCCAAACAACCTTCTCAGGCGTGTGGATCAGCTTGTACGCCTCACTGTCGTAATTGGTGAGATCCCCGAAGACGCGAACATCAGCCGGGCAGGCAGCGGAGCAAGCCGTCGTGCTTTCGCCTTTGGACAGGCGGGTGTCGAAACAAAAATTGCACTTGTCAATGGCCCGGTTCTCCTCCTTGAAATAACGGGCATTGTATGGACAGGCAGCCATGCAGGTCTTACAGCCGATACAGCGCTTGTAATCCATCATGACGATACCGTTCTTCTTGTCCTTGTATGTTGCGGTGGTGGGGCACACCCGGACACAGGGCGGACGATTGCAATGGTTGCAGAGCACCGGCATGAACACCCGCTCTTTCGCGCCCCTGGCAATCGCCCGTTCCTGCTGGAGTATGGTGGTGCGGTAGCCGTAGGAAGGCACGTTATTGGTTTTCACGCAGGCTTCCATGCAGCGCTCACAGTCGATGCAGCGATTCTGCCGCATAACCATGGTGTAATGGGGGCTGTACGGAAAACTTCCGGCGGCGGGCACAGGGCCCATGGCGCTCTCGGCCTTCCGAGCGGAGGTCAGGGAAAGCACGGTCCCCCCGACAAAAACACCGGTTACCGCCAACCCAAAACGAAGGAATCGGCGGCGCTCCTCGGAAGGAAGGGTTTCAACCCCCTCATTCTCGAGTTTATCAAGATCATCAATCTTCATTCTCACGTCTCCTCAGTTATTTCAGAAGGGTGCTCGACCTCTTCCACCCTTCAGGAATCGGACAACCCGAAAGGTACTTAAGCAATTAACCCCCGGATTAATTGCCGATGGGCAAATTTGGCCCATTGTAATTTGACAAACCCGCATGTCAAGATAATTTTCAAGATCTCGGGCAAACCTTTCATGGTTCCGCGCTTTTTTCGGATTCACAATTATGGCATTCTTCTGCATTCTCGACAAAAAACGCCCCTATGTGCGCCTTTCAGCAAGCATACTTTGTTTTTTTTTGCTATAGCATTACTGTAAGTCAAGAATGATTCTTAACAATAACCCGGAAAACCAAAAAGCACACTCAGCAGAGCAATGGACACTAATAAACAGCCCCCCTCTTCTTCCGCCGTTCAGGAAGCGGTTTTCACCGTCAATGAAAGCTGGCAGATCACTTCTTTCAACCAGGCAGCGGAGAAACTCCTGGGCCTCTCTGCCCAAGATATCATCGGCAAGAGCTGTCAGGACGTTTTCAGCGGCTCGGACAGGTTCGTTTCCATGTGCAAACTGTACGGACCATTGACTGCGGGCCGCGCCATGCACGGGCTGCGGGTCGTGCTGCCCAAGCCGGACAGCACCGAATCCGTCATTCTGCTGGTCACAGCGATCCCCGTTCCCGACAAAAACGGCAAACTCTCCGGCGCAATCATTACTGTCCGCGACGCCAACGATCCGGGTCAGATCTATCCCTTGGTCATGGAGAGCATCGCAGACGGCGTCTTCACCGTGGACAAGCGATTCCGCATCACCTCCTTCAACAAGGCGGCGGAAAACATCACCGGCTGGACCGCCAAGGAAGTCGTCGGGGTGTCCTGCAATATCATTTTCAAGTCCAACATCTGCGGCGCCGACTGCATCCTGGCCCAGAGCGTCAATGAAGGCAAATCCATCGTCAATCGTTCCATCTACATCAAAGGCAAGAATGGCCGGACCATCCCCATCAGCATCAGCGCCTCGCCGCTCATCGACCCGGAAGGCCAGGTCATCGGCGGGGTGGAAACCTTTCGGGACATTACTTCCAGCCTGCAACAGAATCTCATTTTAGACAGCATTGCCGACGGCGTCTTCACCGTGGACCGGAACTGGCATCTGACCTCCTTCAACAAGGCGGCGGAAGGCATCACCGGCTGGAGCAAGGATGAGGTTCTCGGCAAGCCCTGCAGCGCCATTTTCCATTCGAGCATCTGCGGAGAGACCTGCATTCTCGCCCAGAGCGTGGAAAGCGGTAAGCCCATCGGCAACCGTTCCATTTTCATCAAGGGCAAAGACGGGGAGACCATCCCGATCAGCATCAGCGCCGCCCCCCTTACCGATCCGGACGGCGATGTCATCGGCGGGGTGGAAACCTTCCGCGACCTGACCTCGGTCATGACCAAGGATCTCGTCCTGGAAAGCATCGCCGACGGGGTGTTCACCGTGAACCGCAGTTGGAAGATCACCTCCTTCAACCGGGCGGCCGAACTGATTACGGGCTGGAAACGGCAGGATGCCATCGGCAAGTCGTGCAGCGACGTGTTCCACTCCAGCATCTGCGGCGAAAACTGCGCCATTGCCCAAAGCCTATACAGCGGCAAGCCCGTGGCCAACCGCTCCATCTTTGTCAAGAACATCGACGGCAAGCAGATCCCCTTAAGCATCAGCGCCGCGCCGCTTCTTGACCACGAAGGCAACGTCATCGGCGGAGTTGAAACCTTCCGGGATCTGAGCGTGGTCACGGAACTGCGCAAACAGCTTTCCCGGCGCTACACCTTCGGCGAGATTCTCAGCAAAAGCGCCTCCATGCAGCGGATTTTCAGCATCCTGCCCGAGATCTCCCACAGCGAAAGCAATGTTCTGGTGCTCGGCGAATCGGGCACCGGTAAAGAGCTGGTGGCCCGCGCCATCCACACCTCGAGCCGGCGCAACAAAGGGCCGTTCATGGCGGTCAACTGCGGGGCACTGCCGGAAACCCTGCTGGAGTCCGAGCTTTTCGGTTACAAGGCCGGCGCCTTCACCGATGCCAAACACGACCGGCCAGGTCGCTTTGCCAGCGCCGAAAAGGGCACCCTGTTCCTCGATGAAATCGGCGATATCCCCGCCTCCCTCCAGGTCAAACTCCTGCGGGTTCTCCAGGAAAAGGTGTACGAACCCCTTGGCTCCAACAAGCCGGTCAAGGCCGACGTGCGGATCATCGCCGCCACCAATCGCAACCTGCAGCAGCTTGTGCAGGAAGGACTCTTCCGGGAAGACCTCTTCTATCGCCTGAACGTGGTGAAGATCCTCCTCCCCCCCCTGCGGGAGCGCATGGAAGACGTGCCCATGCTCGCCGAGCATTTCATCAAACAATTCAGCAATCAGCAGGGCAAGGATATCGTCGGGATTTCCGATGAAGCCCTGGGCATTCTCATGCGCTACGGCTTCCCAGGCAATATCCGTGAGCTGGAAAACATCATCGAGTATTCCTTCATCCTTTGCCATGGCGGGTTCATCCGGCCGGAACACCTGCCCGAGCCCTTTGCCCCCAAGGCCCAGGAAAGCCCGCAATCAGGAGCAATTCCCCTCCACAAGCCGCTTCCCCTTGAGGAAATCGAAAAACAGGCGATTTTCCAATCCCTGGAGCGGAACCACTGGCGACGGATGAACACCTGCCGGGAGTTGGGCATCTCCAAGGACACCCTGCGCCGGAAGATAGAACGGTATGGGCTAAAGAACCCATTCGGCGATGATCTCGACTAATCCCTTCGTTTCTTCCCAATAAAAAAAGGGCCGAAGAGAATTTCCCTCCGGCCCTTTTTTATTGATTAACCACCAGTCGTATCAACTGCGCCCGACCAGCTTCTTGCGGCCGGAACCGGCACTTTTCTTGGCCCGGTCGGCCGCCTTGGCTTTTTTTTCCGCCACCTCATCGCCCGCGACCCGCAAGGAGCGCGGCACAGCCTTATCAAAAAGACATTCACAGGTTTCATGGACCTCGCCGGGACATTCCGCAATCTCCCAGCATGGCGCGAGGGTCAACAATCTTTTCAACCCCGGAATGCTGATCCCCTGATCGTGGATCATGGAGCGCACACATGACACCCACTTGATGTCGTTCAAGGAATACAGCCGCCGGGATCCTGTATGCTGGGGATGAACCAGCCCTTCTGCCTCGTAGATACGAAGTGTTCTCGGATGAACATCCAACAGCTTTGCTGCCACCCCTATGGGGTAAATCGGCAAATCAGGCCGCAAAGGCTGGATGGCCTTTTTTTTCTTGGCCACCATATCCTTCTCCTCCGCGTGCTTAATGGTCCTCGGACAAATGCCCCCTGAAAAGCCTTTCACCCATGAAGAATCCCATGACACAGATTCCCATGGCCCCCAATGTGATGAGAATCTCATGCAGGGAAGGGGTGTAAGTGAACAGATGCGGCATATCAACAAGCCCGAACTCATGGTACCAAGGCACGAGCTGCCCTACCACAACCAGATCGTAGCGCATGAAGAAGATGCCGACAACACTGGAGACCGAGGCCCAGAAGAGCACGGGCAGATTTTTGGCGCGGGCGGCCAGGATCATGGCAAAGGGAATAACCATGCCGAGCATGACCTCGCCGAGCCAGAAATTGATCGCATAGGGGCCGCTCACCAGAGCCATCATGGCCTCGTATTTTCCCGGCGGCTGACCGCTGATGCCGGAGATCATCTTCCAAGTAGTGAAGAACATGATCACCGCGATCAGGGTTGCCCCCAATTTTGCCGTGGCCATAAGGGAGTTCTCCAGCTTCTCGCTCATCTTCCAGCCATTGGCCCGGTAGCCGAGATAATGGAAGAAGATAACCGCAGCGCAGCCGGACATCATGGCTGAGGTGATGAAATAGATGGGCATGTACGGCCCATGCCAGAACTCACGGCCGGAAAGCAGGCCAAAAACCGCGCCGAGGTTACTGTGGGCGGCGATACCGGAAACCAAACCCAGCAAGCCGAACATTCCGGCGATCTTATGCTTCTCCATCTGCAACAGCGCAAACTCGACAACCATAAAGAAGAGATACGCTCCATAGAGGGTTCCCATCCACCAGATATTGGAGGTGGGATTGGGGGAAAGCATATTATAGATGGGCATCCGCCAGGGGTTTTCGATCTCGAATCCGATCACGAAAAAACCGGCGACAATGGTGACGATGGCCATGAACACGGAACGCTTGGCAATGGGTTTGAACGCCTCAAGACCAAAGACATGCCCGATGGAGGAAATCAGACACAACCCGGTGGAACTGACTACAAAGAAAACATAGGTGGCAATGAGCAACCCCCAGGGAACATCCCGGGTGACGCCGAAGGTATGCTCATGACCGGCATACATGGCATGCACCCCGGCGGCAAGGCCGAGGGCGGCGAGCAGGCCGCCGATGGCAATGGTGACGTTGCAGGAACGGGAGGGGCTGGCAACGAGGCCGCCTTCCCGCGGCAATACATCAGCTAAAAAATTATTCATGGGAACAACTCTCCTTATGCGTATTTTAATCGTTAATCTTGCGATCCGGAATGACGAAAACCTTGCCTGCTAGTCTCCACAAGTGAGCATCATGGCAATGTTTCCTCATTGGCCTGGATCAACGGTTTGATTTTGAGATCAAATACGGTATGGAGTATTGCACCTCCGATCCAGAAAATTAAAAAAAGCAGACCTTCCATTTTTTTTCTCCTCAATCAAACGACCTGATCTTCCAGGCTTGTGGTTCATCGTCGACTCGAACGGAATGGCGGTTCCAAACGAATCACTTCCGCGACGTACCAGACCATATTACTCTTCCCTGCAAACCTCCTTTACATGTTGTTTTTCAATGAAAATCTTTAGGCTGTCCCACATGGGGGAAACCCACCCAAGCCAATACTGTTATCAAATTACAAAATGGAAAAATCCATTGTCAAGTTTTTATTCTTTTAATATTCCATTTTTTGGTATTTTTTTGTGCACATTTAGCCCAAAACAAAAACGTCCCGTAACAAGATGGCGCAATATCTCTTTTTACGACAACTCCAGCATGCTGTTTTCCGCACAAGAACAATACGAAAAAACATACATATAGCCTGACATTGCCGATACAAAAAACAGAAAAAACACCCCGGATTTCGGCACAACACAACACATGCCACAACACAAGACCCAGATCACCAAAAATGGCAAAAAATGATCCATCGACACAACGACAAGGAATCAAAATGATCCATCCGAGCACAACTATACCCGCAAGAGAAAATCCGGACAACCCAAAAAACACCGCGAGAAAAATACGTTAACCGACCGAAACAAAAGGAGATAAAATTAACCTGACACAATAAACAGCCAAAAAAGCACACGCTGGCACAGTGATTGCTTTAAGACACAGCAGGGAACACCATGGTTTTCCGACCATGGGAGACACAAGACAGACGACCTTCCGTCTTTCCGCGCAAGCGGACTCAATCAATCCCTTCCCTGCAAAGGATCCTCGGTGGCGGCCCAGGATCCTTTTTTTTCTTTCTCCCCGGACGCCCCTCACCCAAGAAATGTAGTGACATTGCCGTGCTAACCCTGTATTATCATGCGCTGACTCCACCGAAACGAAATCGACATCGTCTCGTTCCACTCCATTAATGAATAGTTTTCTCAGTGTCTGCCGTGCAAAATACGACCCAGCCCACAATCCGGACCTGGACCCATGTCCAGCTCACGTTCTTCCTGCTCGCCATCGGCCTCATCCTGACCCTCGCCCTGGGCGGGGCCTTATACATCTTTATCTCCCTTGATATTCCCTCAATCGGCGCCCTGAAAAACTACCGTCCAGCCACCACTTCCATCATCTACGACGCGGAAAAACAGCCGATTACCCATGTATCAAGGGAAAACCGGACCCTCGTCCCGCTTTCCGCGATGCCGGAGGTTCTCCCCCAAGCATTCATAGCCGCGGAAGACTCCCGTTTTTATCAACACAGCGGGGTTGATGCCTGGTCGATCATCCGGGCGCTTATCCACAACATTCGTTCGGGGGAACGGGGCCAAGGCGGCAGCACCATCACCCAGCAGGTCGCCAGGGCGCTCCTGCTCACCCCGGAAAAAACCTACACCCGCAAGATCAAGGAAGCAATTCTCGCCTACCGGATCGACACCGCCCTCAGCAAAGAGGAAATTCTTCATATCTATCTCAACCAGATTTATCTGGGCAGCGGCGCCTATGGAGTAGAGGCCGCTGCCCAGATTTACTTCGACAAACGCGTTCAGGACCTCAACCTTGCCGAGGCCGCGCTTCTTGCCGGCTTGCCGCAAGCGCCAAGCCGGTACTCACCGTTTCGCAACTTCAAGCTTGCCAAAAACAGACAGCTCTATGTCCTGAACCGCATGGCGGAAGAGGGATACATCACTCCGACCGCCGCGCAAAAGGCCTATGAAAAGACCCTGCTTTGGAATCCCGCCAAGGAAGGCCCCACGGAAAACAACTATTTTGTTGAGTATGTCAAGGCTTACGTCGAAAGCAAATATGGCAGCGAGGCCCTGCTGACCGGCGGCCTTCGCATCTACACCACCCTTGACCAGAACATGCAGCAGGCCGCAAACATGGCCATAAAGCGGGGCACCGCAAAATGGGCCATCCGCCAGAGCAAACACGCCGACACCCTGCCCCAGGCTGCCCTGATCTCCATGGAAGTAAAGACCGGCCGCGTTCGGGCAATGGTGGGAGGCACCGATTTTGACAAAAGTCAGTTCAACCGCGCGACCCAGGCCCGCCGTCAGCCGGGTTCAGCCTTCAAGCCCTTTATTTACGCCGCCGCCCTTGAAAACGGGATGACCCCTGCCACCATGATTGTCGACGAACCGATCCAATTTCGCGGCGCCACGGCGATGCAGTATTGGGCGCCCAAGAATTACGACAATACATTCGAGGGCCCCACCTCCTTCAGAAACGCGCTGGTCCATTCGCGAAACGTCCCCACCATCAAAATCCTGCAACAGGTCGGGGCAGACAAAACCATTGATCTGGCCAGGAGGCTGGGCATCTCCTCCCCCCTGGTTAAAGATCTCTCCCTGGCCCTGGGAACCTCCGGGGTTTCCCCCCTTGAGATGATCCGGGCATACGCAGCCTTTGCCAACAATGGCCGGATGCCCCAGCCTCTTTTCATTGAAAAAATTGTCGGCAGCAGCGGTAAGGTTCTTGAGGAACAGCATCCCTCCTTCAGCGAGGCCGTTGATCCCCGGGTTGCCTACCAGATGACCCGCATCATGGAAGCAGTCATCACCGACGGCACGGCCAAAGGCATCAGCAGCTTCGGCGCGCCCGCAGCCGGCAAAACCGGGACCACGGACCAAAATGTGGATGCCTGGTTTGTCGGCTACACCCCTGAGCTGACGACCTGTGTCTGGATTGGGCACGACCAGAACATCTCTCTGGGCAGAGCCGAGACGGGTGGACTGGCGGCAGCGCCCATCTGGCTTGATTTCATGAACCAGACAAGGGAGGCCTATCCCTCGTCCGGCGGATTCCAAATTCCTCCGGGCATTGTCTTGCTGCCCATGGACAACAACACCGGTCAGCCAGGGGCAGCGGTCGGCGGCAATGTCACCCTTGAGGCCTTCCGGGAAGACACCCCGCCTTGGCGCCAGGAAGAACCTCCCCCCACTGAGAGCAGCGATTCGCTTTTATAGCACGGAATAAAAAAAGCCGTGTTTCCGGACACTCCCGGCAACACGGCTCATAATACGCCCACTCTTTTTTGAGACGGTTCGCTGAAAATCTCGGGCCTTGTATCAGCTCCGCAGCTTCACTGCCCCGACCTCATCTTCTCCGACTGCGCCGGATCAAACAGCCCGTTTGCGCGGCATGTTTTTCAACTCGTCCTTGCCGTGGTAGACCACGGCAAATGTTTCCCGCAGCTCCCTGGTCATCGCTTCCTCCTGGCCGGCATCATTGATCATCACCCGAACCGCCACCCGCTTTTTCCCTTCCGGTGCATCCTCGAACGAGGTGAGCACACTGATAACCCTGGCATTGAATTTGCGGAGGCACTCAATAACCTTGGTCACCGAACCTGGGGCATCAGGCAGGTCGAGCACAAACTGAATGGCGCCATCCTTGATGCCCGTGCTGTGGATGAACCCCCGCAGGACATCGGTTTCGCTCAGCAGTCCGACAAGATGCCCCATCCCGTCCACCACGGGCAGCCCGGAGATCTTGTCCTCCAGCATTATCAGCGCGGCTTTTTCCAAGGTATCGTCCTCGCTCAGGGTAAGCGGATTGGAGGTCATCACGTCCTTCACCTTCATCTCCGACAACAAATAGTACAGTTCATGGATGTCCAGGGATGTTGTCTTGGAAGGTGAGGCATCTTTCACATCCCGATCCGTCACGATCCCGATCAATTTCCCATGGGAAACCACCGGCAGACGACGGATGCTGTTTTCCTTCAGTATCCTGGTGGCACGCATCAGAGATGTGTTTTCATCCACGGTCAGGACGTCTTTCGCCATCCAGTCTCTTATCAACATAACGCTCAACCCTCCGATAGATATTGTCTAACCAAGCTCACGCAGAGCAATTCTTGTCCGTACCCACAATATGCCGGTCGATACCCGGCACCTGTTTTTATAAAATATTCCTAGTGTTCCCGCAAGACGAAGTGCGCCTCTTGCTCCAAAAATCATAAAGAAAGCCGCAACTGCACGCTGCATCCTTTTTTAACTTGCTTAACTTCCCCCGACTCGGTAAAGATTTCACATTCCGAAAAGGAACATTCCCCCTTGAAACACGCTCTGCGCCGAACAGAATACCCATCATGAAAAAACACCAATGCCTTGCCCCCTGACAGACGATACCCTAGCCCGGATCATGGCCATGGCGGCCGGCGAGGACTGCGTTTTTCTTGAAACCGGCAGGGTAACCTCCGAGGAATCGCGCTCCTATTTTTTCCACAACCCGGTAACCCATCTTGCCTGTTACCCCCACGACGATCCTGCCCGGTTTTTCCGGCAGGCCGAGGCTTTTCTCGCGGAGGGGTTGTATCTGGCCGGCTGGCTTGGATATGAATTCGGGTATCTGCTCGAACCATCCCTGGCAAAACACATCCTCCTCGATCCGCACAAGCCACTGGCCAGACTGGACGTGTTCCGCGCCCCCCTGATCTTCGACCACCTCTCGGGAGAGCCGCTCGGCGCCCCTTGGCCGAATCCGCCTCAAACCGGGACCTCCACCGGCTACCGCATCACCAATCTGCGTCCCAGCCTCGGGAAAGCCGATTACACCGCAGCCCTTGCCAGGATCAAGGAATATATCGAAAGCGGCGACACCTACCAGGTAAACTTCACCCTGAAGCTGCTCTTTGACTTCGATGGTTCACCGGAAGCGCTCTATCAGGCATTGCGGCGCAACCAGAGCGTCTCCTTCGGCGCCTATCTCCGCTCCGGCGATGAACGCATTCTTTCCTTTTCTCCGGAACTGTTTTTCAAGAGGAGCGGCGAACAATGCCTGGTCCGGCCCATGAAGGGCACCATCCGCCGCGGCCCGTATCAGGCGGAAGACGCGCGGTTGATGACCTTTTTGCAGACCGATGCAAAAAACCGCAGCGAAAACGTGATGATCGTCGATCTGCTGCGCAACGACCTGGGCCGCATCTGCACCCCGGGAACGGTGCAGACTCGCTCCCTCTTCGACATCGAAACCTACGAGACCCTGCACCAGATGACCTCCACCATCACCGGCCATCTGCCCAGGGAAACACGGATCGAATCCCTGTTCAAGGCCCTGTTCCCATGCGGCTCGGTCACCGGCGCCCCCAAGATCCGGACCATGGAAATCATCCGCGCGCTGGAAAACGGGGTGCGCGGCGTCTACACCGGGGCTATCGGCTTCATAGCCCCCACGGGCGAGGCAACCTTCAACGTGCCGATCCGCACCATCGAACTCAACGGCAGCTCTGGCCAAATGGGCATCGGCTCCGGGATCATCCACGATTCCGACCCTGAGCAGGAGTGGCGGGAATGCCTGCTCAAAGGACGTTTCCTGAGCGATCCGGCCCCCCCCTTCAGCCTGATTGAAACCCTGCTCTGGCAGCCGGGCTCCGGCTACTGGCTCCTAAGGGAACATCTGGAACGGCTGGCCGCTTCCGCCGCCTATTTCCGCTATCCCGCAAACCCGGCGGAGTTTCTGGCCCGACTCGAAAGGCTGGCCCTGGATTTTGCCGCCTCGCCCATGCGGGTGCGGCTGACCCTGACACGAAGCGGGCGGATGGTACTCGAGGCCGCCCCCTGCTCGGCCCCTGCCTCAATTACCTGGCCGATGCCGCGGACTGCCCGCGCTGAATTGCCGAAAGTGACCTTCTCGGCCGAGGCCACGGATCCCAACGCACCATGGCTTTTTCACAAAACCACTCGGAGGGAGCTGTACGACAGCGAGCGGCAACGGGCCGTGGCCGAAGGAATGTACGAGGTGCTTTTCACCAACACCCGGGGAGAGGTGACCGAGGGAAGCATCACCTCCATCTTTATCCTGCACGGGGAAACCCTGCTTACCCCAGCCATGGAATGCGGACTTCTGCCCGGAGTTTTCCGGAGATATCTGCTGGAGGACGCCCCCCTCCCGGTGCGGGAAGCCATCCTGACCCGCCGGGATCTTGAACACGCCGATGCCCTTTTCGTGGGCAACTCGGTGCGCGGCCTGGTCCAGGTCCGGCTCGACTGAATTATACCCACAGGGCATGCGTTTTCTTTGAGCAGGCAAGCTGCTCAACTCAGCTTTTCACCCTGCGGGTATAAGTTTCGTTTGAGCAGGCAAGCTGCTCAACTCAGCTTTTCACCCTTCGGGTATAAGTTTCGTTTGAGCAGGCAAGCTGCTCAACTCAGCTTTTCACCCTTCGGGTATAAGTTTCGTTTGAGCAGGCAAGCTGCTCAACTCAGCTTTACCCCCTGGCCAGGGTCCGGATAATGTCCGACTTTCCGACCACCCCGACCAGAGCGCCGTTCTTGAGCACCGGCAGGGTATGGACCTTTTTCTCGGCCATGATGGTGGCGATTTCGTCCAGCGGGGTGTCCTCGCGAATGGTCACGGGTTCCCGGGAGCAGATATCCCCTACCGTGGCGCCGGTCATTTTGTTAATCTCCTTTTCCACCGTTTTGGCGCGGTCCAAAAAGATGACCGAGTCCAAAATGGAGATGGCGGTGGGGATGTGAAACCTCTTGGTCTGATCCACCAGATCGCTTTCCGTCACCACGCCGATCAGCAGCCCGTCCTCGTCGACCACCGGCGCCCCGTTGATGCGGTGCGCCCAGAGAACGCCCGCCAGTTTTTCCACCGGCAGATCCGCCTTTACCGAAACAACCTTCTTCGCCATGATCTCCTTGGCTATCAGCATCTGTTTTCTCCCAAAAAAATTTAACGCGGAACCGCAGACGCGGCTTCCACTGACTATCCCGAAACTCTTTACAATTTTTCATTCTTCATTATGCATTTCGATTCGAGCACCTCCTGGAAGGCCGCGGGAATCTCCGCGGCCAACTCACCGGCGAGAAAACCAAACGGCCGCCCGGCCCGGACAATCCGGTCCCCGGCCAGGCCGTGGACATACACCCCCAGACAGGCGGCCTCAAAAGGCGCCACGCCTTGGGCCAACAGGCCGCCGATGAGTCCGCTCAGCACATCGCCCATGCCGCCCGCGGCCATGCCGGGATTGCCGCTGGGATTGATGGCCAACCGCCCGTCCGGCGCGGCAATGATCGTGGACGCCCCCTTCAGGACCAGATACACTCCATGCCGTTTCGCAAAATCCGTGGCCACCTCCCGCCGCTTGCCCTGTATCTCAAGGGTTGAAATCCCCGCCAATCGGGACATTTCCCCGGGATGGGGAGTCAAGACCCTCGGTCCGGCGGCAAGCACGGCAACCTCTCCGGCCAGCAGATTGAGGCCGTCGGCATCAACCACCATGGGTTGCCGCAACTCCCGGTAAAACTTACGCACCACCCGCCCGGTTTCTTCCGCTGTCCCCAGGCCGGGGCCAACAGCCACCGCCGCCTTGCCATGGGCCGAGGCCAGCAACTGTTCATAGTCTGGTTCGGAGAGATAGTTTTGCGAAAAAGCGAGCGGTTCGGTCATGGCCTCGGGCAACGCTCCCTGCACCACCCCACAGAGCATCTTGGGCGCGGCGATGGTCACCAGCCCTGCCCCGGAGCGCGCCGCGCCCAAGCCGCAGAGCACCGCGGCCCCGGCTTTGCCCAGCGAACCCGCCAGCGCCAGCAGGTGGCCGAAGGTTCCCTTGTGGGACGCCATCCCCCGCGCCGGGATCACTCCCTTGACCCAGGCATGATTCAGCCACTCCACCGTAATCCCGATCCGCTCCACCACCTCGGCGGGGATGCCGATATCGATAACCTCAAGCAGCCCGACATATTCCTTGCCCGGCGGTTCGACCTGGGCAAACTTGGGCAGACCGTAGGTGCAGGTGAGCCGAGCCCGCACACTGACGCCCTGGGGAATACCAGTGTCGGCGGCCAGCCCGGAGGGGATATCTACCGCCACCACCGGCACCTCGCTGGCGTTGAGACATCTGATCACCGCGGCGAACACCCCGGTGACCGGGCTGCGCAGCCCCGTGCCGAAAAGGGCGTCCACCAGAAGATCGCTCTCCCCCACCAGCCGTTCCACCCAAGACAACTCCTCTTCGTCAAGGCAGGTGTAGAGCGGCATGGCCAACTGCTTGACCCGCTCCAGATTTCGCGCCGCATCCCCCTGCAATTTCTCAAGGGGAACCAGGCTCACCACCTGCGGCCGGGCGCCCTGCTCCAGAAGAAGCCGGGCGATCACCAACCCGTCGCCTCCGTTATTGCCGGGTCCGGTAAAGATAAGCACCTTGCGTTCGGCCAGCCCCCCAAAATGGCGGGCCATGGCCGCCACCGTGCCGCGTCCCGCGTTTTCCATCAACTCCAGGCCGGGAATGTTGTATTCCGCGCTGGTCAATCTATCGCAGAGCAGCATCTGTTCCGCAGTGGCAATCTTCATTCCGCCTCTCCCTCAAATATCCGGTGCGCCCTGGGCACCATGGTCCGACAGCACCGGGGTCTCACCCAAAAAACGTTTCGGCCCAAAACGCCCCGGTTCCTGCCCGGTTTCAATGTATCCTGCGTCATTCTAGCACATCCGGGCAGGCGGGCCAGCTTTTTTGTTCCAATCGCCGAGAGGCGCTGGCCGCGACAAACCGCGCGTGCGGCAGGCGAAAAAAACAACCGAAGGCGGCGGAGATGGGGGAACTCTCTCCTTGTCCTTGCGAAGCACGTCATTGTTTCCCTTTTACGAGACCACCATTTCCCCCACATCTTTTTTCTTCCCGAAGGGAGCGCAACAGAGGCATGAGCAAACCCGTCCGGATCACTCTTCTGCCAAGCGGCACAAGCGCTTCCAGCCAAGAAAGATATTGCGCATTGAACTGCCGATGGTATAGTACGACCCTTCTTTTGTGCTGAAAAAGGAATACTTCAGCCCTCGTAGCTCAGGGGATAGAGCAACCGCCTCCTAAGCGGTAGGTCGTACGTTCAAGTCGTACCGAGGGCACCAAACAGCCATCCCGCAACATCCGATACCGTTTAGCAAACCCGCTACAACAAAAGAAAGTCTTGATTTATTCGTCCGACACCATCCGAAGAAATACATTGACAACCGGGGGCAACTGGGGGCAATATTGGGGGCAACTGCCAACCACCACAATGGAGTTGCCCCCATGTCGCTATCTGACACCGCCATTCGCCAAGCCAAGCCAGGCCCCAAGCCTTCCCGCCTCTTCGATGGGGGCGGCCTTTACCTGGAAGTTTCCCCAGCCGGGGGCAAGTGGTGGAGGCTCAAATACCGTTTTGACGGCAAGGAGAAACGCCTTTCCCTTGGTGTATATCCTGATGTTCCCCTGAAAGACGCCAGAGAGAAAAGAGAAACTGCCCGCAAGTTGTTGGCCAAAGGGATTGACCCAGGAGAAGAACGAAAGGCCAGCAAGGCAACCGAAACGGGGAGCTTTGCAGCGGTCGCCCGCGAATGGGCTGCCCTCAAAAAACCGACTTGGTCTGCAACCCATGCGGAAAGGACCGTAAACATCCTTGAAAAGGACATCTTCCCATTTATTGGCTCAAGCCCAATCAGCAAGATTACACCGCCAGATGTCTTGGCCGTTTTGAAGCGGATCGACACCAGAACGCCAGTCACTGCCAGAAAAGCTTACAGCTCGTTGCGGATGATTTTCTTTCACGCCATCGCCTCCGGGCGGGCTACCACCAACCCCGCCGACGGCTTGACCGCACTTCTTTCCCCAAAGCGATCCAAACGCATGGCCGCGCCCACTGACCCACCTGAGGTCGCGCGGCTAGTGCGGACCATCGAAGGATACACCGGTTCTTTTATCGTCCGCTGCGCCTTGCGACTTTCCCCCCTCTTTTTCTTGCGGCCCGGAACCCTGCGCGGTATGGAGTGGCAAGACATCGACTTTGACCGGGCGGAATGGCGCATTCCCATTGAACAGATGAAGCGTCGGCAGACAGAAAAGGATGCCAGGCGTGGGGAGATTGCCCTGATTGTCCCCCTGGCGCACCAGGCTATAGCGATCCTCCGCGAGCTGCATCAGCTCACCGGCAACGGCCGATTCGCTTTTCCAGGCGCTCGGGACAGAGGAATGTGCATCAGCGACAATACCGTCCGCTCCGCCCTGCGCGGAATGGGTTTTACCGGCGAAGAGATTACCCCGCATGGCTTTCGGCACATGGCTTCAACCCTGCTGCATGAACAGGGTTTCCCTTCTCACCTGATTGAAAAACAGCTGGCCCATTCCGATGGGAACAAGATCAGGGCAGTGTATAACCACGCAGAGTACCTACCGGAACGCAGGAAGATGATGCAAGCCTGGGCGGATTATCTAGACGAGTTGAAGGCCGGGGCCAAGATCATCCCAATAAGAGCGGCCGGGTGAGGACCTTTAGATTACGGCCAATCCCAGACGAAAAATACACCTGAGAATACCTGACGGAGAAACACCATGCCAATCCTGTTTTGCAATATTGGTTGGATGCAAAGTTATGAAGGCCTAGAAGGCACTAATGATGAATTAATTGGTGGGGGCAAGTATGTAACCGAGAATAAAAAAGGGCATGAAGTCTGCAATTTCGTACCTTGTGGCAATTATGTTTATGGGCATGTGGAATCAAGTCGTGGCGATATTGAAACACAAATCTCTATCGAGCGTCTCGGCGCCGGTCCCCATAGCGAATTTGTTACTGGAGTCGATGTCATTTGGACGGCAACCTCCCCGACCGAAAAAGGCCGCCGCGTGGTAGGCTGGTTTCGGAACGCAACGGTTTACAGGAATCGACAAAAATTCAAAACACCCCCAACGGCCCAGCACCGTCGAGACGGAATAACCGATTACCGGATTAAGGCAAAGATCAGTGACGCCGAGCTTCTCGTGCCACAAGACAGAGACCTTGTAATGCCAAAAGGAAAGGGGTGGATGGGTGAAAAGGCGTGGTGGTATGCCAATAGTGACCAGCAAGACGTTTCGTCATTCCTGGAGGTAGTCCAAGACTTAATCAAAGGAAAACCAGCTCTCCAAATACCAGCGGAAGAAATTCAGCCACCGCCTTCGTTTGAGGGAGCGAAAAAATCCATCATTGTCAATGTCTATGAACGTGACCCCTCTGCCCGTAAAGCCTGCATCAACCATTGGGGAGCCAAGTGCATTGTTTGCGGGTTTGATTTTGAATCGGCCTACGGTGAGATTGGCAAAGGGTTCATCCACGTTCACCATTTAGTGCCTCTCTCATCTATCGGGAAGAGATACAAAATCGACCCAATCAAAGAACTGAGGCCGATTTGCCCGAACTGCCATTCAATGATTCACAGAGAGCGAAAAAAAATACTAACGGTCGAGGCGTTAAGAAAAGTCTTGAAACGTTAGCCAGACGGGGTTACTCGTCTTCCTGTGCCGCCACCGTCCAGATTCGCTTCAAAGGCAATTCAGCTTTTAGATCTTCGTCGAGGTGGTCGTAATGGTCGAAGAGTTGCTCCAACAGTTCCTTCTGGGTCCACAAACGTACCCGAAAGAAGCTAGCCGCAAGCTCTTTCTGCACGTTGCTCTTAAATCCACCCCACGAAACGAACAAGCCTTCGTCGGCGCCGAACTTGGAAACTGCCCCCAGCAGCTTATCCACAGTGGGACGGTCGATTGGGCTGCTCTCCGATTTCACTTCGACACACAGGCGCGGTGCGCCGAAACCGAGTGGACCGGCACCGGCGAGAATGTCTACGCCGCCGTCCGCGCCTTCCGGGCTGCGGTAGGTAGTGTAACCCTGAGCCTTAAGAATGGCTTCTACCAAGCGCGTCAGGCCGTGGCCTTTGAAACGCGCGAGGATAAGCTGAGCAATCTGGTCGCGGGCTAGTTCTTCGAGGTTGGTGTCTTCTGCTGCGTCATCGGTGGCCGGCGCGATGGCCTTAGTGGTTGCCGCGATGGTTTCGGGTTTCCAACCGTTCGCCCGCATGGCGGTAATGCGCTGCTCGGCATTATTGCGTTGCACACGGCAGATGGTCATGAATGCCCCGAACGTATACAGCAAGTCCTTGCCGAAATTAACTCGCGGCACGGCCTCACCAATCCACTTCACCGGTCGCCAGTGGAAGTAAGGATCTGGCCCGACAGACTCAAAATGGTAATCACCAGTAATTTCGCCAATCTGAATAGCAGGCTGCGACTTGAGCGGCAATATGACTAAGTCGCCTTTCTTTATCCCATGCGCAAAAGGCCACACTTGGCTAACCCAATTCAAAATCGCCTTTGGCTTGGTATCCGGGTAGCGCTGCGTCATCGCAGCCACCAATTCGGGCCGCTCGGTGAGCTTAGCCAAATTCACATCGAGACCGTCCCAGGTCACATAGACGCGGTTTTCTTGGATGAACTTCTGTTCGTATTCGCCGTGAGAACCGGCGCGTATTAACCAGATTGCCATATCTTGCCTATGCCTTTAGCTTGAAATATTTTTCGATATTCTCCCGAAGCACCTCTGCAAACTTTTCAGTCTGCGTGAACGGGATATGCTTGATCGCTCGAAGATTAAATCCGACAAACTTATCTTTCTCTTCCATGACGGATTCGTCGACAAACAACAACATATCGGCCGATGCCTTACCCTCTGCCTTTGCTTTCCCCATCATAAATCCAATCTCGTGATATACGTTTGGGTTGCAATATGTCAGGTTACCAATCAGCAGACCGCAGTCACTCATCATTTCGATAATTTTGTCGGTGATTTCGTAAGAAGTGCCATCATGAAACCAGTCAACGCGCTCTACTTTCAGTGCCGGTCGCAAGTTAAATTTGTCTGACACCTCATTGCAAACACGCTCGATAATCTTGTAATGATTTTCGCTGGCTTCCCTGTTGAATGCCATAGAAACAAATATTTTTCGCCTTTTGCTTTCCAATACCTTGTCGAAAATTTGGATCAAATCGGTAAAATTTGATTTCTTGATTTGGTGGAGATGGTTGTTCAGTACCCAACTTACAAACGTATCAGTTGGCACACCGGGCCTCAGTTCGTAAAACACGAGCGCCGCTAGCAAGCCACTATTGGTTGAATCCTTCAGCGCAGGGTTCTTGTCACATAACGCGCTAACGCGTCCCAGCGCTTCCTTGACGCGCTTGATCGCGTTCTCATTGTCTCCAACCACCTTTTTTTCTATCAAAAAAGTGAACTGATCAACGAGAAATGATCGAGGTTCTTTTTCAATGAATGGCCTGAGGTTAGACAGCAAATCAAAATCCAGTTTGCTGTAGAGTTGTCTCGCCAAATAGTAGGCCCAACCAAAAGAAGGATCAGTCTTAAGCTTTTCATCGGGAAACAAATCAGGATCATCGAGGATTAACCTGAGATTATGTTCTTTTGGTAGCGGGACTTGCTTATAGTTGATGTTGTGAAATAGTGCCCGACTAAATCGGCGAAACTCGTTTTGGTTTCTGCAAAAGACAATACAGAACGGCGTGGTACGTTCCCTCTCTGGCGTATCAGTCGACTTGATTGCTGCGAGGCGATGATTGCCATCAATTCGTGAAAAAACTGCGTCTTTGGTTGCATCGAATTCGACCGTGGCAGTTTGGAAGAACTGCACCGCTCTTATATCCCCCGGTTTTTGAGATCGTTTTACTGAGGAAGACACCCGCAACCCATGCGCAAATTTTATTGCGCGGAATGAGTCTCCCTTATGGATGTTGCTATAAAAGTTTGCGACTTGTTCCGATTCAGTATCGTTCTCATGCAGGCCAACACAAAGCACTACTTCTGGAAAGAAAACAAATTCCCCGTGTTTCAGAAAATCGCCAATTTCCCTGAGGCGTTCGTCCTTCGGAACCCGCTGGATGCTTTCGTCTGGCTTCGAAATGTCCTGTAATACTCCCATAGGCGCGAAGCCACGAAGGCACAAGAAATTGCCAAGCGAGAAGTCGAGAACGCCTTTGAGTTTCATTCGACGACCTTTTTACCAAGAATGAGTGCTTCTATTTCAGCTTTGGCTTGCTGTAAATCTTCAACGGCTTGAAGTCTAAGCATTCGCGCTTCGTCTCGGATCTTTTCGAGCTTCGCAGCAATAAGAGCTTGTCGTTTCGGATTTGGGAGTGGAATTGGAATTTTCTCCAAGACATCTACCCCGACCCCAGATTGGTTGTTCCAGTTGGTGCAAAGCTTGAAAAAGACTTTCTGCCGTTGGTAGAGATTGAGAACGTAGCTCAAGTATTGCGCGTTTAATTGATCACCTTTTGGCGCGATACGGGTGATATGGTTGGAACTGAAATAATCGCCGTTAAGGTCAAAATAAACCGTCTTTCCAACTTGCTCCTGGCTGTTGGTGTTGTTGAAGAGGACTTCACCGCGCTTTAATGCGTCGAACGTGCGCATTTTCAACTCTGCTGCGGCGATTGTAACATTACGGTTGAAAACCAATTCGCGGTCATTGCTAAGATTTGTTGGGCGAATTTGGATAATTGCGCCTTCCTCGTCAGATTGATCGCCCCGCCCGGCCGCGAAACCAGTCAAGAAATACGCCACCAAATCACCAAGTCTAGGCAGTCCGCAATTGGCTTCTCGGACGAAATGAAAGATGTCGCCTTGATGAAAAATGGGGTCAAAACGTTGGCCAGTTATTTTATGAAAATCCGTTTGGAAAATGCGTTTTTTAATTGTGTTTGGCGGATCTGCTTTTCGAATTACGGAAAGTTCCGCAAGTAGCACATCATCAATGGTACCAAGAAGGCCTTGGGCCTTTTCAAGCCTTGCCTGACACTTGACCACGGCATCTTCAATTAGCGTTGGCAGGCGTTCATCAAAGACAATTGGAAGCGAAAGCAGCGCCGGGTAATCCAACGCAGGGCGCGTGCCCCCAGTAGAACGACGGGAAGCCAACCGCTCTGCACTATCGAGGTTCAGCCATGCGGCCAACGTTTCACTGGTTTTCCTGCCCTTCGTGCGAATAGCAACGATATGCTGGTTAATGTTGGCCTCAAATCCATCAGGGACCACCGAGGCAACTGCCATCCGTCCGACGCCGGTAATCTTTACCAACAACTCACCGCCGAACAGTTTGCTCCGCGCAAGAAGCCCCTCGTGAGTGCTGCGGGAAATGCGCTTACAGTCTTCAAGATAGAGGCGCCCTGTCGTGGATAAATTTTGCACCCGGATGAAGGGCACGCCATCGGCGCTTTCGGTGTAATGGGTATCAGCATCCTTAATGGAAGGGGTCGCACCGCCACTCATTTGTTGAACAAAATCACGGAGACGATGAGAAGTCGCTTCACAAACGCGCTTCTCCAGAGCGACCAGTTCTGGGCGGAAATACGACGGATCCCAACGGCCCGTCATTTCTGCCTTCCGTGTCAAAAAGACCTTTGCAGGGTTTACCGCTTTCGAAAGGGCAAAGCTCACACCTTCCCCTCCTCAATTTTCAAGATGAAACGATTCAATTCCTCGCCAATTTGCACCAGTTCATTGATTTTGGTGCCTCGTCCGGTAGCGTCGTAACCAATGTCTTCCGCAATCGCCATGAAAACATCATAATCGGGTAAGCTTTTGCGACGGCGTTCTTCATAAGTCTCGGAAAGGCGAAAGCGAAGGTCATTAAGCTGCCGACCATATTCATCGGCGATTGCCTTGGCAGCTTCGGCGTAGGTAAGGTCCCCTTTGAGTTCCTTAGCGTTAAGACTGGCGAATTCCGGCCGATCCTTGAGTGCCTGAAGGGCCTTCTTTTTCTCCCGCTCAATATCGATCAGATGTGCCTCAAACTTTTCCTGCTTTCGAATACTGTCCTTGAGCGTCTGTTTCGTGTCGCGCATAAGCTTAGTTTCATTCTCTGTGAACTTCTTCAAGAAGAGCACCGAACTTTTCACCCCTGCACCAGTATTCGTGAAGGCGGTTTGCGGGAGAGAAACAACAGCCACAATCCGATAGAGGTCTTCGAGTTCGTCACGAACATACTGGAGACTGGAGTTGGTGAGGATACCGTCTGGAATGACTACGGCCAAGTAGCCGCCCTCGGTCAGATAGTGCCAGCACTGCTCGATGAACAGAATTTCCGTATCTTGGCCAGGGCGTTCGGCAGCTTTACTCTTCGGATTCAACCAATCCACATCGCGGGTAGCGAGACGGTACTGGTTCATGTAAGCCTTTTCTGTCTGCTTCACTGTAGAGCCGAAGGGCGGATTGGTGATGATGAAATCGAAACGGTTATATTTAAACCCCTGGTTCTTCGTTTTATCCCTGATGTTATCCGCTGGCAGCAGGCCATCGGTCGCAATAACGTTGGTGTGGCCGTCGTCGTGGATGATCATGTTCATCTTCGCCGTGCGGGCGATCTGTTCATTGATCTCAATCCCGTAGAGGTTATGCTCGGCGAAACGGTGCCAGTACTCTCTGTGCCGGGCCGTTTCCTTCTTTCCGTCTTTGCCAGCTTCGCCAGGGAAGTATTCGTTGGCTTGCTTCCTTACTTTGTCTAAGGCATGAAGCAAGAAACCGCCGCTGCCGCATGAAGTATCAAGCACTATTGACTCGTGCGTAATGGGGAGCACGTCAACGATGAACTGCACGATGGGTCGTGGGGTAAAATATTGACCGAAATCACCGCGAAAGAATGAGCCCATGAAGGTCTCGAAAGCGCGGCCTTTGCTGTCGAGGTCAGTTTCAGAAAGGTCGATGCTTTCGAGATAACTGACTACCGTGCGTGCTTTGGATGCACTGAGGCGAATGTCATCCTTGAAGACCTCGGGGTCTTTTTTTCGTCCTTCTTCGTAGAGCTTTTTCAAACGCTCAAGCAGATCCTTTTCAGTCTTCTCGCGGGTGTCCTCGGTGAATATCTGAAAGTCATACGGCTCGCCGGGCTTGCGGAGTTTTCGCTCATCCCATATCTTGCAGAAGATGAGTTTATCGAGTTCGTCGAAGGCTTCAGAGGGGTTGAGTTCTCCACCTCCCCAAAGCGCCTGGTGCGCTTGCTGGAAGCGCCGTGTAAGTTCATCCTGACTGACGACTTCGAGCGGAAAGAGCTTTTGGCCGTTTTTGGTCGTGCCGCCGCCGACGGCGAACTTATACCGCGCTAGTTCTGTGACGCCGAACTGCGGCACATCTGGAATGGTGATACGATCCTTTGGTTTCTTGGCGGGGATCTCGAAATACTCGTTTTTCAGTTTGGTCGTGACCCAAACGTATTTCGCCCCTTCTGCAACCGCGTAACTGACTGCTTGATCAGAAGCGCGGGCGAACTCAAGTTCGTTGATGTCCGGCTTTTTGCACTCAATAACGACGAGCGGGGTCTTCAACGCATCATCGTCATAAACGATAATGTCGGCTTCCTTTGTCTCAGAGCCCATCTGCACCGAAACGAATTGCCGGATACGCTTGACGGGATATTTATAGATGAGCGTGAGTTTCAGGAAGGATTCGGCTTGAACTTTCTCTTCTGGATTTTCGTAGTTGCGCCGTTTTGCTTGGTGCAGATAGACGATGTATTTGCCATCGTCCTCCATCTGGATGAGCTTCTGTTTTATGCCTTCAGCGATAAAGTCCATGCGTTATTTCCAAAAATAAGAGGTTTATGCTTTGCCGATGTGAGACCGGCGCTTTTTGAGGCTGAATCGCACCACACAACGATTCAGCCTCAAAAAGCCTGATACCGTCCGCCCGCAATCGTCCAGAATCATTACTTCATCCATGTTGGCAGTGCTGCGGCGTTTCTGCAAGTGGGGGGATCTCCTCTTTCAAACTGAGGATGAGAAAGGCCAGCATGGACGACCTTGGCTGCGGTCATTAGTTTCCCTTTGATGAAACTTTTACTCAAGAATTGCAGTAATGTACTGTAATGTCCGGTATAATCCAAACAAATTGAAAACGCCACATACGAGGGAGGGAAATATGGCCAAGCACTACTCTATCAAGGATTTTTTCCGGCAGATGCCGAATGCCCTGCTCGCCCGCTACTTTCAGAGGCAGGGGCTTTTTGCTGATCTGGACTTCGCCGCCATGAAGGAGGGCAAGCCTGACTTGCTTTTTGCCGCCTGGCTGGAACTGCCGGACGGACAGCGCAATGCGAGGGATGCCGAATTTCGAGGCATCTTCGAGATGAGCTGCGAAAAGGGCTTCCGGGCGATCTTGGACGAGATCCCCTTTCAGTTGCGGGAGACACCGGAGGCCATAAATCCTTTTATTGAAATGCTGTCGACCTTACCCAATCACTATGAGCGGGCGATGATCACCTTTTTGGATCACAATGCTTGCTGGAGAGGGGCGACCTACTTTTATCATGCGGATTCTCTGCCCTACTGGCGCAAGCGCAAAAACTTCCCACACCAAGCGGCAGCGGTGGACGAGGACAGCATTGGGCAGCTGGCCGAACTTATCCGCAACTATTTCCATCACACCGAGGGCCGGGGTAGAAACTGCGTGGTGGAGCCATTCCGTCGGGGTGAAATTGATTATTTCTTTGCGTATCCAGAAGATTATTCGCAGCAAAGCATTGAGTGGGTGAATGGTGAGTTTGACCGGCGACCGCATAATCCCGCCTTTGAGATCATTTATGTTTACTCGCAAAAGGAGGGCTCGCTTGACCTAAATTTTCGCGGCTCCACCAAGGCCATTGAGCCACTCCAGGGGATGTTCGCCACGGCGATTCTCAAACTTGCAGCACTGCCGTCCGACCCGAAGGACAAGCGCATTTACGATCTGGCCCCGCTGCTCCAGAAAAGTTTTGATTTCACTTACGCCGTTGGCAGTGGTATCGAAAAAGTAACCGTGAAGAAACTACGGCTTGCCTCGCAGGTGAAAAAGGGCGACCGCATTACCCTGGAAGCCGATACGACCCAAAATCCCGATGCCGTGTATGCTTTGCTCGCTCAGGTCAGAAAATCCTTGCCGCTGGATATGTACAACGTCACTCAGGTGGAGCTTTCGGTTTCGATTGCGGGAGATGCAGACAAATCGGCGAAGGCGGTGACAGTCCGTATTACCTATCCCAACTCCTGCTCGCTCAAGTACGATGAGTTGGGGCTGAAATTGCGCGATATGCTGGAAGCCTCCGGGATCGAGCCCAAGGAGATGGCTGAAAGCGCCGTGGTTGAAGAATGACGCCACAGGCTGCGTTGATCGAGCTTTTAGAACGACTGGGGGCCAATCAGGGTGCTGCGGTTCTGGTCAATGACGACGAATTGCGCCAATGGCCGAGCGCAGCCGTTAAGGCCATGAAACTTCAGAAGCTGATAGCGAAAGCGCGACCGGCCTCCAGCGCTGTATGCCCAGGGTGCGAGATCGAATGTGTCATGCCGGTACAGACACAGCCAACTGCCTCGGCAGGTGACCCGGTATCATTCATCGTTTGTGACAAACGCAGCGATACCAACCGGGTGCCGGTCCCAGCTGGACGGCTGCCCCAGTGGCAATGCAGTGTCGATGCCGTGGGTGGGTTTGTTGCTGCCAGTCTTGGTTTGCGCCGCAGCGATAGACAGACGGCCGATGATCTGTGGGAGATTGGTATTGCCACCGGTGACAAGCGCAGCCAGATGCTCTGCCTGCAAGGTAATGGCGTATTGGTCTTGGTGGCCGACACCAACAAGATGCCGTTGGCCGAGTTTATCGAATATCACGATGGCGTATATTCGCTTGATGGTGCCATGATCCGCCAGATGGTGGATGCCGCGACCACGGCGGACAACCGCTACACACCAAGCGAGGCTAAGCGGGAAGCCCGCAAACTGGACACACAAGCCATGTATGCGAGCTGGCAGAAAAAGTATCGCGAGCTTAAGCGCAGTAAGTCGGGAAATACCGATAGCTGGTATGCAAAGCAGATCGCCAAGTTGGACATTGCCAATGGCCGTGATCACGAGACCATCCGCAAAAATATGAAGAAGTAAAAATAGTTGGGCGGAATTTTTTCACCCAACATAACCTCTTGTTACTCCGCTGTTATTTGTTGTTCTCCTGTCTCGATTCCCCTCCCGACATAAACATCCCCGCAACATCCAAGCACCTGATTTCTCATGCAAGGCCTTCGCCAGCGCAGAGCCTTGCCGTGGGATTGTATCGCCCAAATCGCCCCCCTACCTTCATCTCAACAATCCAATACCACTCAAGGAGGTTTGAAGATGAAGCGTACCATACTGAGGATTCCGGCCGTAAAATCTGAATCTGGGCTTTCCCGCTCCACTATCTATCAGCGTATTGCGGATGGCTTGTGGACAAAGCCGGTGAGTCTCGGCGCTCGGGCTGTCGGGTGGCCTTCCAACGAAGTCGAGTCGATCAACGCGGCTCGTATTGCCGGGAAGACCGACGAAGAAGTCCGCGACCTGGTGGTGAAGCTGGAAGCTGCTCGCAAAGATGCGGCGTGAGGGGGCGATGATGAATACTCCCGTGACAGTTTTACCAAGCGACCCGGTGGAAGCCGGTAAAGGCGGCGAAGGCGGTGTTTTCGGGATAACCAATGCCGATTTTGTGGCGGCGGTGTTCCCGCTTCTGCCTGAAGGCGCGTTTGCGGCGGTTTGCTCGAAGAGCGGCGACCCCGGCCTGGGCGGTTGGTTAGCCAGTCGTGCCGATCAGGTGGCCGTCAATCTTTCTGCCGCAAATAACAACTACATCGGTTGTGCGAGCTTCTACCCTGGCGACGATGGTTCATTTAAGGCGCGTAAAGCCCAGTTTGCCGCCTGCCATTTTTTGATGCTCGACGACTTGGGCACCAAGGTGCCGCTGGAGCGGCTGGGCGGTTTTGAGTTGTCTTGGCTCATCGAGACCAGCCCCGGCAATCATCAGGGCGGGATCATCCTCGCCGAACCGTTGACCGATGCCGCAGTGGCCGTACGACTGCTGGGCGCGGTGATCGCCTCGGGCTTGTGCGATGTGGGGGCGACCGGGCCGTTGAGCCGCTGGGCGCGGCTGCCGGTGGCGATCAATGGTAAGCCAAAGTATGCAGACGAAGACGGTGCGCCGTTTCAATGTAACCTGATTGAGTGGCGGCCGGACAAACGCTATACGCCACAAGAGATTGTGGATCGCCTGCAATTGGAACTCGCCCCGGCAGGGCGACCGAAAAAAACGGCGAAGTCCTCTGCTGCGTCTGGTGATGCCTCGCGTAGCAAGGGTAATGAAGCCGACGATGTTCTGACGCCCAAAGCAGCGGAGAACCCGGTGGTCGCAACGATCAAGGCACGTGGGCTGTACAAGACACCGCTCGGTTCAGGCAAGCACGACATGACCTGCCCGTGGCTGCATGAGCATACCGACGGTCTGGATACCGGCGCGGCCTACTTTGAGCCAGACGAGTTCTATCCGTTGGGGGGATTTTGCTGCCAGCATTCGCACCGCGACAAGTACCACATCCGTGCTTTGCTCGAATACCTTGGGGTGCGCAACGCGGAGGCACGGCACAAGCCGGTGATCCGGGTGGTGGCCGGTGACCTGCACCGCGTGGTGGATGCGGCGGAGAAAGAACTGGCGAACCGTGGGCGGCACTATCAGGCAGGCGGCTTGATTGTCTCTATCGCCACCGATCCGACAAGTGGCGATCCGTCGATTGCACCAACCAGCGCACCGGCGCTGACGCGGGAACTGTCGGTTGCGGCGACCTGGGAGAAGTACGACGGTCGTGCCGAAGAGTGGGGATGCTGTGATCCGCCGACGCGGCACGCAGCTATTCTCTACGATTCGCAGATCTTTCGCTACCTGCCCCCACTGGCAGGGGTGGTGCGGCAACCGTACTTCCGCGAGTCAGACGGCGAACTCATCACCCAGGCCGGTTACGATAAGACGGCGCAGCGTTTCGGGGTGTTCGATGCGCGGCAGTTTGTCATCCCCGTTCCGACACCGGACGCGGCACGAACGGCGCTGGCCTTGTTGGAAGAACTGCTTACCGAATTTCACTTCGTTGCTGCCACCGACAAGGCCGCTGCTTTGTCGGCAATCTTCACCGCTGTGGTGCGTCCGTCGCTACCCTATGCGCCTGGATTTCACGCCCGTGCGCCGGTGTTCGGCAGCGGCAAGACCTATCTCTGTGAACTGATTGGTGCTTTCGCCGGGCCAGCCGGAAATGCCAAGGTGAGCTACCCAACCACCTCGGAGGAAGCCACCAAGGTGATTCTGTCTTTGCTGCTGACCAGCCCGGCCGTGATTGAGTTCGATGACATGGACACCGATTGGATACCACACGGCACCATCAAGCGGATGCTGACGGCGGAGCAGATCACCGACCGGATTCTGGGCGTGAGCAAGACGGCGACGGTGAGCACGCGCACCCTGTTTCTGGGGTCGGGGAATAACGTCGGCCCGATACGTGATCTGCTGCGCCGTGTGCTGACGATTCACATCGATCCGCGCTGCGCGACCCCGGCCACGATGACCTACAAGGGCTTTCCGGTTGAGAAGGTGCGCCAGAACCGGGGAAAGTATGTGGCGGCGGTGCTGACCATCATCCAGGCATGGCGCAAGGCGGGGATGCCTCGCGCTGCGGCGGACAGCATTGTAACCTTCGGCGGCGCGTGGTCGGACTATTGCCGGTATCCGCTGATGTGGCTCGGGCAGCCTGATCCGGCCACAGCGTTGCTGGAGCAAGTGCGGCATGACCCTGACGGAGATGCACTCAGCGGCTTGATGACTGAATGGCACGCGGTATTCGGCTCGACCGCGACGACGGTGCGCAAGGCCGTGGACACAGCGGCGAGTTGGGACCAGTCCAATCTACTCGATGCAATGCGCGAACTTCCGGTGGAAGAGCGCGGTGAGATCAATCGCTCGAAGCTAGGCTGGCTGCTGAAAAAGAATGCGAACCGGATTGTCGGTGGCTTTGAGTTTCAGCAAGCAGAGGCCGATGGACGTACCGCCTGGCGGGTTGTGGCCGTCAAATCACCGGCGCCACCTCCTTTAACGCCTTCACCGCCTTTCACCCCGCCGGTTGAGAAAACTGTCAGCGGCACAAAAGGGGCAAAAAGCAAGTCCGATGAACGAACCAGTAGGGGCGAACAAATGGCATTGTTTGGTGGGAAGCGATGAAAAAACGTCACCCAAACCACCGCCTCGTGAAAATCCACCGCAGTTACATGGTGGAAGAAATCGCCAAGTTATTCGGCATCCATAAGAATACCGTGCGTGGCTGGGTCAAGGCCGGGCTTGCAACCAGCGATGACAAACGGCCCATGCTGATCCTTGGCCATGCCCTGGTGGCATTTATTCAGGCACGCCGGGTAAAAAACAAGCAAACTTGTCAACCGGGAGAACTCTATTGCGTCGGCTGCCGAGCCCCGAAATTTCCGGCGGGTGACATGGCGGAATATTCACCTGTCACCGAGAAGTTCGGCAACCTGACCGCGATCTGCCCGGACTGCAATTCCATCATGAACCGGCGCGTCAGCTTAGCCAAACTGGAACAGGTTTGCGGAGAAATGGAGATCACGGTTCCGCAAGCACTACGACACATAGTTGAGAGTAACAAACCCACCGTAAACAGTGACTTGAAATAGGGGCCAGAAACCATGAAAAAGTACAGTGCAGAAAATGAACGAATCAAACGCAAATATTTCGCATTTTTGAAGGAAGCCAAGCGGCATAGCGAGCCAACAGTGGATGCTGCGGCGAAGGCTCTCAACCGTTTTGAGGTTTATACCAAGCATCGGGATTTCAAGGCATTTCACTTCGAGCAGGCCATCGCCTTCAAGAAGCATCTTGCCGAGCAGAAGGGGCAGCAGTCCGGAGAGAAACTGAGCAAGGCGACCTTGCATGCGACTCTGACCCAACTGAAGCGCTTCTTCCAGTGGCTTTCGGATAAACCTGGCTACAAGTCGCGCCTTCAGTATTCCGATGCCGAGTATTTCAATCTGTCCGACAAGGACACCCGCGTCGCTACGGCACAACGGGAGCAAAAAGTGCCGACCTTGGGACAGATCAAGCACGTCATCAATACGATGCCGGCCAACACCGATATAGAGCACCGAAACCGCGCCCTGGTAGCATTCACCCTGCTGACAGGGGCACGGGACAGCGCCATTGCATCAATGAAGCTGAAGCATGTTGACATGATCTCGAACAACGTTAATCAGGATGCGCGGGAAGTGAATACGAAATTCAGCAAAACCTTCAATACCTTTTTCTTTCCGGTGGGGGAGGAAGTTCTTGGGATTGTGGCAGAGTGGGTGACATATATCCGGGACAAAAAACTCTGGGGTAATGATGATCCGCTCTTCCCGGCGACACGTATTGTCTTGGGGGCTTCTCGCCAGTTTGAAGTGGCAGGATTGACACGGGTCCACTGGAGCACCGCCTCGCCCATCCGGACAATATTTCGTGAAGCCTTTGTCAGCGCCGGCCTGCCGTATTTCAACCCACATAGCTTTAGGAATACCCTTGTTCAGCTCGGCCAAGATGTCTGCAAGACCCCGGAACAGTTCAAGGCGTGGAGCCAGAACCTCGGGCACGAGAAGGTGTTGACGACATTTCTGAGCTATGGCGAAGTTGCATGTCAGCGCCAGGGGGAAATCATCCGAGGACTGGGGACAGGACAACCGGGCGCGCCTTCGGGAGCCGACGAAATTGCGGAGGCGGTGTTTAGAAAATTCCGTGATTCTGGTCTTGGCGTGTAGGAGCAGAAAATTGCATGGCGCCCACATCAGAAATCCCATATAGTGGGTGTGCGTTTGCCGATGGCGAAACCCTTACCCTTGGCTTAAAGGTGCATTATGGACAAGTTGACCTTGCGGGAGAGATGGCGAAAGGGATTGGCGGTGAGATCCCCGTCATCCCCTGGCGTATGCCTGACTCCATTGTTAGACATGATCGAAAAGGGAGAGTTGTCAAAGAAGGAAGGCCAAGAAGCCATTTCGAGGTTACTGAAAGAATCGTGCCCCTCTCCAGTAAAAAGATAGTCCGCCATAGAGGCAACAACCAATGCCTGGGGGCAACTTTGGGGGCAACAGCAAAAAACGAATACATATAATTATAGTTTATTCGGATAGATATAAATTCTATTCAATGCATACCGAGCACCAGTAATTTTCCGGATATTTCCTCCCCGCCGTGCCGTTATGCCTGTTGTCGCCGGACCCACGGAGAACAACGCCGATATCACGATTTCCCAAGACCTTTATTAAGGAGAACCACCATGCAGAGAATCCTGTTATTTGCCAGCGCAGCGCTTCTCGCACTGGGCTTGAGCGGTTGCGGCTACAACACCATTCAACAAAACGACGAAGCCGTGATTGCGGCCTGGGGCGACGTGGAAGCCTCCTACCAGCGGCGGGCAGATCTCATCCCCAATCTGGTGGAAGCGGTAAAGGCCTACGCGGCCCACGAAAAAGAAACCCTCACCGCCGTCACCGAGGCGCGGGCCAAGGTCGGCACCATCCAGGCCGGGGCCGAAGTGGTCAATAACCCCCAGGCCTTTGCCACATTCCAGGAAGCGCAGGGAGGGCTTTCCTCCGCCCTCTCCCGTCTGATGGTGGTGGTTGAGCGCTATCCCGACCTCAAGGCCAATCAGAACTTCCTCGATTTCCAACACCAGCTCGAAGGCACGGAAAACCGGATCAACGTGGCCCGGGTTCGGTACAACGAGGCAGTGCGGATATTCAACACCTCCATCCGCACCTTCCCCAACAACCTGACCAACAAGCTCATGCTCCAACTGCCGCGCCGCGAGGCTTTCAAGGCGGAAGAGGGCGCGGCCAAGGCCCCGGCGGTAAAGTTCTAACCCATGTCGCACCCCGGGCGGAATACCGCACATCGGGCCGGCATGGCGCAGAGGCTCCTCTGTCTTCTCGGCTTCTGCCTTCTCTTTGTTGTCGCTCCCGCAGCAGCCAAGGCGCTGGAAGTTCCGCAATACCAGGGATATGTCACCGATCTGGCCGGGATGATCTCGCCGGCTGAGCGCCAGAGGCTGGAGCAGACGCTCCTGGCCTTTGAGCAGTCCGACTCCACTCAGATCGCGGTGCTGACCATCCCCTCCCTGGAAGGCGACGGGCTGGAGGATTTCAGCATCCGCACGGTCGAGGCCTGGAAGATCGGCCAGAAGGGCAAGGACAACGGGGTCCTGCTCCTGGTCAGCAAGGGCGACCGCAAGATCCGCATCGAGGTGGGCCGCGGGTTGGAAGGGGTGCTGACCGACCTTCTTGCCGGCCGCATCGTTGATCAGGTCATCTCTCCGCGCTTCAAGGCGGGCCAGCTTGACGAAGGCTTTGCCGCCGGAGTTTCCGCGATCATCAGCGCCGCCCGGGGCGAATTCAAGGGTGCCGGCAGACCTGGCCGGGGAGCGGGCACCTCCGGCCAATCCTCCCTGTTCAACTACCTCATCTTCTTTGCCATCCTGGTCGGCTTTCTCGGACGGCTGAGCAAACCGGCAGGCGCTCTCACCGGGGCGGCGCTCCTGCCGCTGTTCGCCTCCCTCGGGGTCTCTTCGCCCCTGGGCTGGCTGATCCTGCTCCTCCTTATCCCGGGCGGCGCCCTGTTGGGGCTGCTGCTTCCGATCCTCTTTGCCAATGCCGGACGAGGGGGAGGATTGTATATGGGAGGCGGCGGTTTTGGCAGCGGCGGTGGCGGAGGTTTCGGCGGCTTCGGCGGCGGTGGGTTCGGAGGCGGCGGCGCCTCGGGGGGCTGGTAGATTATGCGCGCAGAGACTTTTTTTACAGAGGCGGAAAAGCAGCGGATCGCCGCGGCCATCTCCGCGGTGGAGAAAAAAACCTCCGGCGAGGTTGTCGCCCTGGTGGTGGACAGCAGCGACACCTACCCCGAGGCAAGGATGCTGGCAGGCCTCAGCATCGGCGGCCTGATAGCCCTCGTCATCACCGACCTTTTCCTGGCCGACAGCCTCGGATACTTTCTGCCCCTTTTGCTGGGCGGCGCCACCCTTGTGGGCAGCCTGGCCAAGTTCTGCCCCCCGCTGCTCCGGCTGTTCATCCCCGAAAGCCGGAAGGAAACCCGGGTGGCAGAACGGGCGCTGCGCACCTTTTATGAAAAGGAGCTCCACACCACCCGCGACAACACCGGGGTGCTTTTCTTCATCTCCCTGCTCGAACACAAGGTCTGGATTCTGGCGGACAGGGGCATCTACCTGAAAATTTCCCAGGAAACCCTGCAGGCATACGCCAACGAGGTTGCCGCCGGCATACGGCAAGGGCAGGCCTGCGACGCCTTGTGCCGTGAGATTGAAGCGGTGGGCGGTATTCTGGCCAGCCATTTTCCGGTCAAAACCGATGACACCAACGAACTTTCCAACCAGGTGCTCACCGGCTGAACCCACCCTGGAAATTCTCCTGTTCTTTTTTCCATCCCCACGCTATGATGCTGCAATAAGGTAATTGTCCTTCCTTTCGCTCCCCCATCCGCCGGCAAGGGAACCGCCCCATGCACACACCCCGAATCAGCGCACCCTTTTTCAAGGCCGCCCTCCTCTGCCTCGCCGTAACGCTGCTCATCCCGCAAACAGGATTCGCGGCCCGCTGCCTGTACGTTTCCTCCTACCATGCAGGCTATGTCTGGAATGACGACATTGAGGACGCCATTAACAAGGTGCTGCACGGACAATGCGAGATCAAAAAGTTCTACATGGACGGCAAACGCAACCTCTCCCCGGAATTTGCCCGGCAAAAGGGACTGGAAGCGAAAAAACTCATCGACACCTGGAAACCGGATGTGGTCATCGCCGCCGACGACAATGTCTCGCGGTACCTGGTCATGCCGCACCTCAAAAATGCCGCGGTGCCCGTGGTATTTTGCGGAGTCAACTGGACCGTGGAGCCCTACGGCTATCCCTACCGCAACACCACCGGCATGGTGGAGATCGGCCCCGTTGAAACCCTGGCCGAGGAAGTGCGCAGAGCCGTTCCCAATGCCAGGCAGGGGGTGTTCCTTTCCGCGGACGAAATGACCCAGCACAAGGAAGTCGCCCTGAACCAGAAGGTGTATGCCAAACATGGCATCACCATCACGCACCGGCCGGTGAAAACCATGGCGGAATGGGAAAACGCTTTCCTTGAGGCGCAGAAGGTTGACTTTATAATTCTCGGCAACAACGCCGGGATCAACGATTGGAGCCATGATCTCGCCCTTGCCCAGGTAAGGAAGAAGGCCGGCAAATTCACCGTTTCCTACTTGGACTGGATGGCGCCCTACACCATGCTGACCATGGCCAAGATCGCCGGAGAACAGGGGGAATGGGCGGCCAAGGCGGCCCTGCGCATCATCAAGGGCACCAGTCCGGACAGCATCCCCATTGCCGCCAACCAACGCTGGAACGTCTTTATCAATCCATCCCTCCTGAAAAAAACCGGCTTCACCCTTTCCCCGGAAATCACGAGCAAGGCCGTTCAGGTCGGGCCATAAGGCGTTGAGCGCCTCGTTTCCAGTCAGCCCGCCGCTCCAATCTGTTCCCTTGACATTGCCGGAGCATAGCCATATAGTGATTTGGCTATATAGCTATGTCCCCCACTCACGCAGCCGCCGCACACCACAAGGGATACACGAATGCAACCCATCACGCTGACCAATCTTGCGCCGCAACCTCCACAGCCAAAGCCGCCTCTTCCCCGGGCCGTCATCATCCGCTACCTGGCGGGGGGGCTCCTCTCCCTGGCCGTCTGGTTTGTTGTCTACCAACAGCTTTACGCCCTGGCCGATTTCATCGCTTTTGATTTGCTCGCGCTCTCTCCGGACAGCCGGATTGGCAAGGCCACCCAGTTCTTCCTCTATGACACGCCCAAGGTGCTGATGCTTCTCGCCCTGGTGGTTTTTGCGGTGGGCATCCTCCGTTCCTTCTTCACCCCGGAAAGAACCCGCAAGATCCTCGCTGGCAAACGCGAATCCGTGGGCAATGTGCTGGCCGCCCTGCTGGGCATCGTCACCCCCTTCTGCTCCTGCTCCGCCGTGCCCCTGTTCATCGGCTTTGTCACCGCCGGCATCCCCCTGGGCGTCACCTTTTCCTTTCTCATTGCCGCGCCCATGGTCAACGAAATCGCCCTGGTCCTGCTCTATGGGCTGCTGGGCTGGAAGGTGGCCGCACTCTACCTCGTCACCGGCCTTGTCATCGCCATTGTCGGAGGCTGGACCATCGGCCGCCTCCGCATGGAGAACCATGTGGAGGAATGGGTCAAGCATGTCCTGGCCGGCACCACCGAAACCGCCATGCCGGAAAATCTCCGGGAACGGGTGCAGTACGGATGGCAGGCGGTGCGGGACATCGTGGGCCGGGTCTGGATCTACGTCCTCCTCGGCATTGCGGTGGGCGCGGGGATACACGGCTATGTGCCGGAAGGATTCATGGCCTCGATCATGGGCAAGTCCGCCTGGTGGTCGGTACCCCTGGCCGTGGTCCTCGGCATCCCCATGTACGCCAACGCCGCGGGCATCGTGCCGGTCCTTCAGGCCCTGCTTGCCAAAGGCGCGGCCCTGGGCACGGCCCTGGCCTTCATGATGAGCGTCATCGCCCTTTCCCTGCCGGAGATGGTCATCCTCCGCAAGGTCTTGAAACCGGCTCTCATCGCCACCTTTGTCGGCGTGGTCGGCAGCGGCATCCTGCTGGTGGGCTATCTTTTCAATATGGTAATTTAGGTGAACGCGATGGGAACAATCACGGTTGAGTGGCGCCATCTGGACAAAGAAGGAAAAACCTGCGACCGGTGCGCCGAAACCGGACAGGGTATAGTTGAGACGATGCAACGCCTGCGGGAGGAATGCAGGGAAAAGGGGGTGGAGATCCTGTTCACGGAAACCAAGCTGAGCGGTGCGGAGATCAGCCAATCGAACCTGATCCTCATCAACGGCAAGCCGCTTGAGGCCATTCTCCCCCAGGCCACAGCCTCGGAAAGCAAGTGCTGCTCTTGCGGCGAACTCACGGGCAGGGAGGAATTCTGCCGAACCATACTCAGACACGGGCAAACCCATGAAGCCGTTCCCCGGGAGTTCATCCGGGAGGCGATTTGCAGGGTCGCAGGCTGCTGCTGATCGAAAAATCAACTGAGGATCATTTTCCATGCACACTCCAAAAATTCTTTTTCTTTGCACAGGCAACTCCTGCCGCAGCCAGATGGCCGAAGGCTGGGGCAGGTACCTCCACCCGGATCACTACGAATTTTATTCGGCCGGCATCGAAAAACACGGACTCAACCCTCTGGCCGCACAGGTCATGGGTGAGGCCGGGGTCGACATCAGCGCCCAGTATTCGAAGCTGCTCGCCGAACTGGAGCCCATCACCTTCGACTATGTGATCACGGTCTGCGACCACGCCAACGAGCAATGCCCCCTGTTTCCAGGCAAGGCGATCAGATTGCACCAAGAATTTCCCGATCCGCCCCGGCTCGCCCGAACCGCCGCCAGCGAGGAAGAGGCCCTGGGCCATTATCGGAACGTCCGCGACGCCATCCGGGAATACCTGGTCAACCTGCCCGGCATCCTTGCCGGCCTGTAACCCTAGCCGACTTTCATGATCACTCGGCGCTCGATGTGCCGCGAATAAAATAACCATTGGCCTGAGTGAAAATCGTTGACACGGTCAACCCCCTCCGATAAAGATAGTAATCAATTACTATCTTTATCGGAGCCTTTATGATCCCCCATGCCAAACATCTTCCGGCGAGCGAACGCCGGGCGGTAACGGTCGAAACCGTAATCAAATTGGCTGCGGAACGAAACCCGAGCGATATCACGACGGCTGCCATTGCCGAACGCATGGGCCTGACCCAAGGCGCGGTATTTCGGCATTTCCCCAACAAGGACGCCATTTTGCAAGCAGTAATAGAGTGGGTGGCGGAGCGGCTGCTCTTCCTGGTGGATAAAGCGGCGCGGGCCGCTCCGTCTCCGCTCGCCGCGCTTGAGGCCATGTTCATGGCGCATGTGAATTTTATCATTGAGCACCCGGGCATCCCCCGCATACTGTTCGGCGAGATGCAACATGCCGGGGAGACGATACCAAAGCGCATTGCGCAAACACTGACACACCGCTACCGAGAGCGGCTGCATCGGCTGATAGAAAGAGGAAAAACGAATAAAGAACTGGACGCCGATCTCGACAGAGAGGCTGCCGCCTTTCTCTTTATCGGCATGATCCAAGGACTGGTGATGCAATCACTATTGGCCAATGACGTAGGACGCATTTTGCATGATGCGCCAAGAGTCTTTGCCATTTTCCGGCAGGGAATAAGGAACACACAATGAGAAAACTCTTACCCATACAGGGACGCACCCTGGCGCTGGTGGTGGTGCTGCTGCCTCTTCTCGCCCTCTTCATCTATGTCGCCCTACGTTCGGGGCCGCTTGCCCCGGTGCCCGTGACGGTGACCGCGGTGGAAGATCGCGCCGTCTCCCCGGCCTTGTTCGGTATCGGCACCATTGAGGCGCGCTACACCTACAAAATTGGTCCCACCTTCGCAGGGAGGATTAAACGTCTGGATGCGCAGGTGGGCGACACGGTTACAGCCGGACAGGTGCTCGGCGAAATGGACCCGGTTGATCTTGACGAACGGATCCAGGGCCAGGAGGCCGCGCTGAAACGCGCCAAGGCGCTTCTCAGTGAAGCCCTGGCGCGCCAGACCTACGCGCAAACGCAATCCCGGCGCTATGAGCAGTTGCTGGAAGTTCGCGCCATAAGCGAGGAAACCGTGGCCACCAAAAAGTATGAGCTGCAGGTGGCCGAAGCAGGCTTGAACGCGGCGCGGGAGGAATTGGCTCGCGTTCAAGCCGACCGCGAGGCATTGATCGCCCAGCGCAAAAACCTGAAGCTTGTCGCTCCGGTGGATGGCCTGATCACCGCGCGCAACGCAGACCCCGGCACCACGATTGTCGCCGGACATGCGGTGGTGGAGCTGATCGATCCCAAAAGCCTGTGGGTCAATGTCCGATTCGATCAGATTCGTGCGCACGGGCTTGCCGCCAACTTGCCGGCCACAATCGTCTTGCGCTCGCAGACAGTCGAGTTGCCGCGGGGGCGAGTATTGCGGGTGGAGCCATTGGCCGACGCAGTGACCGAGGAAACCCTGGCCAAGGTTGTATTTGACCGGCTTCCCGAGCCGCTGCCGCCGGTCGGCGAGCTGGCGGAAGTCACCGTTGCCTTGCCGGCGCTGCCTGCCGCGCCGGTCATCCCCAATGCCGCTGTCCAGCAACGCGATGGCGGCTTGGGGGTATGGCAGGAGCATAACGGCGACCTGCGCTTCACCCCGGTCATCTTGGGCGCCGCCGATTTGGATGGCAATGTGCAGGTGCGCGAGGGGCTGCAAGCCGGCGACCAGGTGATTGTCTACAGCGCAAAGTCCTTGAGCGCGCGCAACCGCATCACCATCGTTGACCGGATTCCCGGAGTGAAGCCATGATCAGCCTTGCGGGCCGGGACATCATGCATGCCTGGGGCAAATTCGTCTTTACCGGCGTGGGCCTTGGCCTGCTGATCGGCATAACCCTGTCCATGGCCGGCATCTACCGCGGCATGGTGGACGACGCCAAGGTCTTGCTCGACAACAGCGGCGCCGATCTCTGGGTGGTGCAAAAGGACACCCTCGGGCCCTATGCCGAATCGTCCAGCATCTACGACGATACCTGGCGTTCCATTCGCACCATGCCCGGTGTCGCGCGGGCGGCCAACGTCACCTACCTCACCATGCAGGTGCGCCAAGGCGAGCGCGACGTGCGCGCCATGGTCACCGGCATCATGGCCGGAGAGCCCGGCGCCCCCGGCTGGCCTCCGTACCTCGTTGCCGGTCGGCAGATCACCCGGGGCCATTACGAGGCGGTAGCCGACCTTGCTTCCGGGTTCAAACTCGGCGACCGCCTCCAGATCCGCCGCAACCATTACACCGTGGTCGGCCTGACCCGTCGGATGGTCTCTTCCGGCGGCGACCCGATGATCTTCATCCCCCTCAAGGATGCCCAGGAGGCCCAGTTTCTGAAGGACAACGACGCCATCCGCCAGCAACGCCGCCGCACCGCGGAAAACCCGGCCTTCAACCGGCCGCAGGTTCCGGATCTCCTTGCGGCGGTCATCGCTTCGCAAAGCACCAACCCGTATGTCAACGCCGTTCTGGTGCGGATTGACTCGGGTCATGCCGCCGAGAAGGTGGCGGAATCGATCCGCCGCTGGAAACGCTTGACGGTCTACACCCGCGCCCAGATGGAAGAAATCCTGGTCGGCAAGCTGATCGCCACTTCGGCAAGGCAGATTGCCATGTTCCTGGTGATTCTTTCCGTTGTCAGCGCGGCCATTGTCGCCTTCATCATCTACACCCTGACGCTTGGCAAGATCCGCGAGATTGCCGTGCTGAAGCTGATCGGCACCAAAAACCGAACCATTGTCGGCCTGATCATGCAGCAATCCATTGCTCTGGGCCTGATCGGCTTTGTGGTGGGCAAGATCACGGCCACCCTGCTGATGGCGCCGATCTTTCCCAAATACGTGCTGCTGGAGCCGATGGACTCCATTATCGGCTTCATTGCCGTGGTGGTAATCTGCATCCTCGCCAGCATCATTGCCATTCACGCCGCCCTCAAGGTCGATCCGGCCGAGGCCATTGGAGGCTGACATGACAGGCAAAGGCATTCGCATCGAAGGTCTGCGAAAACGCTATGGCAGCGGCGACACCGCCGTCGAGGCTCTGAAGGGCGTGGACATGCAAGTGGCTCCCGGCGAGGTGATCGGTCTGGTCGGCCCTTCCGGTTCGGGCAAAAGCACGCTGCTCAAGTGCTTGGGCGCGGTGATCGAGCCCAGCGGCGGCCGGATGATTCTCGGCGACGAGGTGATCTATGACGACGGCTGGAAGGTCACTGATTTGCGCGCACTGCGCCGCGACAAAATCGGCTTTATATTTCAGGCGCCATACCTGATCCCCTTCCTCGACGTTACCGACAACGTCGCCCTCCTGCCCATGCTGGCGGGAACACCCAATGCCGAGGCGCGCAGCCGGGCAGTAGAGCTATTCAAATCACTCGATGTGGAGCATCGCGCCAAGGCCATGCCTTCGCAGCTTTCCGGCGGCGAACAGCAGCGGGTGGCCATTGCCCGTGGTTTGGTCAATCGCCCGCCGGTGATTCTGGCCGATGAACCCACCGCGCCGCTCGACAGCGAACGTGCTTTAGCGGTAATCCGAATTCTCAACGATATGGCCCGCAAACTCGAAACCGCCATTATTGTCGTCACCCACGACGAAAAGATAATCCCGACCTTCAAGCGCATCTACCACATCCGCGATGGCGTGACCTACGAAGAAGCCGGCGAGGGCCGGGGGTTCGAATGAATTGCACCCCATTACCCTGGGGAAGACCGAAACCGGTTGCACTCATTGCATTGGTGCCAAACGGTTGCCCTGCACCAGGCCACGGGCGGCGGAAGAACAAGCGACAGCTAAACTTCGGCAACGCCGCGCCTGTTCTTCGCGCCACCATGGCGTACGCAGGCAACAATCAGACATTCCGCTTGCTTTCCTCAACGAACCATGGTAAATATCGCAATTCATTGTGTTGCCTCTGCCTGTAATCGCTATACGAACAAAAGCGCACCGCACAAAGCCTCTGCCGAGGGCGTGCGGTTTTTTTGTTTAGGAGCCGTTCGTTATTCAATAACTCGTGCAATCCTGAACATTCCTTTACGGCTCCTTATGCCGTTTTACCTACCCAGACGACAACATTATTTGCATAACGGCTTAGGGGCGTTGGGCCGCAAGGATCTCTTTTTTCCTGCACAGCAACCCTTCACCCACACGCCCTTCAATAAGGAACACCATCATGACCACCTTTGCTGACCTTGGCATCCATCCCGACATCATCTCCGCCCTTGAAGCCCTGGGCTTCACCGCGCCAACCCCGGTTCAGGAACAGATCATCCCGATCCTCCTTGATAAACCGGTGGATATCGTCGGCCTGGCCCAAACCGGCACCGGAAAGACCGCGGCCTTCGGCATCCCCCTGGTGCAGCTCTGCTCGCCGGATAGCCGCAAGACCCAGGCCCTGGTGCTCTGCCCGACCCGGGAACTCTGCATGCAGGTGGCCCGCGACCTCAACAGTTTTGCCAAGAATCTTCCGGCCATCCGGGTCTGCGCCATTTACGGCGGGGCCAGCATCGACAACCAGATCCGCTCCCTGCGCCAAGGCGCGCCGATCATCGTCGCCACCCCCGGCCGGCTGCACGATCTGATGCGCCGCCAGGAGATCGATCTTTCCGCTGTCCGCTCGGTGGTGCTGGACGAGGCCGACGAGATGCTGCAGATGGGGTTCCAGGACGAACTCAACGCCATCCTCGCTCAGACCCCGGCCGACAAACACACCCTGCTCTTTTCCGCCACCATGCCGCAAAGCGTGGCCTCCATCTCCAGAAAATACATGAAAAACCCGCTGGAGATCACGGTGGGCACCCGCAATGCCGGTTCGGAAAACATCCGCCACGTCTACTACATGGTCCACGCCAAGGATCGCTACCTGGCCCTGCGCCGGTTGGTGGACATGAACCCGGACATGTACGCCATCATCTTCTGCCGCACCCGCCAGGAGGTCAACGATGTCGCGGACAAGCTCGGCAAGGACGGCTACAATGCCGACCCCCTGCACGGCGAGTTGTCTCAAAGCCAGCGCGATTACGTGATGCAGCGTTTCCGAAGCAAGTCGGTGCAGTTGCTGGTGGCCACCGATGTGGCGGCCCGCGGCCTGGACGTCACCGACCTGACCCACGTGATCAATTACAACCTGCCCGACGACACCGCCAACTACACCCACCGCAGCGGCCGCACCGGCCGGGCCGGCAAGACCGGCATCTCCATCTCCATCATCCATATGCGCGAGCGGTTCCGCATCAAGGAGATCGAGAGCAAGATGAAACGGCAGTTCGAGCTGGGAAAGGTTCCCTCGGGACACGAGGTCTGCAAAAAGCAGCTCCTCCACAAAATCGAGACCATCAAGAACGTCGAGGTAAACCATGCCCGGCTCGCCCCCTTCATGGAGGCCATCACCGAGGCGTTGGCCGATCTCGACCGCGACGAACTGATCCTGCGTTTTGTCTCCCAGGAGTTTGCCGACATCCTGGCCCATTACCAGAATGCACCGGACATCAATGTTTCGGACAAGGGCCGCGGCCGGGACGAGGGCTACAACCGCCCGGAGAGCAGATTTGCCAGACCGGAACGCCCGGAGGGCAGATTCGGCCGCCAGGACGACCGTGACCGCGGTGAACGCGTGCATTTCAGCCGCTTCTACCTCAATATCGGCCAAAAAGACGGCCTCTATCCGGCCCGGCTCATCGGCCAGATCAACGACGCCAGCGGCTCGGCTTCCATCAAGATCGGCCGCATCGAGATCCTGGACAACACCGCCATGCTTGAGGCGGACAGCCGTTTCGCCCAGAAAATCATCGAAGTGTTCCAAAGCCTCAAGGTCAATGGAAGGGATGTCGAGGTCAAGACCCTTGACACCCCCAAAGGCCGCCCCGCGAAACCTGCCGGCGGCGGCTACCCCGGGCGAGTCAACAGGGGAGCCAAACCGCTCTACAAGCCCTCCTCTTCGGGCAAGCCCTATGGCGCAAGCAAGCCCCACACTTCCGCCAAACCATATGCCTCGGCAAGGCCCGCATCCCCAGGCAAACCCGCATCCGCATCCAGACCGCCGTCCGCCGGCGTTCCCAGACGCGGGAAGAAGAAGCCTTTCCCCGAATGAGGGAAAGCTTCCTTCAGGGAACCTTGAAAAAACAACTTCCTGTTGATTTTTCAAGCCGCAAAACCAAAACAAGTTTTGCCTTTGCTCACATTTTCAGCAACTTAAGTGGCTGAAAATGACGGGGCGTCCTTGCCCCGCACAGGGCTGTCCCTGGATACAATATTTTACCAGGGGCAGGATCGTAACAATAATCTGACCATATTCTAACAATCCCATGCTATCCTGTTGCTGTTGACCCAATCAACTCCAACCGCAACAGGAATTGCCATGCATCATAAACGCCTTATCTGGCAGTTGTATCCAAGCCAGCTCCTCATCACCATCATCGCCCTGCTGGCTGCGGCCGGATACGGGGCATACTCCCTCCGCGCTTTTCAACTGGCCCAGACCGGTGCCGGTCTTGAAGCGCGGGCCCACCTGACCCAGGAGCACGTTCTCTCCCTGCTGGCCGCAAAGGACCCGGCTGCATTGCAGACCTTCTGCACCAGCGCCGGAAAGCGCTCCGGAACCCGGCTGACCGTTGTCACCCCCGACGGCGAAGTTTTGGCCGACTCCGACGAAGAGCCCGGCCGCATGGAAAACCACGGCGGAAGGCCGGAGATCATCGCCGCCCTTGCAGGCCGCCCAGCCCCCTCGCTGCGCTTCAGCCACACCCTGCAGGAAAACATGATGTACGTGGCGATTCCCCTGGCGCAAAACGGCAAGGCCATGGGTGTGCTGCGCACCGCGATCCCGGTCACCTTCATCGACAGCGCGCTGAGGGAAATCTTTTTAAAGATTCTCTGGGGCTGCCTGATTGTCGCCCTGGTGGTTGCCCTGGTCGCCTGGTTCATGGCCCAGCGTATCAGCAGGCCGCTGGAAGAGATGCGGCTGGGAGCGGAACGTTTTGCCGGCGGCGCTTTCAGCTCCAAACTGCGGGAAGAAGGGGCCGAAGAGGTGGCGAGCCTGGCCCGGGCCATGAATGCCATGGCCGATCAGCTCGATACCAGGATCCAAACCATCGGCCGGCAGCATAACCAGTTGCAGGCGGTCTTTTCCAGCATGGTCGAGGGGGTGATCACGGTGGACACCGAGGAGCGCATCCTCGATATCAACCAGGCCGGAGCCAGGCTGCTCAACATCGCCCCGGAAAAGATCCGGGGGAAAAGCGCCCTGGTTGCAGTGCGCAACCTGGCCCTGCAACGTTTCATCAGCCAAACCCTTGCCTCGGCCAAACCCATCGAAGGGGAAATCGACCTCACCGGCCGGGACGGGCAGGAAAAATATTTCTACGCTCACGGCACCCGGTTCCAGGACGCCTCGGAGATGACCAGCGGCGCAATCATCGTCATCAACGATGTCACCAACCTCCGACGCCTGGAAAACATGCGCCGCGATTTCGTGGCCAATGTTTCCCACGAACTGAAAACCCCGATCACCTCCATCGAAGGCTTTGCCGAAACCCTGCTGGACGGCGCCCTGGAGAACCCCGAGGATGCCCGGCGGTTCGTGGAGATCATCGCCAAGCAGTCCAAACGGCTGCACGCCATCATTGAGGATCTTCTGGCCCTCTCTCGGTTGGAGCAGGACCAGGAGCACACCGTACTGGTGCTGACGGAAGAAAAGATCATCAACCCCCTGCGGAGGGCCATCGAAACCTGCGGACTCAAAGCGGCCGAGAAAAAAATCAGCCTCGAACTGACAGCGGACGATGGCCTCACCGCCAACCTCAACGCTCCTCTGCTCGAACAGGCTATCACCAACCTCGTCGTCAACGCCATCAAGTACAGCGAGGAAGGCAGCCGGGTACTCATTCGGGCCGGTCAGCGGGACGAAGGAACCATCGCCATTGAGGTGGAGGATTTCGGCACCGGTGTGTGCGCTCACCACCTGCCGCGGTTGTTCGAGCGATTCTACCGCAGCGATGCGGCCCGTAACCGCAAACTCGGCGGCACCGGCCTGGGGCTGGCCATCGTCAAACACATTGTCCAGGCACATGGAGGCGAGGTCAGTGTCACAAGCGAAGCCGGCAAGGGCACTACCTTCACCATCCTGCTTTACAAGGAGAAACACCATGAAAACACCAATACATCATGACACACTCACTTTGAGCACTGCCCTGGAAAAAGCGGCCAAGCATATATGCACCGCCCGCTGCGGGCGCTGCCCCCATGTGGTCGAGCAGTACCCCTGCCCCGGCGAGTGTACCCTGGACACCATGGCCTGGGAATGCTGGACCAAGTACTTTCTCGACCAGGCGACCCCTCCCCGGACTCGCTGAAAAAACGGATATCATCACGCTTCATCCCTTCCCCGCCCCCCTCCTGAACCAAATCCTGTTGCAAATCTAACACCCCTCTTACAAAGATCGCATATAGCTAGTTAGTAAAGAGGATGACGGCAGACCGCCGACAATCAACCAGGGGGTGCGATGGTGAGCAGACTTTCCTTTGCGGAAATTGCCTTAACCCGGACAGGAACGGGGCAAGACCCCAGACCCACGGAACGCGAGTGCATCACCCTGCTCGGCCTAGATCCCACCTGTCCGGCCAGCCTGCCTTTTTTCGGGTCCGACGCCACCACCGGCTGCGAAAACGAGCTGCAGGTGGCTGTATCCGGCAGCCGCGAGGCTGTCGATCTGCCCAGGGCCATTGAACAATCGAGCTACTATGCCAACATGATCAAACGGGCCAGCAGGGGAGACACTTCACCCCGGGCTCGACGGGATCTGGAGCGCTATCTCAGCGACAACGTGGAGCAGGTATGGGAAAACAGTTGGGTGCGCTTCCCCCTCTCCTGCCTGCACCCCAACGCTCTGAACACCCTGGCCACGGATCTCAAGGCCGACAAGCAGGATCCCACCCGAGGCGAACGTTCCGATTCCGCCCGCTTCTTTGTCGAGGAGAAAGGGGAACAGCATCTGCGCGTTCCCATCAGCTACCTGCTCAAACTGGCCCTGGCAGATGTCATAGGCCAAGGAGGGAGCCAGGAAACGGTGCGCAGAACCGGGAGTCGGCTGCTCACCCACCTGCTGAGCGACAACACCTCGCCGGAGACCTTTTCCTTCCATGTCACCGGTATGCAGCCACACACCGGCTATGGCAAAGCCCTGGCCAGGGAGACGGCCAAACGCTTTCTCTTCACCCAGTTGCTGATCATGTATGCCAATGAAAAGTTCGAACTGGCCCACCGGGGACAGAAGGCCATGCTCTTCTTTTCCCCGCATCCGCCCATGCGGCAGCGGGCTCTGAACGAATGCATCTCCGACGCCTTCTACCGCAAGCTGTTCATGAGCCCCTGCCTCTCGGGCTGGGACGAAGGCGAGGCCAAGCACCAGTACATGATCCTCTGCCACCAGGTCTTGAGCCGCAGCCATCTGAACGCGGTGATGAAGATGCGCGAGGCGGGCATCATCACCACCAACCTGGTGATGATGCCCCACACCTCCAACATCAGCCTGGCCAACAACGGCACCCATGTCAGCATGGGCAGCCGCAAGATGAGCCGGCTGCTGGGCGACCCGGGCTCCGGCTTCACCCCCCGCCACGAAAAATGCTTGGGCGATCTGGTGGCCAAGGTCATGGAGCATTTCCTGCCCCTTTTTGTATCCACATACAGCGCCGCGCCCTACCGTTTGGCCTTTGAGGATTTTCACCCGGAGCAGGCCCTGGGCTTTCTCCCCCACCAGCTGGACTACACCCACCTGCGCATGCTCTGGCGGCGCTGGCGGAAAAAGGCAAAAAACAAATTCTGCGGCCAGGCGCTCACCCCCTTCGGTCCCGCGTATATCGATCACCTCGTCGGAAAGACTTGCCGTTGCAAGGGGGATTTCATCCCGGATTTTCGGCTCATCGATTACCCGGTGGCCCTGCTTTCCACGGAGCAAAGCGCCAGCCAGGACGGCAGGCTGCACAACGACCGCCGCCTCAAGGAAGACCTGGACATGATGGGGATCTTTGACAAGCGGATGTCAATCTACCTGCCATACAAGCTGCGGGAGTTCGAGGTCATGGGTTTTTCCGGCTTCGAGGCCCGCTACTATTCGCAATTTGAACAATTTGCCGGCGATCTGGGCCGTGCCACCGACCTGCAGATGCTGCTCAATGCCCTGGCCTTCAAGCTCATCGCCACGGGCAGCGTCAGCCATCAGCACATCCCGGACACCCCCTTTGTGGAAAGTGAGCGGCGCCAGATCCTGTTCGGCACTGCCATCGGCATCCCCACCTTTTTCGTGCACAAGGATACGCCCAACCGTTTCCTGCGGACCATCCTGAAAAGAACCAAGAACACCCGGACCAGCCGCCGCTACCCCGGCTACCTACGGGTGCTGCATCAGGAGTACCGCCTCGCCCTGCTTGCGGTGATCCGCGAAGAAGCGGCCGAGCTGGTGGAGGGTTTCGGCTTTGGTGATCTGCTGGGTGATCTGGAGCCGCGGTTGCGGGAGCCTGCCAAGCATGGGGCCGCAGGCCGCTTGACCGCCGGGATTCTCGCCAAGGGGGGCGCCGATTCGCCCTACGACATGTCGGCCAGGGAGTTCAACCTGGCGGCGGAGCGCTATTACCGCGAGGAGCTGCGGCAGGAGCAGATCCGCGAAGGATGGGAGTTCGTGGCCGAAGATATCCGGGCCATGGCCGACGGCGAAATCCCGCTTTCCCTGGAGATGCGCGATGAAGTCTCTGCCATCCTGGGCACCCAGGAGGTCGACGGGTTCCTCCGCCAAACACGGGATGAGCTGCAGGGCGATTGCCTGGCCCCCACGAACGCGGCGCGGCTGCTGCAACTCATGATTATTGCCGAGGATCTGGACACTAAGCGGCAGAAACAAACCCTTTAGGAGACGCAACCATGCATCAATACGTCGAACGGTTGAGCAACACGGTGATGACCGAAGAACTCTTCGGCGACCGGATCGTGCGCTTCCTCTACTCCCGGGCCAGGGAGAATGCCCCCTTCCTCTTTCGCCTGGCAACCTCGGCCCGCATGTCGAGCTTGTTGGGCCTGTATCACTTCGATCTGGCCCTGGGACCGCGACTGAGCGGCAACTCCCGCTTTTTGGCGCGCTGCGGCGTCGATTTTAACGAATGCATCGCCCCGCGCGCACATTTCACCACCCCACGCAAGATCTTCGAGCGACAGATCCGCTATTGGGAATGCCGCCCCATGCCGCAGTCCGAGACGGCCGTGGTCTCCCCAGCCGACGCCCGGATGGCCCTGGGCGGTCTGGCCCCCGGTTCCCCGCTTTTTCTCAAGGACAAGTTTTTCAACTACCAGGAGCTGCTGGGCGCTGAGCGGCATCACTGGCTGGACACCTTCAGCCACGGCGACTACGCCGTCTTCCGGCTGACACCGGACAAGTACCACTACAACCATGTCCCGGTCTCCGGCAGGGTGGTGGACCATTATGTTCTGGGCGGCGTGTACCATTCCTGCAACCCCGGCGCGGTGGTGGAGGTGGTCACCCCGTATTCCAAGAACAAGCGGGTTGTCACCATCATCGACACCGACGTGGCGGGCGGCACCGGGGTGGGACATGTGGCCATGGTGGAGGTGGTGGCCATGATGATCGGCGATATCGTGCAATGTTACAGCGACACGGGCTATGACCATCCGCTGCGGATCCGCCCCGGCATGTTCCTGAGCAAAGGGCAGCCCAAAAGCCTGTACCGGCCGGGAAGCAGCACCGACATCCTGTTTTTTGAAAAAAACCGGATCCGTTTCGCCGGGGATCTGTTGGAAAAAGGGAGAAGAACCGATGTGCACAGCCGCTTCAGCCTCGGTTTCGGCCGTCCCCTGGTGGAAGTCGAGGTCCAGGCGCGCTCCCTCATCGCCGTGGCAAACTATTAGGCGCAGTCCACGCACTAACCATGTAAACACAGGAGAAACGCTATGAGCAACTCCCTTTTCACCCTGCTCTTGGGCCTGACACTGCTTCCTTTGCTGCTGTGGGCCTACACCGCCTTGCCCCGGGAAAAATGGCAGATCATCGCCGCGATCCCGACCCAAAAAGGTGAGGCGGACGGCTGCTGGCACGGCGCCAACCTCACCTATTACGGGGCGCTGCTGGCCAGCGGCTCCCTTTTGGGGGCGATATCATTTTTTCTTTTCCTGGGCGCCATGGGCGTGCCCAGGTGGGGGATCATCGGTATGGTTCTCGGGGTGATGGGCTGCTCGGTGGCTGCGGCCAAGCTGCTCGCCATGGCGGTGGAGAAAAAACAAAACACCTTCACCGTGGGCGGCGCGGCCATCATCGGCTTGCTGAGCATGCCCCCGGCAGTGGCCGCCTATAACAGCCTGGCCGCACGCCTCGACGCGCCGCTGGTCTCCCTCATCCCGGTAATGGCCGCCCTGTCGGTAGCCTATCTGCTGGGCGAGGGGATCGGCAGGCTCGCCTGCCTCAGCTTCGGCTGCTGCTACGGCAAGCCCCTGTCCGAACTGAGTCCGAAGGCGCGTCGGCTCCTCGCCCCATTCGCCGTCACCTTCCCCGGCTCCACCAAGAAAATTGCCTATGCCTCCGGCCTTGCCGGGGTCGGGGTGGTGCCGATCCAAGCCATCACCTCATTGCTGTCGGTGGCCATAGGGCTTTCGGCCATGTATCTCTTTTTGGAGGGATATTTCCGCACCGCCTTCCTGCTCGCCGCCCTCTTTGCACTTGGCTGGCGGATACTTTCCGAATATTTCCGCGCCGACTACCGGGGGGAGGGGAAATTTTCCGCCTACCAGCAAATGGCCCTGTGGGGCATGGGCTACTGCACGCTGCTGGCCCTGTATGGCAACAGCGGCGCAGGCAGCCGGACCGATCTGAATGCCGGGCTCGCCTCGCTCTGGAACCCGGCCCCCCTGCTCTTTTTTCAGGCCCTCTGGCTGCTGCTTTTCATCTATACGGGATTCAGTTCGGTGACCGGCGCCACGCTCACCTTCCATGTGCGGCGGGAAAAGATCTGACCGGCGACGATCTCTCCCCCAAGTGCCATCTCATAATCGAATCGGAATCATTTTTTATCCACGCCCTAATTTCTCCTGTGTAACCTCTTCTCAACAAAGGAAGCCATCATAAGGAGGACACAATGATCACGTTGGAACAGGTAAGCAAGGGATATCCGAATGGGTTCGTGGCCTTAAAGCCGACCAGCCTCTGTTTTGAAAAAGGCAGCTTCACCGTCCTGCTCGGCCCCTCGGGAGCAGGAAAGTCCACGTTGTTGCGCTGTATCAATTTCCTCAACACCCCCTCCAGCGGCAGGGTCAGCGTGGAAGGGCTCGGGCTCTTGAACGGCAACCGGGTTCTCCTGCGAAGCCATCGCCGCCGGACCGCCATGATTTTTCAGCAGCATCAGCTCATTGATCGCTACAGTGCGCTCGACAACGTCCTGATCGGCAGAATCGGCAACTACAGCGCCCTGCGCACACTTTTACCGCTGCCCCGGCGAGATCATCTGATCGCCCTGGAATCCCTTGACAGAGTCGGCCTTCTGCACAAAGCCACGGAACGGGTCGATAATCTGAGCGGCGGCCAGCAGCAACGGGTCGGCATTGCCCGGGGCCTGGCCCAGCAGCCGACCATCATCCTGGCGGATGAACCCGTGGCCAGCCTTGACCCTGCCACCTCGGCACAGGTGCTCTCCCTTCTCCATTCGATCTGCAAGGAAGACGGCTTAACCGCGATTGTGAGCCTGCATCAAGTGGAATTGGCCAAAACCTATGCGGATCGAGTCATCGGTCTTGCCAACGGCGAAGTGGTGTTTGACGGCGACAGCCACGCCTTGACCCCGCAAATCCTTGAAACTATTTACCACAAGCCCCACACCCCAGCGGCCCAGCCCCTTTCGCCCATTCCGACCTGGCAGGCCGTGCAACCCCTTGCCGAAGCCTAACGGTCATTCGACCCTAACACCCACCCTTCACCAGATTGAGGAAAATCATCATGAAAAAAAATTTTTTCGTCCTTGCCGCCCTTGTGCTCTCCTTGCTGACAACCACCTTCGGCTACGCCGCCAACCCTGACCCAGACGTGCTCAAGGTCGCGCTGTTGCCCGACGAAAGTGCCTCCACCGTAATTAAAAACAACGAGCCCCTGAAAAACTATCTGGAAAAAAGCCTGGGCAAGAAAATCGAACTGGTGGTCACCACCGACTACTCCTCAATGATCGAGGCCATGCGCCATGGCAGGATAGATGTCGCCTATTTCGGGCCGCTTTCCTATGTGCTGGCAAAATCCAAGAGCAACATCGAAGCCTTTGCGGCCATGAGCAAAAAAGGCAGCGCCACCTATCAGGCGGTGGTGATCGGCAATATCGGCGCGGGCATACACAGCCTTGCCGATATCAAGGGGAAGAATATGGCGTATGGTGATCAGGCCTCCACCTCCAGCCACCTGATTCCCAAATCCATGCTGCTGGAACAGGGCCTTGCCTCCGGCAAAGAGTACAAGGAACACTTTTTAGGGGCACATGACGCTGTCGCTCTTTCGGTGCAGAATGGCAAGGCGCAGGCGGGAGGACTCAGCCGGCCGATTTTTGAATCGCTGGTCGCCAAGGGAGTTATCGACCTGACCAAGGTAAAGCCTCTGGCCTATTCAAAACCCTTTCCCGAATACCCGTGGACCATGCGTTCGGACCTGAAGCCCGAGTTGAAGGAAAAAATCAAGTCCGCCTTTTATCAGGCCAAGGATGCCGAATTGCTTAAGCCTTTCAAGGCTGAAGGATTCACGGCCATGACCGACGCTGACTACAATGTGGTGCGGGATCTGGCCAAGATTCTCAATCTCGACCTGGCTAAAATGTAAAGAGGGGAAAAGGCATGCGGCAAGCATACTCGGACATTCTGGTTGAGCAGCAACGCCAGTGGCGGAAGACTTTAGCGCTGAGCGCGGGCATTCTCGCGGTGATCTGCGGGTTTTCCATCTACACAGGGCTTTTTGATCCCCAGCGTCTGTACGAGGGCATTCCCTCCATTGTCAGCCTCATGGCAGAAGGGATGCCGCCGGATTTCAGCGCGGCAAAAACCTGGCTCAAACCCCTGTTCGACACCCTGGCAATGAGCATCGCCGGAACAGCAATCGCGGTTTTTTTCTCGGTGCCGCTCGGGTTGCTTGCCGCACGCAACACCACGCCGCATCCGGTCGTCTACCAGATGGCCCGCGCCATCCTCAACGGGCTGCGGTCGGTGCCGGAACTGATTTTGGGAATTCTCTTCGTGGCGGCCGTGGGTTTTGGCGCCTTGCCGGGCGTCCTTGCCCTGGGCCTCCATTCCATCGGCATGGTCGGCAAATTCATCTCCGAGGCGATCGAACATGTGGCGGAAGAACCTCTGGAAGCGACGCGTTCCGCCGGTGCCACCGCGCTCCAGGTCGTTACCCATGGGGTGCTGCCCCAGGTGCTCCCCCAGATAGCAGACGTCACGATCTATCGCTGGGAATACAATTTCCGGGCCTCCACGGTCATGGGCATGGTGGGCGCCGGCGGCATCGGCTTCGAGTTGATGGGCTCCCTTCGGCTCATGCAATACCAGGAGGTAACCGCCATTCTGCTGGTTATCCTTGCCGCGGTCACCATGGTCGACGGCATCGGCATCCATCTGCGCAAACGTTTCAAATAGGAGAAGTTGATGAAAGCAAAAGTTGTCATTACCCAGCAGGTCCACCAGGAAGTTCTTGATCTGCTTTCTTCTTCCTGCGAGGTGGTGGCCAATATGACCACGGAGCCGTGGCCGCCGGAACAGCTCCGCGCAATGTGCAAGGATGCAAAAGGCATCATGGTCTTCATGCCGGACAGCATCGACGGCGATTTTCTTGATGGCTGCCCGGAATTGGAAGTAGTGGGCGCCGCCCTGAAGGGCTACGACAATTTCGACGTGCAGGCCTGCACCGACCGGGGCATCTGGTTTACCAATGTCCCCGACCTGCTGACCATCCCCACCGCCGAGCTGACCGTCGGGCTGATGATCGGGTTGTCGCGCCATATGCTTGAGGGAGATCGTTTTATTCGCAGCGATTGCTTTCAGGGCTGGCGGCCGCATATGTATGGAACCGGCCTGTCCGGCAGCACCGTCGGCATCGTCGGCATGGGGGCTGTGGGACAGGCAACCGCCCGTTGCCTGCAAGGATTTGCCGCCCGCCTTGTCTATTTCGATCAACAGCAGCTCCCGCCGATCAAGGAGCAGCGACTGAACGTGACCTTCATCCCCTTGGAAACACTGCTTGCGGAGAGCGATTTCACCGTGGTCATCCTGCCATTGACGGAGGCAACGCATCGGATGATCGATGGAGAAGCGATTTCCCGGATGAAGGAAGGGTGTTTTCTCATCAACACCGGCCGGGGCTCGGTGGTGGATGAGGACGCGGTGGCAGAGGCGCTCGCAAGCGGCAGACTGGCAGGCTACGCCTCGGATGTATTTGCCATGGAGGATTGGGCCTGGCATGAAAGGCCGACGGCAATTCCCCGCAACCTGCTTGAAAACCGGAAACAGACCTTCCTGACCCCCCATCTCGGTTCCGCAGTCAATACGGTGCGGAGGCAAATCGCCATGGAGGCGGCAAAAAACATTCTGCAGGCCTTGGGCGGAAAAACCCCGCAGGGTGCGCTCAACCAGCCCGGGAGCACGCATGGGAGTTCCGTCATACCTGCGAAAGCCGGTATCCAGTAATTTCGGGTAATTTCGGGAGGTTCTTAAAAAATTGGACACCGAGTTTCTTCGGTGTGACGAATTGTGCAAGATTCCTATATATAAACAGTGAAGCCTGCGACAGAAAAACAGGGTGAACGTGTCGGTACACGACTTCTCCCTCTCGACCTCATGACCGAGAGGGAGAACAAGCCCTCCCGCGGAAGGCACCGCCGTTACTTCTCGCCCGTTCCCAGCCACTCCATGGTGGTCGCAACCACATTTTTCACCGAATAGGGCTTGGCGAAATAAGCATTGGCGCCCAACCCCATCCCCTTTTCAATATCCTCCGGAGTACCGAGCGCGGAAAGCATGATCACCGGGATTTCGGCCAGGTCACGGTCCGGGTGGGAGCGGATCATCCTGCAGACCTCGCGCCCGTCAATGCGGGGCAGCATGAGATCGAGGAGAACCAGGGCGGGCCGCAACTGCTCAAAAAGAGCAAAGGCCGTCAGGCCGTCATGGGCCACAGCCACCGGCACCATGTTTTTCCGCAGCGAATAACAGAGGAGATGGGCGATATCCTCGTCATCCTCGACCACCAGGACCATGCCGGGTTCCTGGTGGATCACGCCTTCGCTCCATTGCATTGTCTGCATCGTCTGCATTGCCTGCAAACTCTTTTCTGAATTTTTCCGTTCATTCGGCCTTCGCGTCTTCCAGCACCATCTCCGAACGGACCTCCTCCCGACGGTTGCGAACAATGGACGAGCCTTTCTCCAGCTTGGCCGCCCTCTTGACCCCGGAGGCGAGAAAGGCCAGCTCAGCGTATGAATTGACCGGGCATTCCTCGGTGCTGACAATGCCGATGGACAGCGACAGCAGAGCGAACCTGCGCTGCTCCCCCTGCCGGTCCCGGGCATAATAATGCCCTTGGCTGAACTCCTGCCCGCCATGAAATTCGGGCAACAAATCCTGTAAACCGTCGATGATCCGGCGGCAGATCTGCTGGGAGGCATGGGGCCGGGTGATGACGATGAAATCATCCCCGCCGATATGGCCGACAAAGCGGAACCGGTCGTTGATTCCGGGCTGGACGATATCGACGATGAGCCGGCCGATCCGCTGGATGACCAGGTCGCCCTTTTCAAAACCGTAATAATCGTTGTAGGGTTTGAAATCGTCGATATCGATGTAGCAGACGTCGAAGTTGACCTTGCGCTGCAGAAGAGTGGCCACGGTGCGCTGGATGAATTCGTTGCCCGGCAGGCCGGACAGGGGGTTTGCCCCCTTGGCCAACTGGATGCTTTTTTGGGTAATGGCCTCGAGCAGGGCGTTGATGGCCACGGTGCCGAGATATTTGCCGTTTTGGGCCACGCAGATATCGTCATACAGATGCCTGCCCCGGCGGGCCTTGATCCTCCGGACCACCTCCTCCATGGGCGTGGCCGCTTCAACCAGGAGAAAATCGTCCCCCAGCACATCCTTGACCGCCCGGTGGGCGGAGAGGGCAAAGCCGTAACCATGGGGGCCGACCATCTGTTTTTCCAGAAAATGCATCCGGTTCAACATGCCCAGCACCCGTTGTTCATCCACCACCGGAATCCCCTGCAACTTGACATCTTCCATGAACCGCTGGTGGGCGGTCATGAGAGACTGGCATGGAGAAAGCGGCTCGATGTACTTGACCGTGGCGCCGATGGTGCAGGTCTCCCCCGGGGCTTCCGGGCAGTACGAAACATCATCCCGGACAACCAGCGGGGCGAGACGCTGCCGGGAAAGGTCCGGCCCTGGCCGCTCCAGCAGAAACCCCTGGAGCAGGTCGATATCGAACCGGGCAATGGCCTCCAACTCTTCCTGCCGCTCGATCCCCTCGGCGATCACGGTGATGCCGAGTTTGTGGCACACCGTGGCAATGGCGTCCACCAGATTATGCTTGAAGGAATCCCGGTCGACATTGGTGATGAAATGCCGGTCCACCTTGAGGTAATCCGGCTCGATGACCGAAAGCAGCTTCAACCCGCCGTAGCCCACGCCGAAGTCATCGATGGCGATCTTGTAGCCCCTTTTCCGGTAGTACTCAACCGACTTCTTGAACAGATCATGATTGCGGATCGCCTCCTGCTCGGTGATCTCCAGGATGATCCGCTCCTTGGCGATGCCGCATTCCTCGGCGAGCCGATCGGTGGCGCCGCCCCGGTGATCGGGATGCATGAGGGTGGCCGGGCAGATATTTACATACAGATATGCGTTTCGCTCGGCAAACCCCAGCTCTCCGGCCCGGCAGAAGGCATTTTCCCGGCACATCATGTCCAAGGTCGAGATGACCCCCTCGGCCTGGGCCCGCTGAAAAAGCTCTCCGATATCAAAGGGCAGGGTTCCGGCCTGCCGCAGCCTGGCCAAGGCCTCGTACCCGAAGATCTCTCCGGTGCGCCGGGAAAAAACAGGCTGGAACCAGGAGGTGAGCCCATTGTTATCAAGGAGATCAAGGATCTCTGCCCGCGAAATTCTGCCGGGCTGAAACCCTCCGCGCCCTTTCTCTTTTTCCAGCATGTAGACCTCCGCCGCCCGGCTCATGCGGCCACCAGCCTGGGGACGAACTCAGCGAATTCTTCCTCTGCCCAGTCCGCTTCCGCCACCGCTTCCTCTTTCCCGTTGATCAGGGCAACCAGCGCCCCGGAGATGCGGCGCAGCTCCACGGCCTGCGTCCTCAGTTCCGCCGCGGTCCTGGCCGCCTCTTCCGCCTCGGACGAAGCAGCCAGGCTCACCGTGTCGATTTCGCCCATGGCCGCGCTCACCTGCCGGATGCCGATAACCTGCTCGTCACTGGCCTGGGCGATACTCTGCACCTCCTCGTCCACCTTGGCAATACCCTGGTGGATCTCGATAAACGCCTTGTCCAGGGTTTCACAGAGCACGCTGCCCTGCTTGACCTTCTCGATATTTTTCTGAATAATGTCGCCGGTTTCCTTTGCCGATGAGGCCACATTATGGGCCAGCCTCCGGATCTCGTCGGCAACCACGCCGAACCCGGCCCCGGCCTCACCGGCCCTGGCCGCCTCCACCGCGGCGTTGAGTGCCAGCAGGTTGGTTTGGAAGGCGATATCGTTGATGTTCTTGATAATCTTCATAACCTCGGAGGACTGTCCTTGCATCTCCTGCATGGCTTGCAGCATCATCGCCATCTGGGCTCCGCCTTGCCGCACCACCTGTTGCATCTCCCTGGAAAGTGCGCTGGCCTGCCGGGCGCTCTCGTTGTTGGCCTGGGTCTGCCCGAGGAGCTGTTCGATGGAGGCGCCGGTCTCTTCCACCCCGGCGGCCTGACGCCCCGCCCCTTCCGCCAGGCTCAGGCTTGAGGCGGACAACTGGGTGGACTCTTCATAGACCTGTTCCACCACCCCCTGCAAGCGCTCCTTGATCTGCAACAGGGGCTGCATCACCTTGCGGCCGAGGTAAAAGAGGATGAAAAGGAAAACCCCGAAAACACCGATACCGGCTGCGACAAGGGCGAGGAAGGAAAGTGTTTTCGCCTGCCGGAACAGAGACTCATGCTCGGTCCCCGCCGCGACAATGGCCTCTCCGGTCCCCACCCCTGTCTGTTTGGCAACATGGTCGGCCAAGGTTCGGGACAGGGTGACCGCTTGCACGACCTGGTCGCCGGTGTACTGATCAGCGGCCCGTATGCCATCGGAATATTTCTCCTGGAACTCGATCATGCCCTGGCCGACGGTGAGCTGCCGTTTGAACTTGGCATATTCCCCGGAAATCCGCTGCAAGAGATCCAGGGCCGCGGGATCCAGGGCCAGGGCCTTTTGCCCGGCCGCCAGAATGGCGCTGATCCGGGCATCGCCCTTTACCAACTCCTGGGAATACTTGGCCCGCATATCCTGAAACTGGCCCCGGATCAAAAAATTCTTCCATTGCAGCATCTGCTCCAACAGTGCTGCCTGCAGCTCCCGGACCAGAAGCACGTTGTCGATGCCGTCCTCCCCGGCAAACTTGATGCCCTCGCTTGCCCGGCTCGCTCCGGAGATGAGGCGCTGCTGCGTATTTATTGATATAGTGTACAGTACACCCATTCCAACCCCTGCGGCCAGCATGATAAAGACAAAGAAAAAACCAAGCTTGTTTTTCAGATTCCACCGCACGACATGTTCCCCCCATGAAGATTAAGACACCAGGGTCCAGCCTTTACCTGCCTGTCAATAAAACCCTGGATCGGAGTCTCGCCCGCTCGCTTACCTCCGGCTTCCGCCCAATTAACGAAATGTCGCATTTTTTTTGCGATTGCGTCAGTGCATACCTTATGCGCTTCTCTGCATAGCTAGTCCGGAAACAATGTTTCCTGGCATAGCTAGTCCGGAAACAATGTTTCCTGCGGGATGCTATCAGCGGCAAGCTATCAGCGTTCAGCAAAAAACTTTATCAACTAAGCACGTTAAGCTAAAAGCTGATAGCTGATAGCTTACCGCGTTCACCTGAAAAGACGAGTTTCCGGATGAACACTAGTTAAGTGCAATTTGCCGATTTCGGCGGGGATACTGCCTTCCGGCGCCTGGCCTCCATTTTCAAAAGAAACGAGATAGGCAGGGCACACGGTATGCCGGCCGCTTTGGCAATAGCTTTCCAGCTCGCGCAGACTGGGGACGTAGGGTGTGTTTTTGGCGGAACAACTGGCAACGGTCCAGATTTGCCGGCTGTGGCTGTAACGAAGAAGATGTTTGCAGGGCATGGCAATAGCCTCCATATGCGGTTGTGATGATTGTGTTTCCTTATACGAGCACAATACCGCACGATTGTTAGGGGATGATTACGGAAAGGTTACCTTTTCGCTAAAAAACACCCCCTGTCGATGCTCTGGCTGGGGGGGGCAAGGAGTGAGCCGTTTTGCACAACATACCGCGGAATTATTCGCTTTCCGTTCCCTCTTCATTATTTTCAGGATAAGGGCCTGCCGCTGTGGGTGGGAGGCAGGGCGGCTTACACCGCTTCCGGGGAGGTGCTGCGTCTGGAACTTACGCAGTGTTATAAACATTGGCCCCATTCAAGGAAACGGCGGGAATCAACGGCCAAACCTGAAATACCGGGCGAAAATGGCACGGAGAGACTACCGGGCAGAGCTTAGAACGCGGTCATGCTTCGGAAAAAAAGTTGACAAGAAGATGAGGCGCCCGGAGATGAGGATTTGATCCTGGGACGGTTCACCTCCTGTTCATCTTCTAATGAAATCCTAATAAAATTCTAACAATCAAGGGTCATAGTGTGGTCCAGATGTACCGAGCTGTCACACACACCGGTAAAATCACTTCTGTAACCTCACTTTAAGGAGAGACACCATGACGATGCACAAAGGTTTTTTGAACAGTGTCACAAAGACTGCGCTGGCCGGCTGCCTGGTAGCCGTTGCCGCCACCACTGCTTTTGCCGAAAATGTTACAGTGGACCCGAAAATTCCCGCCTACCAAAAGGTGAGCGGCGTTTCCGGCAACCTCGACAGCATCGGCTCCGACACCCTGAACAATCTCTTGACCTTCTGGGCCGAAGGATTCCGCAAGGAATATCCCAACGTCCGCATCCAGATCGAGGGCAAGGGCTCAAGCACCGCCCCGCCCGCGCTTATTTCCGGCACCGCCCAGCTCGGTCCCATGTCCCGGCCGATGAAGTCCGAGGAGATCGACGCCTTTACCAAGAAATACGGCTACGCCCCCACCAGAATCGACGTTGCCCTCGACTCCCTGGCTGTTTACGTCAACAAGGACAATCCGATCAAAGAGCTGAGCCTGCAGGAGGTTGACGCGATCTTCTCCAAAAACCGCAAAGGCGGGCTGAGCGAGGAAATCACCACCTGGGGCCAGGTGGGCCTCACCGGTACCTGGCAGCAGGCTCCCATGAGCCTCTATGGCCGAAACTCCGCCTCCGGCACCTATGGATACTTCAAGGAAAACGCCCTGTTCAAGGGAGACTTCAAGGATACCGTCAAGGAGCAGCCCGGCTCCGCCTCGGTGGTCATGGGCATCACCGAGGATAAGAACGGCATCGGCTACTCCGGCATCGGCTACAAGACTTCCGGGGTCAAGGCCATCGCCCTGAGCAAGAAGAAGGGAGAAAAGGGACAGGAAGCCAATTTTGAAAACGTATTGAGCGGCAGCTATCCGCTCTCCAGAACCCTAATGATCTATGTGGCCAAGGAGCCGAACAAGCCCCTGCCCGCCCAGACCACCGAATTCCTCAAATACATCCTCTCCAAGGCGGGCCAGGAAATCGTCATAAAAGACGGCTTCCTGCCCCTGCCCGCCAAGTTGGTGGAAAAAGAGCTGGCCAAGCTCAAGTAGTGACGAACTCGCAACAATGCGAAAAAATCCACTGGTCTTCAATACAAGATCAAAAAGCTACAGCCGCAAAGCGGCGAAGCGATAACCCCTTGTAATCGCGACTTTTCTTGCGATTGCAACAAGTAGCCCCCTCCCGGCGCAAGCCGGACATGAGTTCACCTCCCCCTGCCCCCGTGAAGGCCACCGTATGCAAAACGGCCTTCACGGGGGCTTCTCCAGTAGAAGCCATTTAATGCAGGATCCAGAACCACAAGGAACCCCATGCAGAAACTCGACAAACAATTCATCAAAAAGGTCCGCCGCCAGGATCGGTTCGCCACCCGGGCCATCACCGTGGGCGGGATGCTGGTCATCGCCAGCGTCATCGCCATCCTGGTGCTGATCGTTCGGGTGACCCTGCCGCTGTTTCAGTCGGCCGACGCCGAGGTCTCCCACCGGTTTGCCGTGCAGTCCGGCACAGCCCCTGTCCTTGCCGTGGGTATGGACGATACCCAGGAGGTGGGTTTTACCCTGGACACCACAGGGTTTTTCTCCTTCTACGATCTCGCCTCGGGCAAACCCTTTTTCTCCGCCCCGGCCTCCACCCGAAAGGCCAAGGTGCAATCCGTCGAGAGCAACAAGAACAACGTCTTTGCCTTGCTGTGGGAAGACAACAGCGTCACCGTTTCCCAGGTGGATTTCCGTCTCCTGTACGACGAATCCGGCCAACGGACCGTGCAGCCGGAGATCAGTCAACTGGGCGAATACCCTGCCCGTCGCTATCCGTCCCAGGTCAAGAGCATGATGGTCCGCGCCCATGAAGACCGGCTGACCCAGGTGGCGCTGCTCGCTGACAACCGGTTCCAGATAGATCACGAGGTCGTCACCGCCAATATCCTGGGCGATGAAAAAAAAGAGGCTTTTTCCTTTCTGCTCAAAGAAGAGCTGCCGGGCACAATCACCGCCTTCACCCTGGATGAGCAAGGCAAGGCACTCTTTGCCGGCACCGATACCGGCAGCCTCCTGCGCTGGGATCTGGGGGAAAACGCGAGCGCAGAGCGGACCGACAACGTGGTCGCCGTGTCTGGCAACAAAGGGGTCACCGCCCTGGCCATGGTGTTCGGCGACATCTCCGTGGCGGTGGGCGACGCCCAGGGCGGCCTTGCCACCTGGAGCCGGATATGGGAGGGCGAGGGAGACGACCGGGTTCGGCGGCTCCGTAAAATCCATGTCCTGACCAGCCACCAGTCCCCGGTGGAGCGCATCATCCCCTCCCGCCGCTCCAAATCCCTGGTCAGCCTCGGCGCCGACGGCAAAACCCATTTCGACCATATGACCAGCGAAAAACACCTGCTGAATCTCGAACCCGCCCTGACCATGGCTGGCATCTCCGGCCAGGGCAATGGCCTGATCGGCCTTGATTCGCGCAACAATCTTACCGTCTGGAGCGTCCATGCCCCCCACCCGGAAACCAGCCTGAAAACCCTGTTCGGCAAAGTCTGGTACGAGAGCTACGACAAGCCGGAATATGTCTGGCAGTCCTCCTCCGCCTCCGACGATTTTGAACCGAAACTCAGCCTGGTGCCGCTGCTCTTCGGCACCATCAAGGGCACCCTGTACGCCATGATCTTTGCCGTGCCGCTGGCCATCTTCGGCGCGGTCTACACCAGCCAGTTCAGCACCGCCGGCTTTAAAAAGACGGTCAAACCGGTGGTGGAGATCATGGCCTCGATCCCCTCTGTGGTCATCGGCTTTCTCATCGCCCTCTGGCTGGCGCCCATCGTGGAAAAAGCCATTCTCGCCGTGATCCTGGGGGTGCTGCTCCTGCCGCTGGTCTTCATTACGATCATGGTTGTCCTCAAGCCTTTTTACAAAACGCCCACCCTGCAAAATTTCTGCAGCGGCTATGAATTCGTGCTGGTGCTGCCGGCCATCCTCATGGCCGCGGCCCTGGCCATGGGAATCTCGCCAACGGTGGAGCAACTGATGTTTGCCGGCGACTTCAAGCAATGGCTCTACAACGATCTCGGGTTGCGCTATGACCAGCGCAACTGCATCATCATTGCCTTCGGCCTGGGCATCGCGGTGATCCCCATCATCTTTTCCATCACCGAGGATGCAATCTCCAACATTCCCCCCAGCCTGACCGCCGCCTCCCTGGCCTTGGGCGCCAGCCGCTGGCAGACGATCTGGCGGGTGGTCCTCCCCTCGGCCAGCCCCGGCATCTTTGCCGCGATCATGATCGGCTTCGGCCGGGCAGTAGGGGAAACCATGATCGTGCTCATGGCCACCGGCAACACCCCCATCCTCGACTGGTCCATCTTCAACGGCATGCGGACCCTGTCCGCCAACATCGCCGTGGAGATCCCGGAAGCGCCCATGGGCGGCACCCTCTACCGGGTGCTCTTTCTCTGCGCCTCCATGCTCTTCGCCCTGACCTTTGTGGTGAACACCGGGGCGGAGCTGATCCGCGAACGGCTGCGGAAGAAATATGGACGGTATTAAAAAAATGATCGCCACATGTCAGTCCTCGGCAGCAGTGCCGATAACTCCACGAAAGATGTTATTTAATCTGGTTTTGGAATCCGTCTTCGCGAGAATGACGATTCAGATATGTGATTGCCGGAGCAATACATAATCCTTTTTAGTGTTTTTCGTGGGTTTCGTGGCAAAATTCTGTTGTTTGGAGAAAATATCATGACCAAAAAATTCTTGCGGCAGGGAGAGCCATTCGTCTGGGCCACGGGCCTGGCTCTTTCCCTGATCCTCTTCCTGACCCTGATCCTCTTCTATGTCGTTATGGCCAACGGCCTCGCGGTTTTCTGGCCGAAAAAGGTCGCCCTGGCGACCCTGCAGGATGGCCGGTTCATGCTTGGGGAAATTGTTCAGGAAGAAATCATCCCCCACACCGATAACAAACGGCTCCAGTTCAAGATCGGCAACCGGGATCTCTACGGCCTTGACTTCAAATGGGTGGACGCCTCGGAAATCACCAGTCTCACCTACCCAAAAGATGTCCATGTGCTTGAGCGCTTGGAATACGGCAATTTTTACGGATACCTGAGCGCATTGGAGGTCAAGGGGATCGCGCCGCCCGCCTCCGGGTCCAACAGTCTGGCCCTGACCATTGATGCCCTCGAAGACCGGAAAGTTGAGGTGCATCTTTTGGGCAAGAAGATAGCCAACCTCAACCGGCGGGTGGAGAAAATCGACCACCACCTGGCCACGGCCCGCTACAATAAGGAAGAAAACACCCCGGCCCTGGCCGCCTTGCAGGGGGAGAAGCAGGGACTCAAAACCGAGTTCGAGGCATTGGTTTCCATACTCGGAGAAAAATCCGCGGCCCTGGCCACCAATCAGGCGATCTTCACCGACGCCAATGGCAGGACCAAGGCCATAGCCCTGCCCAACATCGTCCGCTCCTACCAGCCGAACAATATGTCGTTCTTCGCCAAATGCGGTTATTACCTGGAGCGGCTGCGGGAACTTCTCTTTGACGAACCCAGGGAATCAAACACCGAGGGCGGACTGTTCCCGGCCATCTTCGGCACCGTCATGCTGATCTTTCTCATGAGTATCCTCTCCTTTCCACTGGGGGTGCTGGCCGGCATCTATCTGCGCGAATACGCCAGGGAGGGCTGGCTGGTGAAGATGGTCCGCATCGCGGTGAACAATCTGGCCGGTATCCCTTCCATCGTCTACGGCATCTTCGGCCTGGGTTTCTTCGTCTACGGGATCGGCGGCACCATCGACCAGCTCTTTTACCCGGAGCGGCTACCCGCCCCGACCTTCGGCACCGGCGGCATCCTCTGGACCAGCCTTACCCTTGGGCTGCTCACCGTGCCGGTGGTGATCGTGGCCACGGAAGAAGCATTGGGCTCCATCCCCCCCGGCATCCGGGAAGGTTCCCAGGCCCTGGCCGCCACCAAGCTCCAGACCCTGACCCGGATCCTGCTGCCCATGGCCTCGCCGGGCATCCTCACCGGCTTTATCCTGGCCATGGCCAGGGCTGCGGGCGAGGTGGCGCCGCTGATGCTCACCGGAGTGGTCAAGCTGGCTCCGGCGTTGCCCCTGGACGGGGTTTTCCCCTATCTGCACCTGGACCGGAAATTCATGCACCTGGGCTTCCACATTTACGACATCGGTTTCCAGTCCCCCAATGTGGAGGCGGCCAAGCCCATGGTGTATGTGACCACCATGCTGCTGATCCTGATCGTGCTCGCCATGACCAGCACTGCCATCCATCTGCGTAACAAGATGCGGCAACGCCACTCCGTGGTCGATGTGTAGGAGATTGCGGAATGGGTACCACGATTCCAAATTACCCGAGCCCGTAATCAGTTACTGACAGCGCCACTTGCCACAGTCAAAAACCTCCGCCCCCGAGGGGAGGGGAGTAAAAATGGCACCCATTTTCAATTGTGCAAGAGGCTCTAACAAGGAGAGAACATGTCAACAACCGACACCGCCATACTCCGTATCGACAACCCGCAGGTCGCGATCGAGGAGTTGAATCTTTTCTACGGGGAGAGCCAGGCGCTCAAGGACCTGACCTTCGGGATTCCTGGCCAGCAGGTGACCGCCCTGATCGGCCCCTCGGGCTGCGGCAAATCCACCCTGATCCGCTGCATCAACCGGATGAACGACCTGGTTGACGGACTGCGTATCGAGGGAGCCATCACAATCAACGGGGAGAACATCAACGATCCCAGCCTGGATGTGATTGAACTCCGGCGCAAGGTCGGCATGGTCTTCCAGAAATGGAACCCTTTCCCCAAGTCCATCTACGAAAACATCGTCTACGGGCTCAGGATCGCGGGCATCCAGGACAAATCCGTGCTCGACGAGGCCGCGGAAAAATGTCTGAAACGGGCCGCCCTCTGGGACGAGGTCAAGGACCGGCTGCACCAGTCGGCCATGGGCCTTTCCGGCGGTCAGATGCAGCGGCTCTGCATCGCCCGGGCCATTGCCGTGAACCCTGAGATCATCCTCATGGACGAGCCCTGCTCAGCCCTGGACCCCCGCTCCACAGGGAGGATAGAAGATCTCATCCGCGAGCTGCGGGGCGAGTACACCATAATCATCGTCACCCACAACATGCAGCAGGCGGCGAGGATCTCCGACTACACCGCCTACATGTATCTCGGGGAGCTCATCGAATACGGGCCGACCCAGAGGCTGTTCACCATGCCGGAGAAAAAGGAAACAGAGGATTACATCACCGGCCGGTTCGGCTGATCGCTGCCACCATCCAGCAGCACCGCCCCTGCTTCGCAGTCTCGCTATGCTCGTTTAGCTGTCATCGGCCTGCTCATGTGCAACAGCACACTTCGCAGACCTCTTCCGCGCATCTGCGGCAGCAGCGAAGCGGCTCTGCTGGACGGTTAAAAGGTTAGGGGTTCTTCCCACTGCACCGGAGAGGCTGCCGAAACCGGGTCCTCCGCTTAATGCTGTGGTTTCATGCACAATAAGGAGCACTTCCATGGCTAAAAACATCCAGATTGAAATAGAAAAACTCAAAAACGAGATCGTCTATCTCGGCACGGCAGTGCAGGAAAATCTGCAGAAAGCGGTCAAGGCGCTGTGGGAGAAAAATCCCGATCTGGCCCGCCATGTGATCGAGACCGACAAGGCCGAGATAGACACCATGGAGATCAGCGTGGAAGAGGAATGCCTGCGCCTCCTGGCCCTGCACCAGCCCGTGGCCGGCGACCTGCGCTTCATCGTCACCGTGCTCAAGATCGACAACGACCTGGAACGCATCGGCGACCTGGCTGCCAAGATCGCGGACAAGGTCATCCTGCTCCACAACATCGACCCGGTCAAGTTTACCTCCGATGCCATGCAAATTCCCGAGATGTTCAACGCCATGTTTGCAAAAACCATCTCAATGTTCCAGAATACCATGGATGCCTTTGTCAATGAGGATACCGACCTGGCTTACAAGGTGTGCCTGGAGGACGACGAGGTGGATCGGGCCAAGGGAGCCATCCGCAGGGAGATGGAGGAGATCATCATGCATGATCCGGCCCAGCAGGTCTATCTGGCCAAGCTGATCGGCGTGGCCCGGAGCATGGAGCGCATCGCCGACCACTGCACTAATATCTGCGAAGACATTATTTATATGGCGCAGGGCAAGATTGTCCGCCATCATATAACACCATAGCCCTGCGGGAAATGCCGCCGCTACGCTGCCGAGGAGAGTGCGAATGGCCAGAGAAACCATCCTTGTCGTGGAAGACGATGAAAATATCCAGCAGTTGGTGGGCTACAACCTGGCCAAGGCCGGGTTCCATGTAATCTACGCCGACAACGGCGAGCAGGCGCTCAACCAGATCAAGCGGGAAAAGCCGGGGCTGATCGTCCTCGATCTCATGCTCCCGGGCTTGAGCGGCTTCGAGATCTGCAAGCTGGTGCGCAAGGATCCCAAGACCAAAAATCTGCCCATTGTCATGCTCACCGCCAAAAGCGAGGAAAACGACATGGCCGCGGGCCTGGATCTCGGGGCGGACGATTACATCACCAAGCCCTTCAGCCCAAAAATCCTCGTCTCCCGGATCAAGGCTGCCCTGCGCCGCAAGGAGGGGGGCAGCGAAGAGGGGGGGAGCGGCAAGAAAACCGGCCCCATAACCATCCACGGTATCACCATCGACCCCAACCGCTACGAGGTTCTGGTGGGCGATGAGCCCATTTCCCTGACCGTCACCGAATTTTCCATCCTGGAGCTTCTCACCCGGCGGCCGGGATGGGTCTTCAACCGGCAGCAGATCATCGACGGGGTCCGGGGCTACGACTACGTCATCACCCCCCGCGCCGTGGACGTGCAGGTATTCGGGCTCAGGAAAAAGCTGGGCGAGGCAGGCAAGTACATCGAAACCGTTCGCGGCATCGGCTACCGCATGCAGGGTTGATTTGATTGGAAAAAATTGGCTGAAAATTCCCGCCGTTAATACACGACAACCCGCCCAGGCAACCCTCCCCCGCCCCCCTCATATGCAGCCGCACGCCTATAGCTTTGCCCTGACGGGCCACCGGCATCGAGGGCAAGCCGGTCAGCGTTGCGCTCACTTGCAAACCGCACCAGAACATCCCATAATTCCCTGGCTGGCTCCGGAGCAGACAGTCCAATCCAGCGGCCGAAATATTCCCGCTGGTGGAACGCCGGCGCTTTCTGCAGGGCGATGGTATACACATCCTCCGGCTCCGGCGTTGCGGGCCCCCAATAGGCGGATTCCGGCATAGCCGCCTTTACCCGCGCCAGATCCTCGCCGGTGACCTGCAACCGGTACAGGCTGGTAAAACCAGGCGTCCCGGCAGGCTCGCGCTCCACCGGAAAGGCATCAAAAACATCCTGCCGGGTCAGGTTCCCACGGCGCCACTCCTTGCGCACCGCATGCAAACCGACAAAGGCCGCATCGACCTCCAGGATCTCCACGGCGGCGCGGGCGGCGAGCATAGCCATCTCTCCCGAGCTTTGGTCGGCGGAGAGGCGAGTAAAACCCTCGGAGAGAGCGCCTTGATAATCGTGCAAAATCTTCCGCACCTCCCTGTCTGTGGCTTCATCCACCGGCGTTTCCCCCTCGCGGTTTGGGATGAGGGAAAAAGCACTGTGCCGGATGCATCTTTTTTGCAGATCATATTCGATGTCGAACCTGCCGATATTCTCGGCATTGGCGCCGGCATGGACAATTGCCGTATCCTTCACCCGAAGAGGTTCCGACATGACGGCATGGGTGTGGCCGCCCAAAATCAGGTCGATGCCCTGGGTCTCCCTTGCCAGACGGGCATCTTCTTCTACCCCAAGATGGCTGACCAGAACAAGGAGATCGACTTCCCCCCGGTGTTGTGCGATAATATCGCGGGCGATATCGACAAAATTAAAATCCGAGCGCAATTCCGGCATCCCGGGATAAAAATCCCCGTCATACTGTTCGTCCTTTTCATTCCAGGGCTTGGAGACCAGAGCGAAAAACCCGATCTTCACCTGGCCCACCCGCAAGACGGCATAATCGGTCCAGCCCGGCTGTCTTCCTGATTGGCCGCCGGCATTGCCTGCGGTCATTTTCGTGTTGGAAGCAAGAACGATTGCAGAGGGGTCGCGGCTGAAGGCCATCAACTCATCAATCCCCCAGGCAAAATCGTGGTTGCCGATGGTCCGAACATCGTATTGCATCGCCTTTACTATTTCCCTGGTTGCCGCCCCATGGGAAATCTCCTCGGCAATGGAGCCCTTTTCGTAGTCGTCCCCCGCGTTGGTGAGGATCGTATAAGGATTCTCCCTTCTCACCTGCTCGAAATACCCGCGCAATCTCGCAACCGGACTTGAGCCGCCACTGACGGGATTATAGTGGGCATGAACGTCGGCGACATGGACAAAAGAAATCTTCTGTGTTGTGGCCAAGATATCCCCGGCCAGCCAGCGCGTTCGGCCCTGCCCAAAACCACCCCCTGCCCCCCCAGAAACGGATGCCGCTCCGCCGAGGGATATCGCCCCGGAGGGAAGCAGGACAAAACTAAAAATGGCGACAGCCGCAAGGACATTCACTCTCCCTTTCAGATTCAGCCTGAAAGCCGACAAAAATTTCATTTTATTGAAAATAATACTGTTCACCACATGGTCAGATTAGTAATTGCATAGCACTGTTCCTGATTAGGTATTAATGAATGATTGTTATAAACGGGTTAAAAGCAGATAATA
>Ga0180009_10000239_pt1 | contig 81056 bp, 66 predicted proteins | sample OS_PC_MetaG_FD_123537 | JGI IMG/M metagenome (GOLD analysis project Ga0180009, IMG submission 123537) | Groundwater microbial communities from the Aspo Hard Rock Laboratory (HRL) deep subsurface site, Sweden - OS_PC_MetaG | ecosystem: Environmental > Aquatic > Deep subsurface > Groundwater... | reverse complement strand
GATTGATTCTGAAAAAGTACGTTGTCTCCTTTGGTCAAATTGCTTTTTAAAAGATGATGTTGTTGCCATTTCTTAACTTTTTGATGGTCAAAAAGTGGTCAACATATTTCAGGCACTGACAATTGCCATAACCCTCATCAAATTCTCCCCCCAGATCTTCTTTATATCTTTTGTTGAATAGCCTCTGGCAACAAGCTCTTTAGTGATGCTGGGCAGTTGGCTTACATCACGGCAGTCGGCTAGTCCGCCGCCTCCGTCGAAGTCTGTGCCTATACCTACATGATCAATTCCTGCAACTGCCACAATATGGTCTATGTGATCAACCGCATCTTTAACTGTGGCCAGCTTTCTTGGTGCTATGCTATCGATGGCATACCATTCTTTTCTGGCTTGTTTCATTTCTTCATCGCTGAGGCCTTCGAATCCCCTGAATTTTGTTCTCACCGTTTCTCTTAGACTGTCCCGAAGAGGGTTGGGTTCTGGTTTTTTAACATAATCGCTCAGAATGCAAAGTTGTATTACGCCTCCATTAGCAGCCAATGAACGAAGCATGTCATCGGTAAGGTTTCTTGGGTTATCGCATATGGCTCTGGCACATGAGTGAGAGGCTATAACAGGCTTTGTTGACAAGTGGATAACGTCATAAAAACTGGAATCGGAAATATGGGAGACATCAATCATCATGCCCAGTCTGTTCATCTCTTTTACAACTTCTTCGCCAAAAGGAGATAATCCGTTGTGCTCGGTCGTATCGGCGGAAGAATCGCATATCTGGTTGTTTCTGGTATGGCAAAGGGTGATATACCTGGCGCCACGGTCATAAAGCATCCCGATTTTGCTTAGGTCGTTTCCGATGGGATATCCGTTTTCTACTCCTATAAACAAAGCTCGTCTCCCTTCTTCTTCCAATGCATAAGCCTCCACAGGAGTGGTGACGATGGCTGTTCTCTCTGCGTTTTTATCGGCCGTACTTTCAATGGAATCCAGGATGCGGTTTGCAAAGGCATATACTTTATCATAAGCTTCATCTGTTCGTTCACCCTGAGAAGTAAATACAGCCAGGAAAACGGCATCCAGCCCTCCTTCTTCCATCCTCGGAATGTCAACACAACTGCGATCTTTGATGGGATCGTGCCTTTGGCCAAAATCAAACTCCGATCGTATAAACCACATGGGAGTGTCGGTATGCGAATCTACCGTAAAAACATAATTATGAATCTCTTCTGGGCTTAAATGACGGTTGTTGCATGATGATACAAAACATACGATCATGATACTTAGCAATGCAGTAAAATTTGTAGTTCTTCTCATTTTATTCAATTCTTAGTAATAGGATGATTATAAGTGCCCTAAATTATCAATTTTATTTAATTCAAAGACTTTTCGCCAGGGTTTTACATACAGAAATATTCTATTGAAAGAGGTTTGGAAAATCCATTTTTCCATGCGATTGAAAAAGCCGGATTGACTTGGCCCTGGCTCACTTTGTATATACATGATCAGCCAGTAATGGTCGAGACGATTTTTTCGGTACAAATGGATCTTTTCTTCCTTTTTCGAAACAGCTTCTAAAATAGCTTGGGAAACGTAATCATTGTTATCGCCAACCGGGTTTGATGCGTATTTAATATTGCCGGATGTGTGAGAAATTATTTCCGTAAGTTCTATACCCAGACTTTTCTTGCGGCTGATGCGAATGATAAAATCCGGAGATTCACTTCGGAGTATCCGCCCTGCAGGAAACATATCCGTGAGTTGGATACAATCCTCCAGTATCCTTAATTCATTTTCCTTCTTCCCGTTATTCAAGTAAAGCTGTGATAAAGAATGGTCTAAAATTATGCAATATTGTTTTGAAACATGAATCCGTGTAAAAAAATCTAATCGTGTTTAATTAATAATTATAAAAGTTAAACAAAAAGTACCTTTTACTTGTTTAGACTACGATTAGCAACCTTAAATTTGAGAATATGAGACTGAATGAATTTCACACCATAGATACTAAAGATATCGATGTAAACGCTGCAATGCCGGATGATTCTTTTTACGAAGCATGCGAAATCCTGGGAGAAAACCATGTGGCAACTTCAATTGATACCCCCATAAGGCCTGATGCATTCGTAAAAACGGATGCAGAGAAAATGGCAATTATTGAAGATCATTTCCGGGCAATTATGGAAACTCTGGGACTGGATCTTAGTGATGACAGTTTACGGGGTACTCCGCATCGTGTAGCAAAAATGTATGTACAGGAAATTTTCAGGGGTTTGAACCCTGCCAATATGCCAAAAATCTCTGTTTTTGAAAATAAATTCAAGTATGGGGAGATGCTTGTTGAGAAAAATATTAATATGAATTCCACTTGTGAGCATCATTTTCTTCCCATTATTGGCAAGGCTCATGTTGCATACATTTCCAGTGGGCAGGTAATAGGGCTTTCGAAGATCAACCGGATTGTGGATCACTTTGCCAAAAGGCCTCAGGTACAGGAAAGAATGACTGTGCAGATCGCCAATGAACTAAAACAGGTGCTCAAAACAGAAGATGTTGCCATAGTTGTGGAAGCCAAGCATTTGTGTGTTTCTTCAAGGGGTATCCAGGATGAAAGCAGTACCACAGTGACAGCGGAGTACTCTGGAAAATTCCTGGAGGAAAAAACCAGGGAAGAATTCCTTAGGTATATCAGTCTGGAGTTAAAGTAATTCCTGAAAACATACCGGATTATGCTTAATTTTGAAAAAAATCCGGTTTATGAAAATAATGATCATTAACGGCCCGAATATGAATTTGCTGGGGCGTAGGGAAACGGATATTTATGGTGAAATATCATTCGAACAGTATTTAAAAAGACTCAGGGAACGGTTTCCACAGATTATAATTGATTATTTTCAGAGCAACATTGAGGGAGAGCTTGTTGAGGCTATCCAAAAGTCGGGTTTTATTTATACAGGAATAATCTTAAATGCAGGTGGTTATACCCACACGTCTGTTTCATTGGCTGATGCGATCCGGGCTATCAGCACTCCGGTTGTGGAGGTGCATATTTCCAATATTTTTGCAAGGGAGGCATACCGTCATTCATCACTAACGGCCGCGCATGCTGTTGGCACCATATCCGGTTTTGGATTGGACTCGTACCGCTTGGCTATAGAATACTTCCTTGAAAAAACGAAGGATTAATTCCCTTGGGGAGGTTTTGGAGGAGTTTGACCCTGGCTATCTTTGTTCAGGATATAAGTAAACAATCCTCTCAAATTCAGTGTGTTTTCTGCATTCATCTCCACTGAGTAACCCTGTCCGCTTTCCACCTGGATGGGCAGGCACCAGCAAACAAAAAATTTGTTAAAGAAGGTTACTTTGGTGGTTACCCAAAAGCGCCCGCTCATTTCCGGTGCAGAAATTACGGCTTGATCTTTGGGCCTTGATGAGACTGTGAGTATCTCAAAGCCACTTACTTGATGGAATACACTATTCCACAGGAAGGTCATAAGGTTGGCCGCTTCCATATTGGCTGCGTTCTCGTTGGGCGCTTGCGCCATTCTTTCACGTATCAGACTTTTGTTACTTTCGATAATACTGTCGTATATTTTAAAAGGATCCCGCGAGAAAACAGCTGTTTGAACAACCAGAGGGATAGTATCCGGAAAATTCAGTTTAAGAGCGATACGTGTGACTTGAGATTGGCCTTGAGGTGCCATTTGTTCCTGGAAATTTTGGGCGCTCAGATGAAAAAAACTTCCGAACAATACTAAAAAGATGATAAATTTCTTCATTTCGCTTTTATTAAGTTTTGGCAGCGCAAATTTAATTATTAATGGAATAGACCCCAAATAAAATTATTAAGTATTTGTTAATCCAGCTTAAAAATACTTCAGGAAAATCGATTGGGATTCAGATCTTCAAATTTTTTCTTTCCAAAAAGGAAATAATCGAAAGCAATATTACCGCGGTAAATATGTCTGGTTTTTTTATGTTGCAATAGTTTTCGTTTTTTGATGGTTCGAGGTAATGTGCGGTAAAAACTAAAATAAGCCCTGATCACAGCAAAATAATCCTTTATGTGACCTTCCATAAGAAATTTCATTGATGCGATAAAATCAAGGAAAAGTCTGGCAATAAATACTTTTAAAATTCGGTGCGATGGAAGGTTTTTGTACAAAAGAGCCATATTGTTTCTGAAGTTCAGGTAGGTTTTCCGGGCTGAACTTTTTGGTAGGGTGCCCCCTCCAACATGGTAAATCACCGATTCCGGACATACCATTACTTTATATCCCTGATTTTTCAATCTCCAGCAAAAATCAATCTCTTCCATGTGGGCAAAAAAGTCTGCATCAAAACCTCCCAACATCCTGTAGCAATCAGCCCTGACGAATAAACAGGCCCCTGTGGCCCAAAACACTTCAACTGCATTATCGTATTGGCCAATGTCTTTTTCCAGGGTCATAAATATCCGCCCCCTGCAAAATGGATATCCATATTTATCAATAAAACCACCTGAAGCACCGGCATATTCGAACATTCCGCGTTCGCTGAATGAGAGTATTTTTGGTTGGCAAGCGGCAAGGGACGAATCCTTGTCCATAAGGTCAATAACAGGTTGTATCCAGTTTGGTGATACCTCAATATCGGAATTCAGCAGGATGAAATAGGTTGCATCCACCTGGGTGAGGGCCTGGTTGTATCCACCGGCAAATCCCAGGTTGGTTTCATTGCGGATGATCCTGATGTCCGGATAGTATTTTTCAAGGAATTCAAGGCTATCGTCGCTGGATGCATTATCAGCGACGACAATTTCAGCATCGGGATGATTGTACGTAACTACGGATGGTAAGAATTTTTCCAGGAAATACTTACCATTCCAGTTCAATATTACGATCGCGACTTTACTCAAAACCTGCTGTGATTAAGTTCTTTTATGCTTCCATCTCCGGTGCGACCAGAGCCAGTTATCAGGATGCCTGCGAATGGCTTTCTGAAGTAAATATACATATTTTTCCGTAATCTCAAATTCTTTTGTATTCCTGGGGTCATCTGTTATCAATTGAAAATTACCTTCATAATATCCTCTGCCTGTCCGTTGCAGATCAAGGAATAGAACACCTGAATCAAGTGATTTCGCAATTTTTTCTATTCCCAGGAAAAATGGCGTATCCTGATTAAGGAATTCTGTCCAGTAATTGATCTCCCCACGGGTTGGTGTCTGATCGGCAGCAAAAACAGTCATGGTTCTTTGGTTTTTTAACCTGACCAGCGTTCGGTAGACTTCTTTGAAAGATATTACACCGCCATTACGGGTCTTACTTCTAAGTCTGGTGATGTATTTGTCAAATCTCTTATCAGAAAGAGGTTTTACAACAGCATATCCTTTCACCGGAACGCTTAGTCCGAGGGCATTGCCCATCCATTCCCAGTTTCCGCAATGACCAATACCGACGATAACGCTTTTTCCCTGCGAAATTATTTTTTCATAAACTTCCGTATTGCTGAAAATAAAACGCTTCTCATACTGCCCTAGGCTGAGGTTCTCCTGTTTTATGGTTTCCAGGATGACATCGGCAAGGTTCTGATAAAACTTCCTGACCGTTTTACGGATTTCCGATTCGCTTTTTTCAGGAAATGAATTACGAAGGTTGTTGTAAACGACCTTCCGGCGGTAGCGTATTACGTCCCTCAGGATGAAGCACAGGAAACCAGACAAGCAGTATAGCGCCGGGAAGGGTAAACGAGAGATACACCAGGATATAACTCTAAAACTATAGTATACAATTGCCATTCCAGAAAAAATTTCGCTTTTCCGCAAAGGTAATTCTAAACATTTTAAATTCCGGTGGCCTTTCTAAAAAGATTTTCCCAGGCATTAATAAGGATTGTCATAATACTGGTTAACCTTGCTTCCCCAGGCATCGAAATACTGGCCCTGATCCAAATTTTCCGGATCGTACGTTCTGCGGTAAATCATCACCTGCCACCTGTAATTGGATATTTCTCCGATGGCATCCGAGTGGACCAGTTGGAACTCATTGGTGACGATGTCTTCTGTGTAGAAAACGAATTTCTTATTCCTCTGATTATTTCCCAAAGTATAGTATTGCCATATTTCATAAGGATAGGCGGCAGGTTCATTATAGCTTTGTGAAATAATATTCGGAGGTCCGTATTTCAGGTATACCCTTCCCCGGTCTGTATCATATCCCTGCCTTGCAATAGCGTTAAAAGAGTGATTGACTTTCATAACCTGCCCCAGGTAATATTCCCAGGCTTTATCTGGATTCAAATTGTCGCGTGTAATCCAGAAATTCAGGAAAAACCTTTGCTTTGTCACCAGATCGCTGGTTTTCATTTGTTTGTTAATGAAACCCCGTTCAAGATCGGTTGCAATAGGGGAGAGGAACATAATATATTGGTTAAGTGTGTCTTCACTTGTAATCCTTCCGGCAAAAGTATTTTCAATGCTGAGCGCTGCCAGGTCTGAAAGGTTATATTCGACTTTGGGATTGCTCCGCTGGAAGAATAGCTGATTACTTGTAATCCGGGTGTTTTCCTTATCACGGATTTCGATTACCAGGTTGTAATTACCCGAAGGGAGATCGTTAATGTCAAATTCTCCGAGAATGGCTATCACTTCTTTTGCGGTTTCTCTTTTATTTCTTACAAACTTTTCGAGCTTTGAGCGGGTTTCAAATGATTCAATATACCATGTTAATAAAAAGGGCCCACCATCACCGAATGTTAATGAAGCATTGTATATCTCCGCGTAAAACATCATACGATTAATTTCCTGTGGATAGAAATTATGAACATAAGGGATAAGGTCGAATCCCCCTTTGTTGATCACCGATGCTTTATCCGATCTTTCAAAGGATTCCAGCAATTCTATCCCTGAAATACTTACCTGATCGCCCGGGAAATCGATTAATATTGGTTCTGTGGTAATATAGGGTTTTACCTTACGGTTTTGATCGGCAATAATGATTTCCATGTCATATTTCCCATTGGAAAGCAGGTAGCGATGCTGGTCCAGAAAATTGAAATTCACCTGTGTGGTATCATCAATTTCAGGACTAAGCAATTCGTATTTTGCAAAATCAACAATCTCTTCTCCCTGCCGGAATATTACTGTAACGGATACACTTCCCTGATACTTGCCGTTGGTCCCACGAACAAATTTTACGCTTTGTCCTACCACCGAAAGATAGGTTTCAACATACGGACCATCGGTGGGGGAGAGAAAAGTAGTATAATAAAGGTAGGCCTGAAGGTTTCCTGCCTTTTGGGAGTATGCCTGGTGAAAAAGGGTGAAGCTAAGCAGAATGATTAAAAACTGTTTCATCTTTTTATTAATAAATTATTTCCCTGATTTCGAAATCCTAACTAACCTTAAGCAAAATTAGCAAATATTGCAGCCGTGTCAAGTGTTAATAAGTTAACGGTTTTTATTGGCAAGTTAAAGGCTGTGGCCAATCATAAAAAAATTGTATTAATTTTGCCCCCGGAGAAATGCCGGAGCGGTCGAACGGGGCTGACTCGAAATCAGTTGTCCCGCGATAGCGGGACCGGGGGTTCGAATCCCTCTTTCTCCGCCAACAATAATTAATTATCCCTGTTTCGCCAGGGCCTGCCCCGGCGAAAGCCGGGGTTATATTCCTTTGCTGAGCTAACCACCTAACCATCTAACCATCTAACCATATAGCCATATAGCCATATAGTCATATAGCCACCTAACCATATAACCATATAGCCATATAATAAAAAAAACCCGGTTTGGCCGGGTTTCATGTTTAATATTGCGGAGGAAGAGGGATTCGAACCCCCGGACCGCGTAAACGGTCAACGGTTTTCAAGACCGCCGCATTCGACCGCTCTGCCATTCCTCCGCGGCAAAAATAGAAAAAAAACTCTCAGGTAAACCACCTGGTTTCATTTTTTAGGAAATTCTCAATAAGCAGGGTTTTATCCTGGCGTAAACCAGAAATTCACTAATTTTACCCTTTATCAATAAGCCCTTTTATATGGAAATTAATGCCGGTAACATGAGTAGTTTCGACTTGATAATGCGTGATAACGATTGGGCATTGTACCTTAACGGAAATCCCCTGCTTACTCCCGGAGGTTATGAAATAGCTCACCCTGAAGCAAGACTGCTCAAACACATTCTGACCCGGCTGAGCCTTGATGGTCATGTTGATACAGGTTCTGTCAACCCCTATACTTTATTCTCCTTTCAAAAGGATTTTCTCGACCTGGGAAATGATCCCCTTGCGCTGGGAATGCAGAAACTGGCGGATGAAGACATACTTGTTGGTATTAAAACAGGAAAAATAAATGTTATTCCCGGAAATGATAATGATAAAACGCTGGAGCTACTTGAAAACAATAGTTATATCCTTAATCTGATCTATACCGGTGTTTCGGAGATCAATACCTCTATTAACAATTTCCTGTTTACCGGCATTATGCCTGAAGAAAAGGATGTAGCCGGCCAGAGTTTTATTCATGACCGTATTTCGGATGCCTATCTTTCTATGAATCCAATGCAGCGATCGGCAGTTTGTCTGTTACTGCATTATCACCGAAGCGGTATTCTGCTTCCTTTACTTTTTGTTTCAGGAAGGATTATTGCTTCAGAATATGTAAACTTATGGGTTGCCACCCACCTGAAGTTTCCGGAACAATATGCTGCTAGTCTTCCCGGAGTTACAGGATATGAACCCGAGAGTCATGATTTAGTGCAGGATGCCGGATCGGCGGTAATGATGTTCCGCCGTTTGTACGAAGAAGCAATTCAGGTGAAGGAGTATTTATCTCTTTTCGAAGAAAATGGGAATTCTTTTATGGGAGTGTTATCTCTTATCCGGGAGGGTGAAAGTGATACTCTGGAATTCAAAACATCATTGCGCTGGGATGTATACCAGAACAAAAAGAACCCCGCCATAGAACATGCAAGCCTTAAATCTATTGCTGCCTTTTTAAACTCTTCCGGCGGCGATCTTCTTATAGGTGTGCGTGACGATGGATCCATCAGCGGCATTGAAATCGATGTCTTTGAAAATGATGACAAATTCCTCCTCCATTTTTGGAATCTGGTTAAATCATCCCTCGGGCAGGAATCTTCACCTTATGTTAAAACTATCCTGGAAAAATTTGACGGAAAAACCGTATGCCGTGTTTCATGCAATCCCGCTCCATTCCCGGTTTTTCTGCAACAAAAAGGTTTTGGTGAGGAATTTTACATCAGGGTGGGACCTGCAAGTGCAGCCCTGGAAATACGGGAAGCGTTAAAATATATAGAAGACAGATTCAACAGAAAACATTAATTTTTTGTTAAAATATTCTAAATTAGATTTATTCTAATTAATTTGAATTAATTTTGCAACTTCATTTCTGATTTGATATTCGGTCAATTTTTCAAAGGTATGAGTTATATTAAGTTTGATAAGGGCCAGTTGATTAATCTGGAGTATTCGTTAAACAAAGAGTTGATACGTTCGAACCGGGCGGGCGCATATGCCAGTATGACCATTATTTGCTGCAATACCCGTAAGTATCATGGATTATTGGTTGCTCCTCAACCGGGGATAGATTTCGAAAATCATGTATTGCTCTCCACGTTGGATGAAACTATCATCCAACATGAGGCGGAATTTAACCTGGGCATCCATAAATACCCGGGAGGGGTATACCAACCTAAGGGCCACAAGTATGTCCGGGATTTCAGTATGGATCCTATTCCTTATCTTGTTTATAGGGTTGGTGGTGTGGTCCTTAAAAAGGAAATGATCCTTATGGAAAACTTTGACCGGGTTTTGATACGCTATACCTTGTTGGAAGCTCATTCTCCCACAAAACTGCGATTCAGGCCTTTTCTTGCATTCAGGAACGTGCATAGCCTGCATCGTGCAAATATGTTTCTCAATGATAAATATGAGAATGTGCCGAACGGTATACGCATGAGACTTTATGCAGGATACAGTCCTCTGTATATGCAGTTCAGTAAAAAACCCGAGTATGTTCATGTCCCAAACTGGTATTACAATATTGAATACCAGGAAGAAATGCTTCGTGGTTATGATTATCAGGAGGATCTTTTTGTTCCCGGCTTTTTCGAATTATCAATAAAAAAAGGTGAAAGCATTGTTTTTGCTGCCGGTACTGAAGAGGTTAGTCCTGCTTCCCTTAAAACTTCTTATACAAGGGAGATTAAAAACCGTATTCCACGCGATAATTTTGAGAATTGTCTTTTTAATGCAGCCCAACAGTTTGTTGTTAAAAAAGGTAATAAAGCTGAGGTAATTGCCGGATTTCCCTGGTTTGGAAGGTGGGGAAGGGACACATTTGTTGCCCTTCCTGGACTTACGCTTACCTCCGGAAATGAGAATGCTTTCTGGGCTGTGATCAATACCATGGTTTCGGAGTTAAAAGGGCCTCTATTTCCTAATGCTGGTAAAGGTGATGGTTCCAATTTTCAGTCGGTGGATGCTCCACTCTGGTTCTTTTGGGCCCTGCAACAGTACCGGATTATTACAGGTAAATCCGGAGATATCTGGAAAAATTATGGAAAGAAAATGAAAAAGGTGCTTGAAGGCTACCGTGACGGGACCGATTATGATATCAGAATGCAGGAGGATGGTCTGCTTTATGCTGGCCAACCCGGCATTGCTCTTACCTGGATGGATGCTGTTGCCTACGGTAAACCTGTCACACCTCGCACCGGCCTTGCTGTTGAAGTAAATGCTTTATGGTACAATGCGATCCGGTACAGCCTTGAACTGGCTAAAGCTGCCGGTGATAAAGCTTTTGTCAAATCATGGGAACCTATAGCAGATATGATCCCTGCAGCTTTCATCAACACTTTCTGGCTTAAGGATAAGCAATACCTGGCTGATGTGATCAACAGGGATGAAATTGACCGCTCTCTTCGGCCTAACCAGATCTTTGCCGCATCTCTTCCTTACAGCATGATTGATGATGAAATAAAGCAGGCGGTGATCAAATCTGTTGAAAAGGAATTACTGACTTCAAGAGGCTTGCGCACATTATCTCCTCAGGATAAGAACTACAAAGGTATTTATTCAGGAAATCAGGGCCAGCGTGATGATGCTTATCACCAGGGTACGGTATTCCCATGGTTGCTTGGTCATTTTGCTGAAGCTTACCTTAATCTACACGGAAAATCCGGAACTAATTACATTAAAAAACTATACAAGGGCTTTGAAGAAGTGATGACAGAAGCCGGTATCGGAACTGTTTCTGAGGTATATGACGGCGATCCGCCTCATAAACCGGGTGGTGCTGTTTCGCAGGCCTGGAGTGTGGCCGAATTGATCAGAATAAAATATTTACTCGATAAATATGAACAGTAAAGCTGAACCGTTGTTTAGCTGCAAAATACTTCTTTGAGCATGAGAGTTTTAATGTTCGGGTGGGAATTTCCACCTCATATAACCGGAGGCTTAGGTACTGCCTGTTTCGGTTTGACCAAAGGCTTACTGAAAAAAGGCGTGGAAGTTATTTTTGTGGTTCCCAAAGCTTATGGTGATGAGGACCAGAATATAGTCCGGCTTATTAATGCCAGCGATATTCCCGTCGATTTCTCCGATCAGGAATACCAGGATTACTGGCGCCGGATTACTTATATGCAGATAGGTTCCAATCTTATCCCTTACGTTGGACCTGAGGAGTTCAGAAGGATCATGGAAGAAAAGGAACTGGAGAAATCTCTTTCTAATGATTCTGTTCTGGCAAAAAGGTTTGAGTTTTCAGGGAAATATGGTAAAGACCTGATGAACGAAGTGAAACGCTTCGCCCTGGTAGCTTCTGCTATTGCGGCGAAATATGATTTTGACGTTATTCACGCCCACGACTGGCTGACTTACCCTGCCGGAATTGCCGCTAAAGCCGTTAGCGGTAAACCCCTCGTTACCCATATGCATGCAACCGAATTCGACCGTTCCGGAGAAAATGTCAATCAAAATGTATACGACATTGAGCGTAAAGGGATGGAGGAAAGCGATATGGTTATCGCTGTGAGCAACCTTACACGAAATATCGTGATAAATCGCTATGGGATTGATGAAAATAAGGTAGTTACAATCTATAATGCCGTTGAGCCCAGTAATAGGGGAGAGGCAGATGTAAGGAGAAATGTTAAGGAAAAGGTCGTCACTTTCCTGGGGCGTATTACTTTCCAGAAAGGCCCGGATTATTTCGTTGAAGCCGCCAAAATGGTCATCGATAAAGACCCTGATGTAAGGTTTGTGATGGCTGGAACCGGCGACATGATGAATAAAATTATCCGAAGGGTTGCCCAGCTTGGTATCGCCACCAAATTTCATTTTACCGGATTCCTGAAAGGTGACGATGTAGATCATATGTTTGGCCTTAGCGATGTTTTTGTGATGCCATCAGTATCGGAACCTTTTGGGATAGTTCCCCTGGAAGCAATGCGTTCCAATGTCCCGGTTGTCATTTCAAAGCAATCCGGCGTTGCCGAAGTGCTGATCCATGCATTAAAAATCGACTTCTGGGATATCCATAGCATGGCCGATGCTATTTATGGTCTTTTACACTATGAAGGACTTTCAAAAATGTTCATAAGATATGGAAAGGATGAAGTGAATAACCTGAAGTGGGATAATGCCGCCAACCAGGTTAAGGATGTTTATAAACGAATATCAGGTGAAACTGTTTAACAATATTTTGGTATGAGATCAATTTGCTTTTATTTCCAGGTTCATCAGCCATTCCGGCTAAAAACCTACCGTTTTTTTAATATCGGGGAAGATCATCATTATTACGATGAATATCAGAATAAATACATTATAAAAAGGGTGGCTGAAAAGTGTTACCTGCCTATGAACAGCCTTTTGCTGGATCATATTAAAGAATATGGTCCCGCTTTTAAAGTGAGCTTTTCCATTTCAGGAACTGCCCTTGATCAGTTTGAAATGTATGCTCCGGACGTGTTGCAGAGTTTCAAAGACCTTGCCGCCACCGGTTGTGTTGAATTCCTTGCTGAAACACATGGTCATTCGCTGGCTGCTTTAAAAAGCCGCACAGAATTCGAGAACCAGGTAAACCGGCATGGCGAGAAAATTATGAAGCATTTCGGGATTAAACCCGTTACTTTCAGAAATACGGAGTTGATATATTCCGATACAATAGGCGAGATGGTTGCAGATATGGGTTATCAGACTATGCTTACGGAAGGCGCCAAGCATATCCTGGGCTGGAAAAGTCCTAATTATATGTATTGTAATGCTATCAATCCAAAACTTAAACTCCTGCTGAAGAATTTTCGCCTTAGTGATGATATTGCCTTCAGGTTTTCGCAACAAAGCTGGCAGGAATGGCCTTTAACAACAGAAAAGTTTGTGGGTTGGCTTAATGAAATTGATCCCAAAGAGGAAGTGGTGAACCTTTTTATGGATTATGAAACTTTTGGCGAACACCAGTGGCCAGAGACCGGTATTTTTGACTTTATGCGTGCCCTGCCTGCCAGAGTGTTCTCTCACTCAAACTTCACCTTTAACACTCCCTCAGAATTGGCTGCAAAAATGCAACCTGTTGGCTCTATACATGTACCTTACCCAATATCCTGGGCAGATGAGGAAAGAGATCTTACTGCATGGCTTGGAAATGAGTTGCAGGATGAAGCCTTTGCCAAACTCTATGAGCTGGAGGATAGTGTAAGAAACTGCCCTTATCCTGATATACAAAACGATTGGGTGTACCTCCAAACAAGTGATCATTTTTATTATATGTGCACCAAATGGTTTTCCGATGGAGATGTGCATAAATACTTCAATCCATACGGAACTCCATATGAGGCTTTCATTAATTACATGAACGTGTTGTCTGATTTTATTATTCGACTCAGGAATTGTTCATCTTCATCCGACTGGCAAACCATTAGCCAAAAGCAGGCTGAAGTCGTAGAAGATGTCAAAGAATTGGTAAGCAAAACTGCCCGGAAGATTTCCGAAAAGGTTAAATCAGGCACTAAACAGAAGAAAGCCGATCTGGATGACCTATTAAAAGTTTCAAATACCAGGATTAAAGGAATGGTTAAGGAAATGGATCTTGAAGAACTGGCAGTGGCCCTTAAGGATGCCGGTGATGAAATTCAGGAAAAGATTATCCGGAACCTTGGTGCTAAAGCTAAAGCTAGATACGAACAGTTACGGGATGAACTGGGTAAAGTTAAAAGCTCGGATATCCGTAAATTCCGCGATAAGTTGTTTAATATCCTTGATGGTAAGTAAATAATTCGTTTTAAATGGATTTTCAGGTAAGGGATAAGTGGTTTCTGGTTACCGGAGCAGGTTCGGGGTTGGGTAGGGCTGTGGCAGAACGCTTGTTGGCAGAGGATGCATGTGTTATTGCCTGTGCGCGCAATCTTCATGATTTCCCGGAACATGAAAAACTGATGCTCATCCCCGGTGATGTTCGCGATCCGGAGATTATCGGCTCATTGCTCAATTCTGCTTCCCAAAAGGATATACGGGGCGTTTTTATTAATGCCGGAGGACCTCCTGCCAGAACTTTCCTGGAAACAACTACAGAAGATTGGGATGAGGCTTACAGACTACTGTTTCGTTGGAAAGTGGAACTCGTGCACGGTTTGTTACCGCATTTCATTAGAAGACGCTTTGGTCGGATTGTTTTCAGCGAAAGCATTTCTGTTAAACAACCGGTGGAAAACCTGGTGCTTAGCAATTCCCTGCGTATGGCTGTTGTAGGCCTTGCCAAAACAATTTCAGAGGAATATGCACCACAGGGAATCACAGTGAATGTCATGGCTCCGGGGTATCATGATACTGCTGCCATTGATAGATTATTCCTGAAAAAGAGTCAACAAACCGGCAAGAGCACTGAGCATTACCGTGAGCAGATTGTTAAAGAAATTAATGTTGGCAAATTGGGAGATCCGGACGAGTTTGCCATCCTTGCTCTCTGGTTATTGTCGCCGCTGTCAGCCTATATTACAGGACAAACTCTGTCGGTGGATGGCGGAACTGTAAGGTATTCAATGGGTTAATGTTCTTTTTCTGTGATTGTTTTTACTCGAAATTTTCTTTTGCCCAATCTTATTACTTTTATATTTTCGCATTTCTGAAAAACTAAACTGCTGTTATGAATAACCATCCTATCAAAAAGCCTGATTTTCTTTTTGAAGTTAGCTGGGAAATTTGCAACAAAGTAGGCGGAATTTATACTGTTCTTTCTACTAAAGCTTTGACACTTGCCAATGAACTTAAAGATAATTACATTCTTATCGGTCCCGATGTCTGGAAGGAAACACGTGAACATCCTGATTTTATTGAAGATCCTTATATTTTTGTTTCCTGGAAAGAAAAAGCCAGGAAGTCAGGGCTTAACATCAGGATCGGCCGATGGAATGTAGCCGGACAACCCATTGTAATTCTTGTGGATTTTACACCATATTTCTCTTTAAAAGACACCATTTTTTTTGAGTTTTGGGAGAAATATAAACTCGATTCTCTCTCAGGACAATGGGACTATATCGAGCCTGCTTTGTTCGGGTATGCAGCCGGCAGGGTTATTGAGAGTTTCTATGAATATAATATTTCTGCCAGCGACCGGGTAGTGGCGCAATTTCATGAATGGATGACCGGTACCGGAGTCTTGTATCTTAAGGAAGCTGTTCCCCAGGCAGGGACTATTTTCACAACCCACGCAACGGTGATGGGCCGGTCGATTGCAGGTAACGGCCTCCCGTTGTACAGGGATATGGATAAGTTTGATATTAGCAGGCTGGCAAGGGATTTCGGTATATATTCAAAATTTTCTCTTGAGAAAACAGCTGCTGCCCTGGCTGACTGTTTTACTACAGTTAGTAGCATAACTGCGCGGGAATGCCAGCGTTTTCTTGCAAGAGACTGTGATGTTATTACCGTAAACGGGTTTGACGATTCAATTGTACCGGATGAACAAGGGCTTTCAGAGAAAAGAGCTGAAGCCAGACATAAAATATTTAGCGTAGTCCGTGGACTTCTGAATCAGGATATTGATGAGAACAGCTTGCTGGTGTTGAATAGCGGACGCTATGAATTCAAAAACAAAGGGATAGATCTTTATATCGATGCTTTAGGTCGTATTAACCGGGAAAAATCTATGAACCGCCAGGTGCTGGCTGTCATTTCCGTCCCGGCTCATCATTCGGGGAAACGAAAGGAATTGCTTCAAAGAATGAAGAATCCCGATTATTCCAATCCTGTTACCAGGGAATATCTGACACATCACCTTTTTGATGAGTACTCCGATCCTATCCTGAACCGAATACAGGCCAACAATCTCAATAATTCCCCTGACGATCTGGTGAAGATTGTATTTATTCCAGCTTATCTCGATGGAATGGATGGCATCATCAACCTGAAATATTATGATTTCCTGACGGGTTTTGATCTTAGTGTTTTCCCATCCTATTATGAACCCTGGGGGTATACTCCGCTTGAAAGTGCGGCATTCCATATACCTTCTATAACTACTAATCTTGCAGGATTTGGACTGTGGGTGCAAACACAGGATCAGGGATCTCATGAAGGGATAAAGATAATTGACCGCACCGGCCAGGATGAATCGGCCGTCGAAGCCATTCGTAGTACTATCCATGAGTTTTCGGAATTATCCGGTGAGCAGATGCATTTGGCCAGGGAAAGTGCTTTTAGGATTTCTCAAAATGCTTTGTGGTCGAATTTTATCAAGAATTACCAGGATGCTTATCATCTTGCCATAGCTAAGGCTGCTGAGAGAGAAGCCCTTTTCAGGGGTAAGCAGCAACAATACCACTTTTTTGAAGTCCGGGAAACACAAAAAATAGAACCACACTGGAAGAAAATTGAAGTTAAATCGGATATCCCTCCTGTATTGGAAGGCTTACAATCAATTTCGATGAACCTCTGGTGGTCGTGGAATTGTGATGCAACCGAGTTGTTCGAAACGCTGGATCCGGTTTATTGGGAAGAATGCGGTCATAATCCCATCATGCTCCTCGAATCTTTATCGTACGAAAGGTGGAAGGAGCTTTCTGAAGATCAGGAATATATTGAGAAACTGAAGAAAGTATACGACCGATTCCAGATCTATATGAAAAAGGCTGATACAAAGCCTGATGGACTGATTGCATACTTCAGTATGGAATATGGATTGCATGAATCAATGAAGATATACAGCGGTGGTTTGGGAGTCCTTGCCGGAGATTACCTGAAACAAGCCAGCGATTCCAATAAAAATCTACTTGCAATAGGATTGCTATACCGGTATGGGTATTTCCAGCAGGAGTTCTCCGCTTTTGGAGAGCAGATTTCCACATATATTGCACAGGATTTTTCCAAATTGCCTCTGAATCTTGTAAAAAACAATGAGGGAAAATGGGTTAAAGTAAGCATTGCTTTGCCTGGCAGAACATTGTATGCCAGAGTGTGGCGACTTGACGTAGGCCGGATCCCTTTGTATTTGCTTGATGCTGATATACCCGAAAATACGGAAAAGGACCGTACAATTACCCATCAATTATATGGAGGCGATACGGAAATGCGTCTCAAACAGGAGTTGCTCCTGGGTGTTGGTGGAATCCGTTTTCTGAATCAGGTGGGTTTCAAACCCGATGTGTATCATAGCAATGAAGGCCATTCCGCTTTTATTGGCATTGAAAGGCTTCACCGTTTGGTTAAGGAAAGAAAACTGACTTTTGCGGAAGCATTGGAAGTAGTACGTTCCTCCACCTTGTTTACTACCCATACCCCGGTTCCTGCAGGTCATGATTATTTCTCGGAGGATCTGCTCAGAACCTATATCCCTCATTATGCAGAGCGTTTAAACATCTCCTGGGACGATTTTATGGCTCTTGGACGATTCGATCCCTCCAATGGCAATGAACGGTTTTCCATGAGCGTTCTGGCTGTTAAACTTTCCCAGGAAGTGAACGGAGTCAGTAAAATTCATGGGGCAGTATCAAGGGAAATGTTTTCCAGCCTTTTTCCTGGATATTATAAGGATGAACTTCATATTACTCATGTGACAAACGGGGTTCACCTTCCAACCTGGACAGCCCGGCAGTTCAGAAAGCTTTACGATAATGAGTTCGGGGCCAAATTTATGCAAGATCAGTCCAACCCTGCTTATTGGCGCAAGATACACCAGGTTCCTTCCGAGACTATCTGGAAAATCAGGATGGAATTAAAAACAAGAATGATAGAATTCCTGAAGGAAAGGATTACCAAAGAAATGACCGATCGTCAGGATCCGCCTAAAATTGTCTTTCAGGCTGTGGAGGCTCTCAACCCTAAAGCTCTGACGTTTGGTTTTGCCAGGCGATTTGCTACGTATAAAAGAGCTCACCTTTTATTTAATAATCTTGGAAGGCTTGCAGCCGTTATGAATCATCCCGACCGGCCAGTGCAAATAATATTTGCCGGAAAGGCACATCCAAACGATAAAGCCGGGCAGGATCTTATAAAACGTATTATTGAGATCACCAAAATGCCGGAATTCATTGGTAAGATTTTCTTTGTTGAAAATTATGATATGCATGTTGCCAGGATGCTGACCCATGGAGTTGATGTGTGGTTGAATACTCCGACCCGGCCAATGGAGGCATCCGGTACCAGTGGTGAAAAGGCAGTTATGAATGGTGTGCTGAATCTAAGTGTGTTGGATGGCTGGTGGGCCGAAGGATATAAACCCGGAGCAGGTTGGGCAATCAAGGAAAATAAAACCTATGAAAACCAACATTTCCAGGATGAACTGGATGCCGAAACCATATACAATCTCATGGAAGATGAGATTTTACCCCTTTATTACAAGCTTGATGCAAAAGGACTTCCCTCTGAATGGATTGCAGGCGTAAAAAACTGTATCTCCGAAATAGCCTGGAACTTCACGATGAAACGAATGCTGGATGAGTATTTTGAGAAATTCTATAACCCGCTCATTGCCAGAAGCAGGCTTATGAAGGAAAACAACTGTTTGCATGCAGTGGAGCTGGCTTCCTGGAAAGAACATATACGTAGAGAATGGAATTATCTTGAGGTCTTGTCAGTTAAACTTCCCGACACATCCCGGTACAATATGAAACTTGGTGATGAGTTTAAAGCAGAAATTAAAGTCAAAACCAACGGGATCAATGCAAGCCACATCGGTATTGACGCTATTTTCGGTTACAGAGTAAGCAATGCAATACCTGTGCCTTTGTTCGTAAAACAATTGCAACTTGCCAACGCCTATAAACATGAAGCTACTTTTGAATGCTCATTTCCAATGGAATATGCCGGATTGCTTGATTATGCCTTCAGGATCTATCCGACACATCCCTTACTGGCTCACCGGCAGGAAATTCCGCTGTTAACCTGGGCTTAATTCTTTCTTTATTACAATGGCTTTATTTATCTTTGAACCAGTTTATGAATTAATCGGATCATTATGGGACTATTACAAGGAAAAACTGCTTTGATTACCGGAGCCGCCAGAGGCATCGGGAAATCCATTGCCCTGGCCTTCGCAACAGAAGGAGCTGATATTGCTTTCTCCGACCTTTCTGTGGATGAAAATGTGAAAGCACTCGAAGGCGAATTGCTATCCATGGGCATTAAAGCCAAAGGCTATGCCTCCGACGCCGGATCCTTTGAGAAGAGCGAGGAGTTGGTTCAACAGGTGTTACAGGATTTTGGTAAAATCGATATCCTGGTAAACAATGCCGGCATTACCCGCGACAACCTGTTAATGAGAATGACTGAAAACGACTGGGATCTGATCATGAAGGTAAACCTGAAATCCGTTTTCAATCTTACCAAGGCCGTTCAGAGGGCTATGATCAAACAACGTTCCGGCTCTATCATTAATATGAGTTCTGTGGTGGGCGTGAATGGAAATGCAGGGCAATCAAACTATTCGGCCAGTAAAGCCGGTATTATTGGATTTACAAAATCAATTGCTCATGAATTGGGATCCAGGAATATACGTTGTAACGCTATCGCACCCGGATTCATCGAAACAGAAATGACCCACAAGCTTCCTGAAGATGTAAGAGTAAAATGGATCAGTGAAATTCCGCTGCAACGTGGAGGCACTCCGGATGATGTTGCGAATACTGCATTATTCCTTGCAAGCGACCTTTCATCCTATGTTACCGGACAGGTTGTCAGCGTTTGCGGAGGAATGAACCGTTAAATTATTTTCTGCATTGAAATTCGACATAATTACATCCTATCCGTTCTGGTTTGTTTTGCTTTGCATGGTCACCGGAACCGTTTATGCTCTTATCTTGTATTACAGGAATAAATCGGATGAGCTTAATGTGAATCTGAAAAGGGTGCTTGCGGTTTTGAGGGGAGTGGGGGTGACCCTTCTGGCGTTTCTTTTGCTTTCTCCATTGGTCAGATCTGTAACTGAATGGGTTGATAAACCTGTAATCGTTTTTTTACAGGATGAGTCGTCTTCCGTATTTGTCCCGCAGGACTCTCTTCTATGGTCCGCTTACCTTTCAGATAGCCGGAAACTACTGGCAGAATTATCGGAAAACTACCAGGTTGATGTTTATGCTTTCGGTGAAAAAATCAGAGAACAGGAAAGTGATCTGTTGAATATGGTTTTTACTGACAAATCAACGGATATTGCCAGTGCATTGGAGGATGTAGATGCAAGATATGAGAATCTTAACCTTGGAGCTGTGATCCTTGCCAGTGACGGGATTTATAACAGGGGGCAAAATCCCTTTTACACTCTGGAGTGGGGGAACTATCCGGTTTTTACTGTTGCCCTTGGTGATACAACCCGGCAGATGGATTTGCTGGTGCGAACTGTTAACTACAATAAAATTGCATACATGGGGAACGAATTTCCCGTGGAGGTAGTTTTACAGGCATTTGGTTGTCAGGGCAAACAAAGTATGCTTGAGATCATAAAGAATGCCCGTGTTGTATATTCCGAACCTGTCAATATTAACAGTGACAGGTTTTCCCGCATTATCCGCGCATCATTGACGGCAAGTGAACCCGGCATAAATTCCTATACCGCGAGGGTTCGGATCCTGGAGGGCGAAAACATTATTGCTAATAATGAAAGCAGGTTTTTTATTGATGTCCTGGATGCCAAACAGAAAATTCTTATTCTTTATCAGGCAGCCCATCCTGATGTTTCTGCCCTCAAAGAGGCCATTCGAAGTACCTATTTTTATGAAGCTGAGGATTTTCTGATCAATGATTTTACAGGAAGTATCGGGGAGTATCAGCTCGTAATTTTGCACCAGCTGCCATCTTCCAGCACGGCCTCCTTACGCGTCATGGAAGAAATCAGGGATGGAGATGTGCCGGTTTTGTATATTCTTGGCTCTCTTAGTGATATAAATATTTTTAATGGATCGGGTTCCGGGGTTTTGGTAGATAATTATTCCGATGCAAAGGATGAAGCACAAGCATGGCTTAATCCCGATTTTTCCCTTTTCCAGATCCCTGATGACATCAGACAGATGTTCCCTTCCATGCCTCCTTTGCTTTGTCGAAGCGGTGATTATCGTTTCGCCCCCTCAATGCAGGTAATGCTTTACCAGAAAATTTATTCTGCCGAAACACAACGACCGTTAGCGATAATGGGCCGGAATGCAGACACCAAAACCGGAATAATAGCAGGCGAAGGCTTGTGGCGCTGGAGGCTGAGCGATTATTCTTCGAATGGGAATCACGAAAGATTTAACACCCTGATTTCACATTTCATACGTTACCTGTCTCTTGATGAAGATCGTAAAAGGTTCCGTGTGGAAGTGGCCAGGCAGTATTTTGAAAACCAGGATGTTGTTTTGCATGCTGAATTGTATGATGAGAATTTTAACTTCCTTTCAGGAAAGGAAATCACCATTAAAATAATAAACGAATCCGGACAAGTTTATGATTTTACTTTCAATAGCCTTGATGAGACATACATTTTAGACGCAGGGCATCTTCAACCCGGAATATACAGGTATCATGCCAAAGCCTATATTGGAAATGAGATTTTGGAAGAAACCGGGGAGTTTCCTGTTTTGGATGTCAGCCTTGAAAGTATCTCCCAGACCGCCAACCACAACCTGCTTTTCAGGATATCCAAGGCATCCGGCGGTAGTATGGTGCTTCCTGAACAGTTATTATCACTTAAAGATTCTGTTGAGCAACGTTCTGATATCAAACCTTTGATTTATACCCGTGAAAAGTATACTGATATGATCAGCCTTCCCTGGATTTTCTTTCTTTTACTTTTCATCCTTTCCCTTGAATGGCTTGGCAGGAAATGGGGAGGGAGTTATTAACCACTTTTCTTATGGTCCAACTTTTATTTTATATCATCCTTGGTTTTATACTACTGGAATTCATTCTGGAAAGAATTCTCGACTATCTGAACTCTACCTGCTGGTCTGATAATCTTCCGGAAGAACTGGCCGGGATTTACGACCCGGATAACTACCGGAAATCTCAACGCTATCTTAGAGTAAAACAGAGGTTTTCTCTCATTACGGATAGTGTTTCTCTTGTCCTTATGCTTCTTTTAATTGCGGGAGGTGGTTTTGCCTGGGTGGATTCACTGGTGAGGCAGGTGACTGTTAATCCGGTAGTAATGGCTCTTCTTTTCTTTGGGATTCTGGGTTTGGCCGCTGATGTGGTTTCCATTCCATTTTCAGCATACAGCACCTTTGTAATAGAGGAGCGTTTCGGGTTTAATAAGACTACGCCTAAAACGTTTATCCTGGATAAACTAAAGGGATGGCTGCTTGGAGGAATTATTGGGGGCGGATTACTGGCTTTGATCGTCTGGTTTTACATGATCAGTGGGCCATGGTTCTGGCTTATCGCCTGGGCCGTCATCAGTGGTTTTATGATCTTCATGGCTATGTTTTATTCGAATTTTATTGTTCCCTGGTTTAATCGCCAGACTCCCCTCGAACAGGGAGATTTGCGAAATGCTATCGAAAGATATGCATCCTCTGTCAGTTTCCGCTTGAAAAATATTTATGTCATTGATGGATCACGCCGTTCAAGTAAAGGGAATGCTTATTTCACCGGGTTGGGTCCTAAAAAGCGGATCGTATTGTATGATACTCTTATTGAAAAACATACGAAAGAAGAACTGGTGGCTGTTCTGGCTCATGAGGTTGGCCATTATAAAAAGAAACACACCCTCAAGGGAATAGTGATGTCGGTATTGCAAACAGGATTTATGCTTTTTATTTTATCCCTCTTCCTGAAACATCCTGAACTCTCTCAGGCGCTTGGCTCTGAACATCCTGGTTTTCACATGTCCTTGCTTGTTTTCGGATTGTTATACAGTCCTCTTTCCCTTATCATTGGCCTGGTGTCAAATGTTATTTCCAGGAAGCATGAATATCAGGCTGATAATTATGCTGCTGTGACTTACAACGCTGACTCACTGGCTCTGGCACTGAAAAAACTCAGCGTCGACAACCTGAGCAATCTTAGACCCCATCCGGCTTATGTTTTCTTTTATTATTCCCATCCTCCCTTGCTGAAGAGGCTTAAGGCGCTACGGGAAGCTTAAACATAATGGGATTGGGAAACAGGATGCAGGTAGCAAGTTACAGGTTACAAGTTACAAGTTACAGGTTACAAGCTACAAGCTACAAGTTACAAGCGACAAGTGGCAGAGAGTAAGAGGATTGAGGATGAGTTCACTTCATGCAACCTGTAACTTGTAGCCTGCTGCCTTCGTTTATTCCTTCTCCCATATGATCGTTGTTATCCTCATTGCCTTATTTGAGTTGATCTTGCCGCTGGCAGTTGTGCTGACAATTCTGTAACCATTGTCATACATCATGTTGAGCGTTCGGGTAATGGTTATTCCGTTTTCCTTTAAATATTCTGCATTGTACTTGAATGGCCCGAGATCGATTACCTCACTGGAATCGTTCGGATAAGTAATTACGATCATGGAATTCACAATCGAGAAATTTTCATAGATATTCATAGTGGCATAACCTTTTTTTCCTTCTGGTTCCTGGAAGGACATAAGGATTAAGGCTAAGGCTGTTAGCATAAATATTGCCGGCAGGGTGATCCGTTTTTTTGTTTTCATAATGTAAAGGTTTAAGTGCTAATTTTCGACCGGGATCCGGTCATGTGCAAATTTAGGAATATAATCAGAGGTCTCTTCTTCTGAGCACATAATAAGTTATTCCCAGGAAAATAATGGTATAAGCAATAACCAGTAACACATCATAAACGGAAATATAATCCTGAAATTCTACGCCAAAAAGCCTCATGAGGGCTGTATTCGGTATGTCGATAAGATTGTTGATGGAGCGCAGGGGCATGAAATCGGCCACTTCCGTCGGGAGTTTGTAATTGATAATGGGCTCAATCACAAAGCTATATAACAAAAGCAATCCGATGGCAATACCGGATCTTTTTACCAGGAAACCGATCATAAACGCAAAACATAAATAGCTGAAAACTTCCAGCGCAAAAGCAGCAATGAAAACGGATTTATTGAAAAACGAGCTGATCGTAAGTTCCTGGGTGTATATGAACCCCAGTATAGTACCTGTCAGGAAAACCACCAGGGCTGCATACAGTGATAAAACCAGAATAAGACCTACCTTGGATTTCAGAAAATCCAACCGGCTGAATCCTGCTATAATGTTTTGTCGTATGGTTTTGTAAGAAAACTCATTGGTAATCATGATGATCACAATTACTCCCAATACGATCTTGAAAAAACCTGCCAGAAAGGTAAGATTATGCCAAATGACCGGGAATTCGTAGACTCCTATTTCCGGAATGGGAATAGGGCTTTTACTTCCGGCTTTAGAGAGAACATTATCAAGAAAACTCTGAACTCCGAGCAATACAGTCCCAACAACCAGAAGGTACAATCCTGCAAGTATCCAAAATGTCCTGCTTGGAAACGCTTTTTTCAGCTCAATTTTTATCAGTTTTATCATTGTTCTTAAGGAGTTCAAGGAAATGGTTTTCAAGAGATTTCTTTTGCTGTGCCAGGTGGGTAAGGGTTAATCCTTTCTGAAAAAGTACAAGGTTCAAAGCCCCACTGTCGAATCCATCTTTCATGCGTACAATATAGCTGATGCCTTCGCGCTGAAAAGTGCTTATTTCATTGATATCTGCAAGGATATTCCCCAACTGTTCCATATCCGAACTTCGGATCTCAACCTGGGAAGATGCGTTCATCACATCCTCAACTTTTCCGGTAAAAATATTTTTGCCTTTGTCTAGTACCGCAACGTGGGTGCAGATCTTTTGCACTTCATCCAGGAGGTGGCTTGCCAGAATTATAGTAATCCCTTGGTTCGCAATACGAAGGATCAGGTTTCTGATCTCGGCGATACCCTGCGGATCAAGTCCGTTGGTGGGTTCATCCAGGATCAGTACCCTGGGATTTCCCAGCAGGGCGGCAGCAATAGCAAGCCTTTGTTTCATTCCCAGCGAATACGTGTGGAACCGGCTGTTTTTTCTTTGCGATAATTCCACTATCTCCAGCACGCGGTCTATTTCATCATAAGAAACATTCCGGATATCAGCATAAATCTTTAAATTTTGAACCGCGGAGAGGTATGGGTAAAAAACAGGCGATTCCAGGATGGCTCCGATCTGGAACCGGTCGTACTTGCTATTAGGTTTTCCAAACCAGGTGAAACGGCCGCTGTTGGGGTTCAGCACCGAAAGGATAATACCCAATGTTGTTGTCTTACCGCTCCCGTTAGGCCCAAGAATTCCGAAAATATTGCCCCGGTTGACCTCAAGATTCAGTTTGTCGACTGCTCTTATCCTGCCGTAACTTTTCGACAGGTTTTCGATCGAAAGTATGGTTTCTGTCAAAGTGGGTGGTATTAGATGTAAATTATACTTTAGACGCTGAAAGAATAGGTTTTATTACAATTGTGGTTAAAAAAAATCATCATTTTTATATATCAGGAAAATAGCCGGTTGTTTGTGCAGATCGGGACGTTTGTTTTTCCATTCCCTGACCGGAGCCGTTTGAATATATTCATTGCTTGCTGTGATGTTGGCGGCTATGCATAGAATTGTTTCATTACGGCATGTTTTCAGGATATCATCCAGTAGAGTATTGTTTCTGAAAGGTGTTTCCATGAAAATTTGTGTTTGATGCAGTTTGTATGCATTGCTTTCTATTTCACGTATGCTTTGGATGCGTTCGTTACGGTTGACCGGCAAATACCCGTGAAACGCAAATTTCTGACCGGAAAACCCGCTGGCAGCCAGAGCCAGGATGATGGAGTTGGGGCCCTGGATAGGAATCACCCGCATGCCTATCCTGTGAGCTTCCATGACAATAATATTTCCGGGATCTGCGATACAGGGCATTCCGGCCTCGGAGATCAATCCGCATTCTGATCCTTCAGGAAGGGATGACAATACTCCGGATATTTCAATCATATCTGCGTGCTTCCCAATGGAATGCATGACCAGCCGTTCGAGATTAAAACCGGGGTCCAGGCTGCGGATAAATCGTCTGGCATTGCGGAGGTCTTCCGCGAAAAGCACACTGATCTTTTGCAATACCGGCAGGATTATCCCGGTGTTTACCTGGTTCGAATCTTCATTAGCAATAACATTCGGTATCAGGTAAAGAATGCCGGAAGATTTTGTTTTCAGGAGTACCATGGTATATGATCAAGGTCTGTATTTCCACCCGAAAGGATGATAACTGTCCTTTTGCCGGCAAATAGCTCCGGGTTTTCGAGTACCGTACCCAGAGTAACGGCGGCAGAGGGTTCAATAATGATTTTCATTCTCTCCCATATTAGCCGCATGGCTTGGATGATGGTATTTTCCTCTACCGTCAGGATGTGGTCGACATGTTCCAAAATGATCGGGAATGTGAGGCTTCCGAGTGATGTGAGTAATCCATCGGCAATGGTTCTGGGGTTTTCAGAAGGAAAGAAGGTCTTGCTGTAAAAGGAGCGGTAAGCGTCGTCGGCACCCTTGGGTTCAGCAGCAAATATTTTAGTTTGAGAGGATACATAAGCGGCTGTGAGTGCTGTCCCGCTGAGCAGACCACCGCCCCCAACCGGGGTAATGATAATATCGGGCGCAGGTATGTCTTCCAATATCTCCAGACAACAGGTTGCCTGACCTGTGATCACCCTGTAGTCATTGTAAGGGTGAATTTCAGTAGCACCGGTCTTTGCTGCCACTTCCATCAGTGTCGATTCTCTGGCAGCTAAAGTTGGTTTACAAAACGTGATAATACCACCATACCCTTTTACGGCATTTATTTTTACCCTGGGTGCTGTTTCCGGCATGACTATATAGGCCGGCATTTTTCGAAGGCCTGCCGCCCTGGCCAAAGCCTGGGCATGATTTCCTGAAGAATGGGTGCATACTCCTTTGTCGATGGCGCCTTCATTCAAAGAAAATACGGCATTGCAGGCTCCCCGTGATTTGAATGCTCCTGCTTTCTGCAGATTCTCACATTTGAAATAAAGCTCACACCCGGTGATTTCCCTGATACTTGTGCTGCTCAGCAGTGGTGTTCTGTGAATAAAAGGCTTGATCCGGCGCGAAGCCTCCTGGATTAAACGAAGGTCGGGAAGACTCACTTGTTTTTATCTAAATCGTTTTTTACTTCCTGGATAATAATGTCGCAGGCATTGTCCAGAAGTTCGAAAACATGTTCGAATCCATTATTATGTCCATAATAGGGATCAGGCACTTCCCTGTTCTCTCCCGGGAAGGATTTGTTCAGGATAAAATCGACTTTTTCCCTATCCTTCTGATCCCTGGCCATCGATAAAACATCGGCGTGGTTGATACGGTCCATCACAAATATCCTGTCGAACTTATCGAAATCCGCATGCTGAAAAAGCCTGGCGCGTAAGTGTGAAATTTCGATAGCTTTCTTTCTGAGTGTGGCTATAGCTCTGCGATCGGGTGGGTCTCCTTCGTGAAATGGTTCAAAACCTGCAGAATCCACCTCCGCAGAAATCCTGTTCAATTTTAGTTTATGCCGTAAAATGCCTTCAGCCATTGGGGATCTGCAAATATTACCCAGGCAAACCATCAATATCTTCATACTTCATTTCTTAAATCAACGCCTTAAAAATCCGGCACTGAATCCCGTTAAACACATATGTATGCAAAAATAAATAAATGAATGGAACAACGCTACATTTTAATTTTCTTGTCGATTTCCTCCACATAAATCCGGAACTGTTTGTCGGTTTCCACGAGGTTGTTCACAGTACGGCATGCGTGTAGTACAGTGGCGTGGTCTTTATTGCCGCAATGCAGTCCGATAGTAGCCAGGGAGGCTTTAGTATGCTTTTTGGAAAAATACATGGCAAGTTGCCTGGCCTGTACTATTTCCCGTTTGCGTGTTTTGGAATTGATGGAATCAATGGAAATATTGAAATAGTCGCAAATGATTTTCTGGATGAAGTCGATGGAAATTTCCCTGGCAGTGCTTTTAACGAATTTATCGATCATTTTTCGGGCCAGTTCCAGGGTAATGGCTTTTTTGTTCAGTGATGCCTGAGCAAGAATGGATATCAACGCTCCTTCAAGTTCCCTTACATTGGTATTGACATTGTAGGCGATGTATTCAATAACATCCTGTGGCATTTCAATGCCGTCGTTATAAAGTCTTTTCTGAAGTATAGCTATCCGGGTTTCCAGGTCGGGAGGTTGCAGATCGGCAGCAAGACCCCATTTAAAACGCGAAAGCAACCTTGGTTCCATGCCTTTGAGTTCGACAGGAGGTTTATCAGAGGTTAGTACCAGTTGCTTGTTGTTCTGATGCAGTTGGTTGAAAATATGGAAAAAAACATCCTGGGTTTTTTCCTTGCCCGATAAAAACTGGATGTCATCAACAATCAGCACATCGATCATTTGGTAAAAATGTACGAAGTCATTCTGGTTGTTGTTACGCACCGAGTCGATGTACTGTGCAATAAATTGCTCGGTGGTAACGTACAGAACTGTTTTATCGGGATAATTATTTTTCGACTGCACCCCTATGGCATGGGCAAGGTGGGTCTTCCCGAGGCCGACATCGCTGTATATCAGCAGGGGATTGAAAGATGTACGTCCCGGATTTTCCGCAACGGCAAAGCCTGCTGAACGCGCCAGGCGATTGCAGTCACCTTCGATGAAATTTTCAAATGAATAGGTGTCAACAAGCTGTGAATTAACCTTGATCTTTTTTAAGCCAGGAATCACAAAAGGATTGGGTATATCATGGGATGAGCCCCGGTTGATGTCAATAGGCATCTGTACCGAAGGATTGTTGATGGCCTTTTTGTTGGATGTGGGTACTTTAATAGAATAAGGGTTATTGCGGTCGAGGGAGTTGTCCATGATGATGCTGTACTCCAAGCGTCCCTCCGGACCCAGTTCTTTCTTGATGGTTTTCTTTAACAAATTGATGTAGTGCTCTTCCAGCCACTCATAGAAAAACTGGCTCGGTACCTGTATCGTCAATACAGAATCCTCCAGTTTTAAGGGTTTAATGGGCGTAAACCAAGTCTTAAAACTTTGATAATGAATGTTATCCTTAATAATTTTTAGGCAGTTTTCCCAAACCTCAACTGCATTATTTTTCATATGCAATTTCAATCAAAATATTAATAATCAGCTCGTTATTAAGGGTGTTGTACTGTATAACGTACGAAGTTTCCTGGACTGGAGTAGTATGTTTAGCGAACAAAAATCATTACAAAAAAGTTAAAAAAAAAGAAAATCAATGCTTGACTTAGTGAAAAAAAAATTGTATATACAGAAAATTCCAAAATCACTTATTGCGTTCTACAAAAGATATTTATAATCCATTTACATATTTTGACTTATTCTATCTTGACACCATGAATCTTCCCGAAAATTGAAACGAGTAAGTTGTATTGCTTTACCCTGGCTTCCAGTGTTACCCGGCAATCAGTAGTAAATGCTTGATTAACAATACGTAAACCGTGTTCTTTTATGGTTCTCATCACTTCGTTCATTAGAGGGTATTCAAAGCAAATTGTGATTTTTTTTGTGATTATTTTTTTTATTATATTGGCATTCTCTATAGATTCTTTGGATGCAGCTTTGTAGGCTGCTGCTAAACCTCCCATTCCGAGCTTTATTCCTCCGAAATATCGTATCACCACGATAAGAACATCCGTTAGATCGTTGGAGAGGATTTGACCGAAAATTGGTCTGCCCGCTGATCCTCCCGGTTCGCCGTCATCGTTCATCCGGTACCTGTCGTCGTTGACTCCCAGCCGGTAAGCATAACAATGATGTCTGGCGTCATGGTATTCTTTGCGGAGTTTATCCAGGATACTGTGAATTTCTTCTTCGTTACTTACCGGAAAACACAAAGCAATGAACTTACTTCCCTTTTCTTTATACAGGCCTTCTGATTTATCAGCCACTGTCAAGTATTCATCCCGGATTTCCTGCATAGTTGCAATTACTTTTCCTGGTTTGGGTTAACAGCATTTTCGATAAAAATCAAGGAATCTTCCTCCGATGGCTTCCCATCCGAATTCTTCCTGGATCATAAGGTTGGCGGTTTGGCCCATATCCATGGCTAATTGTTCATTTCTGATAAGTTCTGTCATCACGTCCGCAAATTCGTTCGCGTCCCTGGGATCAATTAGCATACCATTTTCTCTGTGCCGGATAACATTGCGAATACCTCCGTATTTGCTTGCAACCACAGTCTTGGCACATGCCATGGCCTCCTGGGAAGTCATGCCAAACGGTTCGAAGATGGATGGCAACACAAAAAAACGGCATTTCTGGTAATATGCCACCAATAATTCATCCGGAACATAGCCGATGAGCATGACCTGTTTTTCCATTCCCTTTTCGCGTATGATGGTATCCATGGTTTCGAAAACTTCCAATTCCCTGTCGTTGGGCTCGGGAGATCCGCCACCGATGACAAGTAATAAGCCGGGGAATTTTTTTCGGATAAGGTCGAATGCATTCAGCAGCAAATCATGCCCCTTATTGGTGTCGATCCTGCTAAGGCAAAATATATAATTGTCGGGAATCTGTGCAAACAACTTCCTGTCTGTATCATTTGCCGGATGAAAACGCTTTAGGTCTACTCCCGGAGGAATAACTTCGATGTTCTCCCGATGAATATTATAAAGTTCGAAGAGCTTTTCCTTTTGAAGTATGGAAGTTACGGTCTGGCCTCGTACCTCATCGAAAATTCTTTGTTCCTGAGCAATACGGTAATTAAAGTTAAACTTCATTTCCATTTTTTCCGGATCGCCACCCATTTGTTCTCTTTTCCAGGCACCCAGCGAATGGGCTGTAAAGAATGCAGGTTTCTTTAGTGCAGATGCCACATCCAGCGTAACCACACCGGCATCCACATAATGGCCATGGTATAAATCGTATTCTTTGTTATGATTTATGAAGGCGATCATATTTGTTGCCAGCTCAGGAAGTACATCGTAAATTACTTCTTTTGTCAGGAATTTCCAGGGCCCTGCAGGGATTCGTATCACCCTGACTCCGGGATGACCTGGAACAGGATCGATCTGTTGCTGACCTTGATCAAACCAACGGGTAAAAATGTCCACTTTAATTCCGCTTGCCGCAATTGCTTTGGCGAGCTGTAATACATAAACAACCTGTCCGCCGGTGTCAACCCTGCCCAGCTTGGGTACCGGATCGAAATAGCCGTGCGTGCTGAGCATGGCTATGGATTGTATCTCTTTCTTCATCCTGATTGATTTTGAACCGAAAAGTCTTTCCGGATGATGATGTTTGCTTTTTCCTTGTGTCGGGAAATAATCTCATGCTCTATTCTTAATACTTTTTCCAGGAACTCATCCTGAACTTCCCTTCCCCTTTCTATCCTTGATGCGCGGGTGTCATTCATATCCCTATCGATAAAAATATGAAAGTCAGCATTTTTCAGGACTGTTGTATAGGTGCCTTCGGCAAGGATAACTTTTATTCCGGTCATATCCAGTGTTTCTTCCGTTATCCTGTCTTCCCCGAAAACTACCAGTGGTTTTTCAATTTCTGTTATGCCGTTCTTTAAGGCTTCAAGGATCTGATCGAGCAATTCCAGTTTAACCTCCTGCATGCCGACCCAGCTTAAATCCTCTCTACGCTTTTTGGCATTGGTCAATGGTGGGAAAATAAAAAAATCGTCCTGCTGAAATATGTATGTATGTATGCCATCTTTCTCCAGTATGATTTTCAGTGCTTCCGCAATTTCCGACTTCCCGGCCCCGGATTCCCCAGCAATAGTTATAATGTATGCCTCCTTTGCCTTCCTGATCAATGGCAAAGCAATGTTGGCGACTTCATGCGCGGCATTTTCATGATGCTCTTTTATAATCAGGATGTCTCCCTTCATGATATTCTATTTTTCATGCTGGTATTCATGACTTATTTTTCATGATTACCTTTGTACACTCTTGAATTCCAAATATACAACTTTTAGGATGAAATCCATGCATGTTTCCTCGGTCAGTCTTCGTCAAATGAGAGAACATTATCGCCGTTCCCTGGTATCACTTTATGAAACGGAGGAGATCAATAACATCTTCAATTTGCTTGTTGAAGAGTACCTTGGTTTATCCAGGGCCTTGATGATCCTTTCCCTGGATCAGGATTTGCGGCCTCCTGTATCCGGATTGTTTGAACGGGCCTTGAATGACCTTATTAACGCCCGCCCCGTTCAGTATATAATTGGTAAAACCATGTTTTGTGGGAGATCATTCATGGTTTCCGAGGGTGTACTGATCCCAAGGCCTGAAACTGGTGAAATGGTGGAATGGATAGTTGAGAGTTATTCTGATGTTAAAAAAGAATTAAGTGTCATAGATATTGGAACCGGTTCGGGCTGTATTGCCATTACTTTATCCGGTCGATCAAATCATATGAAAGTGTATGCCCTGGATGTTTCTCTTAATGCTCTTGATACTGCCAGAAAAAATGCATATGCTAATGATGTGGATGTAGTTTTTCTTCATGCCGACATCCTGAAACCCTCTTCCTGGAAGGATTGTGGTTTATTTGATATCATAGTGAGCAATCCTCCATACGTGAGAAGGAGCGAAAAACAGCATATGAAAAGAAATGTGCTGGACTTTGAACCGCACGAAGCATTGTTTGTTCCCGATGATGATCCCCTTGTTTTTTACAGACATATCCTGAATTTTGCCGGTTTTCATCTTGCACCTCAGGGGAAGATTTACCTGGAATTCAATGAAGCCATGGTTTCTGAAATGATTGAATTAACTCAGAAGCAAGGTCTTATCCTTGAGGAAATTCGTAAAGATATTCATGGGAAGGATAGAATGGCAAGAATACGCAAAAGCTAATTTTTACTTCTCCTGGTTATCATTATCGTGATCCTGAATGAATTCCTGCATCGATTTTACCAACTGATTTAAATATAGCATCATGTATTTGATTTCGGCCAGGATGTTCATGTAGAGCAAGCTGTTCTTGGTTCCGGCTTCCTGCGTTTTAATCCTTTTTATCTGATTTTTTCGGTACGTCTCCAGGTTATCCAGGATTTCATCCTGAAGTTGACCTATCGATGCCATTTTTTCAAAGCTGTTCTTTTCAATCCGGAGGATGATCAGATCAAAATACTTCTGGATTTGCTCCATCAGTTTCTGGGTCTCGTCAACCTGAATTTTCAGCAATCCTTTGTGGTTATTATCCACATGCTTGTATGATTCCCTGGATATATGATAGATACAGTTGGATATTTCTTTCAAATAATCAACAACCTGGACATAGAACGGACCGGTATCATCAATATCTTCTTCAATCCTGGCAATGGTTTTGTGAATGCTGTCCTTGAGATACTTAGTCTTTTTGATGATTTCCGATGCATCCCTGAAGTTCTTTTTCAGTCCCCTTAGATCTTCTGATGCTAAACCCGTAAAGGTGTTTTTCAGCATTTCAGGAACAGTTCTAAGGATATTCGTAATTGTGCTTGCGCTTTCAGAAACGACGTTAGCCTCATTGATCTCTTTAGCCGTATCTGCAAACATTTCCATATCGTTATTGTTCTTTTCGCGCTTTTTATGTATGGCATGAGTTTTTATGATGAAGAAAATGGCTATCACAATGAAAATCAGGATGGTGATGATACCGCCATAGAAAATGGCCAATGCAATCAGGAATGAAACGACGAAAGCAGAAAAAGCTGTTAGAAACCACCCTCCTACAACCGAAAGCACGCCCGTAATTCTGTAAACGGCGCTTTCTCTTCCCCAGGCGCGGTCTGACAGAGAAGTACCCATCGCTACCATGAAAGTGACATATGTCGTGGAGAGTGGCAGTTTTAATGATGTTCCGAATGCGATCAGAATACTGGCAACCACGAGATTTACCGATGCCCTGATAAGGTCGAAATTTCCTTTTGTTTCTCCTGTTTTTTTCTTGCTTGTCTTTTTGGGTTGCTCAAAACGTTTGTCTATTTTTTGCTTGAGGTTTTCCGGAATAATGGCTGATATTGTCTCGTTCAGTTTTCTGACTTGTCTGACTATCGTTCTGGAAAGCAAGGTAGAATCAAATCTTTCGGATCCTTCACCCTGCCTGCCCAGGTTAACTTCAGTGGCAGTGACCGATCGTGCCTTTTTTGAGGTCCATAAGGTAAAAACCATCACTAGTCCTGCCAGGAGCAGCATGTATGTTGGTGTTTGTATGGATTTGGTAAGTGCAACCATGTTAAGGCTGTTGGGGTTGATTTCAGGGCTGGCGAGGAATGCTCTGAAGGATTCATATCCCGCCAGGGGCACCCCGATGAAATTTACCAGGTCGTTACCGGCAAATGCCATCGCTAGCGCGAAAGTGCCAATCATTACAATGATTTTAAGGATATTAATCCTGGTAAACCATGAGATCAACTGGAAAATGAAAGTCCAGCCTACAAAACTCAACAATATGATATATCCTGTGTTTTCTTCAATGACCTGCAGTGACGCTTCACTGATGAACGAAGACCCCTTTGCTCCTTTGATCAGTATAAAATAGGTAATGGCTGTTGTGGCAAGTCCTCCCCATATTGATCCAAAATATTTCAGGTTGGTTTGGTATTTAAAGGTAAATAACATTCGTGCAAAATACTGCACGATCGCTCCAACGCTGAAGGCAATTGCAATGGATACTAAAATCCCTGAAATAATGGCCAGGGCCTTTGCTGAATTTATATAGTTACCCAGATTTTCCGGAACTCCATCAATGGTGATGATCTTAATGATAGACACAGCTACGGCAGCACCTAATAGCTCGAATACAATGGAAACCGTTGTAGATGTTGGTAAACCATAAGTGTTAAAGGTATCGAGGAGGAGAACATCCGTGATCATTACAGCCAGAAAAATTACCATGATCTCGGCAAAAGTGAACTGATCCGGGTGAAATATACCTTTACGCGCTACCTCCATCAGTCCGCTGCTAAATGTTGCACCCACTACAACTCCTACCGACGCAATCAACATGATGATTTTAAATGGGGCAGCTTTGGATCCTATGGCCGAGTTTAGAAAATTTACGGCATCGTTGCTCACTCCCACTATTAAGTCGGATATTGCCAGACCGAACAAAACAATGACTACAATAAGATAAAAAATTTCCATTAACAGGTCATTTAGCAGGGAACGAAAATAGGTATTCCGACTCTATGGCTTTGTTTCCGTATGTTAAGAAAATGTTAAATTTTTTATTACTTTGCTGCTCTCTGATAATTGGATTCATGTTTGATTTGCAGTACATAATATTGGCCTGATGAAAATAATAAAAAATTCGCTTACACTGCTCATTTTTATTGTGAATATTTTTTCAGGAATGAGCCAGCCTTCTGAAAAAGAAGAGTTTTTATCTTTTGGGAAACCCTTGCTTACCTTGTACAGTGATTTTTATGCGGGCATTTCACCAGGAAATTCGCAATCGGCCTTCGAGGTGAAAAGGGCTTATTTTGGTTATGAATATTACCTGTCTCCCGAATTTACACTCACAGCCAAACTGGATATTGGAAGTCCGGATGATGTTTCCGAATACTCCCTTCTCAGACGCTATGCTTATTTTAAAAACGCATGCATTACATATACCAAAGGGAAAATCAAAAGTAGCTTCGGAATTATTGATTTGTTGCAGTTCAAGTATCAGGAAAAATACTGGGATCACCGGTATGTATTCAAATCATTCCAGGATGAATACCGTTTTGGCTCTTCCGCAGACCTCGGCTGGAATATCGTTTATGAGATCTCGGATTGGATACTTGCTGATATGACCATTATGAACGGAGAAGGGTATACTCAGCTTCAGAATGACTATACTTATAAAGGGGGGTGGGGTACTACCTTAAAACCTTTAAAAGGATTGTCCTTAAGAATATACTATGACCTGGCGGCCAAAGATGTCAAACAATCGACCATGTCATTGTTCCTGGGATATGAATATAAAACAAGATTCAGGATTGCCTGTGAATATAATTACAAATGGAATGAGAATTATATGAAGGAATATGACCGTTATGGCTATTCCGTATATGGATTGTGGAATATCCTGCCGAGATTACAGATCTTTGGCCGTTATGATATGGTGAAATCAAATATGCTGGCAGGGGATGATTATCCATGGAATCTCGCCAGAGACGGAAGTACTCTTATAGGCGGTGTACAATATTCTCCTTTACCCAAAGTCAGGTTTGCATTGAATTATCAGGATTGGTATCCTTATGCAAAAAATGCAGAAAATGAAGCTTATATATATCTTAATTTAGAGTGTAGTCTTTGAGATAGACTGCAAATTAAACAGGTTGTATTAAATCCACTAAATATGTTTAAGAATCATTGGCGGTTTTTACTCTTTTCAAAAGGAAATGCAATTGGATTGCTATTGATGATTGCTCTTCTATCTTCCTGCAGGAAAGGTGATTATGAAATCCCTCAGGGAGTGGAAGTGATCACCGATAAAGGGGGAGGGACAGGAACAGTGACCTGGAAGAATTCAAAATCCTATCTGCTTAGTGGGTTGATTTTTGTAAACGATGGCCAGGTTCTTACTATTGAACCTGGAACGGTAATCCGTGCTCAGACCGGACAGGGAAGTGCTGCCAGTGCGCTTATTGTTGCAAGGGGAGGGAAGATTTATGCAGAGGGGACGGCTGAAAACCCCATCATTTTTACCGTGGAAGGAGATGATTTGCAAGGTTCTGTACCCCTGGAAACGAAAGGTTTATGGGGAGGTCTGATTATTCTTGGTAATGCAAAGTTGAATCTTTCTTCACATGAATCTCATATTGAAGGAATCCCATTAACTGAGCCCCGCGGAATTTACGGTGGTTTTGATGATAATGATAATTCCGGGGTTTTACGCTATGTTTCTGTGCGGCACGGAGGAACAAATATTGGCGAAGGTAATGAGATTAATGGTCTGACTCTTGCAGGTGTCGGAGATGGTACCGTGGTAGATTATGTTGAAGTGGTTTCAAACGCTGACGATGGGATAGAGTTTTTCGGGGGGACTGTCAATTGCAGGCATATGGTTGTGGCTTTCTGTGATGACGATGCTATTGATTTTGATCTTGGTTTCAGGGGATACGGTCAGTTCTGGTTGGCCATTCAATCTCCATCATCCGGCGATAAGCTGATCGAAGCAGGTGGTGGAATCGATCCGGTCACAGGATTGCCATATTCAAATCCTTATATTTTCAATGCCACTCTTATTGGAAGAGACATGTCGGCAGATATGAAGGTAATGGAGTTCTTTTCCAATGCTGCGGGTACTCTTGCTAATTCCGTTATTATCCGGCAATCGGAAGGTGTTTTTATCGAATATGTTCAGGATAGCGATGACAGCTATCGCCAGTTTGAACGTGGTAATCTCAGGATTGCAAATAATATTTTTAACCAGGTGAACGACAACACTCCTGCAGGTATTTTCCATGTTTATGCTTCTGCAGGAGTTGATGTGACTTTTCAGAATGAAACATTCAGGAATAGTTTTATTTCAGCGGGAAACAGAATAGCCGATCCGGGCATCGAAGTGACAGCCAATTACTGCAAACCCGTTCCTGGAGGTGATGTATACGGCAGCCTGGAACCTGTTCCGGATGTTTGGTTTGAAGAAACAAATTTCAAGGGGGCCTTCTACTTGTTTAACTGGGCTTCAGGCTGGACATTGATAAGCCAGGCAGGGTTCCTCAAGGACTAATCATCTGCTCTATTTGGATTGTACAACGGATTGCGTAACATTAATGATATAATCTCCCATTTTTTCGAGCTGGGAAACAAGGTCTATGTAATAAATACCCGTCTGATACGTGTACTTTTCTTCCTTGAGGTTGATTATATGTTCTTCCTTGATCCTGTCCCGTAACTCATTGATTTTCTCCTCCAATGATATGGCTTCCTTTTCGTTTACCTGATCGTATTCCAGGTTCAGGTGCTGGATTAAAAGATTAAGGGCTTCGTCGATCAATGAAAACATATCATTAAGTCTGTCACGTTGTTCCTGGATAAAATACAAGTTTTGCTTATTCTTTTGCCGGATACTGTTGGCCATATTATTGCAGGCATCACCCATGCTTTCTATCTCATTGATCATATTCAGCATAGATCTGACCTGTTTGGTTCCTTTGATACTGAGTTTTCCTTCCGATATTCTGGTGAGGTAGTTTGCTATCTCTACTTCGATCTCATCAACATTATCCTCGTACTTCTTGATCTTGTGATATAGTTTGTCGTATTTCTTTGGTCGTTTCTCCATAAGAAATTCAGGAACGAGATCATACATTTTTTTTACCAGCGAGGCATAGGCGGATATCTCCTTCTTTACCAATACGATGGAGATCTCAGATGTGCTAAGATAGGAGGAGTTAATGTGAACCAGCTTATGGGTTTCCTGAAGTTCATCCTTCCTCATGAAAATATGATTCAGATATCTTTCGATCAATCTTGTAAATGGAAGTAGTATCAGTGTATTACTTATATTGAACCCGGAATGGAAAATGGCAAGTGCAAGCGGGATGGCACCGGCATTAACAAATGGGTCGGAACCCTGGAGTTTCTCGGTGATACCTGCAATCAAATTCAGAAGGGGAAAGTACAGGAGCAAAAACCAGATGACTCCAAAGACATTGAAAAACAGATGAAATAAGGCTGCCCGCTTCGCCCGGTAATTAGCAACAAATGCAGCAATATTCGCAGTAATTGTGGTGCCTATGTTTTCTCCCAATACCATGGCAGCCGCCATTTCGTATGATATCCAGCCATCACTGGCAATAACAAAAGTGAAGGCCATCACCGCACTTGAAGATTGGAAAAAGATCGTAAAGATGAAACCGATCCCAACAAACAATAACACGCTTGTAAAACTGAAATTTTCAAAATGTCGGATATACTGGACCAAAGCGGAACTTTCATCCAAAGCGGGTATAGAATCCTTTAAAAATCCCAATCCAAGAAAAAGTATGGCAAACCCTATGATGAACTCAGCCCAGGATTTGCTGGTATTCTTGCCGGAAAATAATAAAGGGAGACTAAGAGCTATCAAAGGCAGGAGAATTACATTGATATTGAATGTCTTCCCAAATCCCAGAATGGATACCAACCAGGGTGTTGCAGTCGTTCCGATATTGGCTCCCATTATTACACCCATTGCCTCCGATAACGACAAAAGTCCTGCATTTACAAAACCGATTGTCATCACTGTTGTTGCCGATGACGATTGTATGGCAGAAGTTATTAAGGTTCCGGATAGAATTCCTTTTACCTTGTTAGAAGTGATTGCGGAAAATGTTTTCCTGATTTTCCTGCCGGCAACTTTCTGAAGAGATTCACTCATCAGGATCATCCCATAGAGGAATACCCCCAGAGAACCGGCAATGGTAAGAATATCCAGTATCAGGTTAAAAATATTCACTGTTTGGACAAAATATCCTGCAAAAATAGGGATAATATCAAACCTTTAATGGCCAGATCGCCTGTTGATGAAAAACTTAATGTTAAATTAATAAAATGGGTAAAAAGGAAAGTTGATGGAGAGTTACAGGTTGCAGGTTACAAGTTACAGTTACAACTTGTAACTTGTAGCTTGTAGCTTGTAACTTGTAGCTTGTAGCTTGTAGCTTGTAGCTTGCAACTTGTAGCTTTGTTTACCCATCACCCCAAACGTATCAGTTAATAAATAGAGTCAGAGTTTGTTAGTCCGAATATGAACGTCTCTTTGCGGGAATGGAATACTTACACCATGATTCCTGAATTTTTTATCAATGCTGAATCGAAGGTCGCTTAATACATTTTCGATACGGTACATGTTTTTGCTCCAAAACAACAACTGAAAATCAAGAGATGATTCCCCAAAATCAGTAAACCTGACAAAGGGCTCGGGTTCCTTGGATACTTCCGGATGCTCTCCGGCAGCTTCCATTAAGAGATTCTTTACCAGATCCACATCAGAACCATAAGCAACCCCTATCTCTAGTGTGAACCTTGTCGTGTCATTATTATACGACCAGTTGATTACTTTCTCGGAAATAATTAGCGAATTGGGTATGATCATATCAATATCATCCCTTGTCACTACGGTTGAAGTCCGGAATCCAATACCCGTTACCTTGGCCACAATATTTTCTATTTCAATGATATCACCTATTCGAATCGTTCCGGTAAATAAAAGAATCAATCCGGCAAACATATCTTTAAAAACCTGCTGCAACCCAAGGCCAATACCAACAAATAAAGCAGCAGAACTGGCAGTCAATATGGTCAGATTTAAACCGAGACTCTGCAGGATCACCACAACTGCGATAACAATCACAAAATATTTTATGATCTGGTAAATCACAAATGTTTGATTCTGATTCAGCTTTTTCCTGCTTTCCGTTTTATTCAGGATTTTTCTGATAAGGAAAAGCGCAATCCTCAAACCGATGATCCAGGCCAGGATAAGCAACACACTATAGATGGAAATCTCAAAATGCTGGGTATCGATCAGTTTTAAATTGAATAAGTCCCTGATATTATTCATTTTCGTGAATTATTAATATATCAGTTTCCTGAATCCCGGAATAAAAATAGACTCCAATTCTGCGAATGAAAAAAACACTTCTATCTGCCCATAGGAATAAGGAGCGATCTCATATTGGTTATATAAAAATCCCAATCCTTTCATATTCATTAAGATGTTATCATTGGCTTGAACCTTGCTCTCAAAAAATCCCCCGTCCTGAAGTGATTTATCTGCGGGGATTTCAAATAACTCTCTAAGTTTTTTGTCGATCAGCCCGGAAAGTTGGTCTTCATATCCTTCAATGAAAATATCTTCTTTATTTAGTTTAACACCATTTTCCGTGTCGAAGACAATATAATTGATTCTGGTAATGCCATGAGCTCCCCCGGTGAAACCATAGTTATTGATCCGGTATACAGTATATCCGTCCTCGTTGTAATAAATGACAGAATTCAGATATTTCACCCAGTTGAAGGAAAACCCGCTTTCATAGAGGTCTTTATTCTTCTCAACATACTGTTTGAAAAATGTAAAACGAATATTTTTCAGGATGCCGGTTCCATCCCTGCCTTCGTCCTTTTGGGCGTATTCCTGAAGGATATATTTATTCATCAGGCTTGCAAGTCCCGGTTTTACACTGGATGCCGGAAGGAGTAAGCTAAGATTTATCTCAGCTTTCGGTGAATCCGTCTTCTTCGTCAATGCAGTATCAGCCAAATGGCAGTAAGACCGGAATTCTACCGTTCCCTCCGGAAAGACAGGTTTTATATTGAATTCCGAACTCAGACCCCGCATTCCAGACTCCCAATCACCCTTTATTTCCAGGTTTCCGCTAATACTTCCGCGAATAACAGCACTTGTATCCCCATTGTTCATTTCGTAAAGGATGATGTTGTTCCCATCCACTTTTCCCTCCAGATAATTCCAGTCACCATAAATGACCACATCGGCATTCCCGGTTTGCTGATGAAGCTCGTAATAATAATATCCGGTAACTTTACCGTTACTAAAGGTAAGATCAGCGATATAAGTAGTCCCGTTTTCAAGACTGCCTTCATAATGTGCATAATTGCAGTGCATCTGGCCTGCTACCACACCAAGGTAGAGGGAAAATAAAATTGTAATGGTAATTTGTTTCATGGCGTTGTTGTGTTTTTATGGGTTATGGGTTATGAGTGATGAGTTATGAGTGATGAGTTATGAGTTTTGGGTTATGGGTTATGGGTTATGGATTATGGGTTAATTGGTGAATTTGTAATTTTTAAATATTCTTTTTCAATTTACTGCTGTTCACAATATTTAATGAGAGCGTTTATTGCCGGTTTAAAATTTAATTTTTGTGCATGGTGCCAATCGTTGCATGCTTCGGTTTTCATGCCGAGCTGATAGAGAGCGAAGCCACGGTTATAGTACGATTCGGGGTTTTCCGGGTCGTTGTTTACCGCCTGGTTGAAATCGTTCAGGGCTTCCTGGTATTTGCCGGCCATGCCTTTCAAAATGCCCCGGTCGTTATAAGCCTCCGCAAATCCAGGATGTAATTCGATCGCTTTGCTGAAGCTTTCCAGGGCACTTCGATAGTTCTGCCGGTCAAAATCAAAACTTCCCTTGTAGTAATGTGCCTGGGCGGAAGCCGGGCCTGTCCTTTCTTTACGGATAACATCCTGCATTAGCTTCTCAGTCCCTGACCACACGGTTATCCGTTGAAAAGTTGTTGCCGCTAAAAAAATGATATAAACTGCCGCTCCCGACCATATAACTCTTTTTACATTATCAGGTATGCTTAACTTTCCTGAAACCAAATAATTATATAAATGGGCAATAATAAAGAATATACCGATAAAGGAAAAGTAAGCATATCTTTCACCTGCCATAAACTTTCTTGACCAGAATAGAGGCAGAACAATGGATATGCTCAACAGAAAGAATAATATACCATAGATTATCTCTTTCCGAAAACGGTTTTTCCAGAAGAAAAGGAAGATTAGGCCTGCTGCCGGGATTAAGGACAGATAATACAGGGATCCCAGATGACCCGTTGTTTTTAGTGGGAAAGCGTAAATAGCCGAAAGATTGACAGGAAATAACGCTTTAAACAAATATAGAATTATGGTATGCACATTCAGTATGACCCGCTCTGTTAATGTAAACTGGGTCTCAATCGGGGTTATATGTCCAAAACTTTCTGATGCCCTGATGGTTATAATTCCAAAGATAACAGAAATGGCCAAAAGTGGAATTTTCTCCAATCCATCCCATAATTTTATTTTACCTTTTCTGTACCAATCGTTAAGCAGAAATACAAGGGGAAGTGTAATCGCCAGAGATTTGGCCAGGAGTGCCAGGATGAATAGTAAAACGGCAATGCTTGCCCATACCCACTTTCTGTTGTGTTCTTTATATTTTAAATAGCAAATCAAGGACCCCAGCGATAAACCGGTAAAAAGCAATGTGCTTCTTGCTGATATCCAGGCTACAGCTTCCACATTCATGGGGTGTATAGCAAATAGCAATGCACATATCACACCAAGCGATTTATTCCGGCTTAGATGATTAATAAAGACAAAAACCAGGATTATATTTATCAGATGCAGAAATAGGTTAGCAGTGTGATAAGGAGCAGCATTGGTTCCTGCCGTGCTGTAGTTAAGCGAAAGGCTCAAAACGCTTAACGGTTGGTACATGCCCAGTTGAAATCCGGAAAATATTCGGCTTATATCTGCTTTCTGAACTTCTTTATTTTCAATGTATTCCAGATCATCCCATCCTTCCATGAATCCATACCGGGTTGAACGCCCATATAGTATAACGGTCATTACCAGGATCAATCCCAGGATTATCCAGGAAAATTTGGTTTGATCGGTTTTTTTGCTTTCTTTTTTCATCGTCAGGGTTGTACGGAAAACCGGAATATTGCCGTGTATTTATAATCCTCACCCGGTTCCAGGATTGCATCCGGAAACCCGGGTTGATTTGGAGAATCGGGGAAATGTTGCGTTTCCAGGCAAAATCCATAGTGCTTGAAATATGTCTTTCCTTGTTTTCCTGTTATGCTGCCATCAAGGAAGTTTCCTGAGTAAAACTGTATGCCGGGTTCTGTTGTTAGCACTTCAAGCGTTCTGCCACTTTCCGGTTCCATTACACGGGCCACTACCCTCATTTCTCCCTCGTTATTCAAAACATAATTATGGTCATATCCTCCCGTCACCTGATCTATCCTTGAACCAATCGGTTCTGGTTTTCTGAAATCCATAGGGGTACCTTCCACAAGGGGAAGATTTCCGGTTGGGATCAGCGTTTCGTCGACCTCTGTATAACGGTCGGCATCAATCATCATGATATGCCCAAGTATATCTCCGTTACCGGCACCTGCCAGGTTGAAATAGCTGTGCTGGGTGAGATTGACAGGTGTGGGTGCGTCAGTGGTTGCGCGATAACTGACAATAAGCTCATTTTGGTTGTTCAGGCTGTATTTTACCACAACACTGAGATTTCCGGGATAGCCTTCCTCCCCGTCAGGGCTGGTATATTCGAGGATTAATGAAGCCGTATCATTTTTTACCTGATCTGTTGCCTTCCAGATCTTCTTGTCAAATCCCGCTAATCCTCCGTGAAGGTGATTAGGGCCATTGTTTGTAGCTAAAGTGTATGTTTTTCCTTCCAGGACAAAGCTTCCTCTGGCAATCCTGTTTGCGTAGCGTCCTACTATGCATCCGAAATATGGATGCTCTCCGGTGTATGGTGTCAGGCTGTCGAAACCAAGGACAATATCTGCGAATTCACCATTTTTATCAGGTACTTTTATGGAGGTAACTATTCCTCCGAAATTGGTGATGCTCACCTCCATACCTTTTTCATTGCGAAGTGTGTACAGGTAAACTGTTGTACTGTCTACAACACCGAAGTTTTCTCTTTCTATTTGCATGATTTGATGATTTGCAGATTCACCGGGTTCCTGCTGTGGTCCATTACAGGAAAAGAAGTTCAGGATCAGTGCGGTAAAAAGCAACCGGCCGGGGATTGATCTATTCATAATTTCATAAGGTTTGATAATTCAAATATACAATATATGCTCCCATGTTGGAAATTAAAAAGAGTTTTTTAATTTTGATTTGAGCAAATCAAAAACCATGAATACTTCCGGATTCCTTACTATTGATTACCTGGTTTTCATAGCTTACGGATTACTGATTATTGGCGTAGGTTTATGGGTTTCAAGAACCAAGAAAGGTACCAAGAAGACTGCGCAGGATTATTTTCTGGCCAGCAAAGCCTTGCCCTGGTGGGCTATTGGAGCTTCCCTGATTGCCTCCAATATTTCTGCCGAGCAATACATAGGTATGTCCGGATCAGGTTTCGCAATCGGATTGGGCATTGCATCCTATGAGTGGATGGCTGCCATAACATTGATCATTGTGGGGAAGTTTTTTCTTCCGGTTTTCCTGGAAAAAAAGATTTATACTATGCCTCAGTTCCTTGAAATGAGGTATGATAACAGGGTAAGGACGGCCATGGCCTCCTTCTGGCTCCTGGTATATGTTTTTGTCAACCTCACATCGGTGCTGTACCTGGGAGCTCTGGCTTTACATACCATTATGGATATTCCTCTTACCTGGGGTATCATCGGCCTTGCTGCTTTTGCTGCCATTTATTCGATTTATGGAGGGCTTTCGGCAGTTGCCTGGACTGACGTTATCCAGGTTATTTTCCTGATAGGGGGTGGTTTGCTTACAACTTTCCTTGCATTGGATGCTGTTTCCGGTGGTGAGGGTATTGTTGCAGGATTTAGTGAGATGCTTGAGAAAGCTCCCAAACATTTTAATATGATCCTGGAAAAAGGACAGCATATGATACCGGATGGGAAAGGCGGGGTAAAAGATGCTTATCTGGATCTTCCCGGACTTGGCGTGTTGATAGGGGGTATGTGGATTGCCAATATTTCGTACTGGGGATTCAACCAATATATTATTCAGCGTGGACTTGCTGCTAAAAATATCCGTGAGGCCCAAAGGGGAGTGATTTTTGCCGGATTCCTGAAAATTTTAATCCCGGTGATTGTGGTAGTTCCGGGTATTGCCGCCTTCGTTCTTACCGCGGATGATCCTTCAGTAGTAATTGAACCCAGCGATAAGGCCTATCCATGGCTGTTACATACTTTTGTGCCGGCCGGGTTGAAAGGTCTTGCCTTTGCCGCATTGATAGCTGCCATCGTATCTTCTCTCGCGTCGATGCTTAACTCAACCTCAACCATTTTTACCATGGATATTTACAAAAACTATATCCGTAAAAATGTTTCCGATACTCAAATGGTTCCGGTTGGAAGGATGGTAAGCCTTATCGCACTCATTATCGCCATCATTACGGCACGCCCGCTACTGGGAAGCCTTGATCAGGCATTCCAGTATATTCAGGAATTCACAGGATTTGTGACTCCGGGTGTGGTGGTGATATTCTGTTTCGGGCTGTTCTGGAAACGAATGACTCCCAATGCTGCTTTGCTGGTGGCGATCCTGACAATTCCGCTTTCTTTCCTGTTTAAGGTAATCCTGCCTTCACAGCCTTTCCTCGACAGGATGGGCGTGGTTTTCCTGGTGCTTGCCGGAATTGGGATACTTATCAGCCTCCTGGAACCAAAATCAAAAGTTACAAAGGGTATTGACCTTCACAAGGGGTTATTTCACACCGGACCGGTATTTAATGTCGGTGCGATCATCCTCTCCGCTATTGTCGCTGCCCTGTATATTATTTTCTGGTAGCAATTCCGGTGTACTGATAGGCTCCAATGTCGGGAATAACACGCGAATTGCCGTCTAAATCAATGGATATAATAAACGGATAAGCCGAGGAATTGATCACATTCTGGCTCCCGGCACCGATAACAGGGGATAAAGTATCGGGGTGAAAATCAAATTTCTGGGTGTTGACAAACCGGGGATCCTGATTCCTGAAACTTCCGGGATAAAGGCTTGGGTCGGATATATCCTGTTGAGTACGTAACAGGCAGTTCTCAAATTGATACAGGAAAGGGGCTGAGTTGTTTTTATCGAATATCATTTCCTCCTGCAAGGCCCCGTAATTAATGCAATTTCCAAAGTAGGCGTCCATTTCAAAGACAATGACGTTACCTCCTGCATCTTCAAAGTAATTGGTTAGGGCCAGGTTTTCCGTTTGCCGTATAGATTCGGTCCAGTAATTGGCGAAAGTACACTGCCGGAAATCATATTGCCCTCCCCAGGTCAAAGCCAATCCATACTGTCCGCACTGGTCTACCAGGTTATTGATCCCGGTTATCCTGTAAAACCTCGACAGGATACCTACCCCTGTCATGTTTTCAATTTTGGTGTTGGTCAGGAGAACATGCCCGTCGACAGGATTGTTCAGATTCAGTGTTTCCGTTTGAAGGCCAATGAATCCATTGCGGATCACTGCGTAGTTAATGCGGTTATCGGTATTACCTTCATTGATCCATATCCTGTCCCACTGGCCCGGGATATCCCTGAAATAGCTTTCAAGACGGTCGCCCTGAAACGTAACGGGGTTTTGCCTGGTTCCGTCTACATTCAAATGCCCGTATCGGTAAATCCACAACCCGGATGCATTATGAAAGTGTATAGAAGTTCCTTCCTGTATGGTGAGTGATCCCAATGAATCAACCACTGCATAACCATATACAAGGTGAGGTTTGTCGTTGTTCCATGTAACGGTACTGTCAGTGCGTGCCACAATCTTGTATTTTGGGAGGCCGGGCACCTTTGTGTCTGCAATATGATAGTATGCGTTCTGTCCCCAGGCTAAAAGATCTATATCCTGGATGTTTGTATTGGTTTCAAATATTATCTGATCAGTGACTACAAAGGGAGTGAGATCCGAATTAGGATCCAGAGTGACACGGATGAAAACAAACAAACTGTCGTCAGCGGCAATTTCTACATTACTCAGTTGCGTAGAGGGTGTTCCGTCAACGTTGATGCGATAAAAAGATGATGGACCTGTACCCAGGAATATAGATGATATCTTTATTCTTTTATCATGATTATTATATACTTTGAGATACTGCGTGACAGATCCTACGGTTGTGAAAATCGTATCAAAGACAATTGAATCGGTTGAAAAAGATAGCTTAACCGATGGATCTCCGTCAATGTCATCTTCCTTCCTGCACGAAAAAAAAATCAGGATGAGGAGAATAGAAATGAGCGATGCCGTTAGTTTACTTTGATTTTTGTAAAGTGCCATAGTTAAAAAGCAGGTCAAAGATAATCAATCCTCGAGTCATACGTTTAAAAATAGTATTTATTGTCTGACGCAATCAGGAGAAAATCAAGGTAATTGACGAACAGTATTTTATCCTGATTAATTATGCCTGTTGATTCGCTGAAGATTTGTTCTTCATTGCGGGATGGGAAAGCAAATATGCGTATATTTGAATATTCATAACTGTAAAAGATCATACCCCTCATGAAACTAAAACTTATCTTGATAGTACTGCTGGTTTTCACCGGTTTGTTCAATGTAAAAGCTCAGTTTGGCAAGGATTTTCAGGAAGAAAAACAACCGCAGTTACAAAAGAGGTTTTTTATGGGAGGGGGCATTGGATTCTGGATATGGCCACGAGAAGGCTATGTTTATGTAAGTCCACTGCTGGGCTATCATATCAGTCCCAGCTTTGATGTGGGGGTAAGGCTTTCCTATTCATATTACTGGTATAATTACAGCGGATTGAAGTTTGATGAGAACGATTATGGCGGTGGTGTTTTCGGCAGGTATTATCTTTTCTTTTTCCAGGATCTATTCATTCATGCCGAATATGAATTCCTGAGCCATGAAGAACCGACGAATATCTATTTCACACCTCCGGATATATATACCTTCACGATGAAACGAGTTCCATTGCATAATATTTATGTAGGGGCCGGTTACCGGCAATGGATAAGCCAGAATGCTTTTGTGAGCCTGCTTGTGCTGTTCAATCTTAACGAAACCGAGTATGCACCCAATAATCCAATTATCCGTATCGGATTTGGAGTGGGGTTATAGGCTTGTTATTTCTCTTCAGGAATTCTTTTTAATACCTCCAGGGTAAGATCCCAGAATTTTGTAACCGTTGATATTTCAAGTCTTTCGTCGGGTGAATGCACTCCCCGCAGTGTAGGTCCGTATGAGATCATATCCATACCGGGATATTTATCGCCGATGAGCCCGCATTCCAGTCCTGCATGGATAGCAAGAACCTTCGGCTCTTCTCCGAAAAGGTCTGTGTAGGCCTGCCGTGTGATCTCAACAATCCTGGAGTTGGGATCGGGTGTCCAGCCCGGATAACCATCACTATGAGTAATCCGTGCGTTGACCAACCGGAAGACACTGGCAACCATATTACAGATATCCGTTTTTGCTGAATCAACAGAACTACGCTGGCTTGTGGTAATAATAATTGCATCGGAACCGGTTTTCACGGATGCCAGGTTTGTAGAGGTTTCCACAAAGTCTTTAATATCCTGCGACATGGCAATGACACCGTGGGGACAGGCATATACGCTGTTGATCAGGGCTGCTTGTGTTATGGTGTCAAGTACACGTTCAGGTTGATTTGTTTCTTCAATCTGAATTTTCACTCCGGGATCGGAGATATGCAATTCTTTTTTTATGGCCTGGTCGTAATTCTCTGTCAACTTTTTCAGATTGGCTGCCTGCTTATCGGGAACCATAACAGTAGCCGAAGCTTCTCTGGCAATTGCATTCCGTAAGTTACCGCCTTCGAACGTTGCGACAAGTGCACCTAAGGTGTTTGATGCGTCCCAAAGTACGCGGTTGAGTATTTTATTCGCATTGCCCCGTCCTTTATTGATATCATCCCCGCTATGTCCACCAAGTAAACCTGAGACCTTAATCCTGAATGCCTGATGATTCTCCGGTGTGGTGAGCCATCCTGTTTGTATCTCGGCAACCGTATCTCTTCCGCCGGCACATCCGATAAAAAGCTGTCCTTCGTCTTCAGAATCGAGATTCAGCAGGATCTTTCCATTTAAGAAGCCTGCTTTAAGACCGAAAGCGCCTGTTAATCCAGTCTCTTCGTCAACAGTGAACAAACATTCCATCGGGCCATGCTCAATATCTTCGGAAGCCAGAATAGCTAGCTGGGTTGCGATGCCAATACCATCATCGGCTCCTAAGGTCGTTCCGCGTGCCTTAACCCATCCATTGTCAATATATGCCTGTATTGGATCTTGGTTAAAATCATGGACCGTATCTTCATTTTTCTCACAAACCATATCAATATGGCTTTGCAGGATGACTGGGACCATGTTTCCCCTGCCTTTACTGGCTTGTTTGCGGATTAAAATATTTCCAACCTCATCCTCTAAGGTTTCCAGATTATGTTTTTTGCCAAAATCTTTAATATAAGCCGCAATTTTCTCTTCTTTTTTCGAAGGTCTTGGAATCTTCAGGATTTCCGAAAAATAATACCAGACTTTGGAAGGCTGAAGGTTTAATAATTCGTTGTTCATGGGTATATTGTTATATTGTTATATTGCTATCCTGCCTGTCCCGCTTGCCCCTGACTTTCGTCGGGGCAAGCGGGGCAGGCTGGGGCGAAAGCCGGGAATCTAATCCATATTTTTCAATCTTCTTATCGTCTCCACCGGGTTGTCTGATGCAAAAACCGTGTTTCCGGCAACGAGCACGTCAGCGCCGGCCTGAATGAGAGGCCCGGCATTATCAAGAGTTACCCCCCCGTCAATTTCAATAAGTGCATCGCTGTTTCGTTGTGAGATCATCTTTTTTAATTGTTTGACTTTCTCATAGGTGCGTTGAATGAATTTTTGACCCCCATAACCCGGATTAACTGCCATGATCAGGACAAGGTTAAGGTCGGCAATGATATCGTCTAGCAATGCAACCGGTGTATGGGGATTTAACACCACTCCGGCTTTGCAACCGGTGTTTTTAATTGCCTGAACCGTGCGATGCAAATGTGTGCAGGCTTCGTAATGTACACTAATCAAATCGGCTCCCGCCTCGCGAAAGCGTTCAAGATAGCGGTCGGGATCAATGATCATAAGATGCACATCAAGCGGTTTGGCTGCATATTTCCGGATGCTTTTTAATACAGGAAAACCAAATGATATATTGGGGACAAAAACGCCATCCATGATGTCGATATGAAACCAGTCGGCCTCACTATTGTTCACCATTTCAATTTCTTCCCTGAGTTTACCGAAATCAGCGGAAAGGAGTGAAGGTGCTATCAGATGTTTCATGTAAAGGTTTTGACCAAAAGTAAAAAAAAAAGCGGACTTTGTCCGCTTCCTATCCCAGATATGTCTTTAAAATTTTGCTTCGGGAAGTGTGTTTTAAACGACGAATGGCCTTCTCTTTGATTTGCCGCACCCTTTCTCTGGTCAGATCGAATTTTTCTCCGATCTCTTCCAGTGTCATGGGATGCTTGCTGTTCAGACCAAAGTAGAGCCGGATCACATCTGCCTCCCTGGGTGTCAGGGTGGAGATGGCACGGTCAATTTCCTTGCGAAGGGATTCATACATCAGTTCTGTTTCAGGTGTAGGTCCTTCATCCGATTTCAACACATCATACATTGTGTTTTCTTCATCCTGGATAAGAGGAGCATCCATTGAAACATGTCTTCCGGAATTCCTTAATGATTCCTTCACCTCGGTTTCGGGTATGTCGAGCATTTCAGCTATCTCTTCTGCCTTGGGTTCCCTTTCATTATCCTGCTCCAGCTTGGCGTAAGCTTTGTTGATCTTGTTGATGGAGCCGATTTTGTTTAACGGCAGCCTTACGATCCTTGATTGTTCTGCCAAAGCCTGGAGTATCGATTGGCGGATCCACCAAACGGCATAAGAGATGAATTTAAAACCCCTCGTTTCATCGAAACGCTGGGCGGCCTTGATCAACCCCAGATTACCTTCATTGATAAGGTCGGGGAGGCTCAAACCCTGATTCTGATATTGCTTGGATACCGACACCACAAACCGCAGGTTCGCTTTGGTCAGTTTTTCAAGAGCCAGCCTGTCACCTTGTTTAATACGCTGGGCGAGCGTTACTTCTTCCTCAGCCGTTAGCAACTCAACCTTGCCTATCTCTTGCAAATACTTGTCGAGAGACGCGGTTTCACGGTTGGTTACCTGCTTGGTGATCTTTAGTTGCCTCATAGAATGATTTTGGTTATGAAATGTTTTGTGATAATTGATTCCACATAAACATCTGGCTCAATTTCTATCCTATTATTGAAAGTTTAAAAATTTTCGGTCACAAAAATAATAAGGATTATGCTGCAATTGTACGAATCAAGCTATGTTTTTGTTTCAATCCTGATTTTGCCTTGGTGGCTGAGGAAGCAATACCTTACGTGAAAGCTTCAGCTTTCCCGTTTTAGCATCCACGCCAATCAGCTTTACCTCAATCTGATCTCCCACCTTTAACACGCTTTCTACATCCTTCAGCCTTTTCCAGTCGATTTCCGATATGTGAAGAAGCCCGTCTTTACCCGGTAAAATCTCCACAAAAGCACCAAAAGTTGTGATGTTTTTTACAGTTCCAAGGTATACTTCCCCAACTTCCGGTACAGCCACGATCCGGCGTATCCTCAGCTTGGCCTTTTCTATAGATTCCTTGTCACTTGAAACTATATCCACTATTCCATATTCTCCTTCTTCCTCAATTACAATGGTTGTGTTGGTTTCGCGCTGAATTTCCTGGATCACCTTACCTGAAGGTCCTATGATGGCTCCGATGAATTCACGGTTAACGATCATCTTTTCTATCCTGGGAACATGATCTTTATAATCGGCCCTGGGTTCGGAAATGGTCTTCTCCATGATGTCGAGAATATGTATCCTTCCTTTTTTTGCTTGTTCCAGAGCTTCTTCCAATACTTCATAGGATAAGCCTTCAACTTTTATGTCCATCTGGCAGGCGGTGATTCCATTTCGTGTTCCGGTAACTTTGAAGTCCATGTCACCAAGGTGGTCTTCATCGCCAAGGATGTCTGACAGGATAGCATACTTTCCTGTTTCAGCATCACTGATCATACCCATGGCAATTCCTGAAACCGGGCGGGTAATCCTGACACCGGCATCCATCAGTGCGAGGGTGCCACCGCAAACCGTTGCCATGGATGACGAACCGTTGGATTCGAGTATATCTGAAACTATCCTTATGGTGTATGGGTTTTCTTCCCCATTGGGAATAACTTGTTTAAGCGCCCTCATGGCAAGGTTTCCATGGCCAATCTCCCGACGGGATGTGCTCCGTATGGGCTTTACCTCTCCGGTTGAAAAACCCGGGAAGTTATAATGCAGGATGAAATTACTGGTGCCTTCGATAATGGCTCCATCAATGACCTGTTCATCAAGCTTGGTGCCAAGAGTTACTGTTACCAGAGACTGTGTTTCGCCGCGTGTGAATACGGCAGAGCCATGCGCTGAAGGCAAATAATCCACTTCACACCAGATATCGCGTATTTCATCTGTTTTTCGTCCATCCAACCTTACCTTTTCGTAAAGTACCATCTTGCGGATGATCTCTTTCTGAAGATCGTGGAAATATTTTTTTATCAGAGCCTCTTTTTCTTCCAGCTCTTCTTCGGAGAAGGTGCTCAGGAATTCTTTTTCAACTTCGCTGAATTTTTCATTCCTTATTTTTTTGTTGTTAATGAAGGATTTGGCCAGGTCATAGACCTTGTCACCTGTGGCTTCAATGAGTCGCTGACGAAGCTCTTCATCTTCCTTTTCCGGTTCAATTTCTCTTTTTGCCCCGGCTTTTCCTGCCATTTCGGCAAGTTCAAGTTGCGCGTTGCATTGAATGCGAATGGCTTCGTGAGCGATTTTAAGAGCTTCCAGCATTTCCTGTTCGGAAACTTCCTTCATTTCTCCTTCTACCATGACGATATTGTCAATTGTAGCTGCCACCATCAGGTCCAATGTGGCATGCTCCAATGATGAAATGGTAGGATTGATAATGTATTCGTTCTGTATCTTTGCAACCCTTACTTCAGAGATCGGTCCATTGAACGGAATATCGGATACCGCCAGTGCCGATGAAGCGGCAAGGGCAGCAAGTGCATCGGGAGCAACATCCTTATCTCCGGATATCAAGGTGATGAGTACCTGTGTATCGCAATGGTAATTATCAGGGAATATGGGACGTAAGGCCCTGTCGACCAAACGGGCAATGAGGATTTCATACTCCGAGGGCCGAGCCTCACGCTTGAAAAAGCCACCCGGGAATTTGCCGGTTGCGGCATATTTTTCTTTATACTCTACCGTAAGGGGTAGAAAATCTGCTCCCTCCAGGGGGTCTTTCTTGGCTACCACCGTGGCAAGCAACATGGTGTTGCCCATCTTTACCACAGCTGAACCGTCGGCCTGCTTCGCCAGTCGGCCGGTTTCAATTGAAACCGTTTTCCCTCCAAGGTCGAACGATTTCGTAATACCTTTTACTGTCATTTGAATAATTTGTAAATGCCTAATAGAAAAATACAAAAAAAGGCAATTCCTAAATTGCCTTTTTTGTCCGGTGCAAAATATATCTTACTTACGGATACCCAATTCCTTGATGATGGAGCGGTACCGTGCAATTTCCGTGTTCTTTAGATAATCAAGCAACTTCCTTCTTTTGCCGACCAACAATACCAACGACCTGCGGGTTGCAGTGTCTTTCTTGTTTTCTTTCAGATGCTCTGTAAGATGTTTGATCCTGTATGTAAAAAGCGCAATCTGCCCTTCAGCTGAACCGGTGTCAAATTCCGACTTACCGTGATCTTTGAAAAAATTCTGCTTGATTTCAGTTGTTAAGTACATATTCTTGAAATATCTGTATTCAAAATTGGCCTGCAAAAGTAATGATTCTTTTTAATATAGTCAATCAATTATCGGTAATTTTTTTAAAATGACCATTTAAGCCGCAAATATAGCATTGTTCCATAATCCCCGAACTCGGTGCCTTCGTTTCCCAGGAAAATTTGACCGCTTACAAGCAAACCAATGTTATCAGTCAGGGAAAAATCAACTGAGGGCCCCAGATATAAGGATTTATCGTTAGGATTATATATTGCCGAGGCATCAGCCAGGATGAGAGGACTGACCTGGTATGAGATCTCCCCAAAAACAGAATATCTGGCCAGGGTGAGGGTCTTGGCACTGATGTTCCGGTTGAAATCAATGAAATTACCCATACTGGCAGGCCCGGTTGTTCCATCGGTGTTAAGAAGTCCTGCCATATGAAAATACCAGCGGTTTAAAGTGTAGTTGAGCCCCGCCGAAGCTACCAATTGGCCTGATGTATCACTGAAATTGTCCAAATCACGAAAATAGGATAACTCTCCGTTGAAACCTGCACCCCAGGCCTGACCCGACCACCCCGCACCCACAACGGCATCACCATCCATTTTTCCTGCCATAAACTGAAAATCATAGTTTCTCAATAGAAATTTATACATGGCTCCCAGGGTGATCTCCTCTTCGTGATCGATTTTTACCGCTGCCTGCAGCGATGAAGTGCTTCCTGTGTAATACTGCACAAGAGCCGCATCACAACCCGGTCGCTCCACGTAATCGAAATCGTAGTAATTAAAGGTGTTGAAAATGTCGTTTGGTGTCCATACAAGATTGGAAGACCAGTTAATTCGTTGCCGCCCCAGGGTAAAGGACAATTTTTTTTGTGTGATTTGAATATTTGCCCTGTCAAAACTTGTATAGGCAAAAAATGACCTCTCATCGGCTAAACTATATGTCAATTGTAAATAGCCGGGATCTTTGGTCATCAGGTCGTGTAAACTTGATACTTCCCCTTTTGAAAAATCTGATAAAATATTGGAGTATTCAACCAATTGTCCGTATTCCAGGATGTTTCGCATTCCGATATGGGCGCTGAACCAAGGCTTTGGAAAAAAACGGAAGTCGAAACGGTTGCTGATCGTGTTTAAATCCTGCCAGCTTCCCCTGAAGTCTTCTATCCACTCCATCTGTAAATCCTGCAGATGCCCGTTCAAGGAGTACTTTCTTTCCTTTCCGTCGTTTCCGGCATAAATGGCAGAAACCTGGAAGAGTGCGAAAAAAAGCAAAATTGTTTTTGTTCTCATCCTCTTTAGTTTCTGACAGACAGATCTTCTTTTACTTTCCCGTCTTCAATGGTGATAATCCTTTTTGCCTTGTCCATAACACGCTGGTCGTGCGTGGAAAAGATAAATGTGATCTTTGATTCTTCATTCATCTTTTGCATGATGTCAAGCAATTCGGATGTGGACCTGGAATCGAGGTTGGCCGTCGGTTCATCGGCCAGAATAAATTTGGGCCGGGGTGCCAACGCCCTGGCTACGGCAACACGCTGCTGCTGACCTCCCGAAAGGTTACCCGGACGGTGATGAAAACGCTCATCATCAATACCAACTGCATTGAGCAATTCTTTTGCTCTATCGTGTCTTTTTTGCTTTGACCAACCCTGCAATTGCAATATGAAAGCCACATTTTCCAATGCTGTTAATACCGGTATAAGATTATATGCCTGGAAAACAAAACCGATGTTTCTCAACCGGAAATCGATGAGCTTCCTCGAACGTAAGGTTGACAGATTGATGTTATTGATCAATACTTCTCCATTTGTGGGTGCATCCAGCCCTCCGATCATATTCAGAAGCGTTGTTTTGCCTGACCCGGAAGGACCAACTATTGCCGTGAATTCGCCTTCATCGAACTCCAGATTAATACCGTTCACGGCATGCACAGGCACTTTCGTTTCCTGGTAGGTCTTTTCAATGTTTATAACTTCAATTACTGACATGATTATAAGTTGTTTACAGTATTATTATTTTTTTTGCTATGGGTTTTTCTTTCTCAGGAAAAATGATCAAAATATAGGTGCCGGATGAAAATGAATTCAGTGACATTTTGTAAACACCCGCATGGGAGCATTGCTTCTCCTGAAGAAGACGGCCATATGTATCTGTCAATTTGAGACGGAAGGGTTGCGGGTAAGACACCATAATATAATCTTTTGCCGGATTTGGAAAAACAAGGAAGTCTTCTGGTGTAATCTCCTCTATAATAACCGGATACTCGAACAAAATACGATAAAGATTATAATAAAGCATATAATCCAGTCCGTTATAGTTTCCCGGAAATGCAGTACCCGTTTCTCCTCTCCGTTCCGGGTGTATGGTCCTTGATGTTGATGACCACTCGAAATTGGGATAAATAGAATCGTTGTAATTGTATGGACCTTCAGAAGGTGCAAGTTCCAACAGGTATTCATAATACGCCTCGGGATCATTGTAAAAGATTGTATCCGGTGGCAGGTAACTCATCAGGTAATTTTTACCACCGAATACCATTTGATGTAACATAGGTATCCATCCGTAATCCTGCTGCCGGGAACGGGGACCTAACACCCGTGCGTTATAGTCTGTAAATGTTGTATCTGCCTGCAATCCTTCCGGCCATATATTTGACATTGCATCAAGGTTTATCACTTTAAAATCTTCCTGGTTCGGGATCATGTAGTTCTCAAGATACTGAAAGATCTCGTTTGCCGTGGTTTCCCGGATAGTGTCGGTGGTTGGGGAATCCTGGCCGGTGAGATGGTATTTCGCTCCTGCAAATCCGGCCGATAAGAGAAATGCATTTTCTCCCCGCATCACATTTTCATAGGTTACAGGATTTTTAATAATGAAATCCCAGTTTTCACCCATTATCCCGTATAAATTTGGATCGGTAGTGTCCCTCCTGACAATAACCGAATCGCCTTCTTTCATATAATTCACGATTCTTGCGATTTGGTTGGATGCCTCTTTGCTCAGGGAGGTTTCGAAATCCTGGAATGGTAAAATGGTATTGTTTTCAGAATAAACAACATCTTCAGGAACACACTTTCTGACCAGTCCCAGCCCTGTGATCAGCAAAATGGCCTGATCAAGGCTTTCTTCTTTGTCACGCGTATTTGACGACATCAGGTCTGACCTCAGGGAATCGATCAATGGTACCGGTAAACCCTGGTTTAATCGAGAAAGTACCGAATCCATATTCAGGGAGTCGGTACTTACATCATCACGAATAAAGAAACCGTTAAGGCTGGGTTCACCACCGAAATATATCTCGGCGCTAATATCCAGACGGTTAAGAGCATACAGGGCATAATAAAGCTCCTTTACCGTTTGCCCTGTCTCTTTACCTTCCTGCGAAAGAATATGATATTCTGTTCCCAGAACGCCAATGTATTGCCCCAGATCAATGGTGCAATCCGACCATAAAATGGTACCGGTCACAGTATCCCGTGCCAGAGCAGGTAAGCTGAAACCTGTCTCAGGGCCTATTCCTGCCATAAATTCCATTCTCAAACGATCCCGGTAAACCTGATACTTTTCTTCCGGAGAAGGTTGCCCCTGAAGTGAAAAAGTGATACAGGTCATGGCAAAAAAGATAAAGACCAATATGTTTATGTTTTTATTCATATAATAATTTTATCAGGCATCTTCGCGAACAGCCGCTGCCGGTTGCAGTTTCAAAGCTTTTCTGGCAGGCCAGACCGAAGCGATAGCAGCTGTTATTATCACGATAACTCCGATACTAATGTAAAATGTCGTTTTAACAGTAGGGAAAACCAGAGCACTGTATCCAATCGATTCAAATCCTTCTGCGAAAGCGGCAAAATTGATACCCTGTTGGTAAGTTAAAGCAACGGTGATAACAGTCAATAATATCCCTGCAATGGCCCCGGTGATCGAAAGAAAAATGGTTTCCATCATTATCATCAGAAAGACCCTCCTTTTGTTCATTCCTATGGCCATCAGCATCCCAATTTCTCTGGTACGTTCCAGGATGGCCATTAACATTGCATTAACTATCACAAATACCAGTGCAATCATTATTATGGCTACCATAAACCAGGAAAACTGATCCATAAGGCTGATCATGGCGAAGACAGCAGGATCGGATTCTTTCCAGGATAAAACGCTTAGCTTCGGGAAAGAATCTTTCAGGTTGCTTGTTACCTTATCGGTAAGATCATTGTTTTCAAGTAATATGGCAATTTCAGATGATTTGTCAGGATCCACTGCAATTAAATCGACGAGACTTGTGTTTTCTACAAAAACATTGGCTTCGTCATACATTGCGTTGTCTGTTTTGTATATGCCTACTACGCGGTATAGCCCGTAGGTGATATCTCCGGATGTGCTTTGAATAGTCATCACAATTTTAGAGCCGACTCCGGCATTCAGTTTTTCTGCAAGTTTTTTTCCGATAAAGATTGATGGGGTTACTTTAAAGTTTTGTTCAAAATAGGATCCATCCACTGTATGTTTGTGTATGTCTGTCACCATCTTTTCTTCCTGCGGAATGATACCGTTTACCATTACACCGCTGCCGGAACTTGCTGTGCTGACCATGCCCATTGATTTTGTTCGCCGGCAAACAGCCTTAACCCCTTCGGTTTTCTTTACTTTTTCAACAAGCAACCCGGCATTATCCATCATATGTTGTATGGATTTATCTTCCAGGAAACCAGGGGTATGTATCTGAATGTTCGACAGTTCATTACTGATGGAAGCATCCACTTTTTGGTCAATCAGACCATTCATAAGGGCTATCATGAATACCGTTCCGAATAACCCAAGAGCGACGGCCAGGATAACCACCATGCTTCGGGTTTTATTTCTCCAAATATTTTTCCAGGATACAGATACGATCATTTTTCTGAATTTTTTAATTGTTTATTTTCCCCGGAATGCCCTCAGGATATTAAATTTGTTTACGTAATACACAGGAAAAACAACAGCAAGCAGCGTGAGTATTCCAATGACGATGATCTGGTTTATAAATAATTCCGGATCAAGGGAGAACGGAAGTATGGGACGAGCATTCATTTCCAGCATGGCTTCTGCTGCTGCTCCTGTGAGCGGAATGGGATGGTGGTGGAGATAGTTGATCACAGGGAGGCTTATCAGGAATGCTACAATAATACCGAGTAAACCTATGAAAAAGGTTTCCAGGAGGATTATCCGGGTTAGTTTATAACGCTGCATCCCTACTGAAACCATCACGGCAAACTCCCTTTTTCGTTCCATGGTCATCATCAGCATGGTGCCGAAAATCCCAAAAGCAACCACCAGGTAAAGAATGCCAAGCATGAACCACCCGCTGATATTGTCGCTTTCAATGCTCTGCACCAAAGCAACCAGCATCTCTTTCCAGGTTAGCACAGCATATTTTCCTCTTGTTTTATCTGTGATTGTCTCACGAAGATCTTCCAGCATGTCGGGATCATCGATCATCACCGACAGGGATGTCAGACGATTGGGAGCAGCATAGAAATATTGCGCATCCTGAAGTTTAAGGTAAGCTACTTCACTGTTCATCATGGGGGCCGGAAAGCGGAATATGCCTTGGATGATGAATTCCCCGGCTGCCGTAATCCCATGATAGCCCTGGCTAAGCAGTATCAGAGTGTCTCCGGTATCAACCTTCAGATATCGGGCCAGAACTTCCCCTACAAGTATGGAGTTACTGTCTGAGGAGAAGTAAGTTCCCCGGATGATCCTGTTTTTTAATCCAGTCATCGAGTCTTCTATCGCGGGATCTGTGCCTATGATGGCGACTCCTTTGGTCATATTGCCCGATGAAAGCAAAGCAAACGATTCGAGACGGGGTGTAAGACAGGTTATCCCTTGAATTTCCATTAATGTATCCACCAGACCCTGGCTGTTCTCAAAAGTATTGTTAATGGTTTTATCGTCCCAATAGCCTTTGGCCTGAACCTGAAGATAACCCGTAGTGTTTTTTACCGAGTCGTGCTCCATCATTTCATATGTGCCTACCTGCATCGAGCGCATAAAAAGAGCCAACAGCAGGGCAAAGAAAACCGAAGCCACCGTGATCAGTGTCCTCCTCTTATTCCTCCATAGATTCCGCCATGCAATTTGTACGTATTGTGTCATCGTTCCTTAAATTTGCATTTATCTCCGATCTCCGATCTCCGATCTCCGATCTCCGATCTCCGATCTGCGATCTCCGATCTCCGATCTGCGATCTGCAATCTCTTATCTCAGATTTTTCATGTTTTGTTGCGAAAAAAAGCTTTCCTGCATATTCACATTATATTCCATTTCCGATATTTCGATAATGGTTTGGTTTCCGGGTTTATCCATTGGGGTCATGACCATTTTTGAGGGAAGTTTTCTGTCACCGAATTGCTTTACATCGGAACAAATCTCCCTGTTCACTGCCTCCATTTCTTCATCGAAAAATTCGAACTGCATCTGGTAGAATTCATCTTTGGAAATCCAGATATGAATTTTTCCCCAAACTACCGCGGCATCGGGTAAGGGCATCAATTCAACCTTATAACATTGATACCCGTTGATTTCTTCTTCTCCCAGGATGCGGTGTGTGTAATCATTAATGTATGAGTTCATACGCATCAGGTCGTTATTGGTGAAGTCGGACCCCATCCAGGATTGACTCATCATAGAAGGAGGTATCTTGATCATCCGGCTGATGGAGGGCATCCAGTTCCACATATCCGTTTCCCTTTTCATAAAAACCTGTCCTTTATCACGTGCAGGGGAAAGAATATAGATCATGTAAAAGTCTTCTCCCAAAGACCAGACTTTCATTTCCACCTCTCTCGACCAATTTGGCCTGACTACCGTCATTTTCATGGCGCCCCGGTTTGATTCTCCGTTAACCTTATCCTGCGATTTTATTACAATCTCTTTTGCCGTCAGGGTTTGTGATGTCCCAGAAAAGGATGTTGTCAGAATTACCAGGGAAATCAAACCGGTTAAACGTAATTTGTTCATTATCATTTGTTTTTGCAGTTTAGATATTTGTTGTATAATAGATTCTTAACCTTTTCAATGGGAAATTCATCCGGTCCCATAATGTAATTCAAACTTATGCCATCCAATAACATGTGAAATAAAATGCCCTCCGTTTCCGGATCATCAAATCCTTTTTCACGAAAATAACGGATGATCATTCCTAAATATACCCGGGTTAAATCAGCGGCTTTGTTATAAACCTTCTCAAAAACAAGAGGCTGAAGGGCGATTGCAAAGTATAACCTCCAGTATTCACGCCTTTCCCTCAGGATTACGAATAGTTCATCGATGTAATACCTGAGTTCGTCTTCTGTGATAATACCATCTTTATTCGGATCAAAAAACAACATGAGCTCCTGAATCCCTTTATCCAGGATGGCGTTCAATAACTCTTCCTTACCCTCGAAATAATTATATAGCAAGCCTTTTGAAATACCTGCCTTTCCAGCGATCATGCTGATGGATGTATTATGGTAGCCGGATGCAGCAAATAGCTCCAGGGCCGTTTCCATGATCATGTTTCTGCGTGATTCCCGGATTTCTTCATATTGTTCTTCTGTTCGTGGCATATTTTTATTGATTGAACGGTCGGTCAAAAATAAAATGTTTTTTGAACCATGTCAAGTTTTTTTTGTTTTTTTTTTCAACTCGACTTCGCTCGTTGTTAATAGAGGGGAGAGGGGAGAGGGGAGAAGGGAGAAGGGAGAGGGGAGAAGGGAGAAGGGAGAAGGGAGAAGGGAGAAGGGAGAAGGGAGAAGGGAGAGGGGAGAGGGGAGAAGGGAGAAGGGAGAAGAGAGAGGGGAGATTTTTGTAATTTTGTAATAAAAATCATTATGGAAGAGGTTATTTTGGTTGACAGGGAGGATAAACCGCTTGGTTTGATGGAGAAAATGGAGGCTCACCGGAAGGGATTGCTTCACAGGGCATTTTCTGTTTTTATTTTTAATTTGAACAACGAACTGATGTTGCAGCAGCGTGCTCTGGGTAAATATCATTCACCGGGATTATGGTCCAATACCTGCTGTTCTCATCCACGAGACGGAGAAGCGGTATTGGAGGCCGGCCACAGGAGGCTGAAGGAAGAGATGGGTTTTGATTGTCAGCTGGAGAAAACAATAGATTTTATTTATTATGCAGAACTTGATAAGGGTATGATCGAGCATGAATTCGATCATGTTCTTGTGGGTAGGTTCGATGGATTTCCTGAAATTAACCCGCAGGAGGTACATTCATGGAAATGGATAAAACTTGAAGACTTGTCTGAAGATATGGAGAAAAATCCTGAACACTACACCGTTTGGTTCAGAATAATATTTAACAAGGTGAAGGATGTTATTCTGGGCCAGGCTTTCCCATGAGTTTTTCCATGGCTCTTCCCAGGGAAACTTCCTGCCGGGTGCCGATAAGAAACTTTTTCCCGTTTTTCATATAGAGTTGCAAGCCCATATTTCCTGAAACATTATAGGCTGTTCCCTTTTTTCCACCGCTAACACGAATACCCCAGCCTCCATATTCCTGGATGGGTTTATATTTTCTGATTTCATACGACAGGATATCATCTTTTTCGAAGCGTTTAAATGATTTTTGCAGGATAGTGAACCTGCACCCTACACCCTGTTGGTCGATCACGGTGATAAGTTTCATCTTAAGAAAAAGGAAGATCAGAACTACAGGAATGATCCCTACAATAAGGGTAATCCAGGCGGCTTCCGGTTTGGTTGTGAACAAATTTTCATTGATCCCCTGCCAGATCATAAAAAACAACCATAATCCTGCTGATGCAATTAAAATGAACAGTATCCATACCTGACGAAATCTCTGTTCTTCCTTGAATAATATCCGTGTCATATAGGATGGGATTATTTATCTCCTGTTAAATGCTGGAAATCAGATCCTGTAGGATCCTGGAATACCTTGAGTTCGAAAAAGGGGATCACGGCAAGTACATGATCGAAAATGTCGGATTGCAGGTCTTCATACTTGGCCCATTCCTGAACTTTACTGAAGACATATATTTCAATAGGTAGCCCTTTGTCGGTAGGTTGAAGCTGCCTGACCAAAAAGGTCATCTTTTGGTTAATTTTAGGGTTTCTGCTGAGATAACCCCGCAAATATGCCCTGAAGACCCCGATATTGGTCTGCCTGCGACCGTTTACCAGTACCGAATTGTCAACGTCGTATCTTTTATTGTATTCCTGAATATCTTTTTCGGTTTTTCTGACATATTCTGCAACATGTTGAAACTGACTGAACCTTTCAAGCATTTCAGGTGTGCAGAATTTAATGCTGGTCATATCGATATTTATCGACCTTTTTATTCTGCGTCCTCCGCTTTCTTCCATTCCCCTCCAGTTACGGAATGAATCCGTTACCAGTGTGTAAGTGGGTATGGTAGTGATGGTCTTGTCCCAGTTCTGAACCTTAACTGTGGTAAGGGATATGTCGATAACGGTACCATCGGCACCGTACTTAGGCATTTCAATCCAATCTCCGAGCCTGACCATGTTATTGGCCGACAATTGAATCCCACCAACAAAACCAAGGATGGGGTCCTTGAAAATAAGCATCAAAACCGCAGAAAATGCTCCCAAACCCGCCAACCAGCCAAAGTTCTGCTTGCCCAGCAATATGGAGATGATAATAATGCCTGAGATGATATATAGAACGATCTTGAATACTTGCACGTATCCCTTAATGGGTTTTCCTTTGCCTGTGTCGGCTATGGAATAGATATCATGAAACGCATCGGCTATGGATAAAAATACTCTTACTGTTACCACAACCATGTAAATGGCTGTAACAATTTCGATGATTCTGGCTACGAATGCATATTCACCCAATAATATGGGCGACAGATAATTGATTACCAGTGCTGGTGCCAGGAATGCCAATCTCCTGAAAACCTTTTTCCGGATCAGAATATCATCCCATTCGGATTTCGTACGTCTTGCTACCTTATAAACCGTATGAAAAAGAATGATGCGTGTGACGTAGTATGAAATTACTGCAAGGATCAGGATGAACGCAATGGCAATACCTTCCCGGAAAATGACAGCCCAATCCTCCGGTGTTCCCAGCTTGATAAAAAGATCCCTTAAATCGTCTAATGCTTTATTCATAATATTTGCTCCGGTGCAAAAGTAACAAAAGTCTGCAAATATCAAACCCCCAGCCCCTAAACCCTAAACCCTAAACCCTAAACCCTAAACCCTAAACCCTAAACCCTAAACCCTAAACAATCTTCTTAATCTCCTGTATATACCTCTTCCGGATCTGATTCAGTTTTTCAAGGGAGCAATCAACGTCTTCATAAATCCTGATGTAATCTATCAATCCGGCTTTTCTGTATATAGTTGCAAGAGCCGCATCAAAATTGGCATCCTCCATGTTCCGTTTGATGTGTAAAGTTATCTGTTCGAATTGATTCCATTCGAGTTTCAATGGAAGCTGAAAGTATTTCATAGCCGGAACTTCCATGTCCTGCAAGGTGCAGTCGGTAATAGGGTCCAGAAGGAAATATTTTTTAACCTTAATCAAACCTTCATACGGTTCGATTTTTTTCCCCGACTGGAAGCTTATTCCTGCGTTCCTGAATAAACGCAGCAAATCGGGGATCACATCATATTTTTTTATGTCCCGGATACGGATAGAAGGTGCCATTTCATTGTGCAGGGTAACAAATGCGGGCGTTGCGTCAAACTCAATATCCGTAACTTTCTTTACCTGTTGTATAGTCCTGATGATTATCTCTTCAGAGAAATTCCCTTTAATCATGAAAAATACCGATTTGGGCTTATCTTCATCCGGGATAGTTGTGCCATGATAACCGGGAAAAGGATGTAATGATTCCAGTACCAGATCATCGTAGCCAATGGTGGTTAGTATTTCCTTTTTCTCAATTGTTCCTATGGTTTCAATGATGTGCTTTTTTTCCATAATTAATTCACATATTTAAGTTAACACATGTTTACGCATTAACCATAACAAGCGAGACAGGAAAAAGGTTTAGTAACAAATTAATTCTCCGGTGCGAACATCGGATCCCAGGGTGGAAGCAATACCGGTTCAGTCTTCAGAATATCGAGGGTTTTCTGATCCATGTATTTTTGATGGACTACCAGCCTGAACATATACTCATCAAACCATTCATCGGTCATCACCAGCAATCCTTTCTGCCCTTTCTCACCCCAGCTGTTTTCCAGTAACCATTTGTCGATACTCCCGTTTTCGATGATATTTACTCCGATAAGGCTCATGCCATGGGATGAACCGCTCTCAAAAGTACTGATCCTCTGAGCTTTGTCCAAACCGAAAGTTACTCCAAACATATCACCGTAATCATAATTATGGATGTCAAGCAGCCCGTCTTCGCTGTTCAGTTGCTTTCCTACATCACAGGAAAAATACAGGGGTTCATTATCTTTAATGGAAGCGGCTGCAAAGTTTTTGATTTCGTCTACCGGAAGATTTATATATTTCCAGTTTCCTCCTTCCAGGATGTGACGATCGTATTCAATTTCATATACCTTGTAATAATCCCGGGTTGGGTCGTTCATTAGCATCACATAGTCCTTGAGGTTAACATCAAGAACTTCACTGTAAAACGACAAAGGTGTGTATTCAGTTGCTTTGCTTATGTTTCCGTCGGCATCTTTGTATTGCCAGATGAATTTTTGCGGAGGTTCTCCGAGCGACAGGGCCAGAATACGGTAAATATCGGAGAGCATCCGGGTTTTCATATCCTGGATAACATTTTCATTGGCTTCCGTTTGCCTGATCAATCTGAGTTTTAGTCCATCTTCCCGTAATTTGCGTCTCAACAGTCTCGACATCATGGATGTGTTTTCGCTGTTCTGGCTTTCCGGCATGGCTTCTGCGGGTACGAGCCCGTATTTATCTACAATATCGACCACTCCCGTCCATTGACCGCCATCACCAATCGGATTCCTGAATAGCCATTCTACTGTTTTATCATCCATAGGCTTATCGGCAGTGGCAAGTATTGTTTCCAGGAAGAGGTTGGATTTTTCAAGCTGGTCCCAGAAAAAGGAATAGTTTTGAGAGAACTCAAAGTCTTCCAGCTTGTATTTTTCAATCACCTTAATCCGCAACATGTTGAGGCCGGTGAAAAGCCAGCACCTGCCCGATGATTTCTGGTCACTGATACCTTTAATGTCTATCTTGTGAGAGAAATAGGGTGTGACCTTTCCTAAATTTGACCGATTAATTGCCAGTTTCTTAATGTCGTTGCTGCTGATTGCATTCATCAGCGCTCTGGTTTCCCCGTTAGCTGTAAATGATGACCGGATCTTTTGCAGCGTGGCTTCATCAATGCTTCCATCCTGGCTAAATGAGTATAAGGCTGGCAGAAGCAGGAAGAGAATCAATATTCTTTTCATAATTAAGTAAAAATTAAACATTACTATTTTTGGATTGTTCTGTTCATATCAAACGCATAAAAATATAAATTTTTCATTACCGGCAGGTTGTCATATTCTGAAATGCTTTCGGAAGAGGTAAAAAATATGGTATCTTTGCCGGATAACGAGCTTCACAGAGTGTTAATGATAAAATCAAAAAATTATGGATTTTGACCTTATTGTTATCGGGAGTGGTCCCGGAGGTTATGTGGCTGCCATTAGGGCCAGCCAGCTTGGGATGAAAACCGCTGTAGTGGAAAAAGCAGAATTGGGTGGTGTTTGCCTGAACTGGGGATGTATCCCTACAAAAGCCTTGTTAAAGAGCGCCCAGGTTTTGGAATATGCCATGCATGCCCAGGATTTTGGCGTGAAGATCGATGGTTCGGTGAAGGCCGATTTCGAAGGCATGGTGAAAAGAAGCCGAGATATTGCTGCCGGAATGAGCAAAGGAATACAGTTTTTATTTGGTAAAAACAAAATAGAACATATAGCAGGATTTGGCAAGGTTCTCCCCGGTCGTAAAGTAGAAGTGACCCTGTCTGATGGAAGTAAAAAGGTATTTAGCGCAAAAAATATATTGATCGCAACGGGCGCACGCTCAAGAATATTACCCAACCTGCCCATCGATGGCAAGAAGATCATTGGATACCGGGAGGCCATGACATTGCCTAAACTACCTGAATCTATGGTTATTGTTGGTTCCGGTGCTATCGGTTCCGAATTTGCTTATTTCTATAATGCCGTAGGTACAAAAGTCACACTGGTTGAGCTCCTCCCCAACATTGTGCCCCTGGAAGATGAAGAGGTATCCAAACAGCTTGAGCGTTCCTTCAAAAAATCCGGGATCAAGGTTATGACCAATGCATCTGTGGAGTCAGTCGATACCAAATCGGATAAGTGTAAGGTAACCATAAAGACAAAAAAAGGCGAGGAGGTTATTGAGGCTGATATCGTTTTATCCGCTGTAGGCATTGCCACCAACCTGGAGGGATTAGGCCTTGAGGAAACAGGAATCACAACCGAAAAAGGCAAGGTTAAGGTGGACGATTTTTATCGCACAAATGTGGAAGGGTATTATGCCATTGGAGATATTGTTCACGGACCCGCACTGGCACATGTGGCCTCCCATGAGGGGATCACCTGTGTTGAAAAGATGGCCGGGCTCAACCCCGATCCGATGGATTATGGAAATATTCCGGCCTGTACCTATACCCATCCTGAAATAGCTTCTGTTGGGATGACGGAAGCTCAGGCCAAAGAAGCCGGTTATGAGATCAAGGTGGGGAAATTCCCATATACGGCTTCCGGGAAAGCCAGCGCAGCCGGTGCAAAGGAAGGTTTCGTAAAAGTGATCTTTGATGCCAAATACGGTGAATGGCTGGGTTGCCACATGATAGGGGAAAACGTGACAGAGATGATTGCCGAAGCCGTTGTTGCCAGGAAGCTTGAGACAACAGGTGAAGAGATCATTAAATCGGTACATCCCCACCCGACTATGTCGGAAGCCGTGATGGAAGCCGTTGCAGCAGCCTACGGAGAAGTTATTCACATTTAATAGCTAAATAATTTTTTCAGGAATGGAATTCATCACTACCGACATCATTGGGCTGTTAATTGTTAAACCAAAGGTTTTTGAAGACGACAGGGGATATTTTTTCGAATCGTTCAACCGGAACAGATTCCTGAATAATGGGATTGATGTCTTGTTTGATCAGGACAATGAGTCCAGGTCGCAAAAAAACGTATTGCGTGGTCTGCACTTCCAGGCCCCGCCATTTGAACAAGGTAAGCTGGTGAGGGTTATCCGGGGCTCGGTATTGGATGTTGCAGTGGATATCCGGAAAGATTCCCCTACTTACGGAAAGTGGAGCTCGATAGTACTTACCGCCGATAATAAACTGATGTACTGGATACCCCCTGGTTTTGCCCATGGATTCCTTTCCCTGGAGGACCAGACGGTTTTTTCCTATAAATGCACCAATGTGTATAACAAGGATTCGGAAGGCAGTATCCGTTGGAACGATCCCGACCTGAACATCAATTGGGGAATCACAAACCCCGTTTTGTCAGGTAAAGACCAGGAAGCACCTCTTTTCAAGGAATTGAATTCCCCGTTTTAATGTTCCCAATTGTAATGGGTTATGAAAAGAAATTTTGTCTTTCTGCTGATTTTTATTGCTTTTCTGGCAATTCTGATTATTTTCCTGAATTGCTCACACAATACAAGCCTTTCAGGAGTGGAATACAAGAATGGCATGGATGGCCATTACAGGGTGTCTCCGGCCAGGATTCCTGATAAGGCGTTTTTCGCCGGAGAAAAGGTACCGCTGGATATGTATTATGTTAAAGAAAGCCTCGACAGGGAGCTGATGGTGAACATGTACTGGCACACTTCCACCATTCTCTTGCTGAAAAAAGCCAATCGTTGGTTCCCGGTGATTACTCCCATCCTGGAAAAAAATAATATCCCTGATGATTTTAAATACCTTGCATTAATTGAAAGTGGTTTGTCGCAGGTTGTTTCCCCATCCGGGGCAGCCGGATTCTGGCAGTTTTTACCCGGAACTGCCAAAGATTATGGTCTTGAAGTGAATGATGAAGTTGATGAGCGTTATCATGTGATCAAATCAACCGAAGCAGCATGCCAATACCTGAGTAAGGGTTATGAGATTTTCGGTAACTGGACTCTGGTGGCGGCATCCTATAATGCAGGAAAAAGACGCATTGCAGAAGAATTGCGGACACAAAAGGTTGACAATTATTACGATCTTTATTTGAATGAGGAGACATCCCGCTATGTGTTCCGGATCATAGCCATAAAAACCATTTTTAACATGCCGGAAGAATATGGCTTTTTCCTGGAAGAAAAAGACCTTTACCAACCAATACCAACAAAGAAAGTGCTTGTTGAAGGGGAAATTGAAGATCTTCGCATTTTTGCCGCAGACAATAACGTTACTTACCGCACGCTAAAGGAATTAAATCCCTGGTTGCGAAAACCTTTCCTGAACAATAAGGGAAAGAGTACCTACATTATTTCCCTCCCTGCCGACGGGTTCATTCCCCGATCACGTATTCCCGGCGTAAGGCCTGATTTTTTTGAACCGGATACAGCTTACCCATTCGGACCGGTAAAGAATTAATCGTTTATCTTTGCGCTGAAATGAAAACAGAGCTGCTTGAAGGTTTGGTACAGAACAAATTTCTTGAGGTTGAAGGTGCACGGGTGCATAACCTGAAAAATGTTGATTTGCGCTTACCTCGTTATCAACTTGTTGTTTTTACCGGACTAAGCGGCAGCGGTAAGTCTTCCCTGGCTTTCGACACGATCTATGCTGAAGGTCAGCGGCGCTATATGGAAACGTTGTCATCCTATGCCCGGCAGTTCATTGGCGACCTGGAAAGACCCGATGTTGACAGGATCAGCGGTTTAAGTCCCGTGGTTTCCATCGAACAAAAATCGGTCAGCAAAAATCCCCGTTCTACAGTTGGTACAATTACCGAGGTATATGATTTCCTTCGTTTGCTCTATGCACGTGTCGGTGAAGCATATTCTTACGTTACCGGCGAAAAAATGGTGAGGTATTCCGAATCCAGGATCATCGAGCTTATTGCCGAACAGTTCACCGGCCAACGTGTAATGGTTCTCGCCCCGCTCGTTAAAGGGAGGAAAGGCCATTACCGGGAGCTTTTTGAGAATGTTCGCCGGCAGGGATTCACGAAAGTCAGGATCGATGGAGAGATCAGGGATATTTCACTCAACATGCAGCTTGACCGTTACAAGACTCACGATATAGAACTGGTGACCGACAGAATCGTTGCAGGCAAAGATGAATCCAGGCGCAATCGCATCGCCAGGGCCGTGGATACTGCATTAAAACATGGTAAAAACAGCCTCATGGTAATGGATGAGGACAGTGGCACCCTTCGTTACTATAGCCGCCTTCTTATGTGCCCGACATCGGGAATTGCCTATAATGAGCCTGAACCCAATACTTTCTCTTTCAATTCCCCCTACGGCGCCTGCCACAAATGCAATGGCCTCGGCGAAATTTCCGAAGTGGATATGCAGAAGATCATCCCCAACCCTTCCAGGAGCATTCGTAAGGGCGGATTTGCCCCGATCGGTGAACATAAAAATACCTGGATATTTCAGCAACTGGAAGCCATCGGGTTGAAATACGACTTTGACCTGGATACCCCCATTGAAGATATTTCGGAGGATGCCATCAGCACAATTTTATACGGGTCGGAAGAGAGTTTTATAGTTCAAAAAGAGTTCCTTGGTGTTAAGCATAGTTATACGCTTGATTTTGATGGCATTATAAGTTTTATCTCCAACCAGTATGAAGAAGCTTCTTCGCCGGGTATACGCAAATGGGCTTCAGGTTTCATGAATAAAAAAGTTTGCCCGGAATGCAATGGGGCTCGCCTGCAGAAGGAGTCATTATTTTTTAAAATTGAGGGGGAAAATATATCTGAACTGGCCAATCTCGACATCCTGGAGTTGAAACAATGGATGGAGGCATTACCGGAAAAGCTGGATGAAAGAAGACTGAGAATCGCTCGCGAGATTATACGGGAGATTTTGAACAGGCTTCGCTTCCTGCTTGACGTAGGGCTTGATTATCTGAGCCTTAACCGTTCGGCAAGGAGCCTTAGCGGGGGGGAATCACAGCGCATCCGGCTTGCTACACAGATTGGGTCGCAATTGGTGGATGTGCTTTATATTCTTGATGAACCGAGCATAGGACTTCACCAAAGGGATAATGCCCGCCTGATCCAGTCGTTGAAAGACCTTCGCGATTTGGGTAACTCGGTGATCGTGGTTGAGCACGACAGGGATATGATTGAAGCAGCCGATCATGTTGTGGATATCGGTCCTGGGGCAGGAAGACACGGGGGACAGATTGTCGGCCAGGGTTCTCCGGCAGAAATGAGAGATTGTCATACCATTACTTGCGATTATCTTTCCGGAAGAAAGGAAATCCCAATACCGGCGGAAAGAAGACCGGGAAACGGTAATAAACTTAGCTTGTATGGAGCTTCAGGAAACAACCTCAAATCGGTTGATCTTCATCTGCCGCTGGGAACTTTTATTTGCGTAACCGGGGTTTCCGGAAGCGGAAAATCCACACTGATCAACGAAACTCTTTATCCTATCCTGAGCAACAGGTTTTACCGGTCATCACAAAAACCTCTTCCTTATAAATCCGTTGAGGGTTTGTCTCATCTTGATAAAGTGATTGAGATAGATCAGTCACCCATAGGCCGCACACCCAGGTCTAACCCGGTTACGTATACCAAAGCGTTTGATGAGATACGCAAATTGTTTCAGCAGTTGCCTGAATCAAAGGTAAGGGGATATAAACCCGGACGATTCTCTTTCAATGTCAAGGGCGGGCGATGTGAAACCTGCAAAGGGGCAGGAGTAAGGGTTATTGAAATGAATTTTCTGCCGGATGTTTACGTGATGTGTGAAACGTGCCAGGGAAAACGTTATAACCGCGAAACACTGGAAGTCAGGTACAAAGGGAAGTCCATCAATGATGTGTTGAATATGACCGTGAACCAGGCAGTTGAGTTCTTTGAGAACATACCTTCCATCCTGCAAAAAATAAAAACATTACAGGAAGTGGGATTGGGCTACATAACGCTTGGCCAGCAAAGTACAACCCTCTCGGGAGGAGAAGCCCAACGCATCAAGCTTTCTGCAGAACTGTCGAAGCGTGATACAGGGAAAACCCTGTACATCCTGGATGAACCTACTACAGGATTGCATTTCGAGGATGTGAAGGTTTTACTGGATGTGTTGAACCGCTTGGTTAACAAGGGCAATACCGTGCTCGTTATCGAGCATAACCTCGATGTGATCAAGTTTGCTGATCATATTATCGATCTCGGTCCGGAAGGAGGAGAACGTGGTGGCCACATCATCTGCCAGGGTACTCCCGAAGGCATCCTGAATGTGACGGAAAGCCATACAGCATTGTATTTGAAAAATGTATTACATCATTAATCTTAAAAACATGAAAACCCGGGAAGAAGATAAAATTCGAAGCGCATTCGAAGCAAAAACCTGGAATGAGATAAAGACCTATGACTCCTGGCAGATATTTAAGATCATGTCTGAGTTCGTGGAGGGATTTGAAAAATTATCCAAAATCGGTCCCTGTGTCTCGGTCTTCGGTTCAGCCAGGACTAAACCCACGGATAAGCATTACAAGCTTGCGGAAGAAATTGCATATCTTATTACAAAAAAAGGATTTGGGGTAATCTCAGGTGGAGGACCGGGGATCATGGAAGCTGCCAATAAAGGTGCTCATTTTGCCGGAGGCAAGTCGGTTGGTCTTAACATTAACCTGCCTTTTGAACAGGAAGCCAATAAATTTATCGATCCTGATAAATTAATAGATTTCGATTATTTCTTTGTCAGAAAGGTTATGTTCATGAAATATGCCCAGGGATATATTGTTTTACCAGGTGGTTTCGGAACCCTTGATGAAATGTTTGAAGCCGTAACCCTCATTCAGACAGCAAAACTGGTTCATTTCCCTATAATACTAGTCGATTCGGAATACTGGAGAGGACTCATCGACTGGATAAAAGAAAGACTGATGAAGGAAGAAAAGATCAGCCCTGAAGATATTGACATTATACGCCTTGTAGATACCGCAGAAGAAGCCGTTCACATTGTCGAAGAGTTCTATAACAAGTATGCACTGAAACCAAACTTCTAATTAAAGTGATGAGTTATAAGTTATGAGTTATGAGTAAACTAATAACTCATAACTTATAACCCATAACTCAACTAACCATATAACCATATAACAGTATAGCATGAAACACCAAATCCCCCTAAATATCATCTCCATCGAAGACGAAGGATTTCATCTTTTTGTAGAGGGTACTCTTAATGGTTTTCCGTTATTGTTACTGGTTGATACGGGGGCTTCAAGGTCGGTTTTTGATAAGCAAAAGATCTCGGAGAAATTTCCCGGTGGCTTACCCGAACTGATTGAAAACGAAAAGCTTAGTACCGGTCTGGGGACAACTACCATGCAAAGCCAGTCGGTAATCCTTGATTCGTTTAGTATAGGGAGTTTAAAAATATCAGATTACCAGGCTGTTGTGATGGAAATGTCGCATGTGAACGAGTCTTATGCTCATCTTGACCTTCCGGGAATTGATGGCGTAATTGGCAGTGATATCCTGATGAACTACCGGGCAGTCATAAACTATAAAAAGAAAATTCTCGTACTTCGTGATAATAGGGATTAAGGCAGGAAAACCTTTTCCGTTAACTTGCCTTCAGTAGTTTCTATTGAGACAATATACATCCCGGTAACTCCCGGCAAGTCTATTCTTTTCATCCAGGAATTATCCAACCTGGTAGAAAAAACTTCCTGGCCAGCTACGTTAAACACTTTAGCAACTCCGCTTACGGCCTTTGATGATTTGATCATGATCCCACCCTTTATCCCATAGATCAATGTGTTAATATCCAGTGGGATAAAGTGAAGGTGGAAAGTTTCTTCCTCTTCCTGAAGGTTTGAAGTTATAATGGTATTCAGTGCGGAGCTTGCTTTTATGATCTTGTCTCTCAGCTTGTCTTCCAGTATCATGATATAGCGTTCGCTGTACAAACCCGGAATGCTGACTTCCAAAGTATACTTTCCCGGTTCCGGGATATAGACTTTAAGCGGTACCACAAGTTCATTTTTTGCCTCAGGCAAACTGTTTATCGACAATTTCCGGTTGTTTGCAGAGAGCGCGTAGATTTGCGGCCTGTTTCTGTCCATCAGTTTAAAGGCATCAAATTCTCCATCATAATCTGCCGCAGCATCATTTAACATTCTCAGGATACATTCATCACGGTAATCTTCCTGAGTGATACCGGCGATGATCAGGTTTTCAGGGCTGCTTTTGTAAAATTCCTGGTTGCTGTGTATTCGCGCTGAATTGGAAAAACTCACCTCCCCGATATCGCCGGGCGATGATACCCTTACGAAAAAGCCCTGTCCTGATGGAATTTCCGAAGTGGCTCCCAGGGTTCCTGCTCCATTGACATAGGATTTGTAAACTCCATCGTCACCGTCCCAGTAATAAATAGCATTATCGACATTGCTTCGTGATATACCGGCATGATCCAAGTCGATGGCAGATGGATAGGGGTTACCGGTAAGATGCCATCCTGCGTAATCTTCATCATCCGGCCCGCCGGTGTTATAGGTTAATCCACTGCAATTGTAAATACCGGAATGAAGTGAACTTCCTGTGAAAGAATATGTTGATGAAGCCGGAACCTTAATGTTATAACCGGTAGCATCCGACAAAACATCCCCGGATGCCAGATTGACCCATTCCTGGTTGGGCTCATCATATTCGTACAGGTATGCTCCTGTGAAAACATCAGCAAGTGCAGCATTCAAAGGCGATGAAACGTAGTGGTAGGTATTGCCGTTCCCGGAGAGATAGCGCTCTATCTCCGCTGTTCCTCCCAGGGTAAAGCTGCCCATGTCGATAAACGATGCGCTTCCTGAAGCCGATGAGCGCAGGAAAAGATCCTGGGTCACATTCATCGCTTTACCGGCAGGTAAAGTAAAGTGGGCGTTTTCCTCAATCTCCAGTGAGCGGATAACGATGTCGCTGCCCGAATTGGTAAGCGGGTAGTTGGCTTTTCCGCTTTGCAGGATGACATGATCGCCGGTATCGGGGAGTATTCCTCCACTCCAGTTTGCAGTGTTATTCCAGTTGTCATCTGTTGCACCTGTCCACTCTGTCAGCGATTCGGCGTAAACATTGATGCTCAGGTCCCAGTAATAACCCGGACTGTTTCCTCCGATAGGCCACCAGGAGCCGGAAGTGCCTGTTCCGCTTATCCAGCATACGTCGGATTCGATGACCGGGTGGACGTAATTGTTAATTGTATCCTCAATGGGTATAGGCCAGTTGTATCCTGGAGTATAATATTGAACTTTAACATAAAAATCGTCGCCAACCTGAAGGTCTATATGTTCAGGGATTTCAAAATTGTAAAGGCCCGGCCATGGGCAGGTTTGTGTAGTAACAGACCCCAACAGACCGCTTAACGTCGTTCCGTCGAAGCTCTCATAAACCTCGAATTGCATTTGAGTACCGGCGGCCATAGCATAAGAGGAAACCTGCACAAGACGGTTTTTCCCGGAGGAGATGAATTTCACCAGTCCGTACCCGGTTTCACTGCCGTAACCCGTAGAGTTGTAGCTTCCCTGGTCATCATAGAGATAGGCCGTAACAGTATTGATATAATCTTCCCGTACAGGCCAGTAGCAATTGTAATCCAGGATGGAGTTGTCGTTATAGGAAACATAGAAATATCCGGCATCTCCCCAGCCTGCTCCATAGCTGTTGCGAATTATCCAGGCGCCTTGTCCGCCGGCAGTAGTAAGTGTGTCATTCCATCCCACAATATCAACGGCATGGTTCACCTGTGGGGAACCACTGTAATAATAAGTGAATTTGGTGGGATTGTAATATGCAGCTGAATAGTAGATCATGGTATAGACTGCCCCAACAGTCATAACATGATCCTTTATTACATTTATATCGTTGGGAAGGTAACGGGCTTCTTTAATAAAAGCAACTGGTTCGAGACCGTCAGGGCATAAACTGGGGCCGGGTGTGCCACCGGAATTCGGATCCTGGGGTTCCAGCAAGGGGCCGGCCAGCCGGGCAAAATATGCTGTACTCATCCAGTGGTTTCCCCAATAGCTACGTGCCGAATCAAAACCATGGCAGAATTTCAGGTTGTTTTCCGAAAGATCAAATTCTCCCAGTCCGAGCATTTTCCAGCGGGATTCTACCGAACCCATGGTTGCAAAAGCCCAGCATCCATTGGGGGTTTGGCTTTTTACCGGGGTCAGCCATGCACTGTCGCGCATGTCGAATACCACCGGATAACTCCTGTTCGCATATACAGCAGCGTCGTAGTCTTTAAACGAAGGCATTACCGGAGTAGGAATGGCTCCGGTGTTTTCGCTTAAGAGGCTGGGATCTTTTGCTTGTTCAATGGCTTCCAGGAAAGCAGGATTCAAGGGGGCTTTATCAGGTAGCCTTTCCTGGGAAAATGCCTGCAAATAAAGAATGGTAAGTATTATGACGTAAACAATTTTCATAGAAACATTATTTGATAATGATTAGCTTTTTGATGATCCGGGTCTGTGGGTTGTTTGCAGGTTGTACTTCCAGGAAGTAAACCCCGTTTACAAAATTACTTATATCTATGTGTGAATGCAACTGATTTTTTTCCAGCCATTTTATTAAAACTTTACCCCGGCTATCAACAAATGATATGTTCGCAGGGAGCATTCCGGGGTTTAATGAAATGCCAAGGTTGTCATTTGCGGGATTCGGGAAAACCTGAACCCGGTTGTTTATTTGATTTTCCTGGTTGCCATTCACAACAGGCTGATTGACATCGGGGTAAAAATGCATCCCGCCACTAAGATTACCGCATATCATCTCCATTTTATTATCCTGGTCAATATCGGCCAGGGTTGCCGACATCCGCCAGCCCTTTAAAATTTCAAAGGGTTGGTTGCTTATTAACGAAAACAGGGAATCGGACGGAGGAAAAGGATTTCCTGTGTGAGCCAAAACATTCGGAAAGTAAAAAATGCTTCCCTGTTCAGAACCTACTACCAGATCGAGTCTTCCCTGTTGGTCATAAAACAGGAATGGTGTGCTGTATCCGAAGTTCGAAATCATGGGATCGGTCACATTTATCTCTCCCCAGAAGTCATCTTCAAGGCTATAGGAAGCGGATTGTGCAGTACCGGTATTCCGGTAATAGTTGAGTGTTCCGGCTTTTTCACCGATGATCAGATCGGTGAGCCCGTCCTCATCAATATCTATCCAAAAGGGCGTACTGAAATCCCCCACATCGATGTTCATATATGCTTCGGTTTCCAGGATGAAGTCCGGATCTGCACCGGCCTGTGCCTGGTTCCTGTAAAAAAGCAGTTTGCCGTCGTCTTTGCCCACAAGCAGGTCGGGGTCGCCATCCGCATCGATATCAGTGAGGGTAGGGTAGAGGGCTTTTGCTTTCAGAACGGATATGCCGGCCAGATCATCATCAACAAAGGTAAAGCAGGGCTGGGAAGGTGTTCCTGTATTCCTGAAAAAAGACAGCCTGGCTACATATTCCGAATGCAGTGTCATGGATACATCGTACCAGGAACTGTCGTAATAACCGTAATTCCCTGCCAGGATGTCGGTAAGTCCATCACCATCAAGATCATAGAAGATGGGATACGCCCCGGAGCCAAGGTCTATCATGTCATCCTGTAAAAACTGTGTGGATTTCAGATGGAACACCGGTTGGGTATTGGTACCGCTGTTCATGTACAGCCAACTGGAGGCATAATTTCTGGAAACAAAGGTTGCTCCGTCGAAAGGATTGGCCAGAAGGTCTTTCAGTCCGTCATTATTCACGTCAATCATTTGTGGCAGCGGCATGGAAAAGATTTTAACAGGGGTGGAATAATCCGGGAAGTTATGTTCCTGACTGATCATGAATGCATCAATGGATGTGCCGCCGTTGGTCAGCTTGATCAAACCGGGATAATCCACATCCCCCAATACAAGGTCCATGTCGTTATCATCATCAAGGTCTGTTACCAGGAAAGTGGATCCGGTGTGCCTGTCGCGTAAACCAGGGGCAATGAAATTTTTACCACCCCCAAAGCAGGTATCCAGGAAAATCTCATTGGATTCCTCACTTTCAGCAAACCGTCCCCAGCAGTATTCTGTCCGCAGGAAATCCAGGGAATCGGGTGTTCCGTATTTCTCCATGCTTTGGTTCTGGTGTAATTCGACGAAAGAACCCAAAGCCCAGAATGTAAGAATATCAAGATCCCCATCGTAGTCGAGATCAACAATAGCGGGATAATCGGCCGAAGTCACAAGGATATTGACATACCCGCTGCCGTAATATGAAGTGAGGTAAGGATATACCACCAATTCGAATTTCAGAACGGAAGTTGATACATTCCTGTAAACCATTACCCCCGGATTATCGGGATTATAAGTAAAGATATCGTTTCGGCCATCAAAGTCATAATCAACCATCATCACCCATTCGGCAAATTCGGGGAAAAGGCCTATATAATCCGGCGAATAGGCGTAACTGATACTATCTGTTAAACCATTATTCAGGAAGGGCATAAGCCGGTTACCCTGTCGGTCGAAGACCAGCAGATCCATACTACCATCGAGGTTCATATCAATCTCGCAAAACTGGCAGGAATTCATTCCTCCCGCCCAGGGCCAGGCGTATGTCTTGCCGTCTTTCCCCCGAATGACCGGGTTATCCTGTTGTGCTTCAAGAAGTATTGACAAGAGGGAGAAGAATAATAATGCTAAAACGTAGAGTAAGCGTATCATCTTAATGAGAATATCAATGTTGAATAATTATCAAAAGTAGTGATTAATTTGGGAAGTTGAAAGTTCCCGCAATCGCTTCGCTCTGCGGGATGACGGTAATTAAACCTGTCAGCACCCACAGCACCTGACAGCGTTCAATCAAATAAAACTTTTACTAACTTTGATCTCAAACTTATAACTATGTCCAGAATCCTTGTTGTTGACGATGAACCCAGCATACGCAATACATTGCGCGATATCCTGGAGTACGAGAAATATGAAGTTGATGATGCTGCCGACGGAAAGGAAGCTCTGGAAAAAGTAGGTGCAGGCGTTTTTGATGTGATACTTCTCGATATCAAAATGCCCCGTATGGATGGACTGGAGGTGCTGGATCAGTTATTACCCCGTTCAGATGCTCCGGTGATCATGATCTCTGGTCATGGTACGATAGAAACCGCCGTGGAAGCGATTAAAAAAGGAGCCTATGATTATATCGCTAAGCCTCTCGACCTGAACAGGCTGCTTATCACCATCAGAAATGCCCTCGACCGTTCTTCACTTATTTCTGAAACACGTTCGCTCAGGAAAAAGGTTAGTAAAACCTACGAAATGATTGGTGAGTCAGAAGCTATGCTCAATATCCGGGAGATGATAGAAAAGGTGGCCCCTACCAACGCCAGAGTACTTATTACCGGGGAAAACGGTACCGGCAAAGAACTTGTAGCTCGCTGGCTCCATGAGAAAAGTACAAGGTCGGGAGGACCCTTTGTGGAAGTTAATTGCGCTGCAATCCCTTCGGAACTTATTGAAAGCAAGCTTTTTGGACATGAGAAGGGATCATTCACCTCCGCCATTAAACAGAGAAAAGGTGATTTTGAACAAGCCGACGGTGGTACGCTTTTCCTTGATGAGATCGGGGATATGAGCTTAAGCGCCCAGGCGAAAGTCCTTCGTGCTTTGCAGGAAAACAAAATTATGCGGGTTGGCGGAGAAAAAGATATTCCGGTGGATGTACGCGTAATTGCCGCTACCAATAAAAACCTTGAAAAAGAAATTAAAGCCGGAAATTTTCGTGAAGACCTTTATCACCGGCTCAGCGTGATACTGATCAATGTTCCCCCGCTCCGCGATAGAAAAGACGATATTTCTTTGCTGACGCGTTATTTCATCGAAAAAGCATGCTCGGAACAGGGTAAGGCTATCATGGATATTAACGAAGATGCTTTGAAAGAGCTTTCAGAATTGCCCTGGACAGGAAACATCAGGGAACTGCAAAATGTAGTCGAACGCCTGACGATTCTTTGCGATAGTCCTATCGGAGGTGAGGATGTGAGGAGGTTTGGGAGGAAGGGGTGAGGAGAAGGGAGAGGGGCGAAATGTTGCTGGGGGCTGGGGGCTGGGTACTGGGTGCAAGTTACTGGGGGCTG